>Ga0207702_10005783_pt1 | contig 10754 bp, 7 predicted proteins | sample KBSCornC62_FD_184302 | JGI IMG/M metagenome (GOLD analysis project Ga0207702, IMG submission 184302) | Corn rhizosphere microbial communities from Kellogg Biological Station, Michigan, USA - KBS Corn C6-2 (SPAdes) (version 2) | ecosystem: Host-associated > Plants > Roots > Rhizosphere > Soil ...
ATTGCCGGTCTCCTTTTTATCTGTGCCTTGAGCACGTCGATAACTTGGGAGCGTACAGCATCCCGTCCGGAGACCGGCCTTCTCATCCCATCTGATTACAACAATGAGAGAAGATTGAGGCCGCGAGGTTCCGTTGTATAATTCGCCCTCTAGCAGTCACGTTTGGGAGGCGATTTTATGACGATTCGCCGCGCCACGATTTTTTTACTTCTCGTTGCTTCCGTTCGCCAGTCGGCGGGCAAGGACAAAAAGCATCTTCCGGATGATTTACTGAAAGCGCAGACATTTGCAATTGTCGTTTCTGTTGACGCCAATGAGGTCGCAGCGAATCCGAATGTTAAGGAAACTCTCCAGAAACAACTAGAAACGGCAATGGTAAATTGGGGCAGGTATAGACCCGCCGCGATAGGAACAGCGGATTTATTGATCGTGGCTCATAGGGGTCACGTGAATCCACCAGACCTTGTAAGCAGGCCGGATAAGCCCAAGTGGTCAAACCCGAATACCGGTCCGGGGCCGTATCCAGACACTCCGGGCCTGAAGAACCCAGGTCTGGACGTGCCAGGCCGAGAAGCTGCTAAGCTCCGGGCAGAAGAAGACAGCTTTGAGGTCTATCCTGCAAGAACACAGGGTCTGTCCGATGCGACCCGACTCTGGCAGTACAGGGCGGCACTGGCATTGCACGGATCGAAGATCGCTGCGATCGAGAAATTCCGCAAAGCGATTGATGAATCAGAAAAACAGCTGAAACAGAAGCCATAGTCGGCTCTCTTGAAATCGCCGATTGCTCGAAATCCGCTTTGCCGCTCAAAGCGTGCTAACGCACCCCAAAGATCGCGAGTTCATGGAAGAATTGTTGCAGGTAGATCGCCAGTTTGCACGATGATTTCTGTTAACAGAGGATTCGGCGTTTTTCTTGACGCTTTAAATTGGTACGAGAAGGCAATGTTCTTCGCATTCATCGTGAATGCGATTCTGTATAGTCTCTTCATTTTCGGAGCCGTCATCACCATTTCCGTACTGAACGAAAAGCGCCAAGCGCGATAGTTGGCGAAAAATCGCCATTTCACTCAAAATGCCTGAAAGCTGGCCAGACCGCGAAGCTCATCGGCTCATCAAGGCCCAATTAGGTGGCTTCTAACTACTTTTCCGACGAGCTTTACAGATTTACTCGCTTCCGGGAAAGCCTTTGACGCTGGACGCTAGAGGATTTGCACATATGCTGGCTCGCCGCCTAACACCAGTGCCGATCTATCCTGGGTTTGTTAGCGAAACACCGGGTGCCCCACTCTTGCCGCGGTTTCTGCGGCAGAGTGGGTCTTTTGACTTTATTCCTCAAGCTACCTTTCTCTTAGATTCGACTGGGAATCCAGCTTCGCGCCATGCGTCGAATCCGCCCTTGAGGGCCCAAGCCTGATAGCCATTGGCAATTAGTTGTTGCGCCAAACTGGCGCTTGATCCTTCGTCTGGTCAAGTGCAGTAGGCGACGATGGGACGATTCTTGGGAATTTGCGAGAGATGACGTTCGAAGTCGTCGAGCGGGACGCGAATGGCTTCGGGCATCATAGTGTCGGACTGGCCCCAGGCTTGCGGATTCCGCACATCGATGATCGTGAAATCCTCCCCAGCGTCCATTCGCCGTTTTAACTCGTCGACTGTGATTCGGGGCGCTTCAGGCATGAGAGACCTCCTTCTCCTTCTATTTTGAGACGAAGAATAGATGCGGGGTGTGGGCTGGGGTCTGCCGCGAAAATTGGCAGGCAGTTCGAGGCTGGGATTCTTCCGTAATCCGAGCGGAGGTCGGCGTTGGCGCATCGATTACTTCTTGGTTTGCTCGGGAGCGGGCCGTACCAGACCCTGGAACACTGGGTTGTCTTTCAGATGCTTGGGAAAGCGCTTCTCGTAGGACTGCAGCGTGGGACAGATGAAGCGGTGAGGGCCCTTGAATCCGAACTCCCTCATCTCCTTCAGAGCGTCTTCGGCGGACCAGCCCTCGTCGGCCATGCGGTAGGCGGCAATGGCCATGCCGGTGCGATCGTCGCCGAGGCGGCAGTGCACGAAGAGTTTCTTCTTGGGATTGTCGTGCACGAGTCTGAGAAAGCGGGCGAAGATCGCGTCGGTTGGGAACGGGCAGTGCCAGGGGATTGCGATGTATTGCATGCCCAGTTCCTCGACTGCGATCTGCTCGTGCGAACTCTTACTGCCTCGCATATCGACGATGATACTCACACCCATTTTCTTGAGAGCCTTCAAGCCGTCGGCGCCGGGTTGCCCTCCGCGGTATAGATGGGGAGAGACTTGAGCAAAATTAGGCAGCCCGACATATTCCTTGCGGCTACCCATTTGGCGCTGCGTGGGAGGGCTGGTGGGCTTGGTTTCTTGTGCAAAGCCAATGCCCATGCCAAGCACGAATAAGAGGCCCAGTGATTTGACACGCGTGCGAACTTTCACTGGGTGAGCTTGATGGCCAACTGTCTTTCGGGTTGGGTCATTTCTCCCCAGAGTTTCTGCAGATCCGTTTGAATAGACTGGTTTGACGGATCTTTGCGCAGGGCGACGGCAAACCAGCGATAAGCGGTAGGCAGATCATGCGGCGCGCAGAGGCCGGCGGAATACAGTGCTCCCATTTCCACCATGGCTTTTGGATTGCCCTGATTCGCCATGGGCTTAAGGATTCGCAGCCCGCGATCGCAGTCCTGGGCGGCGCCGCGGCCATAAAGATACTTTTGCGCATCGGCTACCGAGTCGACAGGCTTACTGGCCGCTCTCGGCTTGGCTGCCGGGGGCGGAGTCGCTTTCGGTTTCGGCGCTGTTTCTTCCGGCGCGGCAGCCGATTCGGTGTCGTCGCTCGAATCCTCAGATTTTGTATCCGGCGCGGCGCGCCTATTGTCGGGCGTCGCGGGGTCAGCGGAGGGCGGAGTTTTGCCAGCGGAATTGGTATCGGGTGCGTTGCGGGCGTCTGCTTTGGGCTGTTCCGAATCCGGCGGAGGTTGGGAGCCAGTTGAAGGCGTCGGAGTAGCCGATTGCTGCGCTGCCTCAGGCTGAATGGCACCCGGCTGTCCAGCTGCCGGCGGATTGGCAGCCGGCGCATTCGAAGTGCTGGCCGGAGGTTGATTTGGGACAGTCTGCGACTGGGGCGTGACCTCAGGCGGGGCGGGAGATGGATTTTCTGTCGCAGGATTCTCCGAGCTCTGCGCCGCAGGAGCTGGCTTTTTTACGATTGCGTCCAACCATGGAAGTTGATTTTTCCAGCGCAAATATCCCAATCCGATTGCGAGCAGCAGCGCAAACACAATAAAAAAGAATTTGCCCGCACCTCCGCCGCGGTGGTGCTCCTCATCAGCCAGCAAGTAATCGAGGTTACGCGAGCGTGCGTCCCGGGGATCGACCTTGCGCGACGCCGCAGGCGCATCACCGAGGCCAAGAAAAGATGGCCCGCTGATCGAGGGCGAACTGTCTACCGCGCGAGGGGATGTGTGAGGCTGGTCGAGCGGCCGCGTTGCCGTCGCGGTGGTTTGCGTGAAACGCTCCGCAACCGGGGCGGCGCCACGCTCCGCCTTTGCGGGTGGCGGGGGCGAAGCCAGCAAAGTCCCGCCGCACATTCCGCAGAAGCGCATGCTATCTGGATTGTCATTCCCGCAACGAGGGCAGCGCACAGGTTCTCCTTCCTGTAATAGCTTACGATATCTTGGGGCTTCGATGCAGGAGGACGTGTTTTACTCGTCAGCATGTCAGGAGCGAAGTTGTCCCAGGAAATTTTGAATATTAGGGTGCAAGGGCGCCGGCTCGAGGTTCTGCGTATCGCTGCTCCCCGCGCGAAAGGTCCCGAGTTGGTCTTGCTGCATGAGGGTTTGGGATCGAACTCGCATTGGCGTGATTTTCCGGCGCGAGTAGCGGAGGCAACCAGATGTTCTGTGACTGTGTATTCGCGCTACGGTTGCGGCAACTCAGACGTGCTGACGGAGTCGCGCGGGGTGCGATACATGCACGACGAAGGGCTGCTCGTCCTGCCCGATCTTTTGGCTCAATTAAAGATCGAGAGTCCCGTGCTCGTGGGGCACAGCGATGGTGGTTCGATCGCGATCATTCACGCCGGAGCCCACGATCGTGTACGTGGATTGATTCTTCTGGCGCCGCATGTGTTCGTCGAAGATTTGAGCATAAAAAGCATTGCGGAAGCGAAGGTGACATTCGAGACCACCGATCTGCCGCGACGGTTGTCCAACCATCACCGCGATGCGGCGCGCACATTCTGGGGATGGAACGATATCTGGCTGCACCCCGATTTTCGCAGCTGGAACATCGAGGAGTACCTTCCCATGATCACGTGTCCTATTCTGGTAATTCAGGGCGTGAACGACCAGTACGGAACCATGGCGCAGGTGGAAGCGATCGAGCGGCAGGTTGGTGGTTCGGTGCAAGTGCTCGCATTGTCCGAATGCAAACACTCGCCGCAACGGGATCAGCCTGACGCCACCCTGGAAGCCATTCAGAGATTTATAACCGCTCTGCAGGCCTAAGAAGGGTCTTCGGGACCTGCGCGAACCGAACTAAACTCGGCAATAGACGCGGGTTTTTCCGCTGCAAACGGGTATATACTACGGAGCCACAGACAGTTTTGGGGCTCTGAATGTCGAATGTACCCAAGTGGCCGCCCGACGGGAGCGGTGCCGAGGGGGACCGCACTGCAAAAGACGAGCGAGACAAGACAGCAGTCATCAGTGGGCCGCCCGGCGAAAGTGCGTCCGGCGAAGTAGTAGCGCCCTCCGACGCCCTTACCCTCATCGATGTAACGCCCAGCGCGGGAACCGGTGTCACCCCCGCCGATGCCCCTACCATGCTTGACGCTGGTGCGATCCGTCCTCCTCGTCAGACCCCTGCTACCTATCACCCCGTGAGCGCGCCTGCGTTGCCCCCCGGCACGGTTTTAGGACAGCGCTATGAGATTGTCGCCCTGCTTGGGGAAGGCGGCATGGGGGCAGTGTACGAGGCCCTGGACCGTGAGCTTGAACGGCCCGTCGCTCTGAAAGTAATCCGCCCGGAACTGGCCAAGAGCAAAGCGATTATTGACCGTTTCAAGCAGGAGTTGCTGCTGGCGCGTGAAGTTACCCACCGCAACGTGATCCGCATTTACGACCTGGGTGAGGCCGACGGCATCAAGTTCATCACCATGGAGTTTGTGCAGGGCGAAGACCTGCGCACCCTGCTCCTGAGGGAGAAGAAACTAGCTCCCGAACGGGCGGTGGACATCATCCAGCAGATTTGCCGAGCCCTGGAGGCAGCGCACAGCACAGGCATCATCCACCGCGACTTGAAGCCACAGAACGTTATGTGCGATAGGAGCGGCCGCATTCTGGTCATGGATTTCGGCCTGGCACGCATGATCGAGGGCGACGGCATGACCCAGACTGGCGCGCTCGTCGGCACCATGGACTACATGTCCCCTGAGCAGGCGTTGGCCAAGGATCTGGACCAGCGCTCCGACCTTTTCACCGTAGGATTGATTTTTTACGAGCTTCTGACTGGTGTCACGCCCTTCAGGGCAGATAGCGCAATTGCCAGTTTGCTTCGCCGTACCTCGGAAAGGGCTATCCCGGTTTCCGATCATGACAAAACAATCCCAGCTGCGCTCAGCGGCATTGTCAGCAAATGTCTTGAACGGGATCCCAACCTGCGTTACCAGAGCGCAAGCGAACTGCTGCGCGATCTGGACGCTTGGCAAGGCAAGTTAGCGGGAGCAACATTGGGTTTTCAGCCGGCAGTTGAGCCCTGGGGACGGACGATCCCCTGGCCGCTGCTGTGCGGCATCGTTACCGTCATCGTTTTGGCCCTCGTGGGCTATTTCTTTCGTGGGAAGCTCTTTGGGCCCTCCGGGCAAAAGGCCGTATCTGGACCCGCCATGTCGCTGGCGATCCTGCCTTTCCGCAACGCGTCTGGCGATCCTGCTCTGGATTGGCTTGGACCGAGCCTCGCCGAGATGTTGAGCACCGATGTCGGCCAGTCTGCGCGCCTGCGAACGATTTCGCCTGACCGCCTCCACCAGGTACTCTCGGATTTACGTGTCACTCCGGGTACGGCAATTGATCCAACGATGGTAGGCCGGATCGCGGAATTCAGCAGCGCAGACACGGTGGTCTGGGGGCAGTACGCCAAATTCGGCGACCAGATCCGGGTGGACGCCACGCTCCAAGACCTCAAGCGGGACCGGCGGGTGCCACTCAAAATTGAAGGAGTTGCAGAGAAGGATATTCCGGGAGCCATTGATCGGCTGGCTGACTCGATTCGCCAGAATCTGGCCGTTTCTTCCGATATGGTCAAGGAACTAAAGGCGAGTTCCTTCCAGCCGAGCACCACGTCAGTGGCTGCGTTGCGTGAATACAACGAGGGAGTTCAACTTATACGCCAGGGGAAGAACCTGGAAGCAGTAAAGAGTCTGCAACTTGCCGTAAAAGATGATCCGCAGTTCGCGCTGGCTTATTCGCGACTGGCAGAAAGCGAGGCCCAACTCGGCTATGACAACGACGCCGAACAGCATTCCAGGAAGGCTGTTGATCTCGCACAGCAATTGCCGGTAACCGAGAAATACATCATCCAGGCGAATCACGCTCGGATCACCAAAGACAACGCAAAAGGTATTGAAGCGTACGAGAATCTGGCCAAAAGTATGCCGGATAACACAGACGTGCAGTTTGCGCTGGGCAGCGTATATGAGGACAGCGGCAATCTTACGAAGGCCAGTGAACATTTCGCAGCGGTTCTGAAAGCAGATCCCAAGAACATCAACGCCTTATTAGCGAGCGGCCGCCTCGCCATTAAGAATGGAGATAGCGAGGCAGCACTTGATCCCTTAAGCCGCGCGCTGACGCTGGCCGTGCAGGTGGATAATCAGGAGCAAAAAGCGTTAGTTCTGCTGGCGATGGGCATTGCATATCGCGTACTTAACAAGCCCAAAGAGGCGCTGGGAAATTATCAGCAGTCGCTGGAGATCAACCGACAATTAGGGCAGAAGCGCGGGGTAGCAGCGAACCTCAACGAAATCGCCCAGGTGCAGAGCACGCTGGGCAAACTGGATGCGGCCCTGACCAGCTACAAGGAAGCGCTGGAGATTCGTCGACAGATTGGCGCGAAAAAAGAAAGCGGCGACATTCTGATCGATATCGGCGGAGTTTACGAGAGCCGGGGGCAATATGACTCCGCCCTGGACGCGTACAAGCAATCTCTGCAGATCCAGCGGGAAGCTGGTGACGAGACTTACCAGGCGTTGTGTCTGAACAACATTGGGAATGTCTATCTCAATCGCGGCGATAACGACAACGCGCTTACCTATCTTCAACAGGCGCTGCAACTGCGCGAGAAGCTAAACGTTCCGGGCGACGTTGCCGAGACGCTGCACAACCTTGGAGAAGCCTATGCCAATGTCGGCCAGTACGAACAGGCCATGGCCAATTACATGCGGGCCATTGATCTTGATCGCAAAGCCGGTGACAACGTAGGAGCTGGCGTGATGTTGCACGCAATGGCTGCCGTCTTTGAAGCCCAGGGACGATATGGGGCCGCGGTGAATGCGATCCAGGACGCGATTAAACCCTTACGCGAGACGGGAGACAAGAGTCCGCGCATGGCGCAGTTTGTCGCGGACCTCGGGGGCGCTCTCGGCCGTGCCGGCAGAGTTTCCGAAGCTGGCAAGCCGTTGGAGGAAGCCGATGCTTTGGCTCGGCCGCTGAAGAATGATGGCCTGCAAGCCATTATCTTCAACACTCAAGGCGATCTGGCCTTTTACAGCGGTGACCTGAACCGGGCAAAGGAGTTCTACAACAGTGCGCTGCGCTCGGCTACGCGCGCCAACGAGCGGCATACTACGCTCGAGATTAAGAGCAACATCGTAAAAGTGACGCTGGCCGAAGGACATGGCGCGAGCGAGCGCGAGCTGCGCCAGTTAGGCGACCAAGCGGACGCGCTGGGCCTGCGTGATCTCTCCACACAAGTTTCGGTTTATGTCGCACAGGCCATGATCAACGCGAAGGATTTCAATCATGCCCGCGACACCCTGGAGCGCAGCCTCGGTGCCAGTGAAAAGCTGGGCATGCGCATGCAGAGTGTCAAAATTCAATACCTGCTCGGGAATTCAATACGTTTATCGGGTGACATCACAAATGCCGCAGGACATTATCGCGAGGCCGTGCGGATGCTGGATGAGATCAGAAAAGAACCCGGGGCTGAGAAATTGCTGGAGCGAGCCGACCTGAAATCAATCTACGAAGATGCCAGCCGCTGGTCCGCCACGCACAATTAGGTAAGTTTGCCTTTACAGTTGCGAGTCTGCTTTGAGGAAGCGCTCTCAACGCGTGGTTTCTAATCGAGAGCCGAATGGGATCCACTCGAGCCCTGACCTACCTCAGTCATCGATATAGGGCCGTAAACTCAAAGCCCCGCAGGAGATTAGCGCCGCTTTGTCCTTGTTGGCGGCGCTACGAAGCCTAGTCGGTCGCCGCTTAAAAAAGAAAATGGGCGGAATTGCTCCCGCCCATCTTGAAATTACTTTTTAAATCTGAAGTTGGCACGTTGAGTAGTACCATCGGCGAGTTCAAGGACCAGCTGACGGCAGGAATTAGCCCAAGCGGATTGGGTTTTCCAGACATAGGTGTACTGATTCGAGGTCGGATCGTAGGACAGGCTACTGTTTCCCGCTGCCACTGTCGCTTCAATCGTGTCCACTGGGTCGGTACTGCTGCAGGGCATACTTCCCGATCCAGGCGCTCCGCCGGCGAAGATATTCAAGCCGAAGTTGCCGCCCAAGCTAAATTTTACCGGAACAGCGCTGCCCGCTTTAACCAGATTAACCATGGGAAGATTGTCAACCGGCTGGAAGAACCCGGTGAAGCCGTATTTTGGATTCGGCAAGTCGCTTACCGGAACGAATAGCGAGTTGAAACTCTTTGTACCGCCGCTGGTGGTACAACAGTCGTTTTGGATTAGAGTGAAAATATTGTGCAAATCGCGGCAGGTGTTCGCCGTGTCATTGGTGCACCCCAAGGCATTGTCCGTTGCGGCGAGGTAACCAGGATTTAATACCTGGGAAGGGTCAATGAAGGTGTTGTTGGAGTACTTGATCTTCACCCCGATAATCGCCGCTGAAAGTAACTGATCGGCCTGCGGACAGTTCAGTCCGGCAAAAGTGGTGTCGGAGGGCCGCTTGCAGAGGGCGATGGTCACCGCACAACTGAAATTCCCATTCCCAGTATCTTGCTGCATGCAGTGGCTACCCTGGGCGAATGTTCCTGCGACCAGGCTTTGAAAAGCGGAATCCGAGATCGGCAGGAAAGTAACTTTCATCAGAGTGCCATTGAAAGCATTAGGGTCCGCACCGGAGTTGGTGTAGTCGATTGTCTGGATTGTCGTAGCCCCTGGGGTGGGGATTATGAACTGGGTTATGGTCGACGTTAATGGCTCAGTGACGCTCACACCTCCAATGGACTCAGGCGTGCCTTCAAGAGCGAACCACGTACTTCCGCCAGCCGGAATTCCGTCATCGACCTCGCCGACCACGAAATTAACTGTACCGCTTGTGTGGCACGTTGCGGGCTCATTGTTAACCGTGCAAGACGTTCCCGCGTCGACACTGAAGGTATTGTGTGGGCCTTCGTAACCGGTAGGGTCGTTGCTGCACCATGAGTAAGCCGGCGTGTGAAATTGGGTATTGCAGGGGCCGTCACCATCGAAGAAGAAAATTCCTCCATTCGTAGTGTCAGGCGAACTTAGAACGATGGACTTCAAATTGGCTCCCGAATTATTCTGTATACCAACCAACGTATCTTCATCGCCGTCATATGGGTTTCCATTGCCGGTCGCAGTCACAGTGAACGAAGTCGCCTGCCCGTTGCCATCAACTGCGAGCACGTCTATCACGGCCCCGCAACCCACGGCCGTACCGACTTGACCCGATCCGGCGCCCACCGTGGGATTGGTGCACTGATCGGAAACTTGCGCACTCGAAAACTTACACCCGCATATCACCAGGAAACATACAAGTGACAGCCACCTAAACCGTCGCGCGCCTTCCAAAACCTGAGTTTTACAATTCATAATCGCCTCTCTTCTCTCTTTCTGTTCAAGCGACTCCCGTCGTGCGCGGCGTCCGCACAGTTCACGCCAGCGCTCCGCTAGAGCAGTTTGTCTGTTGGTTCGAATCCAGTTTTCGGATAGCCTCTGAGCCATTCGGGAGGTCAAATAACCAGCCTCTGAAAGGTGCCCATAGCTCACAGACCGCCACCCACACGACTACGAACGTCATTGCTCAACTTGATAACACCGGCTGAGCCTCGGAGCTCAATACTTCACTGTCTGGTTTGAGCCCTCTTTGACGTTCTTCTTTTTCCAGGATTAATCGCGACGGGGGAAAACCTGCTTGCGCAGATACCGCACAAAGACGGGGAAGACCGCTAACCCCTTTCGGTCAAATCGCCCGCCAGTCGCCGCCAATTGTGTACCTATGTGTACGTTAGTCAACGGAATTGCGCAAAATATCTGTGAATATATCCAAGTGTGCAAACTTATTCGCACTCGAAAAAGGAAGGACGGCAAAACCTAACGGATCACTCTTGCAGTCGTCTTGGGGTGCTCAACCCAACCCTTGTGACGCGCTTTCAGCGAGACAGGGTGGGAATTTGATTTTCCGTCATCAGAGTGGGTTTGAAACGAGATGCAGGAGACGAGAAGAAAATAACTGGCGGAGAGGGAGGGATTCGAACCCCCGA
>Ga0207702_10005784_pt1 | contig 10753 bp, 7 predicted proteins | sample KBSCornC62_FD_184302 | JGI IMG/M metagenome (GOLD analysis project Ga0207702, IMG submission 184302) | Corn rhizosphere microbial communities from Kellogg Biological Station, Michigan, USA - KBS Corn C6-2 (SPAdes) (version 2) | ecosystem: Host-associated > Plants > Roots > Rhizosphere > Soil ...
CAGGTCGGGATGACCTCGGCCTCGCTCTGGGCGGCCGTGCCCCACTACGTCGCCGCCGTGCCGAACCCGAAGGCTGCACTTGCCCTGTTGCGCCGGCTCGAGGGCCTCACCGGCATTGCCGTGGACGCCACCGAGCTGGAGGAGGAGACCGCCAGCTACGAAGAGCAGATCGACCGCGCTATCGCCGCCAACCCCGAGATCGAGGAGCTGGTCGACCGCATCGAGGCTGAACAGACCAAGCTCAACGGCCCCGAAGACCTACCGTCCGCCGACTCGATCGCCCGCGACTTCCAGCAGTTCCTTCGCCAGCAGGGCGAGCAGTAGCTCCACGGGAGAGGCGACTGCCGCTCAGCTCTCAGCGGCTGGGCAAATAAGCCGGTAGTCGCACCAGCCGCAAGTGGTCGGCGAGGGCCGCGGCTCGAAGTCCTGGCCCAGCACTCCCTCGCCGACTTCGAGCACGGTGCGCTCCACCCGTTCCGCGTCGTCAGGCTTGGTGGGCGCCGCAACCTTGTCGGCGTCGAGCACGTAGTAGTAGCTGCCGGTTCCCGCCTCGAGTCCCCAGGCCTCGCGCGCGGCGAGCCGGTAGAGGGCGAGCTGCAGGTCGTTCTCGAGCTGGGCTTCGCTCTTGCGTTCGCCGGTCTTGTAGTCGATCAACTCGTAGCTGCCGTCGGGTAGACGGTCGACGCGGTCGACGCGGCCGCGCACCTGGTGCTCGCCGATGCGGATGTCGAACTTGCGCTCGAGCCAGGCCGGCTCCCCTTCGGATTCGCGCTCGCGCTCCCAGTAGAGGCGCATCGCCTCGCGGGCGCGATCGCGGAACTGCAGCTCGTCGTCGCTGCTGCCGAAGCCCGAGCGGCGCCAGCCCGACTCGAAGAGATCCATCAGCTCACCCAGCCCCCCGGCCGCTGCCTCGTCCTCGCCGGAGTCCTTGTGGAAGCGTTCCAGCACGCTGTGGATGAGGATTCCGAAGCGCTGGTTGATCGTCGGCTCCTCGGGGATGCCGAAGACGCGGCGGAACTTGTACTTAAGGGGGCAGGTCAGGTAGAGGTCGAGGTCGGACGCCGAGAGGCTGAGGGCGCCGTCGCCGCGGCGGGGCAGGAAGGCTTCCAGCGAGGGTTCGTGGCGGGCGGCGATCAGCATGCGACGGCCGTCGCGCTCGCGCTCTGAGTCGAGCAGGTAGGCGTCGAGCGGGGAAGCGTCGAGCTCGGTCTGCTGCTCGGGCGTGGCCACTTGGCGCAGCAGTCCGTTGACCGCCGCGATCGCCTCCGCCGTCGCCTCCTCGCCGGGTCGCTGGGCCAGCGCCGCCAGCTTGAGCAGCTCGAGGTGGCGGGCGATCGCGCGGTTGACGTCGATCACGGTGTCGAGGCGCGGCTCGGAGAGCTCGCGCCCCGCCCGCCAGGATGCCTCGAGCACCTCCTCGCGCAGCTTGCGATAGGTGGCGTGCAGGCCCTCGGCTGGACCGAACAGCTCCTCCTCCTGCGTCTCCTCCTCGCTGTTCTCGGCAGCCGCGGTCGCGGTCGCGTCCTGCTCGATGCGAGAGAGCACCAGGCTCAAGCGCGCCTGCGCGCCCTCGCTCTCCTGGCCGAGCAGGAAGACGTGGTCGAACTCGGTTCCCTTGGCGGCGCGGCGCGAGAGGCCGAGGACAGCTCCCGGGGAGGGCGGCTCCTCGCCGCCGGCCGGCTCGACCCCCGCCTCGGCGACGGCGCTGAGATAGCGGACGAAGTCGCGGGTCGTCCCGTGCGCTTCCCGCCGCGCCCAGGCGGAGGCCAGCTCGGCAAGGCGGGAGAGGCCGAGCAGCCGCTCCGCCACCTCGGGCTCGGCGGCGAAGAGCCGCTGGCGGCGCAGGCCGACCCGCTCGATCAGGCGCCTGACGAAGACGTCGGCGCGGCGTTCTTCCAACGCCGCCGAGGCTTCGCCGTAGAGCTTGAGGAAGGCTTGGATCCGCTCGCGCCCCTCGGGCGGGATCTGCGGGCTTTCCAGCGCCGCCTCGCAGGCGGAGACCATGTCGACCTTGCGCCGCCGGGCGATCGTCGTCAGCCGCGCCAGGTCGGCGGCGCGCAGCTCGATCGGCGGCCGGGTCAAGGCACGCGCCGCCGCCGGCGAGTCGTCGGGGGCGGCCAGCACACGCAGCCAGGCGATCGCGTCGCGCACCTCGGGCCGCTGGAACAAGGCCGCCGGCCCGGCCAGGTGGAAGGGCACGCCGCGCTCCTCCATCGCCGCCGCGACCGGCCCGCCGTTCGCCGCCGGATCGTCGATCAGCACGCAGACCGCCTCCGGCGGCGTCCCCTCGCTGAGCAGGTGCTCGACCTCCCGCGCGACCGCCTGGGCCTGGGCCCGCTCGTTGCTGCAGCGCCAAAGGCGCACCGCCGGCTTGCGGAATTGCTCCTCGAGCTCCAGAACCTCGCCGTCGAAATCGAGCTCGTTCGAAGATCCCAAACCCTCTCTGAGTTCGAACGCGTACATGTGGTTCGGGTTCTCTTCCGCGAGCCTGGCGAGGATCGTGATTTGGGCGGGGGTCGCGTCCTCGTACTCATCGACCATCAGGTGGGTGAAGCGGGTCGCGATCTCAGTGCGGATCTCGGGCCGCTCGTGCACGAGCTTGCCGAGGGTGAGGAAGACGTCCCCCTCGTCGAGGTTGCCCGAGGCGGCGACGATCCGGTCGTGGGCGGCGCGGAACTCGGCCAGATCGGGCTCGGGCGGATCGGAGCCCGCCTTCAGCGCATCGATCTGAGCCAGGAGGCGCGCGAGCAGGCCTGCCGGGTTGCCGCGGATCTCGTGGTTGCGGAGTGGCAGCTCGTCGACGTGGTCGAGCATCATCGCCAGCCGCTCCGCCGGGCCAAGGACGTCGAAGAAGGGGTTGAGCCCGGCCGCGGTCGAGTAGGTCCGCAGCAGCCGCTCGCAGATCGCCGGCCAGGCGCCGATCCACAGCTCTTCGTAGGGAGTTCGCAACAGCGCCTCGGCACGAGCCTGCAGGCGCCGGGCGGTCGCCTGGGTGGCGGCGATGACGAGGACGCGGTCGGGGTCGACCTCTTCGCTGGCGAGCCGGGCCAGGCGCCGCGCCAGGGCCTCGGTCTTGCCGGTGCCGGCGGCCCCGCGCAGCAGCAGCGACCCGTCGCCGTGCCGGATCGCGCGTTGTTGTGCCTCCGCCAGCGTGAGCATGGTCCAACGCTAGCGAGTGCGCGGCCTCCATAGGATGGCCGGCGTGGACGTTTTTTCCGCAGACTGGCTGGGAATCTGCCGCCGCTCCGTGGCCGCGCAACGAGCGATCTTCGAGCAGGTGCGCGGCGTCGAGGCCCGCACCGAGTACGAGGGGGTGGGCGAGGGAGGAGACCGCACCCTGGTCATCGACCGTCGCTGCGAGGACGTCGTCTTCGCCGAGCTCGATGCGCTGGCCCAGCAGGGCGCCTCCTTTACCGCCGTCTCCGAGGAGCGCGGCGAAGTCGAGTTCGGTGGCGGCGGCCCTGCCCGGATCGTGATCGATCCGATCGACGGCTCCCTCAACGCCCGCCGCACCCTTCCCTCGCACAGCCTCAGCCTCGCCGTCGCCAGCGGGGACTCGATGGCGGAGGTCGAGTTCGGCTACGTCTACGACTTCGGCGCCGGCGAGGAGTTCGCGGCTCGGCGCGGTGAGGGGGCAATGCTGGACGGTGAGGGGATCGCGGTTGCCCCCGACGGGGACAAGCTGGAGCTGCTCGGCCTCGAGGCCGCCGAGCCGGAGCGCGCCGTTCCCGCCCTCGAGGCCTTCGCCGGGCGCGTGTACCGGATCCGCGTGGTCGGCTCGATCGCGATCACCGCCGCCTACGTCGCCGCGGCACGCTTCGATGCGATGATCGGCCTGCGTCCCTGCCGCTCAGTCGATGCGGCGGCGACGCAGCTGATCGTTCGCGAGGCCGGTGGCGAGGTCGCATTCGGGAACGGGTCCTTGAGCGACGCTCGGCTCGGCCTCGACGCCCGCTACGCTTTCGCCGCCGCTGCCGGCGAGCGCGGCTTGGCGATTGCCAGTGGGGGACAGTAACCGGCGCGGGCTTCGGGGTTAAGAACGTCTGTTCGCGTAGAACGTATGTTCGTTACACTCGCGAACCCGAGGCAGGAAACCGCAGACGAAGGGATTCTCTTTTCACATGGCATCGACCAACGGGAGCAAAAGCTCCACCTCCAAAGCCAAAGCCACACCCCCCAAGAGCGCTGGGAAAAGCCAGGCTCGCACCGCCGCAGAGACCGCCGTTGACCTCCCGGTCGGCGCGGTTCTGAGCCTCACCGATCGCGTCACCGAGCTGGTTGAGCCGCTCACCGGCCGCAGCGCCGCCGAAAAACAGCTCAAGTCCTACCGGACGGAGATGCGCCGGCGGGTCAAGCGGACCGAGCGCCGCGGCACCACCGCCCGCAAGCGCGCCACCGCCGAGGCGCGCAAGACCCGCAACCGGGTCGAGCGCGAGGCGCGCAAGCATCAGCGCACCGTCGAGACGACCCTGAAGCGCAACCGCAACGAGCTCGAGCAGCGCGTTCGCGAAGCGGTCGATCTCCTCCCCGTCTAAGCACCGAGTACCGATACCGGCAGGGAGCCGGCTGGCACGAAGGGCCAGCCGGCTTGCGCCGGTGCGTAGGCGCGGAACTGGAAGCGCACCCCGCGGCTGTCGTCGTCGCTGAAGCGGTAGGCGTAGCGGAAGCGCCCGCCAGGGCCGGTGCGGACGCTGCGGAACTCGCTCCAGGGCAGTCCTGGGAGTCGGAACTGCAGCTGGACCACCTTGCCGTCCGCCGGCATTGCCGCGCCCTGACTCGCGACCTTGCCCCGGAAGACGAGCGGCGAGCCACCGATCTTCGCGACCCTGGCCGAGGCATGCAGAACCACGCGGCTGTGCACACTCAGGGCCATCGGTTTGCTGGCCGCCCCCCGCGTCGTTGCCGTCGGCGCAACTGAAGCAAGGACTTCACGACTCGGTCCCGGCGCGAGACGGACCCCGAACCGGCCGTTCTCGCCTGTCCGCACCGTGGAGGTCCGTTCTCCGGGGACGCTGCCGGCGGCGAAGCGCTCGACGATCTTGACCTGCACGCCCGCCAGCGGCGTCCGCCGTCCGGCCAGCGCCCGGCCGGCGAACCAGGTGCCGCGCCCGTAGCGCACGCTCCCCTCGCGAGCCCCCTGGACGAAGAGCCGGACCGGCACCTTGAGCGGCCCACTCAGATGCATCGCGGTGCCATCGGACCGCACCAGGGTGGTTGCCTCGTTTCCCGCCACGTCGTAGCCGCTGGCGCGGAACTCGTACTCGCCCGCCGGGTAGGCGCTCGAGTTCCAGCGCGCGCGCAGGGTCCCGCCCGAGACCTGCGTCGGCAAGACCGCGAAGCGCTCTCCGGCGCCGACACGGCGGACTTCGATCGAGCCACGGCTGGGGTCGATGCCCGAGTAGCGATCCTCCGCCCGGGCCTCGATCAGCTCCGGGTTCCGGGGATTCTGCGCGGCTGCGAAGGCGAGCCGTGGCGGCTCCCGATCGATCTTGACCACGGTCCTCGCCGGCGGACGATTGGTCAGACCGCCGGCGGTCGTCCCGTCGGCGACGTTGCCGGCGGCATCGCGGCCGTAGTAGGCGATGGAGTGCACGCCAGAGGCGATCACGGTCGCGTTGACGCTGGCGCCCGGCGCGATCGTCGGCGCGCCGCCATCGATCTGGATCGCGGTGAACGGGCTGGCGGCGTTTTCGGTGGCCGCCATCCCCGAGGCGGCATCGCTGGACTCGGCGGTCAGCTTCACCGGCACGCTCACCCAGCCCGCGGGCGCCCCCAACAGATGGACCTCGGGCTCGGTCTTGTCGACACGGAGAATCGCGGTTCCGATCGCCGCCGACGGCGTGCCCGAACCGGAGACCGCAGCCGCGTGCACGTAGTCGATCCCCTCCGGCAGCTCGCCGATCGGCAGCGAGTCAGCGGTCAGGCCGCCCTGCAGATCGGTCTCGGCGGCGCTGCAGGTCTCCCCGGCGCAGGGCGTGCCCGTAGGGGAGGAATCGGTCGAGACGGCGTAGCCGCGGATGCCGGAGATCGGCAGCGGGGCCGCGGGGTGAGTGAGGTGGACGGTGTAGGGGAAGGCCGAGCGGCCGATCCACTCCGGAGAGAGGAGGGGCTCGCTGGTGCCGGGACGGGCATCGTCGAAGCGAAGCTTGGCGCTTACCGCCGGTCCCTCCGCCCCGTCGGCATCTTCGAGCCAGACTTCCGCGGCGTAGGCGCCGGGCGCGCCGGGCACGCTGAGATGTTGGACCGAGGTTGCCGCCCAGGGCAGGGTCGTGTCGCCGATCAGGACCCCGCCGCCCGGGCTGAGCAGCCGGTAGTGAACAGCTGCGACCCCCGGCGGATTGCTCCAGGTGAGCGCGAACATGCGGTTCGAGTGCCAGTTGTCCTCGCCGCCCTCGACCTGCAGGTCGATCGGTTGCAGGGAGGCGACCGCCGCCACAGGGCAGACCAGCGCGAGCGATAAACCCAGCGCGATCGCAGAGGCGCAACGTCTTGCGGTCCTCCTGGGGCCGGAACGCGTTGCAGGTGCGGCTGCCTGCCTGCTCACGGACCGAACTCTCCGGCCGCGGAGCCGCTGGGGCTCGGGGTGGCTTCGCTGCTGGCCGTCGGTTCGGGTGCCGGCGCCGGCGCTTCATATTCGATGGCGCCGGCCGTCGCAGTGCTCGGTTCGGCGCTGACCGGAGCGGCTTCCGCCTGCTCCGCCGCGGTGTGGTGCTCCGGCTTGCTTGGGGGAGCTTCGGCCGGCGCCGGCGCGGGCTGGTAGTCGACCGACTCGTCTTCGCTGGCCACGGCCGTGCCGGTCGCCGGCCGTTCGAGCGCTGCCTTGGGAGCGGGATCGGGCACCAGGACCGGCACTGGCAGCACTCCGGTGGCCACGCAGGCGGCAGCCCCGCCCGCCGCTCCGGCGCAAACCGTGAGCAGCTTCGCGATCGCCGCCATGCCGACGCCCCTCGTGCCCCCGGTGGCGGCGACCTGGGCAGTGACCGATTCGCCGTTGCCGAAGCCGGGCAGGCGCGAGGAGAGATTGGCGCCGAGCTCTTGCGCCCTTTCCAGCAATGAGCGAGAGGGCGGCACCACCGGCAGCAGCGCGATGGCGATCCTGGGGGCTGCCCTGTAGGTGCGCATCGTCGCGCGACACTGGGCGCAGGCCCGCAGGTGCTCACGCACTTCCAGCGCCTCGCGAGGACCGGTTTCTCCGTCGCAGAAGGCCGAGAGCAATGGACGCAGCTCCCGGCAGCGACCGCCGTCCTCGCTGCTGGAGACGAGGGCGCGGAAGCGGGCCCTGCCCTCGGCAAGCAGGCGATTGATTTTCGTCTGGCTCCAGCCGGTTCGCTGGCCGATCTCGACGTAGGAGTAGCCCTCGGCCAGCAGGCCCAGCGCCCGCAGCTCGGCCGGCTTCAGCGCCTGCAGAGCCTCGCGGCTGCGGGCTACGTCCTCTCGGCGCTCGACTTGCTCGTCGGGCCCGTCGCTCGCGGTCGGGATCAAGGCGATCGGATCCTCCGCGCCCTCCCTGCTGCGCTGGTAGCCGAGCAGCTTCTCGCGACTCGCTCGCACCGCCAGCGCCTCGTGCTTGGTCACCGTCTGGGTCCAGCGGATCAGTTCACGTAAGTCGGTAGTGGGGGCTTTGGTGAGGACGATCTCCAGCGCCCGTTGGTAAGCGTCGTCCGCGTCCTCAGCGTCGAATGAGTAGCGCCTCGCCGTGCGCCGCAGGGCACCCTCGTAGCGGGCGATCATTTCGACGGCGGCGCGCTTGCGCGCGGCCGCGCCGGTCTCGGTGTCCGCTGATCCCTGACTCAATTCTCCCCCGCTCCGCTTCAGATCGGCCGTCCAAACATGGCAAGCCAATCCACCGCTCTCGCGAAACTCGCCCCCAGTCTGGACGAGTGACTGGGAGACATCGGCGCAAATTGCGGAGATCTCCGGTGTCAAACTTCCTCGCCGGCTTGCCGATAGCATCCGCGCGATGAGCACCTGCGTAGTCACCGGCGGAGCCGGTTTCCTTGGCTCGCATCTCTGCGAGCACCTGCTTGGCGAGGGCCATCGGGTTATCTGCATCGACAACCTCGAGACCGGCTCGCTGCAGAACATCGAGCACATCCGGGACCCGGCCTTCGACTTCCGCCACATCGACATCATCGAACACGTCGATATCCCCGAGGACGTCGATTTCGTCTATCACCTCGCTTCGCCGGCCAGCCCGATCGACTACCTGCGGCTGCCGCTGCACACGCTCAAGGTCGGCTCGCACGGCACTCATCACATGCTCGGCGTCGCCAAGTTCAAGCGCGCTCGCTTCCTGATCGCCTCGACCAGCGAGGTCTACGGCGACCCCAAGGTCCACCCGCAGACCGAGGACTACTGGGGACACGTCAACCCGATCGGACCGCGCGGCGTCTACGACGAGGCCAAGCGCTACGCCGAGGCGATGACGATGGCCTACCACCGCCAGCAGGGCGTCGACACCTCGATCGTGCGCATCTTCAACACCTACGGTCCGCGCATGCGCGCCCACGATGGCCGGGCGATCCCGACCTTCTTCCGCCAGGCGCTCGAGGATCGGCCGCTGACCGTGTTCGGCGAGGGCGAGCAGACCCGCAGCTTCTGTTACGTCGACGACCTGATCCGCGGCATCGTCGCCCTGGCCGAGTCCGACGTGCACATGCCGGTCAACATCGGCAACCCGGACGAGTTCACCCTGCTCGAACTGGCGAAAACCGTGATCGAGGTGACCGAGTCCAGCTCCGAGATCATCTTCGAGCCACTGCCCACGGACGATCCGCAGCAGCGCCGCCCTGACATTACGCGGGCGCGGGAGCTGCTCGGCTGGGAACCCTCTATTGGGTTGCGAGACGGGCTGCGGATGACCATTGAGAAGTCCGGGGTCGAGCGGTTGGCGGGCGTCTCGGACTGAGCGGGTGGGCGTCGGCCGGAGGTCCGCCGGACGCGCTTCGCGCTGAGTGTCCGGCGGACCTCCGGCCGACGGCGCCTCAGATTCGGAGCGCCCGCCAACCGCTCGACCCTCGACTCAAACGCCGGGAGCTACACCCCGTTCCGCTTGCTCTAAAGCTAGGCCGGGACAGGCACTTCGTTTGGAGCGGCCACATCGCTGGTCCGGTAGAAGGCGAGGGACGTGGGGACGTTGGTCAGCTCGTCGCGCATCGCCTTGAAGGTGCGCATCGCGGCTGTCTCGGTGGGCCAGCCGTAGCGCTCGAGCAGTGCTTCGGAGCCGGTCTCGTCGGGGGCGCCGACCGTCGATTCGGTCAGGGCGCTCGCCAGGGCGGCCATGCCGCGGCAGAAGTCCTCCTCGTTCCAGCTGACCCGCCCGGCTTCGTCGATCTCGACGAAGCCGTTCTCGGCGAGGAAGCTGAGTTCGACGTAGGCGGCACCCGGGTCGCCGTAGTACTTCGGGCCGCGGCGCATGTAGTGGAGCAGCTCGGCGATGTGCGTGGCGCACATCTCGAGGCGGCTGACTCCGGTGATGCCCAGCCAGGCATCTGAGATCGTCATCAGGAATCCGTAGACGTCCGCGATCGCCTCCTGCAGCGCCATGAAGGGCTCGATACCCAGCGCCTCCATCCAGCTCTCGTAGCAAGTGGCCGGCACGACGACGTTGTGGCCATGGTCGTGGCCGCGGATCCACGGCATCAAGGTGTCGGCGATCGGCACCTCGGCGGCACGCATCGGCCCGCTCAGCAGCGTTTCGGCGAGCGGGATCGTGATCTCCGTGTACCGCGCGAGGTGCACGTTGCGCATGTAGAGCGTGCGCTGTTCCTCGATCGGCAGCCCGTCTACCCATTCGTCCTCTGGCATGAAGTAGGCGAAGTGCTTCGGGTGACCCGCGGCCTCGCCGGCTGAGATCAGCAGGTTGGTCACGTTCATCGGCAGCTTGAAGGGCACACGCAGCCCGTTGGCACCGATTTCCGCTTCGACCGAGGCCAATGCTTGCTCGAGGGAGTCGTCAAGTTCGTTCAGCAGCGCCTGCTGGGGCTCGTCGCGCGCCGCGGCGACGAACGAGTGCAGGCCGATGCGGGTCTTCATCCGCCAGGTGCAGAGGGGTCCGCAGACGATCTCGAACGGGGGCGGCGGTCCGCCGCGGGCGAGCTCGAGCGTCATCTCCCGGTGCTCGATGCCGCCGGCGAGCGCCTTGGCGCGCAGAAGGACCGCGGCGGCGCTGTCGTCGTCGAGCAGGTCGGCCAGCTCGCGCATCCGCTCCGCCATTTCACCCCGTAGCACCGAGGCTGCGCTCTCGGAGAGGATCTCGCCCTCGGCGCTCTGCAGGCTGCGCATCGCGTCGCTCTGAGCGGCAAGCTGGAGGAGCAGCGGCATCACCTCCGCGGCGTTGGCCGGAGGCTCGTCCTCCAGGCGAACGTGGCCGACCCCGTGCTGGTCATCGATCGGCCAAAAGGACGGCAGGAGCTGCGGAGCGTTGCGGCGGGCCAACTGCGGCATCTCCATCTCCCTCTCCCTTTTCCCGGCTTGGCTCGACGCCATGCCTGCTCGAGTCCACGAATTCCCGTTACGGCTAGATACCTCTCCGGTACGAGCGAAGGTACAGAAGGGAACATCGAGATGCAACTAAATCGCTCTAATTAATTAGAGCATGCGAGGGAAGGCCTGGTCCCCACTGGGGAGGGGCGGGGCGACACGTAGATCTCGGCTCCGCGGCACGCCCTCCACATATCCTTTCGACATGGCTACCGAAGAGACCCACCGCACGATCGCCCCCCTGGTAGGACCGGATGACGAGCGCGTCTTC
>Ga0207702_10005789_pt1 | contig 10751 bp, 8 predicted proteins | sample KBSCornC62_FD_184302 | JGI IMG/M metagenome (GOLD analysis project Ga0207702, IMG submission 184302) | Corn rhizosphere microbial communities from Kellogg Biological Station, Michigan, USA - KBS Corn C6-2 (SPAdes) (version 2) | ecosystem: Host-associated > Plants > Roots > Rhizosphere > Soil ...
GCTTGAGGCTGGCCTGGGTCGGGCGGGACGATGGAGGGCGATCCAGTGGAACTCGCCGTGGTTGTGAATGGTTTCGGATTCCCACTGGTGGGTTTGGGCGGCGATTTTGATTTCGCGCAGCACGGCGCGAATGTCGATGGTTTCGCCATAGTACGCGCCGAGGTTTTTACCGAGCTTTTGCATTCGGAGAAAAGGTTACGCAAGTTTTCAATCCTGCAAGTGAGAAAATGGGAAATTGGGAAACGATGCCGGCAGTGCCCGCGCGGCAAGAACTCCGACGGGCGGCGAGGCGCAGGGGCGGCGGCACTGGCTGCGCGCAGATTCGCATCAAGGTTTTCGGGCGGAGACAAGATAGCTGAGACTGCCGCCGGCGGTGTGAAAGCCGCCCATGGCCACGGCGTGTTGTTCGCCATGAAATTTTTCCACGACTTCGGCAAAGGCTTTTTCGAAAAACTCGTCGCTGCCGCCGCCGAGTGTGACAAGGCGCCGAAGATCTTCCTTGTCCCAGGGGCCGGTGGCGGAGTTGTGCCATTGTTGCTCCTGTGCGATGAGGGCCTGCTGGGCGGGGCTATCGTACGGCGGAAAGAGCGGGGCGGGGCGGTCGTTTTGATGGACGTGGATATCGCGCAGGCCGAGCTGGGCGAACAGGCCGGGCAGAAGATCGCCGATGCTGTGGTTGCCGCGGCCGGCGGCGAGGCGGCCGCGATGCTGTCGCAGCCAGAATTCGAAGCGGCGCACAAGGGCTTCCACGGATTCACTTTCGGTGAGCGAACTGAACGTGAGGTAGTTCCAGAAATTGTTTGGCTCGGCGCAGATGAGCAGGCCGCCCGGGCGCAGGACGCGGAGCATCTCGCGGAGCGCATCGGCGGGCTGGGGCAAATGCATGAGCAAGGTCTGGCAGGTGACGACCTCGAAGCTGTTGTCGGGCAAGGGGAGGGCGGTGGCGTGGCCTTGCTGGAAAGAAATGAGCTCGTGCGGCGCATCCGGAAAAGCTTTGCGAAAGAGTTGCGGGGCTTGGGCGAGCCAGCGGGGTTCGCGGTCGATGCCGGTGAGTCGGGCGGGCGGGCGGAGGTAGCCGTAGAGCAGGCGGGACCAGTGGCCGAGGCCGCAGCCGATATCGGCGAGGGAGGCGGCTTCGCCGAGGCGCCAGCGGGCGGCCATGAGATCGAGGAAATCGCGGTTCCACCAGTAGTCGCGATATTCGCCGAAGCATTCGGCGGAGTGCGGCGGACGCGGAGAATCGCCGGGCGATTGCATGCGAGGAGTTTCCCGAAAACCGTTGCCGCGGCAAAGAGATTTTATTTACGGACGGAAACGTCTGGTCATGCGAACGACTGGAAGAGCGAGTTTGCCGGGCAGCGGCACTTCGTAGCGCTCAACAACTGTATAGCTGGCAGAAGCGTAGAGCGGTTCGCCGGCCAGCGTGGCCACAAGTTCGGCGGTGTGAAAACCGGCAGCAACCAAGGCGGACTCGCACGTGGCCAGGATCGCACGCCCGATGCCGCGTCGAGTCCACGCCGGGTGCACGAAGAAGGCGCGAATGCGGGCGGGTTCAAGTGCCGGATCCAGCAAGGTGTCCAAACCGGTACGGTGGCGGTCCCCTCCGAACATGGCCTTGCGACGGCTCCAGCCTCCGCAGCCAATGATCGCGTCATCATTTTGAGCGACGAAATAGGTTTTATCGGCGATGAGCTGGGCATCGACGCCAAACACCGGGCCGATGGCGGCGTTCATTTGGGCTGGAGAATAGTGCGCGGCTTGAAGCGTACGAACGGACAGCGGAATCAGTTGTTCCAGCGCAGGGATATCGTCCGGAGCGGCAAGGCGCAGAGTCCAGCTTGTTTTCGATTCCGGCATCACCTCTTTGGAATGCTAATTGAGCACGGCGCGGTAGAAGCGGGTTTTGTTGGTGTTGGAGTCGGTGAATTGATAATTGCCCACGGAGGTTTCGATGGGGCGGCCGAGCACCGGCCAGTTGGTGAGCGGCAGGGCGATGTTGGTGCTGGAGAGAATGCTGAAGTCGAGGCCGGTGACGTTGGTGAAGTTGAGCTGAATCTTGCCGCTGGCATTACGAATGGCGGTAAGCTTGGGCGCGTGGAAGTTCAGGGCGTAGCCGAGAATGTCGAGAGCCGTGAGGTCGGCGTAGGAAAGGTAGCCTTCCTGGCCGTCTGTGAGGAACGCGTCAAAAGAATCCGCCGGGGTATGAGTAGCCCAGTCCTGAATATCGCCGGAGATGACGTCACCGAAGAAGTTTGCCAGGTTGGAGGCTCCGTTATTAACCGAGAAATAGACGTTGGTTGCGCTCACACTGAAATTGTGTGCGCCATTGTTGGTAAAGCGGAAAAGATCGTACGGAATAAAACCAGATCCTTGATAATTGAGGCCAAAACCGCGGCCAAGAACTTCCGAGATTTCATGTTCTGCCACTGCGGTAAGGTCGTATTGACCAGTGACTCCGCGGTTAGTTGGGTTTAATGAATAAGTGACAGTGGAAGCGAAATAAACGCTGCCGTCGGGCGAAGAGCTATTGGTTGTCACACCCAAAACACCGCCGAGTGCCTTGGCTTCGGCTCGCGGAAGCCACCAAAGCGCTGAGCCTCCTGTTGGATCTATCGCCGGCAGGCTTGCAACGGAATTGCTATCGGCAGCCGTTGTGCGGGCTGCCCGAAGGAAATTTGTCACTTCCGAGTAGGTTGGATTGCCAGTCTCCAGAGTTGTGCTTTGACCCAAGTCAATTGTGGAGTCGAAGAAGGCAGTGATGTTTACGACGATATTGTTGGTGTAAAGGACGTCAAAGACGTTTGCGGCGTTGCTGATGGCTCCTTCCACCTGCGCTGCGTTTCCCAAGCTGGTAATGCTCGAATCATAGGTGATGTTTATAACCATCGCGCTGGCATTGGTTTGAACCATGAAAACCAGTGCAAAAATGGCCGCAATAGTGCGCGAAACACGGGTAAACGGAACAAGGGTGCCTCGATTCATAAGACCATAATTTACTGCACGCCTTTGGTCCCGCAACTAGGGAATAAAAAATTTTGTTGAAGACCGATTTTGCTCGCATGAAGGATTTGCAATGTGAAAACTGGTTTGTCTGAATGGCGATTACAATTTCCATTGTTGAGGACAACGACAAGCTGCGCGGGACGCTGGCCAAGGTGATTGGCCGCGCCGAGGGGTTTCGCTTTGTGAGCGATTACGGCTCGGCGGAGGACGCGCTGGCGGATTTGCCCAAGGTGAAACCGGAAGTGGTGCTGATGGACATCAATCTGCCGGGGATGAACGGCGTGGAATGCGTGCGGAAGCTCAAGGCGATTTTACCTCAAACACAGGTGATGATGCTCACGGTGTATGAGGACACGGAGAATATTTTTAATGCGCTCGCGGCCGGCGCGAACGGCTACTTGCTCAAGCGCACGCCCAGCAAAGAAATAATTGACGCGATTCGCGAGGTGCATCGCGGTGGATCGCCGATGACCACGCATATTGCGCGATTAGTCGTGCAGTCTTTCCAGAAAACGGCTGCGGCCCCGGCGCAACCGGCGGCGGGAGCCACTGCGCCAGCCGGCGGAGGCGGAGATTTGTCCGAGTTGTCCGAGCGCGAACAACAAGTGCTGGATCTGCTGGCCCAAGGGCTCATCTACAAGGAAATCGCGGACAAATTGAACATCGGCTACGAGACGGTGCATACATACATCCGGCGCATTTACGAGAAGCTTCAAGTGCGCACGCGGACCGAGGCCGTGGCGAAGTTTTTGCAGAGGTAGTCTGGAAGAAGCAGCAAGAGAAAAGGCAAAAAACGGAAACGCGCGCTGTTTTTCCTTGCGGGATCACCTAATTTTTAGCATAAGAAAATTTGTTCAGCAGAATGCCGTTTTTCCCGTCGGAATAACGGAGGAGGATAAACCGTTCCGAAAAGAAAAGCAGAGGAACCATTATGAAACTCAAAACCCGAAATGTGTTGGCGGTGTTCGCGGCGCTTGGCATCTTGATTCTCAGTTCTCACCTTTCAACGTGTTTTGCGCAGGGCACGGCATTTACATATCAAGGCAGGCTGAACGCCAACGGCGCGACCGCCAACGGGCTCTACGATTTCCGGTTTCGGCTTTATTTGGACCCGCTGGGCAATACGCAGGCCGGGGGCACAGTTACGACGAACGGCATTCCCACAACCAATGGCCTGTTTACCGTGGCGGTTGATTTCGGACCCAGCGTCTTCGGTGGCACTAATTATTGGCTCGAAGTGGACGTGAAGACCAACAATGCGGGCACATACACGGATTTGAGCCCGTTACAGCCCGTCACGCCCACGCCGTATGCGATCTTTGCCAATACGGCCAGCAATTTGAGCGGGACTCTTCCCGCCGGACAGATCAATGGGTCTGTGCTCTCAGCAAACATTTCCGGCACCTATGGCAACGCTTTGACCCTGAACAACTCGGGGAACAGTTTCAATGGCAGTTATACCGGCAACGGGGCGAATGTGACGAACGTCAACGCCGCCACGCTCAACGGCTTGAACGCAACCAACTTTTGGCAGACCGGCGGCAATAACATCGGTGCCGGGCAATTTCTCGGGGGTACAAACAACCAGCCGGTGGAAATCCACGTCGGCGGAATTCGCGCCATGCGGGCTGAGCTGTTTCCAGAGCAACTGGCCGCTTCCAATATTGTCAATATTGTCAATGGTTCGCCGGTAAACTACGTGGCGGCGGGAATTTATGGTGGCACCGTCGGTGGCGGTGGTGCGACGAAGTCCGGCGCGACAGGTTATACGAACAGTGTTACGGGTGTTTTTGGCACGGTTTCCGGCGGCGCTGGTAACAGCGCTGCTGCGTACGCTGCCGTGGGCGGCGGGCAAAACAACTCCGCCGGCGGATACATTTCATTTGTCGGCGGAGGACAAGCCAATCAGGCTACCGCCTCGTGGAGTACTGTTGGCGGAGGATTCAGTTGCACCGCCGGCGGTCAGGGCGCCACTGTGCCTGGCGGCTACTATGCCGTCGCCAACGGTCAGTTTTCTTTTGCGGCGGGAATTCAGGCGCAGGCGCAGCACGACGGCAGCTTCGTTTGGGCCGACTTCTCGCAATTCGCCCCATTTGCCGATACCACCACGAACCAATTTCTCATTCGCGCGATGAGTGGCGTGGGTATCAACACGACCGTTACTCCCGACGGTGCGCTATCCATTAATACGAATACCTATTTGTTTTCACATCCATTGTACCTTCGTGGCGAGAGCGGATCGGATCATAATCACGGGCTGGCCTATAACGGCAACCTTGTCACCAACTTCGGCACCGGGAACTATCAGGTGGATGGCCCGGCGCTCTGGGGATTTGCGGGCGGTTTGCTTGGCACCCGGAATGGCGTTGATCACGCTGCGCTGGTTTGGAGCACCACGGGTGTGACCGTCAACGGCACTCTTGGCGGCAACGGCAGTGGCTTGACCAACCTCAACGCGGCCCAACTATCCAGTGGATCAGTGCCTCTGGCCCGTCTGCCGGCGGTGGTGCTGACGAACGGTGAAAGCGGCTCGGTGGCGTTCAATGGCACGCTGTATTTTCCCGACCAGAATGTTCAGGCGATTTCCGGATCATACTCATTTTGGCATAGTGACACCGGCGGCAATTTTTCCGTTGGATATGATGCCGGAGATTATCTGTCATCCGGCGGTGGCGGTGGCAACACCGCTGTAGGCTATCAGGCAATGACCTTTAACACCGCGGGACCGTGGAATACCGCGCTAGGTTCAAGCGCGCTTTTCCTTGCTGGTACAGGCAATGCCAATACCGCCATCGGAGGAAACGCCCTGGGCCAGCTTGGCGGTTTTCAAAACGCCGGTGGCACGAACAACATCGCCCTTGGATATCTGGCGGGCTTCAATTTTACCACCAATGAAAGCTACAATATTGACATCGGTAACGCGGGCGTGGCGGGTGAGAACAATACCATCCGCATCGGCACCCCGGGGGTTCAAACTACGGCCTATATCGCTGGTGTAGTTAATGACGTCGGCGGCGTGCAGGTGGGATCCACCGGCACCACCATGTCCGTAATTCAATCCGGGCAGGCCATCGTGGTCGGATCCAGCACGCAGGAGACGAATTATACCATCGCGTTTCCACACCCGTTCAGCAGTTCGCCCAAAATCATTTTTACTCTTGCCAATGATCCTGGATTTCAGGGCGTCAGCGATGTGTTTGCGTCGAGCGTTTCCAGCAATTCGCCCGCGGCTTTCAGCATCAACGTATATCGCTTGAACGGGACGAGTTGGAGTCAGCAATTGCGCGTCAACTGGCAGGCGTGGCAGTAACGAAATCTGCCGGCCGCCAAAAAGCGTCGAGATCGGTTGCGGACACGTTTTGGATCGTTGTACCCACAACTGGTGACAAGCCAAAAGGCGTGGATATGATAGTTTGGTTCTGTTGTTGGACGCGACACTGCGGTTGACCGTGTGCAAACCTTCGGCTGCGGGTCGCGTCAGATGCAAAGACAATTTAGAGCGTTTGTTCTCATTGAGGCCGGAGTAGTGTCCGGCCTCTTTTCTTTTTGCGTGCATCGTCATTCGACATTTGGTTCATGCCCGCCTAAACTCCACCCATGACACGTACGGAGAAATTGCTGTCGGAACTTATCGCCTTGCCCAGCGTAAATCCGGGATTTGCGCCGGCCTCCACGCTGGCGGATGGAGCATCGGCGTGGCCCCAGCGGCAGCTTTACGGCGAAAAGAACGTCGGTGGCTTTTTGGCGGCCAAGGGTGCCAAGTCAGGGCTGGAAATTGAATTTCAGAAAGTGTTGCCGGAACGGTCTAATCTCATTGCGCGATTACTGCCGACGAACCGTATCAAACAAACGATTCTTCTCGTGCCCCATTTGGATACCGTGGGTGCGCCGGATGCCATGTTCGTTCCCCGACATAAGAACGGGCGCATTTATGGTCGTGGCGCGTGCGACACGAAGGGATCCGTTGCCGCCATGATGACGGCGCTTTGCGAATTGGCTGAGAGTAAATCGCGCCCGCTGACGACGCAGATTATTTTTGCCGGCATGGTGGACGAGGAGCATGCGCAAAGTGGCTCGCGCGCGCTGGCGGCGAGCGGGTTGAAGGCGGACCTGGCAATTGTCGGCGAGCCGACAAATGTAAAGGTGGTCACGGCGCACAAGGGGAGTTTATGGCTGCAGATCGCGACGCGGGGCAGGGCGGCGCATGGTGCGACGCCGGAATTTGGCAAAAATGCCGTTCATGAAATGGCGCGCGTGGTGGATGTATTGGAGACGGAATATGCGGCGCAGTTGCGAAAGCGCAAACACAAGCTGCTCGGCACGGCCACGGTGAACGTGGGCACGATTTCCGGCGGCACCCAGCCAAATATAGTGCCTGCGGCCTGTACGATTACGGTGGATCGTCGCACGCTTCCCGGCGAAACCGATGCGCTGGTGTTCCGGGAAATCAACGCGCTGTTGAGGAAGCGGGGGTTGCAGGCGAAGCTGTCCAACACAAAAGTGGCGCCGGCACCGGCCATGGAAACCAGCCCGAATTTACCGTTGGTGCGGCAGTTTTTTGCGACTATCGGGCAGAAAAAGGCGGAGGGCGTGGTTTATTTCTGCGATGCAGCGGTACTGGCGGCGGGGGGCATTCCGTCAATTTTGTTTGGTCCGGGTGACATTGGCCAGGCGCACACGGCGGATGAATGGCTTTCGCTGGCGCAGCTTGAGCGTGCGAAGAATTCACTTTTGAAATTCTTGAAATCGCTTTCCTGACATGTTGGTATTTCATACTTTGCGGCGCGAATGTCTGAAGCGATGAGTTCATCCGGCACCAAGGCGCCGCACCGGCACGCGGCATTTTTCCGCCAGAGCGGATGGTTGATGATCGCGAGCATCGGCAGCGGGGCGCTGTTCTACTTCGTCCATTTTCTCAGCAAAAAAATTTCCGTGGCCGAATACGGCGCGTTTGGCGTCATGCTCGCGGTGGCAATGTGCGTGCCGAACCTGCCGCTGCAAATGGTCTTTGCCCAACAGGCGGCGCGCGCACTGGCGACGGGGCGGGAACGGGCGCTGGCCGGCATGATCCGACTGGCGTGGTTGGGAACATTGGGCTTGGCGCTCATCCTGGCGGTAGTGATGGCCATCTGGCATTCGGAAATCCAATCGGCTTGGAAATTGCCAAGCGCCGCCGGCCTGTGGATCACAATGACGGTCGTATTGTTGTCCCTTTGGTTGCCGATGTTTCTGGGATTGTTGCAAGGCAAGCAGGATTTTTTCTGGCTCGGCTGGGCGGGTATTCTCAACGCCGTGGGACGATTGTCGGTGGCGGCCGTGCTCGTGTTGTTTTTCGCCGGAGCGTCCACGGAGATGATACTTGGCGTGGCTGTGGGCCTGGGCATTGGCGTGGGCATAGGCATCTGGCACACGCGTGAACTTTGGAGCATTCGGAGCGAACCGTTCAATGTGCGCGAGTTGCTCGGACAGATTATTCCACTCATGCTGGGCTTCGGCGCAGTACAGTTTCTGTTCACTGCAGACACGATGTTTGTGAAGTCGTACTTCAGCGCGGATGATTCGGGTTTTTATGTGAGCGCGGGCACGTTGTCGCGCGCGCTGTTGTGGCTCGTGCAGCCGCTGGCCATGGTGATGTTTCCAAAAATCGTGCATAGCGCGGCGAAGTCGGAGAAAAGCAACCTGCTGGGCATGGTGATGGTGGGTACGGGAGTGCTGGCCGCAGGCGGAGCGCTGGGGTTGACGGTGCTGGGGCCGTTTGTGGTGAAATTGGCTTTCAAAGACTCCTATGTGCCGGTGGCCACGGCGGTGCTGCCGTGGTATGCGTGGGCCATGGTACCGTTATCTCTGGCCAATGCCCTGGTCAACAATCTGCTGGCGCGCTCGCAATTTCGCATAGTGCCGGTGCTCATTGTCCTGGCTGTGGCTTATGGCGTGGCGCTCACGCAGTTTCATGAAAGCCTCACGACGGTGCTGAAAACACTCGGTGTTTTTAATCTGCTGCTGCTCGCGGCCTGCGGATGGTTTACGTGGCGGGGAAAGGTGACTTTGGAACAGAAAGCGTAGGGCGTGATTTCAAAATGACCGGGGATGCGGTTTTTGAGGAAAAGGCTGGATGGCGAGGCGCGACGAAGGAGAATACCCTTTATGGGTCTTCGACTGAGGAGCAACGAAGCCAGACGGCCTTTTCCTCAAAAATCCTCCGGACGGCGGGTCTTTTGGCTGGGAGCTTCGTTGTCGTGGCCGTCATAGCCCGCTGCGGGGATATTCCGGCCACTCCGCCTCGCTCCCAGCCAAAATCCCTCGCCGCCGCACCCCGGCCATTTTGAAATCACGCCCAAGTGGTTCCACCTTGACGGTTTTTGCGGAGGCTGGCAGAGTTGTGGTCAATGCGGCCAGCTTAGCTCAGTGGTAGAGCAGCTGATTTGTAATCAGCAGGTCGTCGGTTCAAGCCCGACAGCTGGCTCCATTCCTAACCGCTTCAGCGGCAGGGGGTTTGAAGCCTCTGGTCCAAAACGGACACCAAAACGGACACCAGTTTTATCAATCTGGTTAACCCGTTGGTTGCAGGTTGCTGCCGGTTTAAAATTGGTGCTATTTTAAGCCACCGGATATGGTGGCGAACTGCTCCAGCGCCGCTTCCAGATCGTCGGTGATTTCCTGGGCGATGACATCTGGATCGGGCAGGTTGGCGGATTCTTCCAGTGCGTCGTCCTTCACCCAAAAAATGTCCAGGTTCACCTTGTCGCGCTTGGTCAGCTCATCATATGCGTGCGCGAGCACAATCTGCCGTGTTTGCGCGATGTAACCACTTCATGCGACTTTTTGAATCTCCGCGTCTGCGCTAATCATGCGTCAAAATGATTCTACAAATTTTCAAATTCGGAAAATTGCCAAGTCTTCCAGCAGTTGTGGGGGCCGCTTTGTTCTCGTTGGTCATAACGACGCAGGCGGTCGCCGCGGATTCCACAAATTACATTGAGCTGGCGGTTGCGGCTCCCAATACCGGATTGATTCTGACGTTTGATCTCGATAACGGCTCGCCCCATTATTCTGTAACGTTCAATGGCCGCGCCGTTATTCTCCCTTCATTGTTGGGTGTTCAATTGAAAGAGGGCGCGATGAACTCCAATTTTGCACTGGTGAAAGAAATGCGCTCTTCGAAAAATGAAACGTGGACCCAGCCTTGGGGCGAGGAGCGTGAAGTTCAGAATCATTACAACGAACTGGCGGTCACGTTGCATCAGCGCGGTGAGAACCCAAGGAAAATGCGGATCCTCTTCCGCGTGTTCGACGATGCCATTGCGTTCCGTTACGAGTGGCCGGAACAAGCCGCCTTGAAAGATTTCAGCATCACCGATGAATCCACTGAATTCGCATTCGCGGCTGACCACACTGCTCTTTGGCAGCCCGCATATCGTCCACAGGCCAGTGAGCAGATTTATGCGCGGACCCGTTTGAGCGAATTGTTGCGGCAAACACAACTTGCCCACGGCGACGCCAGCGCCGGAGACAATCCGCGGCTCGACCCCGTGAGGGCGGTCACCACGCCGGTGACCATGCAGAGTGACGACGGATTATTTTTCGTCATTCACGAAGCCGATCTGACCGATTACGCCGGCATGGAGCTAAAACCGCAGCGTAATAACACTTTGAAATGCGATCTTGCGCCGTGGTCGGACGGCATTCGCGTCAAAGCTTCAACGCCGTTCGTCTCGCCCTGGCGCTATGTTATGATCAGCGACAAACTA
>Ga0207702_10005790_pt1 | contig 10750 bp, 4 predicted proteins | sample KBSCornC62_FD_184302 | JGI IMG/M metagenome (GOLD analysis project Ga0207702, IMG submission 184302) | Corn rhizosphere microbial communities from Kellogg Biological Station, Michigan, USA - KBS Corn C6-2 (SPAdes) (version 2) | ecosystem: Host-associated > Plants > Roots > Rhizosphere > Soil ...
CGTCAGAAACGGGCCCTCGGAATACCCCTCGCGTTTCGTCGGGAGATTGATCAGCGGGCCGTCCGGCGACAGCAGGTCCGGCTTGAGTTTCACCATGCGTCGGCGGGACCAAACCACGTAAGCCTGTCCATCGTCGTCTATGAAAACTTCCGCATCAATGGTGCTTTTCTGCTCAATCGGAAATGGCCGGAGCGTCGCCTTGGTGACGTGCCGGCCATCGGGCGCCACGAAAGGCCCCAACGGCGAATCGGCTACAACCGCCGTGATCTTGCCGTCCAATGTCGGGAACGAATAGTAGCGTCCGTTCTTGTGAACCACCGTGCTGGGCGCCCAATACTTCAGGTCGAAATCAGCCGGAAAACTCGATCCTTCAAAACTCCAGTTTCGAAAATCCTTTGATTGCCACACGACGGGAGTTCCCGAAGTGGCCAACCCCTGCCCCCAGCCATCCGTGGTGGCGTAGCAGTAAAAGGTGCCGTCAATGTCCACGATGCTCGGGTCGGCCACCATGTCGGGAATCAGCGCCCGGCCGAAGTTGAGCTTGTCATTGTCCGGCGGCAGCACGGCGGAATCGCCTTTGCCAAACCCAGCGTCGGTCAGGTCAATGATCCGCCGCCCGTCCACAAAGCATTGGATGCGCTGGCCCGTCACTTCGATTTTGAGGGCATACCAGCGGCCAGTTTCGATCACTTCACCAACCCTCGTTCCAACAGGAGAGCGTTCCCCATCAAGAGATTTTTCCAGCGCGGCGGCCGTGTTGTTCCAGCCGCCGAGGTTCAGCCAGTAATAATTCTCGGAATCGCGCGCGCCAAAGCCCACGAGGAAGCCCTCCGCGCCGCCGAGTTTCTTCGCGCGAACCAACACAGTGTAATTCGTCGCCGGATTCTTGAACGTAAATCTCGTCAGCGCGGGCGTCGCGCTGGAAGTCTGACGCAGCACGCCATTCGTCACCAACCAAACGCCGCCCTCCGGCACCCAGCTGGAAACCTGCGCATCGAACGAATCGTTCAACACGACATTCTTGCCGCAAACAACATTCGCGTCGTCAAATTCCACCTGCGTGTTCCACGAGCCGAGCATGATGCCGTCGGCGGCCTTGGCCAGAGCTGTCGTTTGAGCCAGTAGCGGCGCGCCTGAAACAGCGGCGATCGTTGCGATCAACTTTACGGTCATCCGAAGTGTTTTCATAAAAGTCATTCAAATTTCCACCAGTCAAACCTGGTAGCTTCGCCGCTGGTGAAACGGAAATACAGGTCATGCACGCCGGCTGCAGGTTTGACCCGGCAGGATGCGGTTTCCCATTTTGCTGCGCCTCCAGTGTTCGGCGCCAGGCAAGTTCCAATCAGCGGACCGCCCGGGTTGTCGAGACGTAGTTCAATTTTCCCGTCCCTGGCTGCCGAGGCGACTGAAGCGGCAAAGGACTTCGCCCCCTTGCCGAAATCAACTCCCTGCACCTTGATGAAAGCATTCGTGCTGGTCGGATAAACGCAAATTCCTCCCTGGCTGCCGGGCTCAGACTTCATCCCTTCACTCCAGCACATCGTCTCAGCTTCAGTGCGCGTATAAGGGTTCAGGGTGCCGATCTGTCCGACAGCTTTAGCCTCATTCCACCACGGGATCTCGCGAATCGTTCCGTCCGGGTTGTATTGGATTTCGGCCACGCAAACCGAACGCCGCTCGCGGTGTTTGTCGGTCAGGGCGAAGTTTAGTTTGTAATTGAACCCGAATACATAGGAGCCGCCTTTGTAATCAATGATGCCGGGATGATTCCCGCTGGAACGACTGTCAGGCTTCATGATGTAGCCCTTGAAGTTCCAAGGGCCGGAAGGGCTGTCGCTCAAGGCGTAGCCAATGCCTTCCGGACAACAAGTGGAAGCATACGCCATGTAGTAATGACCGTTGCGTTTATAGGCCCACGGTCCTTCCTGATAATGAAATGCATCCGGCTGTCCATTTACCTTCGCAAAGGAGGGGTCTTTGACGATCTCGCCGGAGGTGGAGATCATGTCCTCATTGAGCTTCACATACCAGAGGTTGGGATTGCCCCAGTAAAGGTAAGCCTGCTTGTCATCATCAATAACCACGGTTGGGTCAATATACCCCTCGCCCTTAACCAGCGGACGTCCGAGCGCATCTTTGAAGGGTCCGGTCGGTTGATCCGCAACGGCGAGCGCGATGGCGTTCCCGGGCGCAAACACCGTGGCATATAAATAGAATTTTCCATTCCGCGCGACCACTTGCGACGCCCAGGCGCCATTGTCCTTCTTGGCCCAGGGAAAGGTCTTTAACGAGGCGACGGTGCCGTGATCCGTCCAGTTCACCATGTCCATGGACGAATAGCACTGCCAGTCGAACATCCGGAATCCGTGCGCGTCGTCCTCATCGTGGCCGGTGTAAAGATAGACGACGCCATCATGCACCAGCGGGGCAGGATCAGCGGTGAACTTTGTCTGCACGACGGGATTGGCGCCATTGCCCACGCCTGGGCCGAGCATGATGTCATTGCCTTTCTGCGCCAGTGCTGTCATTTGGTCCAGAAGTGACAGAAAGGCGATGAATGCGATCAGCGCCAAACGATTGTTACATGGTTTCATGAAATTTTTGAACTCCGCATCGCTTTTGAAGCGGCCCTGCATAGCCGACAAACGTAACGGCAGGTGAAGGAATCAACATCCACATAACCGGCGTCCGTGTCGATATTGTAAGAATACGAGTCTCTGTCATCGAGTCCCCACGTCGAGCGCAGCTTTTGGTTTTCATCTTGTCGGATTGAATCGGACAACGCAGCCGCCACCGGGCCGCAAAGTCAGATGCACAGCCTCGCCGCGTGCGGCGGACTTCTCCTCGCGCTGGTAGGCGTCGTCGCGATCCGGTGCGTCGCCCAGTTGGGTCATCTGGTATTTGCCGCGACCAAGAAAATTCAGCGGGAGGTTCAGCGTCGTGGCTTCGCCGCCGTTGATGACGCCGATGAACCACTGCTCGCCACTGCGACGGGCGAAGGCGACGCATTTGCCGATTTCGCTTCCGGGCAGCACGATGGTTTCATCCCAAACCGAAGGAATCGTTTTCATCACGTCCAGCGCCGGATTGTTCAGGTAATTCGTGGGATGATCCGCATAGCACAGGAACGGCGAGGTGAAAACAATCGCCTGCGCCAGTTCGCGCGACCACGTGTAACCGCGCAGTTCCTTCGGATTAAAAACCGTCGGCGTGTAATCTCCCGCGCCGATCACGTAGCGCGTGAACGGAAGGATGCAATCGTGTTCTGGCGGCAACGTGCGGTTGTAACGCAGAATGTGCCACTCATGACCACGAATGGATTCGCGGGTCATTTCGTTTGGCCAGGTGCGGTCGCGGCCGATCGGTTTGTTCGCGCCATGAAAATCCACCATCAGTTTTCTGGCAGCGGCATCGCGCAACGTTTCGTCATACCAATTGACCCAGCGAACATCCGCATCCGGCATGAAATCGATTTTCACTCCCACTGCGCCCACGGCCACTGCCCGGTCGAGGAGATTGGTGCGCCGTGCAGCGTCTGAAACCTCATTGCTGTGGACCCAGAGCCAGATTTTCACGCCGTGAGCCTTGGCGTAATCGCAGACCTCCTTCAGACAGGCCCATTTGTCCTTGCCGTTTTCTTTCCAGTTTTTCCAGCCTTCGTCCACGAGGTAATACTCGAAGCCAAGTTCCTTCGTCCAATCAACCCACTGATGCTGATCCGAATAAACCGGGGCCCCGCTCGCCCACCATTGCCACGAGGAGCGGCCAGGCTGAATCCACTTTGCCTTTGCCAGTTCCGGCGGCGCGGCAGGGCAGAGATTGCGGACGAGATCGCTATTCACCAGCCCGTTGAGATCGCGCGCCAGCAGCGTGACCCGCCACGGTTGAATCACGGCATCGCTAGTCGTCCAACCATTAGTATCCGGTTTGGCGTGAAAACAGACGTGCACGGAATGGTCCGCGGAAACCTGCACTCCGGCGTCGCTGTAGTTCAGGAGATTCGCTTCCGTTGCGAGCGCGTAGCCGCCGCCGGCCAGGCTGAAGGTGATGGGCAGCGGAATCTTTTGCCCCGCCGGCAAGTCGTCCAGCCGGGAGCTTTGGAAGGCTCCTTCATAACCTCCTGAAAAAATCGTTTGATACCATGCCACCGGATTGCCGACCATCTTCCATTCTGTCGCCTCGCCGCTGATTTTCCGACCGGGTTTGGCCGCCAGACGCGCGCGCAACGCCACGCCGTCGTTGTAGGCGCGCATATCGAGTTCGTAAGCTTCGCCGTTGACGCTGCGCACGGACACGGTGGTTTCGCGGCAGCTATTCTCCGCGCGCGAATGACCGCCAAACATGGAATACGATTCGTGCAACTTGCGCGCCGTGGATTTGCCGAGTTTGGCGTTCGCGCCGAGGTCAACGCCATCGGAAACGATGCCAAAACGCGATTTGCCGACGACCTCATGGCCATCGAGAAGAACGGAATAGCTCAAGCCGCCGTCGTCCGTGACCGTCACGACCGCTTTGCCGTCCGGCGATTTGACCACGACTTCCGCCGCCGGAGCGATGAAGCAGCGCCCGGCCATGATGACAAACAGCGCGAGCTTGGAGAAATGATGAGTTTTCATTTTTAAGTTCAGGAATCAGCAATTGTGTCGGATGGAATTTAAGAGCGAACTTTTAACGCGAAGGCAATCTTGCCATTGAACTTCTCCGGCAGCGAAACGTGCAGGCCAATTGCGTCGCGCGTGAATTTCAACTTTCCACCGCCGACCAGGCGAACACTCCCGATTTTACCGGGCCATTTATCCGAACCTACGCCAAGAGATTTCACCGTGACGTTTCCGTCTTTTGGAATTTCCAGCACGATGGCGTAAAGCGTCTTGCCGTCTTTCGATTGCGTGAAGCGGATGTCTTCCGGTGTGAACGGCTTTTTCGAGACGTCCGCCTGGCCATCGAAGTGTCCCTTTTCGGAAGATTCCGTTGACGGGCCTTCACCGTAAATTTTCCAAGGACGCGTTGCGTAAATCGCCTCGCCATTCACCTTCAGCCACGCACCGATCTCGCTGACGATTTTGATTTCATCCGCGTCCGGCTGGCCATCGCGCTGAAGCGGCACGCTTAACATGAGATTGCCGTTCTTGCTGACGATATCGCAAAGCATCCGGATCACCGATGGCGCGCCCTTGTAACCGTGCCGCTCAAAGATACTGCGGGAGTAGTGCCAGCCACCAATGCAGGTGTCGGTCTGCCACGGCTGCGGCAGGATACCGTCCGCCTTGCCGCGCTCGATGTCATAGACCATGGTGCGGCGCTCAAATTCATTGAGCTTTTTGTTATTCATGACCGCTTCCGTTTGTCCATGTTTGTCGAGACGCGTGTTGTAGAAATGCGCGGCCAGCTTTAAGCCGATTTCATCCGTGATGCCATGCATCGGCAATACGTTGTCATCGAAATAAATCTGGTCGGGATGGTAATCGTCCCATAGCTGCAGGGTGCGCTTGAAGAATTTTTCCAGGTAAGCCGCATCGGGCACACTGCTGCCCTTCGTGGCATCCCAATCCCATTGATACTTTCCCGGCTTGTGATTTTGTGCGTAAAGTTCCTGTGGATCCAAACCCTCCCACCAAAGTCCTTTGCCATCAGCTTTGGTGAGCTTCACATCGTAGGGCACGCCGGCGAACGGACCGTTCTTGTCCGCGCCTTGCGCCGGTTCATACCACATCCATGTGTGCGACGCGTGAACACTCACACCGAAACGAAGTCCGTTCTTGCGCGCTGCCTTCGCCCAGCCGCCGATCAAATCCTTATGCGGACCAACCGCCACGGAATTCCACGGTTGATATTTTGAATCCCACAGATCGAAGTTGTCGTGATGGTCGGCCAGCGCCATGAAATATTTCGCGCCATTTTCTTTATAGAACTTCAACAGCTTGTCAGGGTCGAAATGCTCCGCTTTCCAAACGTGAATGACATCCTTGAAACCATTGGTCGAAGGATGACCGTATTCGGCAAGATGTGATTTGTATTGGCCCGAACCTTGCACATACATGTTGCGCGCATACCAATCGCCATCCTCGGGCTGGCATTGCGGCCCCCAGTGGGCCCAGATGCCGAACTTCGCGTCACGAAACCATTCCGGCGTCTGGTAATTCGTCAGGGAATTCCAATCGGGCTTGAACGGGCCGTCGGCGATCGGCGGGAGCTTGAGTGGCTCGGCTTGCGCCGAGGCGAATGCGAGGGAACAGCACAGTGCGAGCAAGGTTGAGATGGTTCGGTTGAGCATAACAATGTCAGGTCAGGGTGTGATGGACTGGGGATAAGGCGATACTTCCGCCGTCTCGATTTTTGCGCCGTTGATTGTCTGTCGCAGGCCGAGGACGAGCACGTTCTTGCCGCCGAAATTCAGCCAGCATTCAGGCAGAAAAAATTCGCGTTGCGGCCCGGCTTCCCAATGTTTCCCGATGTCATGGCCGTTGAGCCACATGAAGCCGTTGCCCGAGGCGTTGATCAACAACCGCCACGGAATCCATTGACCGGCGGGCGTCGCGGGCAGCTCGAATTCCAACCGATACCACGTGAGCAGAGCGTTCTGGCGGTCTTTGGGCTGAATACCGTTACCCTTGCGCGCAATCGGAGTGTGGGTGTCGAGCGCGACTTTTTCCCAACCGTTCGCAGAAAAATCAGACAGCATCCAGCCGGCGGTGATGCCGCCGAGATTCGTCGCCACCTGCCAGGCGAGTGGTTTGGTGATAGCCTGCTCGCTGTCAGAAAGCCCCGCCCGATGGACGCCGCTCAATTCTTCCATCGGAAAATAGCCGTGCTCGAAGCCGATGTTTTCATAGAGCAAAACAATTTCGTTGGTTCCGGGATGCAACAAGCCGCCAACCTCAAAGGAATTGTCGAAGTCATCCGGGCCGATGCGCGTGAAAGATTTTTTCGTGTTCCGCGTCGCGGCGGCAGCGTAGGCGTCGCTGGGATAAAGCCGTCTGGCGATTTGGCCGTTCACTTCCGCCGAAACGAGGTCGCGCGTAAACGTATTGATCAAAAGCTTGGAAAGATTGGTGGTGTCATTCCCGGTCAGAGAAAACCGGGAGCGATAGAGCACGTAGCGCTGATCGCTCACGCCCAGTTCCGGCAGCGATTTGCCGTCCAATGGCAACCATTGACCGTCGAGCGGATCGTTGCGTTTGAGCGCCATGGCGATTCGCACCGGCGCGGGCAACGTGGCCGGACGCGCGATGGGCTTCTGCGGCTTGGGATACCAGACACCTTCCGCCGGGGTTTCGCCCGGTGGAATGACCAGCACTTTCGCGCCCAGAGCGGCGAGGTCATAAGTCACTTCAAAGGGCGGAATCGTGTTGGTTTGCGCAACTGCGTCATCGGTTTTGATCAGCACACGGTGGCCATCCTGGTCAATGTTGTAAATCGGCTCCGTCGGCTTCACGAATTTTCCCGGCACCACGGTGACTTTGCCGGCGACCGGATTTTTCGGATCAGTGTTGTCCAGAAACACAAAGCGCGTGCCGTCCGGCCCGATGCGCACGCCGCCGAACAGGTTGGTCGGCGCGCCTTGCAGTTCGCACGGACCGCCATTGGCGCGCAGCAACTGCGCTTTGTTCTCGCGGATGAACTGGTTCACGCCCTCGGCCACGAGATATTTCGCGCCGCGCGCGCCCCACTCGCGAATCGGCGCATTGTAATCGTAGGTCGTGGTCTGTCCGCGCGCCTGCCAGCCGCCGAAATGCGTGCCGCCAACGAACATGTAGGTGTTCAACCCCGTCGCGCCGCCGAGCAGGGACATCAAACTGATGGCGTTGTAATGGCGGGCGTCGGAATAATTGTCCTCGCTCAACCGATCCCCCACGAGAGCGAACCAGCCCCCCTGCAATTCGGTGACGAAGCCCGGCGCGTCCGGCTGTTTGGCGCGCAGCGACATCATGCGTTCCGCGCAACCCGGCGCAGCGGTGAGGCCGACGTAATAATTGTCGCAATCGAACACCTGCGAAAGCACCGGGTCGCTGCTCTCGCGGCATTCGCGCGTGAGACAGGTGAAGATCGGAACATCAATGCCGGAATTTGTCGCCGCCGCATACAGGGCGCGCAACATTTTCTGTTTATTGTCGGATTTGAAGGCGTCGTATTCGTTTTCAATCTGCATCAGGATGATACCCTTGCCGCCTTTCGGTTTGCGGGTGATTTGCTCGCGGGCAAACACCTTGCAGACGGCGTCATACCAGTGAACGCTCCAGGCGATGTCGGAATCCTCGGGACTGCGCAGCCAGAAATGATCACCGGTCGTGGGCGCGAACTTCGCCAGCCAGCGCGGATAACCGCCGCCCGCCCACTCGGCACAAATAAACGGCCCGGGCCGGACAATGGTGTAAAATCCAAATTCATTCTGGGCCATGTCCAGCCAGGCTTTGAATTCGGAAAGGTCCACCTTGGAAAAATCTTCCAAGCCGGATGGCATTTCGCGTTCATGCCAGTTCCACGGCACATAGGTGTCCACCGTGTTGAAACCGGCGTCCTTGATTTTCTGAAAGCGGTCGCGCCACAACTCGCGCGGTGTGCGGAAATAATGAAATTCAGCGCTGCGGATGAACACGTCCTTGCCGTCAATCGTCAGGCAATGACCATCGTAACGGATGCGATCCGGCTTCGGGAAATGCTTCGTCGTTATGGAAAGTGTCTGGGCCAGCAGACTCGTGCAGGCGATCGAAATTGCAGTGCAGACGAGCAGACAAAGCCAATGATTGCATCGAAACGATGCAGTCGAGAAGTGGGCGGAGCGGCAGCTCCGCCCTACCATCAAGGGTAGGGCTGCGCTGCCGCGCAGCCCCATATCCCGCACCGAAAGGTGCGTTCCGTCAAACGATCGAAAGAGATGAAGCAGACCTGTTTTCATTCCAAAAAGCTGTCGTTCAGTTTCCACTTTCTGCGACGTTTGAATAAGCAGAGTAGCCTCCAGTATTGTAGGCGCGGACGCGATAACGAAGGGCGGAGGGCCGCTCGATGCCGGTGTTTTCGAAACGCGATGCGCCAGCGGCGAGATTGGCGATTTCGTAAAAGGGTGCGCCGTCGAGCGAGACCTCGATCTTCACGCCGGCTTGCGAAGTTCCGGAGGCGTTCTTCCAGTCGAGACGCACCACGCCGTCATCGAGTGCGGTCGCGGTGAGCGCGCCGGGTGCGGGCGGCGGTGTTGGCGGCTCCGGCTCAACCGTGACGTGGTCGAAGGTGCCTTTGGCGGCATCAGTTGCCTTGCGTCCAGGCGGAGTTCCGCCGATGCTCGCGAGCAGGCCGGCCAGCACGCCGCGCGGCAACGCAACGGTGCTTTGGCCGATCTTGAACCACTCGATGCCGTCGGACGATTGATACGCGGTGAACTCGTCGCCCAAGCGCCGAATGCGCAGCCAGACGGGCAGCCAAGTATAATCGCAGCCGCGCTGGACGATGGTTTTGCCATTGGTGCGCGTGCGAAAGCGCGCGAGACGTCCGCCGACTTCGCCCAAAGTTACCGCCATGATGCGAGGCTTCTTCACGCCCGGTTCGCGAACCATCAGCCCCATCATGCCGACACTCCCCTGCCAACCCGCCAGACGGGCAGTGACGCAGAAGTCGCCGTCCACGGGTTGACCGGCAAAACTCCCGTCCAGTTCGTGACCCGCAGCGGGCACGACGAAAGAGTTTCCCGCCGCTTCGGAAAAGAGCGTGCCTTCGACCGAAACGCGACGGCTGGCGGGCGGCAGCAGCTCGCCCTTGGCCGCGGCGGCGCTCACAATCACAGAGGAAGCGCTCTTGCCCGCGTTATTGAGCGCGGCGACCGTGTAGTAATAGGTGCGGCCCGGCTCGACGGCGGTATCCACGTAGTCAGGCGTCGTCCAGCGCGTGGTGGAGTAGATGGACGTGAACGGGCCGCTTTGATTCGTGGCGCGGCAGACTTCGTAGCCGTGCGCGGTGTAAGCGCCGGAAGGCGGCCAGCGCAACTCGACGCGTTGCAGCCCCGGCGTAGCGGTGACTTCGCGCGGAGTGGGTGGCGCTTGAGATGGCAGCGGAGAGGCTTTCGCATCGAGCGTGTAGGTAAGCGTGCCATAGCCGAGAACATCAATTTCGCCCGGCTCGGGACGACGCAGCGCGGCGAAGAGTTTGACGTTTGGAGCCTTCAGCCCTTTGATGACGACGTAGTGATTGTAAACCAGTTCGAAGTGCGAGGCGTCAAGCCGTCCGTGATAGTTCTCCGAGATATAGAACTGGTTGGCGTTCTCGCAATTGTTGTAATAGGTGTAGGGCACGCCCTTCCAGAGCGTGTATTGCGCGGTGTGTTCGGCGGCACCGAGCAGACGGTTGTTATCGTAGCCGAAGAGATCGAGGCCCTGATTCCACGCGATCTGGCACAATTCAAAAAGTAATCCTTGACCGCCCATGACGTGCGCGTAATCACGTCCGCTTTCCTGCCATTGAACGAGTCCGCCCTCAAAGCGGTAGTTCGCAGCGTTGCTGATCGAACCGGTGCCACGGCCATTTTTGAAATACTCGACGGCTTCGTCGAACTTCGCGCGGTCATCGCAGAAAACGCCGATGGCCATCACCGCGCGCATATTGCAGGTGTCCCAGTTGGCCCAGAAGGCCGAGTCGCAGCGACCATTGTGGCGGGTGAGGAAATCGTGGCAAACGGGATAGAAGTAATCCAAGAGCATCCGCTTGAAGCGCGCCTGGTCGGCGGCGGACCAACCGGGATAGGAACGCATCAGTTCCGCCGCGA
>Ga0207702_10005791_pt1 | contig 10749 bp, 8 predicted proteins | sample KBSCornC62_FD_184302 | JGI IMG/M metagenome (GOLD analysis project Ga0207702, IMG submission 184302) | Corn rhizosphere microbial communities from Kellogg Biological Station, Michigan, USA - KBS Corn C6-2 (SPAdes) (version 2) | ecosystem: Host-associated > Plants > Roots > Rhizosphere > Soil ...
CGAGGAATACGACGCCGAGCTGGAGCTTCGGCTCAAGCGGGAGTACGCGACCGTGTTCGGCCTGTTTCGCTACTGCGTGCTGACCGCGGAGGCCACCTACCTCTGCAACGAGCTCGACATCCAGCGGAACGACCAGGCCGCCTATCCGTTCGCCCGGCTGACGATGACCGACGTCTGGGTCTGGGACAAGAGCCGGCCGACCCGCATCATCCCCCGCACCGAGGTGCACACCACCCAGGACGTCACCATCGAGGAGCTCAAGCCCGACGACGACATCGAGACCACGCTGCCGCGCGGCTTCGAACTGACCGACGAGTAGCGCCGGCTTGCTCCTCGCAATCGACGTCGGCAACACGCAGACCGTCGTCGGCCTCTACGACGGCGAGCTGCTGACCGACCACTGGCGCGTCGCCAGCGTCCGCACCCAGACCGCCGACGAGCTGGCGGTCGAGCTGCACGGCCTGCTGTCGGTGCGCGGCCGCGGGTTCGGCGATGTGACCGCGACGGTCGCCTCCTCCGGGGTACCGCAGCTGGCCGAGGCGCTGCGCCAGACAGCCCGCATCCACTTTGGTCACGAGGCGGTCGTGGTCGGCCAGCCGGGCGTCGAGACCGGACTCCAGCTACGTGTGCCGAACCCGCAGGAGGTGGGTGCCGACCGCGTGGCCAACTCCGTCGCTGCGCTCGCCCTGCAACCCGGGCCGCTGGTTGTTGTCGACTTTGGCACCGCCATCAACTTCGACGCGGTCTCGGCCGACGGCGCCTTCCTGGGCGGCGCGATCGCGCCCGGGCTGGAGATCGCGACCAGCGCGCTGGGCGAGCGAGCGGCCGCGCTGTTCGGGATCGAGCTGCGGGCACCGGAGCGGGCGATCGGCCGCACCACCGCCGAGAACATGCAGTCGGGAGCGATCTTCGGCTACGCCGGGCTGGTGGACGGCCTGGTCGGCCGGTTCCGCACCGAGCTGGGCGGGGACGCGGGCGTGATCGCAACCGGCGGCCTTGCCGGCGTCGTCGCCCCGCACTGCCTCACGATCGACCGGGTCGAGCCGTGGCTGACGCTCGAGGGGCTACGCCTGATCTGGCTGCGGAACACGACGCGTTCGACCGGGTAGCCGCTCGTCGGGGCGTTGTCCGGGCCTAGTCGGGGGCTGAAAACGGACGCTGTGTAACGTAGACTCGCACGACCTTGGCAAGGATGCTGTACAGGCTGGGGCACCTGGTGGCGGCGCATCCGGTGATCGTGCTCGTGCTCTGGATTGCCATCGCGGTCGGCGTCACGCTGACCGTGAAGCAGGTCGGTGCCAACACCGACAACAATATCAGCCTGCCGGGGACCGGTAGCCAGGCGGCCACCGACCTGCTGCAGGCCGGGTTCCCGCCCCAGCAGAACGGCTCCAACCCGATCATCTTCCACATCCGCGGTGCCGGCAAGGTCACCGACAAGGACAACAAGCAGGCCATCACCGACTCGTACAAGGCGATCAAGAAGATCAAGTTCGTGCACAGCGCCACCAGCCCGTTCGCGCAGGGCGCCGGAGTCCAGATCTCGAAGGGCAAGAAGACCGCGTTCATCTCGGTGCTGCTCAACGTCAGCTCCAACGAGCTCACCGAGCAGCAGGCGCAGCGCGTGCTCGACGCCGCCAAACCGGGCACACAGGCCGGCATGGAGGTGGTCGGCGGCGGCTCGATCGGCAGCACGCTGTCGCCAAACGACACGAGCACCAGTGACGTGATCGGCATCCTGGCGGCGATGATCATCCTCACGTTCACCTTCGGCACGCTGGTTGCGATGGGGATGCCGATCGGAACCGCCATACTCGGCCTGACGACCGCCCTGGGCGTGATCGGGCTGATGGGACACCTGGTGTCGGTGCCTGACATCTCCACCACGATCGCCACGATGATCGGGCTGGCGGTTGGCATCGACTACGCGCTGTTCCTGGTCACGCGCCACCGTGGCCAGATGCGCGAGGGCATGGAATTCCACGAGTCGATCGCGCTCGCGGTCGGCACCGCAGGCACCGCCGTCGTGTTCGCCGGCTGTACCGTGGTGGTGGCGCTGCTGTCACTGTTCGTGGCCGGCATCCCGCTCGTGGCCGCGCTCGGCTACACGGCTGCGGTGGCGGTGGGCACGGCCGTGCTGGCCGCGGTCACGCTGCTGCCGGCGCTGATGGCGCTGGCCGGTCGCCGCATCGACTCGCTCGCGCTACCGGTGTGGCTCCACCCCAAGAATGACTCCGCGAAGGAGGGCCTCTGGGGGCGCTGGGCCGGCTTCGTCACCCGCCACCCGCTGATCCCGCTACTGCTAGCGGTCGCGCTGATGGTGCCGCTGATCATCCCGGTGCTATCGCTGGAGCTCGGACAGGAGGACATCGGGCAGACGAATCCGGCAACCATGCAGCGGCGCGCGTACGACCTGATGTCGCAGGGCTACGGGCCCGGCTTCAACGGGCCGCTGATCATCGCGGTGGCCGTGGCTCCCAAGGCCAAGGGCGACCCCAAAGTCGTCGATCAGGAGAACCAGCTGAAGAGCCTGCAGAAGACCCTCGAGCAGGAGCAGAAGGAGGGCAAACAGCAGCAGGCCGAGATCGCAGCCGAACAGGCCCAGCTGGAGCAGGAGCAGGCGCAGCTGGAGCACAAGCAGTCGCTGCTCAATCAGCAGGCGGCATCGCTGCAGGCGCAGCAGGCGCAGCTGGAACAGCAGCAGGCGGCGCTCGAGGCGCAAGCCGCGCGGCTGCAGGCCGAGAACAACCAGCTGAACGCCGAGCAGAATCAGCTGGAGGCGGAGGCAGCCGCACTCAAGCAGGATGCGAAAGCGCTGGCCGTACGGCTGGTCCTCAACCGGGCGGAGCAGGCCAAGATCAAGCGGAAGCTGCAGAACGCCACCAATCCAACGCGGATCGCCGAGCTGAAGGCGCGGCTGAGACGGCTCAAGGGGCGCGAACAGGAGATCATCGCCGAGCTCAAACACGACAGGGCCGAAGCGAAGAAGCTGCTGCGCGAGGCGAAGTCGCTGGTGGCCAAGAAGGAGGCGCTCAAGCAGCAGAAGCAGACCCTCACGGCGCAGTCCAACCAGCTCAAGTTGCAGGCGGCCTCGTTGCAGGCGCAGGCCGCAGCGCTCGAGCAACAGGGTGCCGCGCTGAAGCGGCAGGGAGACCAGCTGCAGGCACAGGCGAACGATCTCCAGCAGCAGGGCGACCAGTTGAAGGCGCTGCAGAAGAAGGCCAAGAAGCAGCAGAAGCAGGCCGATCAGCTGCACAGCCAGCTGGTGAACACGCTGACCAAGGCCGGCGGCGACATCCGTGGCACCGATCCGCGGCTGGTCAAGCTGCAGAACGCGCTGATCAATACCAAGGGCGACAAGCTGGTGTCTCCACCGTCCATTTCCAAGAAGGGCAACGACGTCGTCTACAGCGTGATCGCGACCACGGCGCCCTCGTCGCAGGCAACCGCCGACCTGGTCAGGTATCTGCGGTCGACCGTGATACCGAAGAACTCCGAGCAGGGCGTGAAGGCGTTCGTGGGCGGTTCCACCGCCGGCAACGTCGACCTGGCCGCAGAGATCTCGAGCCGGCTTCCGCTGGTGATCATCACCATTCTGCTGCTCAGCATGCTGGTGCTGCTGGTGGCGTTCCGATCGGTGCTGATCCCGCTGCAGGCGGCGGCCACCAACTTCGGGACGGCGATGGCGGCGTTCGGCATTCTCACCGCCTGTTTCCAGTGGGGCTGGGGTATCAACATCGTTGGGGTCAGCACCGACGCCTCGAACGTTCCGATCGCGAGCTACGTGCCGCTGATGATGTTCGCGATCCTGTTCGGCCTGAGCATGGATTACCAGGTGTTCCTGTTGTCATCGGTCGACCACCATCGTCTGCACGGCGAGGACGACCGCTCCTCCGTGCGGCTGGGGCTGAAGACGAGCGCGCGGGTTATCTCGGCGGCGGCGCTGATCATGATCTCGGTGTTCTCGAGCTTCATCCTGAACGGCGATCCGGTGGTCAAGCAGTTCGGGGTCGGCCTGTCCACGGCGGTGCTGCTGGCGGCGACGATGGTGCTGATGCTGGCGCCGGCGGTGCTCACCCTGCTCGGCCGATGGGCGTGGTGGATGCCCGCCTGGCTGGGCAGGGTCGTGCCCACCGTCGACATCGAGGGCACCAGCCTGGGCGGCGACACGGAGCCGGCGCCGGTTGCGCCGCCACCGCCGGAGCCGGCCTAGGAGCGCAGTGCCGACAGCCGCGCACCTGCGGAAGCGCCTGGACGGCGGCCACGGTCGGGCACACCGGGATGGTCTATTGTCTGACGGCGAGTTCACGACGATCTGTGGAGGAGGCGGGACATGCGTAGACGACGACCGTTGATGCGGGCGGCGATGGTTGGTGGCGGCGCTTATGTGGCAGGGAAGCACGTCGCCAACAACCAGGCCGAGGCAGCCAGCCAGGAGCAGCGAATTGCCGACCTCGAGGCGCAGCAGGCCGCGCAGGCGGCTCCCGTGGCCGCGGCTCCGGTTGCGGCTGCCCCGGCCGCGGCGCCCGCGAGCGACGACCTCGCGACCAAGCTGATGAACCTGAAGAGCCTGATGGATCAGGGTGTGCTCAGCCCCGAGGAGTTCCAGCAGGCAAAAGCGAAGCTGCTCGGCTCGTAGTGCCGGGCCACGACCAACTCAGGAGACGACGATGACCATCGGACCGGTGCAATTGCTGATCGTCGGGTTCGCCGGCGGTGAGTTCAAGGGCGAGATCGCCTCCGTGCTCGCGGATCTTCGCGAGCGCGACGTGATCCGCCTGATCGACATGGGCTTCGTCCGCAAGGACGAGGACGGCCTGATCACGATGATCGAGCACAGCGACCTCAGCCAGGACGAGACGATCGAGTTCGGCGCCACCGTGGGTGCGCTGATCGGTATGGGCGCGGCCGGCGAGGAGGGCGCCGAGGCCGGCGCCATCGCCGGTGCCGAGGCCGCCCTCGACCATGGCATGATCGAGGATCAGGTGTGGTACATCGCCGACGAGATCCCGGAGGGTACGGCCGCCGCGATCGCGCTGATCGAGCATCGCTGGGCGATCCCGCTGCGAAGCGCGATCCTTGATGCGGGAGGCTTTCTGGTCTCGGATGCCTGGATCCATCCGACCGACCTGGTCGCAATCGGGCTGCTGGCGTCCGAGGAGATGGCCGAGTCCTAGCGGGGGAAGCTCACGGGGCCGGTGCGGCCGCCATAGGCTGCCCGGCCCCGTCGTACGTCTGGCCTCAGCCGCCGCCGTAGATCGAGATCGGCAGATCCAGCAGGCGATCGCTGTCTGAGTCGGGCAGCAGCGCAGTCTCTCGGTCGGCCTCCGCCACCAGCGGCAGCGCCTCCGGGCAGGCGTCCAGCAGCATCGCCTCGGCCAGCTCCACCGACGGCGCCTGCGTCATCCGCACGCGCAGCTCCTTGGCGCCGTCCAGCCCGCGCAGGTACCAGCCGTAGAACTTGCGGAGGAAGCCGACCGACCGCTCCTCGCCCATCTCACGCACCACCTCGCGCATGAACCGCACCAGCTCGGCCACCACCTCGCCGCGGTCAGGCGCCTGCGCGGATCCCTCGGACAGCTCGCGCAGCGTCCACGGCCGTCCCTGCGCTCCGCGACCCACCATCACCGCCGCGGCGCCGGTCTCGTCGAGCACCCGCTCGGCGCCTGCGTGGTCGCCGATGTCGCCGGAGGCGATCACCGGCACGGACACCCGCCGCACCAGCTCCGCCGTCAGCGTGTGGTCGGCCGTGCCCGTGTACATCTGCTGGGCGCTGCGCGGGTGCAGCGTCAACGAGGCTACGCCCAGCGCCTCCAGCTTCGGCCCCAGATCGAGCGCGGCCAGCGACCCGTTGCGTACGCCGCGCCGCATCTTCACCGATACCGGCACGTCCACCGCGTCCACCACGGCGCCGGCCAGCGCGCAGGCCAGGTCGTGATCCTCGAGCGCGCTCGCGCCGGCGCCGGTCTTGGTCACCTTCCGCACCGGGCAGCCGAAGTTGATGTCGACGATGTCGGCGCCGGCGGCCACGACCATCTGGGCCGCCTCCGCCATTCGCTCCGGCTCGGATCCGAAGATCTGCACGGCCAGCGGGTGCTCGTCGCGCGCGATCCGAAGGTAGCCGAGGGTGCGCTCGTTCCCGTACGAGAGCCCGCACGACGACACCATCTCGCTGCACACCAGCCCCGCGCCGAAGCGCCGCCCCTGGCGGCGGAACGCCTGCACCGACACACCGGCCATCGGTGCCAGCACGATTCGCGACGGGATCTCGACATCGCCGATGTACCAGGGGGAGGAGAGCTGAGCCATGGCGAGAAGGGTACTGGACGCCAGCTTGTGGCTGATGTAGCGACCGGTTTGACGATTTTGTAATAACGCGGGTAGAATACGTGGTTCCGCGGTGTCGGCCGGAACCTTAAACCGCTGCAGTTCAGCCGGTTTCGGTGGGCGCCGCTCGTTTCGTACCAATGGCTCCTGGCACGGGCCGTACACCCAAGACAGCAAGGGACATTCCGTGGAGAAGGACGTCATCCTCACCCAGACCGGCTACGAGAAGCTCAAGGCCACCATTTCGGAGCTCGAGACCGTCAAGCGTCGCGAGGTGGCCGAGCGGATCAAGGCCGCCCGCGAGTTCGGCGACATCTCGGAGAACTCGGAGTACGACGACGCCAAGAACGAGCAGGCGCTCCTGGAAACCCGCATCCTGCGCCTCAAGGAGCAGCTGCGCGGCGCCCGTGTGATCGACACCAGCGACATCCCCAAGGACGTCGTCTCGATCGGCTCGAAGGTCAAGGTCAAGTACGTCGACGACGGCGAGACCGACGAGTACGAGATCGTCGGCTCGGCCGAGGCCGACCCCGCCAACAACCGGCTCTCGAACGAGTCGCCGGTCGGCCAGGCCGTGCTCGGTCACAAGAAGGGCGAGGTCGTCGAGGTGGCCGCCCCCAGCGGATCGATCAAGCTCCAGATCGTGAGCATTAAGGCCGCCTAGCGGCTCGAGCACTCCCGCCCGATCCGCCCGACGTAGACTGCGCGTCGCGATGAGCGAGCCGGGCGACACCGAGCAGCAGATCCGCCACGACCGCCTGGCCAAGCTGGCCGCGGCGCGCTCGCGCGGGGTCGATCCGTACCCGACCGGCTTCCCGCGCCGGGTGCCGGTGGCGGTGCTGCGGGAGCGCTTCGGCGAGCTCGAGCCGGGCACCGACAGCGGGCAGCGGCTGCGCGTGGCCGGACGCGTGATGGCCCGGCGCGGGCACGGTAAGGCCCAGTTCCTCGACCTGGTCGACGCCAGCGGGCGCATCCAGCTGCACGCCACCGCCGACATCACCCCCGGGTATGAGGAGTTCGGCGACCTCGACCTGGGTGACCTGATCGGCGTCGAGGGGGAGGTGTTCCAGAGCCGCCGCGGCGAGCTCTCGGTGCGGGTGGAGTCGTGGCAGCTGCTGGCCAAGTGCCTGCGGCCGCTGCCCGAGAAGTGGCACGGCCTGACCGACGTCGAGCAGCGCTATCGCCACCGCTACGTCGACCTGATCACCAACGAGCAGTCGCGCGTCGACGCGGTCGCGCGCTCGCGCGCCGTCACCGCAATGCGAGCCGCGCTGGACGAGGAGGGCTTCGTCGAGGTGGAGACGCCGGTGCTGCAGCCGCTCTACGGCGGCGGCGCGGCCAAGCCGTTCACCACCCACAGCAACGAGCTCGAGCGCGACCTCTACCTGCGGATCGCCGACGAGCTCTACCTGAAGCGGCTGATCGTGGGCGGTCTCGACCGCGTCTACGAGCTCAGCAAGGACTTCCGCAACGAGAGCATCAGCTTCAAGCACAGCCCCGAGTTCACGATGCTCGAGTGGTACCAGGCCTATGCCGACTACCGCGACGGGATGGAGCTGGTCGAGAAGGTGGTGTCGCGGGCCGGCGCGGCCGCCGGCAGCACCCTCGACCTGACGCCGCCGTGGCCGCGGCGGTCCTTGCGCGAGGCGATCACCGAGGCGGCCGGCATCGACCCGCTGGCCGACCGCGACCGCGAGCGGCTGGTCTCGTTCATGCAGGAGCAGGGCATGGACACCTCCGGCGACCACACCTGGGCGCAGGCGGTCGACCACCTGCTGTCGCACTTCGTCGAGTCGCGCGTGACGACGCCGCTGTTCATCACCGACTACCCGGTCGAGCTGTCGCCGTTCTCGAAGCGCTCGCCGGATGACGATGCGCTCGTCGAGCGGTTCGAGGCCTTCTGCGGCGGCATGGAGATCGCCAACGCCTACAGCGAGCTGAACGACCCGCTGGAGCAGCGCGAACGCTTCGAGCAACAGCGGCGCGCGGCCGCGGCCGGCGACGAGGAGACCACGCCGATGGACGAGGACTTCCTGCTGGCGCTCGAGTACGGGATGCCGCCCACCTGCGGGGTCGGCATCGGCATCGACCGGCTGATGATGGTGCTGCTGGACAAGCGCAACATCCGCGAGGTGATCCTGTTCCCGGCGCTGCGCGTGCTGGAGCCGGACGATGGCGGCGCCTGACGAGTTCCCCGTCAGTTTCCGGGTGATGACCCAGGAGGATGCGGTCGAGATCTCGGGCTGGCGCTATCCGCCTCCCTACGACTTCTACGACGCGACGGCCGACGCCGGCGACCTGGCCGAACTGCTCGACCCGGAGCTCCGCGCCGGGCACTACCTGGCCGCCGTCGGCCGCGGCGGAGCCGTGGTCGGGTTCGCGCAGCTGGTCGCCGACGGCGGCACGGTCGACGTGGGGCTGGGCCTGCGGCCCGACCTGACCGGGCGCGGGCACGGCGCCCGGTTCCTGGAGGCGGTGCTGGCGGAGGCGCGTAGCCGCCACGCTCCCGATCGCCTGACGCTGTCGGTGGCGGCGTTCAACCGGCGCGCCATCACCGTCTACGAGCGAGCCGGGTTCGCGGAGGTCGCGCGACGTCAGCACGCCACCAACGGCGGCGTCCACGAGTTCGTGATGATGGCGCGGGCGGAAGGCTGGAGGGATCCGCGCGGGTGATCCCGAACCCTGGAACGGGTGATTTCCAGGGCTTTCAAACTCCCCCTCAAGCGCTCGCGCCGAAACGCCGAATACACGGCCACGAACTCCGGCTCGCGCGAGGGAGCCCGGAGGGGCCGGTGATATACTCAGCTGGTCTCACTCTCCGACCGGACCGCCATTCGAACGCGCCCAGCGCAGACGATTTGACGGGCCGCATTTCTGCATTCTGTAAAGTCATGATTCACCACCACCAACGAGCGAGAAGAAGGGGGCACGAGCATGTTTGAACGATTTACCGAGCGTGCCCGACAGGTCGTCGTCCTGGCGCAGGACGAGGCGCGCACGCTCAAGCACAACTACATCGGCACCGAGCACATCCTGCTGGGATTGCTGCGCGAAGAGGAGGGGCTCGCCGCGCGCGTGCTCGACTCGCTCGACATCACGGTGGAGGAGGTGCGCGCGCAGGTCGCCCGCATCGTCGGCCAGGGTGACGAGGTCACCACCGGACAGATCCCGTTCACGCCGCGGGCCAAGAAGGTGCTGGAGCTGGCGCTGCGCGAGGCGCTGTCGCTGGGCCACAACTACATCGGCACCGAGCACATCCTGCTGGGCTTGGTGCGCGAGAACGAGGGCGTTGCCGCCCGCATCCTGCTCGACTTCGACGCCGACGCCGAGAAGATCCGCAACGAGATCATCCGCATGCTGTCCGGCCCCGGCCGCCGCACGCAGTCCGGCGGCGCCGCGGGCGAGAAGGGCCAGAAGAGCTCGAAGCTGCTCGACCAGTTCGGCCGCAACCTGACCAAGCTGGCCACCGAGGGCAAGCTCGACCCGGTGGTCGGTCGCCAGAACGAGATCGAGCGGGTCATGCAGATCCTGTCGCGACGCACCAAGAACAACCCGGTGCTGATCGGCGAGCCCGGCGTCGGCAAGACCGCCGTCGTCGAGGGCCTGGCCCAGCGCATCTCCGGCAACCAGGTTCCCGAGCTGCTGAAGGGCAAGCAGATCTACACGCTCGACCTGGCCGCGCTGGTGGCCGGTTCCAAGTACCGCGGCGAGTTCGAGGAGCGGCTCAAGAAGGTGATGAAGGAGATCGCCCAGCGCGGCGACATCATCCTGTTCATCGACGAGCTGCATAACCTGGTGGGCGCGGGTGCGGCCGAGGGCGCGATCGACGCGGCCTCGATCCTGAAGCCGGCGCTGGCCCGTGGCGAGCTGCAGACGATCGGCGCCACGACCCTCGACGAGTACCGCAAGTACCTGGAGCGCGACTCCGCACTGGAGCGCCGCTTCCAGCAGATCAAGGTCGAGGAGCCGACCATCGACGACACCGTGCAGATCCTGCGCGGGCTGCGCGACCGCTACGAGGCCCATCACCGCGTCCGCATCACGGACGAGGCGCTGCAGGCTGCGGCGGAGCTGTCCGACCGCTACATCCAGGAGCGGCAGCTGCCCGACAAGGCCATCGACCTGATCGACGAGGCCGCGTCGCGGATGCGCATCAAGCTGATGACCGCCCCTCCCGTGCACAAGGAGCTCGACGAGGAGATCGAGACGGTACGCAAGGAGAAGGAGGCCGCGATCGAGTCGCAGGAGTTCGAGAAGGCCGCGAACCTGCGCGACTCCGAGCGCAAGCTGACGCTCAAGAAGCGCGAGATGGAGGACAACTGGAAGTCGTCCGGTGAGGCCGACCAGGCACAGATCGCCGAGGAGGAGATCGCCGACATCGTCTCGATGTGGACGGGCATCCCGGTGTTCAAGCTGACCGAG
>Ga0207702_10005792_pt1 | contig 10748 bp, 10 predicted proteins | sample KBSCornC62_FD_184302 | JGI IMG/M metagenome (GOLD analysis project Ga0207702, IMG submission 184302) | Corn rhizosphere microbial communities from Kellogg Biological Station, Michigan, USA - KBS Corn C6-2 (SPAdes) (version 2) | ecosystem: Host-associated > Plants > Roots > Rhizosphere > Soil ...
GTAGTCAAACCCAAAGATTACGAAGTGGACGGCACGGTGCAAGCGGCAAGCGCGTATGCCGCCTGGAGAATGCTGGTCTCAGAAGGCCGGCCACTTCGACCGGGCGACCTGCTGGAGACGCTCATCGGAAACGATTCGCCAGGACCTTTGCAGATTGCCAAATACATTGGTTTCGAGCCGGCGCAATGGTATGCGCCGGAGCCGAAAGCCGAAGGCGCCGCTCCTTCGGTTGAGATGATCGAGTCGACCGGCACAGCTTCCGGCATGCAACCGGCCTAACTCGTGGAGGCATCCGAGCAACGGGGCTCTTTAGCTCTGGTGAACTATATCGCCGACCCGCTGGGGGCTTTTGTGCACTCGCTGCGAAAGTTGTTGCCCGGCGAGGAAATTCCACAAGCGCATATCACGATTCTTCCGCCGCGGCCGCTGCAACTGCCGGTAGAGGCCGCTTCGCGCGAAGTGCGACGCGTACTGGAAGGCTTCGAGGGTTTTGAAGTCGAGCTGTCCACGGTTCGCCGTTTTCCGCAAACAAACTATCTTTACCTCGACGTCGCGGAGGGAAACAGTTCGCTGCATGCGATGCACGACGCACTGAATGCGGGTGTGCTGAACCATGCCGAGAAGTTTGAATATCGTCCTCATCTGACGATCGGCGGCCCAATAAGCGAGAGCGCGCTCGAATCCGTGCAGAGCGAAGCGGAACGCGTCTGGCGGACACGCGGCTGTTCGCCGCGTCAGGTGGTAGAGGAGATCGTGTGTCTGTGGCTTCCGCACGGGGGCACTTCGTCGGACTGGCTGCGTTTGTGGTCGCACCGGCTAGGCCGGAACGCCGGCAGGAAAGCCACTGCGGGCATTACTGCTCAAACATTTTGAGCTGGTCCTGGGCTTTGGGCAGTTCTTGCTTCCGCCCCTTGGCGCGAGCAGGCGATGAACTTCCGACAACTCCTCGCAGCTCGGTGCCTATGATCGCAATGCGCGGGATAAAGACGCGCTGGCGAGCCGCGCCCGATTTCGGTGGCGTGATGACGTAGCCTTCCTTCGGCCACTCGAGCAGATTGGGCGAGAGAATGCCATCGAGCCGGTCTCCGTCACGAAACAGAAAGCGTGTCCACAGTCCGGGTACTTTAGGACGTCGCTCGAATAAATTGCCCTCAGTAAACAGATCCGGATGGCCGGTTTCCGACGCGAAACACAGGGCTTTTACCGCTTCATAAGGAGCTGTTTGCAGCTTTCCATCGACCGTGATCAGCTCGATGTGGTCCGGCAACAGGTAGGAGCCGGGATGAACGACAGCGTCGAACGGCTGGCGGTCAAAACGATATAGAACCACTCGCTTAGCGGTGCTGGAGGGCAAGGCTACGACTTTGTTTCAAACAATTTCTGGAATATTGTATCATTGACAGAATGGCCGGGATCGCGACGCCGGGCGAAAGAATCCGCGTTTTTCTGCATTACTGCAGGACCGAGAAAGGCTTAGCTGCTAATAGCTTAGAAGCCTACCGGCGAGATCTTGTCCAACTGGCGGGTTGGCTTGGGCAAACGCCGCTGGTATCCGTAACCTTGAATACTCTTCGCAGCTATTTGGATTACCTCCGAGAGAAGAAGCGGCTATCGAATCGCTCGATTGCACGGGAGGTGGCAGCGATCCGATCGTTTTTTGGCTTTCTACTGGAGGAAGGCGATATTCCGTCCAATCCGGCTGAATTGCTGGCCGCACCGCAGATCGGTACGAGCTTGCCTAAATACCTGGACACAGTAACGGTGGATCAGCTCTTAACATCGCCGGAAGAGGATTCCACTACCGGGCTGCGCGATCGCGCCATGTTGGATCTTCTCTACGCCACCGGCGTGCGGGTCAGCGAGCTGATCAAAGTGCGGGTAGCGGATCTGGACGAATTGGAAGGCACGCTGCGCGTCATTGGAAAAGGCAATAAACAGCGAATGGTGCCGGTGGGCAAGCAAGCGCTCGAGTCGGTAGCGCGTTATCGTGCGGAGCAGAGAGAAAAGCTATTGAAGGGCCGTGTCAGTCCATTTTTGTTCGTAACGGCGCGGGGCGGCGCGATGACGCGCCAGGCATTTTGGAAATTATTGCGCGGGCACGGAAGAAGCGTAGGAATCTTTCGATCGTTAAGCCCGCATGTTTTGCGGCACAGCTTCGCAACACATCTGCTGGAAGGCGGAGCGGATCTGCGTAGTGTGCAGAGTATGCTGGGCCATTCCGATATCGGCACCACGCAGATCTACACACACGTGATGCGATCCCGTCTACGGCAGACCGTAGACCGCCACCACCCCCGGGCCTCGCGGACACTGGCCGCGAACCGCGGCTTGCCGCGATAGGAGACAAGAGCTATGAGCGATTACATGTTCATGCTGGACAGCCACATGAGCGCCGAGCAGAGCAAAGCGGTGGCAGCAGTGCGGGACGCGGCCGAGAACGCGAATCTCAACCTGTTCCTCACCGGCGGCGCCATGCGCGACATGATGGGCGGATTTGCGATTCGCGACCTCGATTTCACGGTCGAGGGAGGCACGATCAAGTTCGCCAAGGCGATTGCGCAGAAAGCGCATGCGGAAGTGTTGTCAGTAGATGAGCCGCGGAAATCGGTGGAATTGCTGTTTCCGGGCAAGGTAGCGGCCAGCATTTCGATGGCGCGCCAGGAAAAATATCCGAAGCCGGGCGGCAAGCCGCAGATTCAGCCGGCGACAATACACGAGGATCTGAGCGGGCGAGATTTTACGGTGAATGCCATCGCATTATCGCTCGGAAAAGCTTCGCGCGGATTGCTGCTCGATCCGACGAACGGGCTCGGCGATTTGAGCCGCAAGGAACTACGCGCAATTAACAATTATGCGTTTTACGACGACCCGTCGCGCATCTTGCGGTTGATTCGTTTTCGGGTACGCCTTGGTTTTGCGGTGGATGAACGCACCCAGAGCCAATACGATAACGTACGCGAGGCCAAGCTGGAAACAAAAATTTCAAGCGCGGCGCTCGAGCAAGAGCTGCGGCAGATTGCGAACGAGCCATTGGCGGGAGAGGTTCTGAAAGCGCTTGAAGACGCGCAGCTTATCCAACTGTTTTCTCCGGCGCTCACTGGGGCCAAACTCAACCTGCCTAGTTTTCAGAAGCTGCAAAAAGCACACCAGGCATTTGCAGGCGGCGCGGAGATCATGGGCAACTCCTATGCGCTATTTCTGTTTTTGCTGTTCGAAAAACTGACTTCGAAAGAGCGCACGCAACTGATCGCTCATGCAGGCATTCCGCGAGCCGAGGTGGATGCGGCGGGGCGGCTGGAGGCGAAAGCGGCCAAGGTGGAAAAGGAGCTGGCAAACGCGAAGCTGCCGAAACCTTCCGCCTTGTACGCGATCCTTACGAAGGTTCCCGGCGAAATTTTACTGTTCCTATTGATGCGCTCCAACCAGAGGCTGGTGATCGACCGGATCAAGAACTATCTGCAAAAATATTTGCCGGCAGCGCAGGAAATCAGCGAAAAAGATGTGGTCGGCGCCGAACCGGGCACTCCGAAATTCGCAAAGCTGTATCAGAAGCTTGTTGCTGCGCGGCTGGATGCGCGGCCGAAGAAAGTTGTGGTTGAGGAGCCTCCCCCGCCCCCTCCGCCCGGGGCGAGCCGGCGTTCGGCTACTTTCGGCCGCTGACGACGTACCGGCTAAGTCAATTTTCCTCCGATCCGGACTCTAGTCCAAAAGCGCGAACGCCGTTACAGTGTGGCCGGAAGCGACCGCCAGATACTGCTTTCCATCGAATTGATAGGCCATAGGCGAGGCCTTCCACATTTGATTGGCTTGAAAACGCCACAACGGTTTGCCGCTCGCCGCATCGACAGCCATGAACATTCCGCTATCTTCGCCGAAGAACAGAAGGCCAGTGACGGTGGCGAGCGTTCCGCCCCAGGTGTCTCCGCCGCCAATCTGGGGAAGTTCCCAAATGACTTTTCCGGATTGAATGTCGAGCGCGCGTAGAATTTTTCGCGGCACTTCACCGGGCACGGGGCGCTGCGAACCGCCGAGATAGTTCTGCCCGGCTTGCCATTCCGCCGGGGCCTGCGAGTAGATATTGCACTTCTCGAGCGTCTGCAGATAGTAGAGACCGGTTGAGGGCAGGAAGGATGTCGAATACCAATTCGTAGCGCCATCCTGCGCCGGGCATACGTAGAAGCCGTCGCCCGAGGCTTTTGGAAGCGGCAAAAGGAGCGGGCGGCCCTCCGGTCCGATTTCTTTGGCCCAATTCATTTTGTGTACAAATTGTTTGGCGAGTAGCAACTCGCCGGTGATCCTGTCCAATACGTAAAAGAAACCGTTCCGATTTGCCTGGAGGAGCAATTTTCTTTCGCGGCCGCGCCAGGCCGTATCGAGAAGAACGACCGGTTCGCTGGCGTCCCAGTCATGAAGGTCATGCGGCGTGAACTGGTAGTACCACTTCAGCTTGCCGGTTTTGGCGTCCAGCGCAACCACGCTGTCGGAATAGAGATTGTCCCCTTCCCGCTCGGCGCCATTATATTCGGGATCGGGATTGCCGGTCTGCCAATACACGATGCCGAGTTTTTCGTCATAGGAGCCAGTGAACCAGGCGACGGCACCGCCGTGTTCGCGCGCATTACCTTTCCAGGTTTGCGCGGCGGGCTCGCCAGCGCCGGGCACCGTCCAGAACCGCCACACTTCCTTTCCGGTGGCGATGGAATAGGCGGCCAGGAATCCACGCGCGCCCTCTTCGCCGCCCGCGGTACCGGAAATCACCAGATCGCCCGCGACCAGCGGTGCGGAGGTAGCGTTGTAGTTCTGGCGCCAGTCGGCCATCTCGGTATCCCAATCGACGTGCCCGGTGTGGCGGTTCAAGGCGAGGATATGAGCATTGTCAGTAACCATAAAAATTTGGTCACCCGACCATGCGACACCGCGATTAATTCCAGCCGCTCCGCCGCCCGTCACCCCCTTGGTTCGCGGCCGTTCAAAATGCCAAAGGGCGCGTCCGTTGCCGGCGTCGAGCGCGTAGCACTCATTTCCGCTGGTTACGTACATGATGCCTTCGACCACCAGCGGCGTGGTTTCTAGAAAGGCGGTTCCGGGAAAGGAAAAGATCCACTTTGGAACGAGCCGGGACACGTTGGATTTGTCAATCTGTGTGAGCTTTGTATAGCGATTGCCGCTGAGATCGCCGTTGTAAGTGGGCCAATCGGATTGCGATGTCACTTCGCGAAAGCGGCTTCCGGCGGCGCGCAGCAGATGAATATGGTTGTCGGCAGTTTGTAACGCCACGTCTTCGGTGCTTTGGCTGAGAACCGTCCCGTCGAGCGTGGCTCCAGTCGTTGTTTCGATCGTGCGCTTTATCAGGGGACGTTCAGGACGCGTGCTCAGCGAGCGCAGGAAAGCAATCAAATTCGTCAGGGAGGGACCGGTGATGTTCGGGAAAGCGGGCATACCGCGGCCGGGAATGCCCTGGTGAATGACGGCCGTCAATCGCTGGTCGTCGAGACGCCGTAGGCGTCCGGCAATGGCGGGACCGAATTCGCCGCCCATGCCATCGCCGCCGTGACAGATGGAACAGGTGTTGACAAACTGCCTCTGACCGGCGGATTCGTCGATGTTTTGGCCGCAGCACGCGCCGGCGGCGCATAAGGCGAATAGCAGTGAGGAAAAACGCATGAGAAGTTACATCAGAATACAACGTCACGGGCGGCGCGAGGCCGGCCCGATTGCGGCGTATTGGCCGGTCAAGAATGCCGGGCCGGCGCAGTACCAATATGGTCCACATGAAGAAGACTTCAGGTAATTTCAGGTCAGTTTCGGCTAGAATTATTCAGGCTATGGAAACCTGAACGGAGGGAATATGAAAAGGTACTCAAGGGTTCTCGCCGGATTCGCGAGGGCGGTATGAGCTTATCGGATCTGGCAGGACAATTACTGGGCGGGCAGCAACCAGGTTGTAATCCAAACTTACTCACCACATTGCTGAACGTCGTAAACAGTCACCCCGGCGGGGTCGCCGGCCTCGTCGAGACATTTCAGCAAAAGGGCTTGGGCGGAATTGTGAGTTCCTGGGTAGGAACCGGCGCGAACGAGGGGATCTCGCCGCAGCAGGTCGAAAGTGCACTTGGGAACCAGCAAGTCGCCGACATCGCGGCGAAACTGGGCGTTTCAACGCAAGATGCCAGCTCGCATATCGCACAGTGGCTTCCGGCAGTGATCGACCACCTTACTCCGAATGGACAAGCGCCCACGTCCGGGACCAACCTGATGGAAATGGGCGCCGGCCTGATCAAAGCGTTGTGTAAGTAAATTCCCGCGAGGACAGTCGAATGAAATTCACTCGAACATTGTTACTGATTTTGGCGATGACGCTGGCTGCTGTCGTGCCGCAGAGCGCTGCTTTTGCGGGACAAGCGGCCAAGAAGGCCGATAGCAAGGCTCCTGCGGCCGCTGCGGCGAGTACGGACCTGCTTGACGTTAATTCCGCGACGGCGGAACAATTGCAGGGGTTGCCTGGCATCGGCACGGCGTACGCCGACAAGATCATCAAGGGCCGACCGTATCACGGCAAGAACGAGTTGTTGAATAAGAAGATCGTGCCGGCCGCCACTTACAACAAGATCAAGGATCTGATCATCGCCAAACAGAAGTAGGGCGCACATTCAGTGCTGTTTACCGGTGCGCGCGGTTCTTTTGCGGCGTGCATTCTTGTCCTCGCGCTTGGGCTCGGCGAAGCGACGGCAGCATACTGGCGCGCGGCGTTCGGGCAGGACCGGCGGATCTTAGGCAAGATGGCCAGTTGAACGGGGAACCGTACTCCATAGTGGGGGTGATGCCGGATTCGTTTCGGTTCTCCAACAGCGTGACGCAAATGTAGGTTCCGACTGCGTTTAAGCCGTCGCAATTGGCAGCGGCCGCACGGCAGAATGTGTTTCTGCACATGTATGCTCGCTTGGCGCCGGGCAAGACATCGTCGTGAAAATCGACGCTGATCAGCCGGTCTACGACATCGCTTCGCTCGAAAGCCGTATCGAGCATTCGCTATCGACACGCCATCTCGCTCGGGCTGCGCGAATCTTGAATCCAGGCAACAATTGGGCGAATCCACGCGATCTTGCAACGCCTCGTTTTTCGTTTCGGCTATTCCATCAGCAATTGAGAGCTCAGCGTTTACAAGGCCCGTTCGCGGTTATTTGAACACGAGGTGAGCCACTTTGGTTTCGACGTTCCAATAAATCATTGCAAGCGCGGTCAAGTCGAATGCGGCGTGCGCAAACATCAGCATGAATATCCTGCCGGTGATCGCGAAAACCGCGCCAAATACGAGTCCCATAATCGCAGCCTGTTCGGCGCCAGCCATACCCTGGTCAGCGTGGTGGACTTGTCCAAACCAAATAGATGTAAGCAGCACCGTCAACCCCTTTGCGCCTAAGCCAGTTCCAAAGAGCTTGCCGAAACGTTCGAACAAGAACCCTCGGTACACTGTCTCTTCTCCGAAGCCGGCACCGACGATTACGAACACCGCCATTTGTAGCACTGCCGCTGGGTTTCCAGCGATGTAGTGGTACGCCTGATTAATAGGGTTAGCGCCGAGCAGAGGCATCACCATCGTCTTCATCAGGAATTTGAAGGCTACCCCGAACGCAATGCCGACGACCAAGATATGGATCCAACTTTTGGGACGCACGTAGCCGATCTCGCGCCACGAGGTGCGCGAAAATCGGGCCCATAGCAGCACCAGAATGGCTCCGATGAGCGCGGTGCCCGCGAATGGAATCACGAGCATGGTGAGAATTCCCACTGGCCCGAATGCTCGTAAGCGCGCAGCCCATCCGTCCTCGGCGGGCAGCGCAACTCCGGACTCGAAAGGGGCTTAAGATCTGGCTCTGGCATTTAGCAAGCTCGCGGTGACATGACTCGTGTCCACATTATTCTCGGCCAGGCGAACCGCGCCTGCGACGAGTGCGGCCAGGGGATGCCGCTGAACTATGTTTGTCCTTATTAATCCCACGACCAGATGCCCCGAATTGCTGCTCTTTGCAAAGCCAGTGTCAAATTTTCGAATTTCTATTTGTCGCGTTTTCACGCAGCTCCGCGATCTCAACCGCGATATCGCCGAATCCGAGCGCTTGCTCGCTTCCACGAACTCTCGAAAGATCGCGTAAGGCCTGCCCCACGTCCGCACCCACCAACGGGAACGGCGCGGTACGCTTCCGCTATTCTATCTGTGACTTGCAGCAACCCGATCTTGAATGTGAATACGTAGTTGTCGGTTCCGGCGCGGGTGGTGGTACAGTGGCGGCGCGGCTGGCGGAAGCCGGAAAAAAAGTAGTGGTGCTCGAAGCGGGAGGCGACCCATTGGAGCTTTCCGGTGGAGACCCCATCCAGCCGGATGTGAATCGATTGCCATACGACTATCGAGTACCCGCATTTCACGCGTTCGCTTCGGAAAACAATGCCATGAAGTGGGATTTCTTCGTCCGCCACTATGCGGACGAAGAGGCGCAGCGCGGCGATCCGAAATTCGTGCCATCGCGCGGCGGAGTGCTGTATCCGCGCGCCGGGACACTGGGCGGATGCACCGCACACAATGCCATGATCTTCGTCTATCCGCAGGATTCCGATTGGGACTATATTGCGGAAAGCACCGGCGATGCGAGTTGGCGGCCGGATTCCATGCGGCGAGTGTTCGAGCGTCTCGAGAACTGCCATCATCGGCCATTGTTCCGGTTGCTGGGCAAACTGGGCATCAATCCGACGCGGCACGGCTGGGGCGGTTGGCTTCACACGGAAAAAGCGCTGCCCATGGCGGCGCTGTGCAATAAATCGCTGCTCGAAACGATACTCGATTCGGCGGTGAGAGCGTTTGCCGAAGATGGCCATCGGCTCCGACGCATCCGCTGGGCGCTCGAAAGCGGCTTCGATCCGAACGACTGCCGGACGGGCCGCGAAAATTCCGTCGGTATTCGGTACACACCTCTGACCACGCGCCAGCATGCGCGTATCGGCGCGCGCGAGCGGCTGCTCGATGTGGCGCGGCGATATCCCGATCGGCTGCGCATCGTGCTGAACGCGCTCGCGACGAAAGTTTTGTTCGATGAAAGTAATAGAGCGGTTGGGGTCGAATACCTGGAAGGCGCAAAACTGTATCGCGCGTGTGACCGGCCGAGCGATGCGCCCGGCATACCACGCGCGGTCCGAGCCTCGCACGAGGTCATTCTGTCCGGCGGCGCATTCAACAGCCCTCAATTACTCATGTTGTCCGGAATCGGTCCGGCCGAAGCGCTTCGCAAACACGGCATTCCGCTGCGCGCCGATTTACCCGGCGTGGGCAAGAATCTGCAGGACCGCTACGAGATCGGCGTCGTAAATCGGATGAACTTCAAAGCCTGGGAGGCGTTCGATGGCGCCACGTTCTCGCCCGGCGATTCGCAGTTCCGGCAATGGCAGGAACAGCGTGAGGGAGTTTACACGACCAACGGGTCGGTATTGACCCTATTCCGGCATTCCCCGGACTCGGGTGGGATTCCGGACCAATTCTGCATGTGCCTGCTTGCGAAGTTCAGCGGATATTATCCTAGTTATTCGCGAGAATTCGCCAAGGATCTAAATTACCTCACATGGGTTGTGCTGAAGGCCCATACACGGAACCACGCCGGAGAAGTTACACTTCGCTCGGCGGACCCCCGCGATACTCCGGCGATCGATTTCCGCTACTTTGCCGAGGGCGGCGATAAAGATCTCGATGCAGTGGTCGACGGCGTCCGGTTTGTGCGTAAGTTGACCCGGCCACTGAAGGAGCAAGGCCTCATCGCCGAAGAGGAATTGCCGGGCGAGCATCTGACGGACGACGCGGAGTTGCGGGAGTTCGTTCGTTCCAACACCTGGGGACATCATGCCTCCTGCACGTGTCCGATTGGCAAAGTACTTGCAAGCGATTTCCGCGTGCACGGCGTGGAGGGACTGCGCGTGGTAGATGCCTCGGTTTTTCCGCGCATTCCAGGCTTTTTTATAGCGAGTTCGGTATATATGATCGGTGAAAAAGCCGCTCATATTATCCTCGAACAAACTAAGAAGTGATATTATTCCGGAAATCAGCCGCACATAAAAGCAGCATGGGAAAGGGACCTTATTGTGGACGCGAATCAACTCCTGACGATGAGCCAGGAACAGTTGGACGATTTGTTCAAGAAAAGCGAGAGCGGCCCCATTCCGGACGGGGAAGCGAAGGGAACCGCCATCATAGCCCCCGGGACGGTATTTAGCCGCGAAATCGCCGAGTTTGTCAACATATTCGCCTGGCATGGAAAGACGTTCGACGGCAAGCGCGGGGTGCTCACGAACCGCATCACGCCGCTAGGCCTGAATGCGATTGTGGCCGAAGTCTACAAGGACAAAAGCTGGCTCGACGGCAAGGAATGCATCGTGCTCGATTACTCGAAGACCTCGCTCATGGCGCACTGGATACGGGATGAGATCCGGCAGCTCGAACCGAAATTCTATCTGGGCAAAGTGTATTGGGATAAGAAGCGATTAATTGATTTTTGCCTCCAGTTTTGATGGGGCTCCAAAGCCCCCATGACCCCCCAGTCGAGCTTTATGATCCTGGCGCCCGTAAACTTCGGGCAGGTGGAGGAACTGCGTAGTCTTCTTGCGTCCATGAATACTGCGCCCGGGCGGGCGGACGCCAACAACTCGCTGCTGCCATTCGGGCATTTTGACGTCATTCACTTTGCACGTATCCTCATTCTTGATGATCC
>Ga0207702_10005795_pt1 | contig 10746 bp, 19 predicted proteins | sample KBSCornC62_FD_184302 | JGI IMG/M metagenome (GOLD analysis project Ga0207702, IMG submission 184302) | Corn rhizosphere microbial communities from Kellogg Biological Station, Michigan, USA - KBS Corn C6-2 (SPAdes) (version 2) | ecosystem: Host-associated > Plants > Roots > Rhizosphere > Soil ...
AAGCTGGCCGCCGCCCTTGTCGATGTTCGCGGTGGTCGCGCGGATCGTCGCGGCCTGGTTGTTCTCCAACTCGGTGCGCAGCTGGTCGGGCAGCTCGGGCTTACCCAACTGCACCTGGTTGATGATGAAATGCCGGGCGCCGGCTTTCTGGTCGACCAGGGTTTGCAGCTGGCGTTCCACGTCGAGCTGCCAGTCCGTCTTGGCCTGCGGGTTGTTGTACAGGTCTTCCCAGTTGAACCGCAGCGCCGCGTTGTTCATCGCGATGGTCAGCGGGCCGCCCACGTACAGCGCGACGTCGTTGTTCCAGCCCTCGGGTTGGGGCTGGCCGCCATCGGTGGCCGCCGCCCCGGTGTGCCGGCCGATGGTGTCGTGGAAGCGTTGCGCGAGACCACCGGGCCACTCATGCACGAGGGTCGTCTTCCCGTTGCTGGGATCGATGCGGTACTCGCTGTATGGCTTGCAGCTGTCGTCCCAGGTGAACGTGACCGATCCGGACACGAACAGCTCGGTCTGGTTCTTGGTGCTGATCTTGATGGGTGGTGCCTCAGCGCCGGGTTTGTTGCTGAAATCCCACGACCTTTGGCCAACCGGGTAGTAGTCCATGGTGTTGTTGGGCCAGTCGACGTGCCGGACACCGGGCCGCACGCAGCTCACGAAACTCTGCGACGAAAACGGCCCACCGGAGTAGTCCAGGGCCATTTGGCTGGGGTCGGGGTTGGCGACGGAGCACGCGCCAGCGGTGGTGGCGCAGACCACCATGCCGGCCGCGACGAGCGCGGCTCTACGGATATTCACTTGGGTTCCCCCTCAGTGTCGTTACCAGAATTTGGAAATGATGTAGACGAGCGCCAGCAGGAATAGGCACCCGCCTAAGTCGTCGAGTAGCTGAAAGACTTGGTCGCCGGTCATGCCGAACACGGCGGTTGACTCCTCATGTCTGCGGTGAAACGCGCGCGGTATTTTTCGGCCGCAGCCCATAACTGGGGGTTGTATTGAGCGGTCCACCGGTGCCAGGTTCCGTGACAATCCGGGCAGGCGTAAAACAGAATTCCGTCATAGATACCCCAGATTTCGACACCGATCCCACGGTGGTACCGCTGTTCTTTTCCGTCCGGGTCGTATTGGCCGGGGACGACGTCGCCGTAAAGGTCGGCGCCACAACGGGGACAGTGTCGTTGTCTCATTCCGCCACCGGCCATTTCACGACGGCGAGGCTTTCGCCTTGATGCGGGCGCACGGAAACCGGCCACGCAAGACGTTGAGCGCACATGGTCGCCATGGCGAGGGATTCGCATTCGTGATGTCGTTGCTCGCTGATTGTGCAAGGCACCCCGGGCCACATTAAGTGCATCGACTGCACCATCAGTGTTTTGCTGGCTCGACCGGATTTCGTCGCCCACTTTTTCAGTGTGGCGGGTGCCAATTCCGCTACCGGAATTCCTCGGTCGAACAGGATGTCGATGATTGACCACCAGACATGTGCCCTGTCCCAGGAATTGCCGAAATCGGCGTCGAGTGCTGGGCCTTCGATCAAAGCGAGTTCCGCTTCCGCTGGAATAATCACAGCGGCGCGGTTAGTCACCGTTTTGATCCTGACGCGGCGACCGGCGATTCGACTGAATCCCGGTTTCGGCTCGGTGGCGATAACGTGGGTTTGCGCTCGACAGCGCTGCCCATCGAATTCGACTATTCCGATGCCGGTCCGGGAAAGCGCCGAGTCGATTCCAACGACTCGCATTGGCGTTGCGGTCATTGGATTGATATCAATCGCTGGACCGCTCGGGCCAAACCCGGGCCACGCATTGTTGCACAACCTATTAGGCAACGAACGGATGCTACGGCGATGTCGCCATCGCTGGCATTGGCCGGAAGGCTAACAGACGCGGTTCGGCGGGTTTCATCGGCCTCCCTCAGGACGACCTGCACCTCGATCACGTCGGGCTCGACAACGCCGATGGCGGTTTTCGCTAAACCGGGCGGTTCGATTGTGGTCACCACAGCGGAAGCGGTCATCACAAATTCCGGGAAGCGATAATGGCACGGGCCTCGGATATGGCGGGATGGCCCGCCATATTGGCTTGCTCGGATTCGGTGGGGAGTCGTAGATTGTTGGGCAAAGCGAAGTCGAAAACGGATACTTCGCCGCAGCCGCCGCAGATCGAGGCATCACCGGTAACGGGAAAATCCGGTTCGCTGTTGACGGGGCTTTGATAATTAGATACGCCGTCGCAGTGCGGGCAGATCGTGATGAGGATCGAATCGTTGGGCTCGATCACCGGGTCACCTTCGCTTTGTCCAAACCGATCAACTTGAGCCGGGCGTAGTGCGCTGCAACGTGTTCCAGCGGATACCCGTTTTTCTTGTTGACGCAAAGTTTTCCGGTTTCGGCGTGGCAATATGCGCATGGCTCGGGTAGGGCCAGAGCTTCTTGTCGAAGCTGGGTGAAAGCCAAGTCTTGTTCATGCATCGGATCGTCCTTCGTCTAATTCGCGCGCGCGTTCTGTGGTTTCCTTGCTAACTTAAGTTTCAAATCAACCACGTAAGCAGAGTGATCAGCGGTTCCGAGGGCAACCCCCGAGCGAAGCGAGGGGGGCGGCAGCCCTGGTGTTTGAGGGTTGCTTTTAAGGGGGGGTGCAGGGGGGGACGCCAAAGGGGTACCGGTTCCTTCCGCCTTTCTCCCCCCGAAAGGCGGCAGTACGCTTCCCCCTTTCGGCCCCCGAAAGGCGGCAGTACGCTTCCCCCTTTCAGGGCTCCAAAGGCGGCAGTACGCTTCCCCCTTTGGGGCCGAACGTGGGTATCTCGTAGACGGTCCGATGACCCCTCGTCGCAAACACCGGCTCGCCCCGTTTGTTGCATCCCGCGGGCACCCGAAGTTCATAGCCCCGCGTCGCTAGCTCAGTGAGAACTTGTCGAACCCGACGTTCTCCAACTCCCAGTCGTTTGGTGAGTAGTTCCATACCCGGCCAGCACCTCCTGGTGAGGTCGTTTGCCTTCTCCGCGAGGGCCACGAGAAGTAGCCGTTCCACTGGCGTCAGCTCGGCGGGCGCGTGGTCGAGTACCTCGTTGATAAGGCGGATACTCACCGTCGCGTTGACCCCCCCGCAGTTGGGTAATGCGTTCATTGAGCGGTCCACGACAACAGCTCGCTGGGTGTTGCTTCGTCGTTGACCATTCCGGCCAAGACGACGATCAGCGCGGTGCGCCAGTAAGGGTGGTCGTCGGTTGCTTCCCGTGCGGCGGCGATAGCGTCAAGGATTTCGGTGGGGTTGCCGGCCCGGACGGCGCCCACTAGCCGTAGAGCGCTCGGCAGTACTGCATCGCCGAGGAAGTGCCCCGTACTAGCGGGCGCCATCGCCGGGTCATTCGTCGTCGGGTGCGGTGAATAAGTCCGGATCGCCCGTTGGGGTGGTGGGCCCTTCCACGACCTCCATGTCGACGACGGACAACGTCGCGGTGTACCGGAGTTCGCCGTCTTTGCGCCGCGCCAGCCCGCGTCCGGTGCAGACGCATTCGACGAGGATTTTCATCCGGTCATCGATTTTCGGCGGGTTCTGGACGGCGTCCATGCTGGCGCCGACAACTTTGAGGTGGGCGGCTTCGAGGCTTTCGTCGATGGGGTCTTGGCGGGGCGGTGCGGGTGCTGCGCTCATCCGTGTGTTTCCTTTCCAGGGCGCGGAACTTTCATTCTTTGCTAATCCGCGTGGATTGCTATTTAATAGCGTCCTTTCGTTGTGCATCGGTGAAAACGGCTTGCTGGCCGGATGCGGCGGTGGCCACGTAACTGGTGAGGCTTTGCGTCGCGGACCGCGTTCCGTAATCCGAGGCGGCGTAGGTCATGGTGTTATGACGGGGCACGCCGAGTTGTTGCGCGACTTCGATCGCGTCTTGATTCGCACCCAAATACACGACCTGCCAGCCGTAATCGGATTCCTGGTGTTGCACCATTCCCTTGATTTGTTCCCAGGTGAATTCGCGGGATGAGTTTTCCAGCCCATCGGTCATGATCGCGAATATCACGACACCGGGTCGCTGGTTGTCCGGGAGCGCGGCAAGTTCATTACCGAATTCGGTGAGCGCCGTGCCCATTGCGTCAAGGAGCGGCGTGGTGCCCCTTGGCTCCAGACTGAATTCGGGGATCAATGTCGGATCGCAGGAGTCGGTCGATTCGTAACGCAACCCATCGACGTGGCCCCAATCGAATTGAGCGATCCGGATGGTGCGCTTACCCTCGGTGTGCCTGAGACTGTTGATGAACTCGTTGATTCCGTCTTCCGCCGCGGTGCGAATCGCTTGCATGGAACCGGACCGGTCCACTAACAGCATGACCGCCGTGTAATCGGTATTTACCACGCGATTTCCTTTACTTTGTTTCGCCGGAATGGCGAGCTGATAGCGCCCTCGGTGATGCCCTCGGCGATGTTCCACAAATCCTCAAGACTGTTGCCCGGATGGAATAGATCGTCGGCCTGCAAACGGCTAAGCCCGATTGCCTCGCGGGCAGCTTCGTACATATGCCGACCATCGGCCACGGTCCACGTTTCGCCGCACACGCTGACGTAGCCATGAGAATGACCGGCGAGCCGCGTGATGTGATACCCGAGACACCCGACGAATTCCAGCTCACCCTCGTAACCGGCGCACATATTGCGCCGGGCCCACACGTTTTGCTGCCAATACTTCGGGTTAGCGGTGACGAATTCCAGCGCTTCGCGGAGTCGCCCGACGTTGAGCCGGACCGGCGTATCGAAGTATTCAGCGGCGAACCGTGTCACCCCCTCGAAGGTCGGTGCCGTGCTCAGCTCCACCCGGAGAACCGGAGCGGGAGTCTGCATCGTGGCTATCAAATTCCGGAATGCTTCATCAAGTGTTTCGTTAACGTCGAATCCAACCATTGTTGGCATGGGTCGTGTACCTTTCCTATTCGGCCATTAGAAAGAGTGGATTGGTTCAGGTCACGCCGCGGTGTTATCAGCGGCATCGTCGGCTGGTTGCTCTCCCGCGTCGGGTGAGCCAGCCAGCTCGGTGGCTTTGTTGATGCGCTCGCCGGCTTCGGCGATCTTGTTCAGCAGCGGGCCGTCGTTGGGTCGCATCCCCCGGGCCAGCGCCCACACCTTCTTGAGCGCGGCTTTGTCTTTGGTCCACTCGGCGTCGTGGATCATCGCGTCCCAGTCGGGCTCGGGCTGGGCGGCCTGTTCCGCCGGGGTGTCTTCGCGGTGCGACTCGATCACCATCCGGGGCTGCGGGTTGTCGAGGTGCTGGAGTTCCTCGTCGATGTACACACCCGTAAGCCGGCGCGGAAACGCTTTGCGGCGGGCTAATGCTTCGCTGCATTTACCCAGCTGGCCCGCTGGTTTGGTGGCCCACATCGCGGTGGGCTTGCCATCCCGTTTCGTCTGCACGTATTCCCGGTAGTGCGCCACCGCGCGGATCGGCTTGTCCCAGTCTTTGCGGTACACGGTGCACCGGGCCGCAACGGGTGGTTCCTCGGCGGTCCACACGTCGCGCCAAACCCCGTCCGGCCCGCACCATTCGGGGCCTTCCACACCGCCGTACTGCGGGTGTTCCTCACTCTTGGACCGGAATCCGTCGATCCCGACCTGGATCGTCCATTTTTTCCGCTGCAATTCGGAATCCCAGCGGCCGATCATGTAGATCTCTTTGTTGAACGGGTCCAAGCCCATTTTCTGCGCCACATGCAAAAACACCAGCTGGTCGCCCGGGGGTGCCTCGTCGATCCCGAGTTGCGCGAGGCCAGCTCGCTGCGCGTCGGTCCAGTCAACCTGGTCAGGACGTACCGCCAGCGAACCGCGGGTGGTGGCGAGTTCCGCGCCGGTCATGCGTTTTCCCAGCCTTTCACGATGTTGAGCCGGCGGAATGGGTTCCGGGTGACGTACTCGGCCCAGATGTCGGGGTGGTCGGTTTCCAGCGCGGGTTTCACGGAGGTCCGGCCGCGTTGGGTTTTGAACGTGACCACTGGCCGTTCGCCGACGATGAGTGCTTCGGCGTCGCCGATCATCACTTTCAATGCCTGGTCGATGCTGTCCAGCTCGTCGGTGACGTTGTTTTCGACCGCTTTGAGTTCGGCGCGCCGTGCGAGCATTTCCCGCACATAGGCGGGCCATTCCGCGGTGGTGGTGGCACCGGGTTGGGCGGCGGGCCAGCGCAGCGCGATTTCCTCGTCGGTGATGGTCGCCAAATCCGGTGGCGGGGCTTCGTCGGTGAGGATGTGCTGGGTCCACCAGAACAGCGCGCGGCGCTGCATCCGGTCGATGAGGGGGTCGTCGCGTTCCACCGGGCCGCGGATCATCGGCTCGGTGTCGATCGCGTAGGCGGCGAACCACGCGTGCGTTCTCCCGGACACCATGAGCTGCCATTGCGCTTGGACGTAGGCGTGCCGGGCGATTCCGTTGCGCCATTCCACGCCGGTTTTCGCCCACGCCCCGATGGTTTTGACCTCGACGAGCCCGCCGTCTTCGGTGAGCCGATCCGGGGTGGCCAACAACACGGGCTGTTCTTTATTAGCGAGCAGCCCGCAGCGCCGGACTTTCACCCCGGTTTTCTCCGAGAAAAACTCCACCACGTGCGGTTCCAGCCACACCCCGCGGCGCATCGCTTCGGTTTGTTCGCCGTCGCCGGCACGACCGGTTTTGTCCAGCCACAGCTTGTATTCGTTGTCGTTGTCGTGGCCGACGCCCATGAGCAGTGCCGCGTCGGAGGACCCGAGTCCTTTACGGCGGTGCGCTAGCCACTGCTCGCGGGGCGCGTCGGAGGGCAGTACCAGCGTCGCGGCGGGTGTGGACCACGGGTTCGCCGGGCGTACCTGCGCGGCGGTCATGCCGGCGCCCCGATCGCGTTGAGGGTGGTCGCCGCGACCTCCAGCAGACCGCAGACGTTGGCCCGGAATTCGTCCTCGCCGGTGATCGAGTCCCACAGGGCCCGGCACGCGTCGGTGTCCCCCGCGGCGCGAGCGGCGACGAACCGGCCCGCCCAGCGGATCTCGTGGCGTGCTACGGCGTCGGCCTCGGAGGCGTTGCCGTCTTCGTCGACCCACAACGGCACGGACACCTCGTTGTCTCTGGCGAACCCGTCTTGGTGGATGACGAGGGTGTCGGCCAGGCCCATGCACAGGATCTGGATTCCGGCGGGACCGTGCGCGGCGGCGAGGTCGTTGATGTCGTGGGCGGCGGTTCCCCAGTTCCCGGCGCGGGCTTGCGCCAGGATGGTCGCGGAGCGGATGGTCGCGTCGAATCTGTCGTCAGGTCCCATTTTTGCCGCCTTCGGAAAACAACACGGGGGCCGCTGGGGGCGACGGTTTTTGCGCGGGTTTGGCCCGGTGTTGGCTGGCTTGTTTGCAGGTCGCGAAGTGGCTTTTGTACAGCGGGGTTCCGGGTGCGCGGTCGGAGATCCGGGACACCGGCCGCACGGTGGGCAGCATTTCCCCGCGGGAGAGCACAAGGTTGCCGTCGGGGCTGGGCGTCGGGTCGATGGGCATTCGTTTACCTGTTTCGGTGCGGGCCCAAATGATTTCGTTGCCGCAGGTCGAGCAGGTGATCATTGCGGCGGCCCGAGTTCGGTGTTGTGCACGAGGTGCCCGAATGCGCCGATTTTGCCGTACACGACTTCGTCGTCGAGGGGAATGTGACCGATGCGGAAGATTCGCAGCCCGTATTGGAACGCGGCGGGATTGCTGGGGCTGTCGGTCCAGGAGTTCCCGTGGGTCCGGTCCCACCAGTCTTCGATCCGGAATTCGGCACCGGCGGTGACCATGTCGCGTACCGGGTCGGTGACCCCGGCGCGGAGCCGCACGGTGTGGCCGGCCAGCGGGTGGGGGTTGGTGTGAATGGTCCCGTTCATGGCTTGGTCGCGGTTCGCTGCCAGACACCGCAGTCGCGGGTTTCGAATCCTTTGTCGGTGGGTTCGATGACGGCGACGTCGGGGCCGTGGTTGCCGTATTGCATGGCGATGACGCTCTGGACGGATCCGGTGAAGTCTTTCAACCGCGCCCAGTAGCATTTCGCATTGTGGTCGGGTGGGCCCGCGGTTTTGTATTGACCGGGTACCACGTCGGGGCCGACCTGGTATTTCCCATCGCCGAATTGGTCGACCGGCCCGCGGGGTGGCGGCATCAGCAGAGTCGGGCCGTGCACGGTGATCGGCTTGGCGGGCTGTTGATCGGGGCCGCATGCGGTTAACCCGGTGAATCCGGCGAACGCGGCGATAGCGAGACAAAGGTAGGTTAGTCGCATTGTTTGGTTTCCCCCATAGCGAGCGCGTGGGCGCGTGTCAGATTGCGGCGGTGTTCCATTTCGGTGTGGATCCGCGCGGGCGTGGGTGCTAGGGCGCCGGGTGGCGCGATGTACCAGAAACCCCAGACGATGTCGGTGACGGGCACCAGCTCGTCGAGGTCGCAGGCGGCGGCGACGACCCGGGTGAATGGCCGGCTGGGCTGGCCGGATTCCGGTTTGGGCCCGTGCTCGCCGTAGGCGACTTCCTCTTGCGCGAGCCACCCGACCAGGGGTTGGGTGCTGACCCGGCCGTGCTCGTCGAGGGCGACGATGGTCCACCCCGACGCTGCCGGGGTGAACCCCACCGAGTGGTACTGGGAATGGTCGTGGCTGGGTTCCGGCTTCGCGTGGCGGCCGTTGGTGGTGGTCATGCGGCGTTCCACTCGGGCAGCCGGTTGATCTTGCGGCGGGAGTTGTAGTGGTTGACCAGAATCTCGGCCATCGAATCCGCGATGCGGCCACTGCGGATTCCGTGTAGCTGCCGGGCCCGGCTGATCAAACCCAACGGTCCGCCTTCCTGGCGGCCCAGTTCGTGGGTCAGTTTGTCCATGTCCAGATTCGGGTGCCGGCGCAACACGATGCCCATGCCGCCGACGATTTCGGCGCGCAGCGCATCGGAGTTGTGGCCCCACGCGGCGGTGGCGATCTTAATCAGCGAATCGCAGGTTTCCGCGTCGCCGCCTTCCTTCGCGCGGAACACCTTCTCCATTGCGCTGACGGCGAAAAACGATCCGCGGTTGCCGCTTTTCGCGATGGTCCAACCGTGGGACCTGAGAATGTCGGAGATTTCGCAGGCAACGACGTCGCCTTCCTGGATCCGGACCAGGAACCGATCCAGTGCCGGTACCTGCCTGGTGTTGTTGAGCCGCCGGAACATGCGGGCTTCGGCGGCCTTGTTCAATCCCTCGTAGAGGTGGGTGGGGACGGGGGTTTCGGCCATGCCCAGGACACGCATCGCGGCCACCCGGTGTTGGCCGTCCATGATGTGGTAGGTGCCATTTGCGCGGCGCGACACGTGGATCACGCCGATCGACTCGAATTCGAAATCACCCGCTATTGACGCGGCGCGTACCCCGTCGAGCTGTCTTTGTACGGAGGGGTCAACCATGAGCTGTGATGGCTTCATGGAGGTGACGGTGAACGGGTGCGGCACGCGCACCGTTGTTGTCGACGGAGCGGCAGGGGTCATGGTCGCGGTGCTGGGCATTTGCTATTCTCCTTGGGCGGCACTGCGATCCTTGAGCAGCACCATTAGTCGGCGGTAATTTTTTCCTAGTCGGGACAGGTCGCTCCTCCAATGAGCGGCCTGTTCTGGCGTTATATTCGGATCCAGGCCGACCGCGGAATTCAGCACGATGCCCAAACTGTCCAAAGCGTTTGCCATTGTTTGCATTGCGGTGTCTTGGACATAGCGGTAGCGGGCTTCGCGTTGGGTTAATTTCGCGGTGGGATCGGGTGGGGCGTTGTCCCCGGTCCATCCGGGGCGGCCCACGTGGCGGGGTTGCGCCCCGCGTTCGACGCGAGCGGTGAAGGTGTCCTGCGCGTTCACCGACAATCCGGCGATCCGGGCGGCGGTGGCCAACGGCACCCGGCCGGCGGCGGTGAGTTCGATCAGGTCAGACGTGCCGGTGCGGGCGACGGCTTTGCCGCGCATCAGCGAGCCCATGGAGGACACGCCGCACGCGTCGAGCACCTCGCGGCCCGCGAGTTTCGCTGACGGCTCGCAGGCGATCATGCCGCCGACCACGGCGCGGTGGTTGTTCCCGGTGAACCGGTGGGCGTTAGCGGTGACCACGTAACGCCACGGGTTGCCGGCGTGGACGCTGTACTTGGGTGCCACCCCAACCGCCCGGCAGGCCAGGGCCCGACGCCGGCCGTCGAGGATCGCGCCCTTGAGGGTCCGCATGATGGGCCGGCGCAGCCCCTTCTCGGCGATGTCCGCGCACAACGCGTCGAATTCGGGGCCCTCGGCAATCAGCGGGAACAGCTCGGCGGCGGGGTGCACCACCAGCGCGGTGCGGGCGTCGAAGACCACGGGTTCCTCGCCGCGCGCCTGCCGGTCTTTGATCTTGCGGATGACGTTGGCGCGACCCAGCTCACCTGCGGCTTTCGCCGCCGCCAGCACCGCATCGAATTGCTCGTCGGTGACCTGGGCCATCAGGTAGGCGTCGGTTTGGGCGCCCCCTCCGGCCGGGAAATACTGGACCGGCCGATCCATCTCTTCGTGTCTGAGCGACCCGGATAGGGCCCCGCGGACACCGAGGGCGGGGCGTCCCCCGATGGATCCGCGTTTGGCCACCGTCCCCGTGGCCTGCCCGTTGCGGATGGCCACCCCGATGCCCCGCTCGGCGCGGCGGACCATCTCCAGGGCGTCGAGTTGGACGTCCCGACCCAGGCCGCGTCGGCGGGTTGCGTCAGCGAGCGTGGCTGCCCAAGCGCGCGCCTCAGCGAGGGGTGCGGG
>Ga0207702_10005801_pt1 | contig 10739 bp, 10 predicted proteins | sample KBSCornC62_FD_184302 | JGI IMG/M metagenome (GOLD analysis project Ga0207702, IMG submission 184302) | Corn rhizosphere microbial communities from Kellogg Biological Station, Michigan, USA - KBS Corn C6-2 (SPAdes) (version 2) | ecosystem: Host-associated > Plants > Roots > Rhizosphere > Soil ...
GCACGGCGACAACGAGCGGGCCGTCGCCGAAGGCCTCTCGACCAGCGCCCGCACGATCTCCTCCGCCGCCCTGATCATGACCTGCGTCTTCGCCGTCTTCGTCCTGACCGGCGTGCCCTCGATCAAGGAGCTGGGCCTCGGCTGCGCGGTCGCGATCGCGCTCGACGCGACCCTGGTGCGCCTGATCCTGGTGCCGGCGGCGATGAAGCTGCTCGGCGGCTGGAACTGGTGGATGCCTTCCTGGCTAGACCGCGCTCTCCCCGACCTCAGCTTCGAGAGCGGCAGATCGTCGCCCGAGCCAGCCGAGGCTTGAGGACACACCCCAGTAGGGGTTCCACTTAACTTTTTCGGTGGAGAGATCGTTGCTGACGCCTCGAGGTGGGTGACGAAAAAGTGCAAGACGTTCCACCCCTACTGGGGTGTGTCCAATAGCCTGGGCGCCATGAACGACGAGCTGGCGTTTGCGGGAGCTGCACGACAGGCGGAGATGGTGCGGGCGGGGGAGGTCTCGCCGAAGGAGCTGGTGCAGCTCTGCCTCGACCGGATCGCCCGCATCGACCCGCAGCTGAACTCGTTTCGCAAGGTGATGGGGGAGCGGGCATTGCTCGAGGCCGAGCAGGCCGAAGCGCGGCTGAAAGCCGGTGACGAGCGGCCGCTGCTGGGTGTGCCGATCGCGATCAAGGACGAAGTCGACGTGGTCGGCGAGATCAACACGCATGGCACCGATGGCTTCACCGAGCCGGCCAGGGAGGACTCGGAGATGGTGCGACGGTTGCGTGAGGCGGGCGCGATCATCGTCGGCTTGACGCTGCTGCCGGAGATGGCGATCTGCGGCTTCACCGAGTCGGCCACCTACGGTGTCACCCGCAACCCGTGGAATCCGCAGCGCACTCCGGGTGGGTCCAGCGGCGGCTCCGCGGCTGCCGTCGCGGCTGGGCTCGTGCCGATCGCCTCGGCCGGCGACGGCGCCGGCTCGATCCGCATCCCCGCCGCGTCCTGCGGCCTCTTCGGACTCAAGCCCTCACGTGGGCGCGTCTCGCTGGCGCCAGAGGCCGAAGGCTGGCGCGGTCTCGCCGTGCTTGGCTGCCTCAGCCGCAACGTGCTCGATACGGCGCTCTGGCTCGACGTGGTCTCCGGCGGCTCGAGCGAGGCGGAGGCGCCACCCCTGCCCGACCGGCCCTTCGTCGAGGCGGCAAAGACACCACCCGGCAAGCTGCGTGTGGCCTACTCGACCCTGGCGCCGCGCGCCGCGGCGCCGCCGACGGTCAACGGCGTCGTCAAGGATGCGGTGGCCGACGCTGCCGAGCTGATGCGCTCGCTAGGCCACGAGGTCGTCCAGCGCGACCCGGACTGGGGGATGATCGGCAACAACATCACCGCGCGCTTCCTCGGCGGCGTCGCCGAGACAGTTCGAGAAGTCCCCCACCCCGACCGTCTGGAACGGCGCACCCGCGGCTTCGGCAGGCTGGGCAGCACGCTGCCCACGTCGCTGTACGAGCGCGCCCTGACCAGCGGCCGCGCGGCCGACGCCGCCCGCGTCAACGCGATCTTCGACTCAGTCGACGTCCTGATCACACCCGTGATGGGTGGCACGGCGCTACCGGTCCGCCGCTGGGAGGGCCAGGGGGCCCTGCGCACGGTGCTCGGCATGAGCCGCTTCTATCCCTACTGCGTGCCCTGGAACCACCTCGGCAACCCGGCGATGTCTGTGCCGATGGGCTTTTCCTCCGACGGAATGCCGCTCGCTGTCCAAGTCATCGGTCGCCCCGGCGACGAGGCGACCCTGCTCTCGCTCGCCGCTCAGCTAGAGGCCGAGCGCCTCTGGGCGGATGCCCGCCCTCCGGTTTCTTAGCCCGCGCTAGGCGAAAACCTTGCGCATACGGGCGATCTCGCGGATCGGACCCCGGGGCCGGATGCGTCGGGTGAGGACAAGCTTCAGCGGGTTGGCTTCGGGCTTGCCGGTCGAGACGAAATCGGCCCAGCTGGCCTCGAGGGTGACGGTCGGGTTGGGAGCTTCGCCCGGTTCCGCCCGGGTCGAGCCGTTGTCGAGCACGAGGTGCCAGGGGTCGGCGTCGGTGAAGCGCCACTGGTAGACGAGCTTGGAGCCGTTGGCGGCCTTTGGATCGGCGGCGCGCTCGACCACGTCGAAGTAGAGGCGCTGCATCTCGGGCGTCGCTTCGGGGGTGACGTCGGGCGGGCCGAGAATGCCGGCCTCCATCAGCTTCACCTGGTTCTGGGCGACCTCCTCGGCCGAGGCCTCGGGGTCGAAGGGGAAGACGCCGGGGGGCATCTCCTCGGTTGGGTAGCCGATCGTCCGCCAGCGCTGGCGAATCAGTTTGAGGCCGAAGGCGAAGATGTCCTCGAGCGAGAAGCCGTAGCACTCGGTGTACTCGCGGTCGAAGTTGGGCGGGTAGAAGACCGCCGGACCGTAGGGCAGCACCTCGCGCAGCAGCTCGACCACCGCTGCTTTGCATTCCTCGTGGGCGGGGTGCTCGTCGGCGAGCAGCTCGGCGAGCACCTTTACCCCGAAGCCGATGTGGCGCTGCTCGTCGCGCGAGACGTTGGCCATGCCGGCGCTGAAGCCGGGCATCGTGTCTTCGGAGGCGAAGAAGTCCTCGATGAAGTGCTGGCCGGGCTGGGCCAGCGAGCCCTCGACGATCAGGTGGTAGAGCGTGATCGCCTGCGCGTACTTAGGCAGCGATCGGTCCTTGCGCAGTTCCTCGGCCATCGCGTCGAGGCGATCGAAGATGCCGCGGTAGCCCCAGTTGAGCTGGGGCAGGGTGGCGGAGAGGGTCTGCTCGATCGAGTCGCCGCCGACGCCGATCACGTCCTTGAAGAAGCGGTGGAAGAAGACCGAGTGGCGCACCTCGTCGACCTGCTGGGTGGCGAGGAAGTAGGACTGCTCCTCTGTCGGGGCGGCGGTGATGTAGGGGGCGAGGGTGTCGGCGACGCGATCCTCGCCGTAGAAGAACATCGAGTAGATCCACATCGCCGAGCGCCGCTGGATGTCACTTAGGCCCTCCCAGCCGGCTTTGTCGGCGGAGAGGTCGATGTCGTAGGCGCTCCAGCTGCCCTGCTCCCAGCGCTTGTAGAGGTCCTCGTAGGTGACGTTGTCCATCAGGCTCTGCGACGCGACGCTCATCTCTCTCCTTTTGCTGGGTCCTGCCGGCGGGCTGCCGCGGAGGTTACCCCAAACTGGCTGGTCAGCCAGGATCACTCAGGACGAGTTCGTCACACGGAAGTGGGAGTCTCGATCTCCCGCTTGAGGATCTTGCCGGTGGGGCCCTTGGGAAGGTCGTCCAGGAACCAGACCAGGCGCGGGTACTTGTAGGCGGCGATGCGCTCCTTGACGTAGGCGCTGACCTCCTCGGGGGCGAGCTCCTCGCCCTCATGGAGAACGACCGCGGCGCCGATCTCCTCGCCCCACTCGTCGTGGGGGACGCCGACCACCGCCGCTTCGCGGATCTTCGGGTGCTCGAAGAGCACCTCCTCGACCTCGCGCGGGTAGACGTTGTAGCCGCCGCGGATGATCAGGTCCTTCTTGCGGTCGACGATGTAGAAGTAGCCGTCCTCGTCGGTGCGGCCCATGTCGCCGCTGTGGAACCAGCCGCCGCGCATCGCCTCCTCCGTTGCGTCGGGCCGCTGCCAGTAGCCCTTCATGATGTTGTGGCCGCGGATCACGACCTCCCCGACCTCGCCTTGGGCGACCGGCTCGTCGTTCTCGTCGACAAGCCGCATCTCGACCCCTTCGATCGGGGTGCCGATCGAGCCCGCCTTGCGCTCCTTGTCTGGGTGGTTGGAGCAGGCGACCGGCGAGGTCTCCGAGAGGCCGTAGCCCTCGAGCACGACCGCTCCGAAGGCCTCTTCGAAGCCGCGCAGGACCTCGACCGGCATCGAGGCGCCACCGGTGATGCAGGTGCGCAGCGAGGTAGTGTCGTAGCTCTCGCGCTCGGGGTGGTGGAGCAGGGCGCCGAACATCGTCGGCACGCCGTAGAAGTGGGTGACCTTGTCGCGCTGCATCGTCGCCAGCGCCCCGCCGGGGTCGAATTTCGGCACCAAGGTGAGGCAGGCGCCGACCTTGAGCGAGGCGTTCATGCCCACCGTCTGGCCGAAGGAGTGAAAGAGGGGAAGGGCGCCGAGGACGACGTCGCCGCCACCGACCTCGCAGGTGGTGCGGCTGGATACGTCGGCGTTGCGGAAGAGGTTGAGGTGGGTCAGCTCGGCGCCCTTGGGCTTGCCGGTCGTGCCTGAGGTGTAGAGGATCACCGCGGTGTCGTCCTCGGCGGTGTCGACGAGATTCGAAGGGGCCGGCTCATGGCCGGCCAGCAGCTCGGCGAAGCTCGCTGGCTCGACCTCGATCAGCTCGGCGCCCGCCTCGGCGGCGCCCTCGCGCGCCTCGGCGCAGAAGCCATGCCAGGCGAGCAGCAGCTTTGAGCCTGAGTCCTCCAGGTAGAAGGCGATCTCGCGCCGCTTCAGCAGGACGTTCATCGGCACGACGATGGCGCCGGCGCGCAGCACCCCGTAGTAGGCGACCGGGAACTCAGGGACGTTGGGCAGCATCACGCCGACGCGATCGCCGGGCTCGATGCCCTTCTCGTCGAGGAGGGTGGCGAGGCGGGCGCTGCGCTCGTCGAGCTCGGCGTAGCTCAGCTCGACCTCGCCGAGGCGGATCGCCGGCGCCTCCGGCGATCGCCTCGCGCTCTCGGTCAGCAGCGATGCGAGATTGAGGCCCATCGCCGCCTACGGCTTGAGGAAGTGATGAACGGGGAACTCCTTGATGTCGGGCGGCCCCTGCGGAGCCCGGTCCCCCAGCTCCTGGATCGCCGGCACCAGGCGCGAGCCCTGGAAGCGGTCGAAGTGCTCGCGTGACTCCCAGAAGTCGATTACGCCCCAGCCGCCCTCGAGCGGTCCGGCCGAGTGAAAGATCAGGCCCTCCGGCGGGTCGTCGTCGATGCCCATGTGGCTGTGCACCGCGTCGTACTGGTCGAGGCTACCGCCGTCGAACTTCAACCGCAGACCTATCGCCATTGCATCCTCCTCCGTAAACCCTGGGCAGAGCAGCGAGCATAGCCCGCCCGCAACGACGGGGCGGCATTTGCGTGTGGATATGCTCAGCGCGATGGAGGATCTGGGCGAGCCCACCTCATACCTCGCGGTGCCGAAAGGGGTACCGGTCTACTCGAGCGACGGCGAGCGCCTTGGCCGGGTCGTGCGGGTGCTCTCGGCTCCCAACCTCGACATGTTCGACGGGATCGTCTTCGACACCACCGCCGGCCCCGGCGGCCACCGCTTCGTCGACGCCCCCGAGGTCGGGACGCTTCACGAGCGCGGGGTGGTGCTGAAGATCGACGCGGCCGAGGCAGCGAAGCTGGCGGCGCCCGGCGCCAACCCTGGGGCGCTTTCCGTCAACCCCGCCGATCTCACGGCCGGCCGGCCGGGCTTTGTGCGGCGGGCCTGGAACTCGATGACCGGAAAGCGCTGAGGGAGAGCGCTCTTCCCGCGATGTCGCGTAGGATCCGCCGCCGTGAAGCGCTCTGCCCTGATCCTGCTCGCTTGTCTGGGACTGGTCGTCGCCGGCTGTGGCAGCGGCAGCGACTCCTCGACAGGTTCCAGCGAATCGACCGCGACGAGCGCGGAACCCAGCGAAAAGAGCCCCACCGAATCTGACGGAGGCGCTGAAAAGCAGAGCTCCGGCGCGGGGAAGACGAAGCCGAAGGTGACCGTGCCCGGTGGCCCGCCGCCGAAGAAGCTGGAGATCGAGGAAATCGAAAAGGGCAGCGGCGCTGAAGCTAAAGCCGGCGACGAAGTCACGGTCCAGTACGTCGGCGTCGGCTACGAAAGCGAAAAAGAATTCGATTCCTCGTGGAGCCGGAACGAACCGTTCAGCTTCGGTCTCGGCGCCGGCCAGGTGATCCCCGGCTGGGACCAGGGGGTCGAAGGGATGAAGGTCGGTGGACGCCGCGAGCTGATCATCCCGCCTAACCTCGCCTACGGGCCGCAGGGCTCCCCGCCGGTCATCGGACCGAACGAAACGTTGATCTTCGTGATCGACCTGCTCGCCGTCAAGTAGCTAGACGCGTCACTCAGAGGACCTAGCTGCACCGTCCCTGCCTGGGAGCGATCATCCCGCTGTGCCGACTGCCGAGATCTTCGCCGAGAGGTTCGTCTCGCAAGGGCTTGCCGGGTCGCCCGAGCGCACGGCCGCGAATGTGGCCGGCCGGCTGCTCGCCGTGCAGGGCCAGGACCCGCGCGGCGCGCGGCTTGCGATCAGGGCTCGCAGCGAGGGGCTGAGCGCCGGGGATGTCGACCGGGCGCTCAGCGAGGAGCGCTCGCTGGTGATCACCTGGCTCAACCGAGGCACCCTGCACCTGGTTCGCGGCGAGGACTACCCCTGGCTGCAGATGCTGACGACTCCACCGCTTCTGACATCGTGCAGTCGCCGACTCCGCCAGGAGGGGGTCACCCCCGAGCAAGGGGAGAAGGCAGTGAAGACGATCGAGCGGAGCCTGGCCAAGGAGGGGCCGCTCACCAGGCATCAGCTGCGCGAGCGCCTCGACTCGGCTGGCGTCCCCACGGCGGGACAGGCGTTGATCCACCTTCTCTTTCTCGCCGCGGTGCGGGGCGTGGCGGTGCGCGGGCCGATGATCGGCAAGGACCACGCTTACGTTCTCGTCAACGATTGGCTGGGCCCGCAGCCTGCTTGCGACCGCGATGTCGCCCTCGCCGAGCTCGCCCGCCGCTACCTCGTCGGGCACGCGCCGGCGAACGACCGTGACCTGGCCCGGTGGGCGGGGCTGCCGCTGCGCGACGCCCGCGCCGGCCTTGCCGCGATCGCCTCGGAGCTGATCGAGCGGGACGACGGCCTCGTGCACCTCGCCAAGCGCCCGCCCGTCGCTGAGGTGCCGGGCCCTCGCCTGCTCGGGGCCTTCGATCCCCTGCTTCTCGGCTGGACCTCGCGCGAGCTGATCCTCGGCCCCCACACTCATCTGGTGACGCTGAACGGGATCTTCCGGCCCTTCGCGATGGTCAAGGGCCGGGCAGTGGGCACCTGGAAGCTCAACCGGGGCAAGGTGACGATCGAGCCCCTGGGCAAGGTCTCGAAGGCCGCCACCGCCGCGCTCACCGCCGACGCCGTCGATGTGGAACGGTTCATGGCAGCCGCCTGAGCGGCGCGACAGCCAATCCAAGGAGGAGAGATGGGACAGCCAGTGGTCCACTTCGAGGTCGTCGGCCGCGACGGCGAGAAGCTGCAGAGCTATTACGCCGAGCTCTTCGACTGGAGCGTCAACGCCGAGAACGAGATGAAATACGGCCTCGTCGACCGCGAGGCCAACTCCAACGCCGAAGGCATCGGCCTCGGCGGCGGCATCGGCCAAGGCCCCGATGGCTACGCGGGCCACGTCACCTTCTACGTCGAAGTCCCCAGCGTCGAGGAGGCCCTGAGCAAGGCCGAGTCCCTCGGCGGCACGCGCGTGATGGGCCCCGAGACGATCATGGGCCGCATGGTCCTCGGTCAGTTCAAAGACCCCGAAGGCAACATGATCGGGCTGATCGAGGGCGGCTGAACTTCAGGAAAGCGAGATATCCACGCTGTTCTGTTGATCGCGTTCGAAGCGAGAAGGGTCGTCGTCTCGATGTCGCAACGACTCGCCTCGGAAACGATCGTCGCCAATGGTCCATACATAGAACTGACGTCTTTGGTCCGGCCGGCTGATCCCAGCCGATCCTGCGGCAGCCACATAGAGTGGCTTCGTCTCGTCACGCAACAGCCTGTGTTGCATGACGGCGCTTACGTGTTGATGTCCGTGAAGCACGAGGCTCGTTCCAAGCTCGGACAGACGGTGCAGCACCGTCGAAGCATCTACCGTGACACTGACCATTAGGCGCTCAGCGTCTTCTGGATTAGCAGTCAGTGGTAGCACCGGAACCGTTGCCACCGGCAGTAGGTGGTGATGGAGGATCGCTACGATGGTGTGGGTCTGCGGAGTTACGCTCAACTCTGTAATTCGCCCGGCAAGTGTGTCAAGCTGAAGAGCCCCGACGCATCCAAGTCCGCGTTGGCGTTTGCTCTCGATCTGGCAGGAATCGAGCCCTAGGAGTGCGAGCGGCTTCAGCCCGTCGCGCTCCATCACGGTCACGGTTGGGAGATCATCGGATGTCCCCGTGGCTTCGATGGCGCGAACTAGGGCATCGTAATCGTGCATCTTTTCCGTGGGATCTGCATCCCAGTCCACGTCATGATTGCCGGGAACCACTATCGTGCGCTCCACCTCGAGATCGGTTGCGAGCTGTTGCAACTGCAGGCGCGCTTCTGTTCGCTCATTGGCTTCGCGTCTATCGAAAATGTCTCCGGAGACGATGAGGGCATCGAAGCCGACGTCGATCTCTGCTTCGATTAGCCCGCGGCGAATGGCCTCATCGAATGGCCTGGCTGTCGGCGGTCGCCCGTCTTGGGCGAAAGCGTGGCTTTTACCGTAATGAATGTCAGAGAGTTGAAGGAGTCGATACATATCGATACGAGGAATGCCAATCCGCTAAGGCCGGCGTAAGGACGGAAATGCATAGTATGGGGTCATGAAGAAGCAGGTGCCGGACCTGATGGACATCTCCGAGATGATCGAGTTGACCGAAAACGGTCGACTTGCCATTCCGGAGTTCCAACGACCGTTCGTATGGAAGCCTCCCCAGGTTTCCGACCTATTGGTCAGCGTCGCACGTCGTTGGCCCATTGGTACGCTGCTTTTGCTCGAGGGTCCCCAAGATTTCGCAGTGCGCTCACTCGCGGAGGCCCCAGAGCTCACAAACGCAACTTTGTTGGTACTGGACGGTCAACAGCGGACCACGGCCCTTTATCGGGCTCTGGGTGATCATGTCGGTGACGAGGTCTATTACGTTGATTTCGAGGCTCTGGCTGAGGACGGCGAGCTTTCTGACGACCACATCAAAGTACGTCGCCGGGACACCTTTTTCCGCAGGTACCCTGATGTGGAAGCCCGGGCCAGGGCGGGGATCGCACTCATAAGAGAGGTTGCGGATCCGGATCACTTTCTCAAGTGGCTGCAGCAGCACGCTGAGGGCGAGCAGACGCGCCTTAGCGCGATTCGAAACTCACAGTTGGGCGGGCTTCAGGACTACTCAGTGCCTGCGGTTCGCCTGCCGAAAGATATCGGTTTCGAGGTGCTGGCCAAGATATTCGAGACAATCAATAGAACCGGCGAGCGCTTGGCGACTTTCGATCTGATGGTCGCGCGGTTGTATCCCCATGAGTTCGATTTGCGCGCGGAGTGGAAAGCTGCGCTCGATGAAAATCGCGCGCTCGAGCGTTTTGAAGTAAAGGGAATGGAGATACTGCGCCTCATTGCGCTGAGGGCCATATTGTGTGAAATCCGCGAAGGGGCAACGCCGCGGCAGGTAAAAGGGATCCGGCAGGGCGATGTTCTAGGTATCGGTCCCGACATCGTCAAGCGCGATTGGGGCAACGCTGTAGAAGCGTACGTCAAGGTGTTGTCATTCGTCGAGTCGAAATGTGGGGTGGTTACGAGCGATTTCCTCCCGGCACCAACGATGCTGCTACCGCTGGCCACGATCTTGGCCAGCGGTAAGCGCAAGGCTGGGGCGGTCGCGGAGCATTTCTTTTGGGCGGCCGGAATTTCGCAGGCCTACGCGCAGGGAGCCAACACCCAAGCCGTGAAGGATGCTCGAGATTTCGATGGTTATCTCTCTGGCGGGCCGACGCCGGATACCCTCCAAAGGGCTGAGGTTGACGAGGAGCTCCTGATGGATTCTCGTCGCCGCAATGAGGTCTTGCTCCGCACGTTGAGCTGCCTCCTGATTCGGGATGGAGCTCGCGATTGGCTCAGCGGAGAGCTTCTGAGCGACTTGAGCGGAGAGGACCTAGTCGAGTCACCTGTCTTTCCTGAAGCCTGGCTTCGACAGCGTGGCATCGTCGCTGATGCACTACTGAACTGGACGGTCCAGAAGATCGAGACAGCGGATGAGATTGACGGCATGGAACCCGCGGACGTGCTCGGCCGGCGAGACACTAAAGCGACTGCGGTGAAGTCGCAGTTGGTCTCTCCGGATCCGCTGAAGAAAAACGACTGGGGCTCCTTTGCTGAGTTGAGGAGGAAAGCGTTGCGCCGCCACCTCGAGGAGGTTGTCCAATCGGTTCGGGATCAGTGAGCTTGACTAGTGCGCCAGCTTTGGGCTGCGCCAGGGGTGGGCGAGGCGGGCGGCGAGGTCGTCGGCAAGCCCGGCGATCGGGACGCGTGTCTGCTCGAGCGAGTCGCGGTCGCGCAGGGTGACGGTGTCGTCTTCCATCGTCTGGTGGTCGACGGTGATGCCCCAAGGGGTGCCGATCTCGTCCTGGCGGCGGTAGCGCTTGCCGATCGAGCCGCCCTCGTCGAACTCGGTCGGCATGCGGGTGCGCAGCTCCTCGAAGATCGGCCGGGCCTTCTCCGGCAGGCCGTCCTTGGAGACGAGGGGGAGGACGGCGGCCTTGACCGGGGCGAGCCTCGGGTGGAGGCGCAGAACGGTGCGCTTGCGCCCTCCGACCTCCTCGACCTCGTAGGCGTCGACGAGGAAGGCAAGGGTGGCGCGGTCGGCGCCGGCGGCGGGCTCGATCACGTGGGGGACGTAGCGCTCTGTGCCCGGCTCTTTAGCCTGCTGGTCGAAGTACTCGAGCTTCTCGCCGCTGAACTTGGCGTGCTGGGTGAGGTCGAAGTCGCCGCGGTTGGCGA
>Ga0207702_10005804_pt1 | contig 10736 bp, 12 predicted proteins | sample KBSCornC62_FD_184302 | JGI IMG/M metagenome (GOLD analysis project Ga0207702, IMG submission 184302) | Corn rhizosphere microbial communities from Kellogg Biological Station, Michigan, USA - KBS Corn C6-2 (SPAdes) (version 2) | ecosystem: Host-associated > Plants > Roots > Rhizosphere > Soil ...
GCGCGCGTGGGCTTCCCAGACCAGGCGCAGGGCGCGGCGCTGCCGGTCGAACGCCGAGAGCAGTTGGACGCCGCCGTCCGGTGACGCGAGCAGCGCGCGCACCAGACGCTGCAGCGAGGCGGCCTCGCCGCCATCCTCGGCGTCGGCCATGCACGCTTCCAGATTCCACCGGGCGCGGTGGTCCTCGCACAGCCCGGCACGTGCGGGCCGCGGCGCGTGCTTGGCGCAGGCATCGCACAGGGCGATATCGCGCAGCAAGTCCGCACTGGGGACAAAAGACATCGGGTCTTCCTCTAGTACCTGTCGCAGGTCGTTCAGCAATTCGGGATCGCGAGTCGTGGCATAGACCAGCCGCAGTCGACGCCGGGCGTTGGGTTCGATGCTCATCGTCCCCTCCCGTCGCGCGCGCGCCGCGGGGCGGCCAGGCTCCGGGCGCCTGGGGGCGCCGCCGCGGCGGCGCGTCGAACCACTCGCCGAGTTAGTCGCAAAGTGTTACTCAATCCACATCGGTCCGTCAGATCCGTGTGCGATGGTGAAGCCGTCCGTGCCTCGCCGTGTCCCACGACGTTCACATGACCACCCCGACCGCACTCGATACGCTCGACCGCCATTGGGCCGTTAAAGTCGTCACGCCTGAAGACCGGGCCGCGGCGATTCAATACGGCATGAGCGTCTTGTCGCGCGTGTGCGCCGGCGAGCCGGTGACGGATCTCGAGACGTTGCCCGAGTTCGTGGTGCCGCTGGCCGGCGCGTACGTGATCGCGGCCAGCGAGTGGCTGGACTTCGAGGGCGCGGCCTCCCCGTCGGCCATTCTCTCCAGCGAGCAGGAGGAGCGGCGCGCGGCGCACATCGAGATCGGCGCCGATCGCGCGTTCATCCTCACGGCGGCGCTCCCCGTCGAACCCGGCGAGCGCGTCGCGGCGCTCTATCGCACGATGCTCCTGGCGGGCCTCGCGCAGGTCGGTCACAAGTTGACCGAGTTCCGAGCGTGGGTGCGGGCGCACGAGGCGATCCTGTTCCCGGCCGCGGAGGACGAGCACCGCTGGGATCTCGTGCTGCTCCGCCGCGTCGTCGAGCTGTGGACGCACGTGCTCCGCGGCGCCGGCCCGTCGGGGCTGTCGCACGCGATGGAGCTCGTCGCGTCGATCCGCGAGGAGCGCCCGCTGCGCGAGCCCGAGTTCCTGCGCGGCGTCGACCCCGTTGATGAAACAAGAATGAGATTTTACTTGTTCACGCTGTTCCATCTGACGGAAGCCGCGACCGAGCTGCTCCTCTTCCGGCTGCACGGAGAGCCGGAGCGCGTCGACAACCGCCTGTACAGCCACTTCACGCTCGCGCGCGATGCCGCGGGTGGCGACCCGCGCCTCGACGCGAGCTTCGACTGGCTGTACGAGGGCGCGCGCCGCGTGGTCGCGCAGCGCACCGCACAACTCGAGCTGCTGCCCGACGGCAGCGCGAACTGACGCCTCGCGCATCTAGCGGGGACGCCGCGCGGTGCCGACCAGCATGCGCCGGCCGCTGGGCGACTGGGCGACCACGAACTGCGATCGCGATTTCGCGCGCAGGGTGAGCACGCGCGCTTCCGCGCGCTTCGGGCTCACGTCGTCATCATCCGCGAGCTGATACCATTCCGTCGCGCCGCCGGCGAGCGTGCGCCGCACGAAGTACGCGTCCGACTGCGCCGACCAGAATCCATCCCATCGCTCGCCTTCCGCGGAGTCCGCCAGGAGCGCCGAGCGCGGCGCGTCTTCGAGCGGTTCGTGTGGAGTAGCGCAACTCACGAGATGCATGGCGAAATCGGCTCAGTTGTCGCGGTGCTGATCAGGGGCCGCCGCGAGGCGGGACGGCAACCTAGAAAAGCCGGGTACAATGCGCAATAGGAAAGTTTTCCATAAGTCGTTGTCATTACTGTGGATAGCGCATGTGGAGAATTGTCGAAAATTCGCTAAGCTCATTCGCCAGCACGCTTAAGTCCGCGTCGGACCCTGTGGAAAACGGCTGTGGACAGATGTGCAGGAATTCGATTTGGCCTTCGCGCGGGCGCGGCGACTTTTCGCTCTGCGAACGCCGCGAATCGACTGCCTGATCGAGCCGCGCGTCACGCGGAAAATGCGACCGCGAAGTAACCGATTTTTCGCACGGCCGCGTGTCGACCGAATGTAGAGAACTCTCAATTGTCCACACCCGGATGTGGACAGGCTGTTGATAGCATCGCAGTTGCATTCTGGCCCGCCGGCGGGGGTTCGCCGATTGCGGCGCCAGCCCTGCTGGCCGCATCGTGGACGCCGCGAGGGAGCGACGCCGCGGCGAAGGGCCGAAGCGGCGGCGCACCAGCGATCGAGCGCCGGCGGGCGCGGTGCTTAGTTTTCTCTAATTACGGATTTGTGATGCGTCCACTCTGGACCGGTGCGTTGACCTTTGGCCTCGTGAACATCCCGGTGCGGCTGCATTCGGCGGTCCAGGCCAAGGAGCGCGTGAGCTTCCGGCTCCTCCACAAGAAGGACCTGTCGCCCATTCGCTACGAGCGCGTCTGCCAGAAGGAAGGCGAAGCCGTCGATTGGAAGGACATCGTCAAAGGCTACGAGTACGGCAAGGGCAAGTTCGTCGTGCTCACCGACGAGGACTTCAAGGCCGCGTCGATCGCGTCGTCCAAGACGATCGAGATTCTCGACTTCGTGAACGCGGACGAGATCGACCCGCGCTACTTCGAGACGCCCTACTACGTGGTCCCGAACAAGGGCGGCGAGAAGGCGTACGCCCTGCTCCGCGAGGCGATCCGCAATACCGGCTCGGTCGGGATCGGCAAAGTCACGATGCGCACCAACGCCGAGCATCTGGCGGGCGTGAAGGTCGTCGGCGAGGCGATCGTGCTCGAGATCATGCGCTTCGCGGACGAGCTGGTCGACACCTCGGACTTCAGCTTCCCGAGCGAGTCGGGCGTGCGCCCGCAGGAGCTCGAGATGGCGGAGCAGCTCGTGACGAACCTGTCACAGGCGTTCGATCCGTCCAAGTACACCGACGACTATCGCGCGAACCTGATGAAGATCATTCACGCGAAGATGAAGGGGAAAAAGATCGAGGTCGCGGAACCGGACGAGCGCGAGAGCACGCAGGTCGTGGATCTCATGAGCCGGCTCCAGGAAAGCCTGGAGATGGGCAAGCGCTCCGGCGGACGCGGCGGACGGGCGACGCGCGCGGCGCACGGCAGCACGCACCGGCACGCCAAACGGGCATCGCGGCGTAAGACGGCATGAAGGCGATCGCCCCCATGCTCGCCACGATCGGGAAGGAGCTCCCGCGCGGCGACGGGTGGGTGTTCGAACCGAAGTACGACGGCATTCGAGTTCTCGCATATGTCAACGGACGCGACGTGGCGCTGGTGACGCGGAACGGCCTGGACAAGGCACGGCAGTTTCCGGAGATCGTGGATGCGCTTCGCGCGCTCGAGCAGCGGGCGAAGCGCCCGCTCGTGCTGGACGGCGAGATCGTCGCGATGCACGGCGGCGTGCCGGCGCGTTTTCAGGAGCTCCAGGGTCGGATGCACGTCACGGATGCGAGCGCGATCGCGCACCTGCGCGACGCGTCGCCGTCCTCGCTCTTCGCGTTCGATCTGTTGCTCGATGGCAAGAAGACGCTCGTCACTGAGCCGTGGCGCGTGCGGCGAAAACATCTCGCCGCGCTCCTCCAACCCCCGGGTCGTACCAGCGCGCTGCGGCTCAGTGACGTCGGCGAGAACGGCGAGGCGATGCTCCGGACCGCTCGCCGCAACGATTGGGAAGGAGTGATCGCGAAGCGCGCCGATGCGTCGTACGAGCCCGGCCGCCGCTCGCGGGATTGGCTCAAGCTCAAGATCGAGCACCGGCAGGAGTTCGTGGTCGGCGGATGGACGGAGCCGCGCAACACGCGCGAGCACATCGGCGCGATTCTGCTGGGCTACTATGACTCGAACGGCGACCTGATCTACGCGGGCCACACGGGCACAGGCTTCACGCGGAAGTCGCTGCTCGAGATGTATCATCGGCTCGCGAAGCTCGAGCGCAAGTCGTCGCCGTTCACGACGACGCCCAAGACCAACGAACGGCCACACTGGACCCGTCCGTCGGTCGTGGTCGAGATCAAGTTCAATGAATGGACCGGCGATGGAAAGCTGCGTCAGCCGGTGTTCATCGGCGTGCGCGACGACAAATCGCCGCGCGAGGTGACACACGAGCCGGAGTCGATCGCGAAGCCGGCCAAGCGCGCGCGCTCCACGACTCGCCCCACGCGCGCGGGAACGAAGCGCCGCTCACGGCAGCCGAACTATGCGGCTCTCCTCGACGCGCTCACCGACATAGAGCGCGCTGGTGGCGACGGAGAGATCGAGCTGCCGGAGGGGGCACTCGACGTGTCGCATCTCGACAAGATCTTCTTCCCCGAGACCAAGCAGACGAAGGGCGACCTGATGCGGTACTACGTGCGGGTCGCGCCGTACATTCTGCCGGCGATCGCCGATCGGCCGCTCGTGATGAAGCGATTTCCGAACGGGGTCGCGTCGAAAGGGTTCTTTCAGCAGCGCGCACCGGCGGAAGCGCCGGATACCGTACGCGTGGAAGCGGTGGCCGATGTGGGGCTGCGCACGCAGGACCGATTGATCGGCGGCGATCTCGCGACGCTGCTGTACGTCGTGCAGCTTGGCGCGATCTCGATCGACCCGTGGCACTCGCGCGTGCAGTCGGTGACGCGCGCCGACTACTCGATCATCGACCTCGATCCGGGTCCGCGCGCGCCGTTCTCACGCGTCGTCGAGGTCGCGCACGCGGTGAAGGACGTGCTCGACGAGCTCCATCTGCACGCGGTGCCGAAGACGTCCGGGGCGAGCGGGGTTCACATCGTGCTGCCGCTCGGCCGGGGCGTGCCGAACGACGGAGCACGCACGCTCGCGGAGCTCATCGCGACGATGGTGGCCGAGCGAAATCCAAAGATCGCGACGGTCGAGCGGTCGGTGGGCCTGCGGCCGAGGGGCGCAGTGTACGTCGACTATCTCCAGAACATTCGCGCGAAGACGGTTGCGGGCGTGTACTCGGTGCGCGCGCGTCCCGGAGCGACCGTCTCGACGCCGCTCCGCTGGAACGAGATCAACGAGCAGCTCGATCCCGGGGAATTCACGATGGACACCGTGCCGCCGCGCATCGAGAAGATCGGGGACCTCTGGGCGAGAGGGATGAAGGCACCGAACTCGCTGGCCGGAGTGCTGACTCGTGGCTGAGCGCGCGCGGCGCGGCCGCTCGCGCACGTTGAGCGGACTCCTCGAGTATCTCGAGGAGATCGAACGCGCGGTGATGGCGCGCGACAGCATGCGCATCACGGCGCTGCTGCGCAAACGCACGTCGACGCATCTACCGCGCGAGATACGCGAGGAGCTGCTCATGGTCGCGCGCGCGCCGCGCGAGAGCCTGCGCGCGCCGGTGCAGTTCCTGCGATTCCAGCATCGCATGACGCAGCTCTTTCTGGGCGGCGAGCCGCTGCCGACGGCGCAGACCGAGCTCGGGCTCGACCAGCCGTCGGCGGCCGGCGCGGTGCGCCGCAACTCGGACTACGATCGGCGCGTGGCAGCGTGCGAGACCGATGATGACGATCGGAGCGACGCGGCGCCGTGAGCCTGCCGATCGCGCCGGGGTACGCGCCGATGGAGGCGCGGATCGTCACCGAGCTGCCGTCGGGGCCGGACTGGCAGTACGAACCCAAGTGGGACGGCTTTCGCTGTTTAGCGTTTCGTGATGGCGCCGCGGTCGAGCTGCGCTCGAAGTCCGGGCAGTCGCTGACGCGGTACTTTCCCGAAGTCGCGGCGGCGGTCGCCGCGATCCCGGCCAAGCGCTTCGTGCTCGACGGCGAGATCGTCGTACCGACCGAGAGCGGGCTTTCGTTCGACGCACTGCTGCTTCGCATTCACCCGGCGCAGAGCCGCGTCCGCAAGCTCGCGAGCGAGACGCCGGCCGTGCTCCTCGTGTTCGACCTGCTCGTCGACGCGCGCGGCCACGATCTCACACAGCAGCCGTTGTCGGAGCGCCGGGAGGCGCTGGAGGCGTTCGCGAAGGAGAGCTTCGCCGGGTCCGACGGCGTGATGCTGAGCCCCGCGACGCGCAAGTTGGCGCAGGCCAAGCAGTGGCTCGCCGGCCGCGCGGGGACCGATGGCGTGATGGCGAAGCGCCTCGATCTTCCCTATCGCAGCGGCGAGCGCACCGCGATGGAGAAGATCAAACGAAAGCGGACGGCGGACTGCGTCGTCGGCGGCTTTCGCTACGCGAGCAAGGGGAAGATCATCGGCTCGCTGCTCCTCGGCCTGTACGACGACGACGGAATCCTGCACCATGTGGGATTCACGTCGAGCTTCTCGGCGGAGGAACGGAAGCGGCTCACGCCCAAGCTGGAGAAGCTCGCCGGCGGATCAGGCTTCACCGGCCGCGCGCCGGGTGGGCCGAGCCGGTGGTCGACGAGCCGCTCAGGCGAGTGGGTCGCGCTCGATCCAACGCTCGTCGTCGAAGTGGAGTACGACCACTTCACGAATGGCCGATTCCGCCACGGAACGAAGTTTCTGCGCTGGCGACCGGAGAAGGCGCCAGCGCAGTGCACGTTCGATCAGGTGGCGGAGGCCAAGCGCCGCCCGAGTCGGGCGGCGATCCTCCCGAAGACGAAGCCGGCTACTCGCTCTGCGTCGCGTCGACGGAAGTCTTCAGGTCCTGCGCGAGCGCGGCGTCGCCGGTGATGATCGAGCGCCAGGACATCTCGGGGCCGTTCCGCCGCCCTTTCTCGGTGACTTTGATGCCCTCCGGTGAGATGGCGATCGTGTAGGTCTTTCCGTCGAGCTCCAGCTCGCGCTTGATCGTCTTCTCGAGCTTCGCGGTCATGCATGCCTCCAGGTGGCGGATGGGATTGTGGTGAGCCTGCCGTCACTCGTGATTCGTGCGGTCACGGCTCGCCGCGATCGCACTTCACGCAGTTCAAAGTAGTGCCAAGGAACCGCCGTCGGCCATCCTCGGTGATGACCCACGGGCGCACCTGCCAGGGCGGATCATGGCGCACGTGCTGCGTGTGGCCGCACTCCAGGTCCGCGACCCAGTGCCGCTCTTCATCCTGATGAAAGCCGACGATGCGCCGCTCGGTCATCGGCTTGGACGCAGCTCCATATATGTCGATTTCAGCATCTCGGTGGTGAACCCAAACTTCGCGTAGAGTGCCGCGGCATCGCGCGACCAGAGCGCGAAGCGGCGGAGGCCCTGAAGGTCCGGGTGCGTGAGAATGGTCTCGACCATCCACGATCCAATGCCGCGGCCGCGGGCCTGTTCGGCGACGATCACGTCGGTGAGATAGGCGTAGGTCGCCAGATCGCTCACCGCTCGCGCGAATGCAAGCTGGTGCGTGCCGTCATAGACGCCGATGCAGATCGAGTTCTCGATCGCGCGGTCGAGGATCTCGCGCGTCATCGCGCCGCCCCAGTGCGACGCGAGGAGGAGCACGAGCACGGCGTCGCGATCGACGCGAGCCCGATCGGTGGAGAGCAGCAGCGCGCCACGTTCGAGCTCGACAATTCGGTCGTTCATGACATCACCGCGAATCACCGCGCGTGCGATGCGTCGCCACGACGGCGCGCCAGCATGTCATCTGCCGAACGAAAACCGTGACGCATGTAGAGCGGACGACTCTGGTCCGTGGGCCAGAGGAACACGGCGTCGAGCTCGAGCGCCGCGCAATCCTCGAGGAGCGCGCTGACGAGCGCGGCGCCGCCTCCGCGGTTTCGATGTTCCGATCGCACGAAGAAGTTCGTGAGATAGCCGTGCGCCTCGGGCTCGACGCCAGGATTGGGCAGCTTGTCGATGATCTGCAGCCAGATGTTGCCGGCGACCGCATCATCGCGCTCGAGAATCCACGCGCGCCAATGGGCGTCGTCGGTGAGGCGCTCGCGCATCCAGGTCGTACAGCGCGCCGTAAATTCATGCTCCGCCTCATCGGGTGTGGCGCGTGACGCTCTGAACTCGTGGCGCAGCGTCGCGAGGACGTTTGCGTCGTCCGCGCTCGCCCGCCGCACGCGCATCGTCTGATTCGACGTCACTCCGCATCCCGATCGCGGCGCGCGAGCACACGCTTCCCGCGAATCGTCGTTCCGCGCAGTACGCGGATGATGTGCTCAGCGGCTTCGCCCGGGACCTCGACAATCGAGAACCGATCGGCGATGTCGATCGCCCCGATGTCGCGCGAGTCCACCCCCGCTTCGTTGGCAATCGCACCGACGAGATCGCCCGGGCGCACACCCGCTTTGCGACCGAGACCGACGAAGAGCCGCACGATCTCACCGCGCTCACCCCGATCGCCCCGATCGCCCCGGTCGCCCCGGTCGCCCCGATCACCACGCCTGGCCCGCGGCTCGCGAGTCTCGCGCGCGTCGCGACCTCCGCGCGATTCGCGCGGCGGCCTGCCGTCGCGGCGCGGGACCGTCTCGTTTGGAATTTCCTCATCCTCGCTCGGGCGGCCGTCGGCGGCTTGGTCGGCCATCTTCACCGCGGCCGCGGCAACGTCGAGCACGTCGTACTCGTCGGCCAGGGACTCGACGACGCCGCGATACGCATCGAGCTCTCCGCCGGTGAGCAGCTCCTCGAGCGATGCACGCGTGAGCTCGATCCGCCGCGCCCGAAGATCGAAGACCGTCGGCACGCTCTCGATCGAGATCTTGCGCTTGGTGGCGTGCTCGATGTTTCGGAGCAGCCGATGCTCGCGCGCTTCGGCGAGCGTGATCGCGACGCCCTCGCGGCCGGCGCGCCCGGTCCGCCCCACGCGGTGCACGTAGGCGTCCGGCGACGACGGCACGTCGAAGTTGACGACGTGCGAGACGTGCTCGATGTCGAGTCCGCGCGCCGCAACGTCGGTCGCCACCAGCAGCTCGGACGCGCCGTCGCGGAAGCGGCGCATGACGCGGTCGCGCTGTTCCTGCGACAATCCGCCGTGCAGCGCTTCGGCGCGATAACCACGTCCACCGAGGGTCTCGGTCAGCTCGTCGACTTCGGTGCGCGTGCGACAGAAGACGATCGTCGACGTTGGCGCTTCCATGTCGAGCACGCGCGCGAGCGCCGCGACCTTGTGGCGGCGTTGCACGACGTAGGCGACTTCGCGCACGCGCGGCGCCTCGCCGGGCGCGGCCTGCTCTCGCTCGATGGTCACGCGCACCGGCTCGGTGAGGTGGCGGGATGCGATCGCGCGGATCGCCGGCGCCATCGTCGCCGAAAAGAGCGCGGTCTGCCGCGACGCCGGCATCTCGGCCAGGATCGCCTCGAGATCCTCGGCGAAGCCCATGTCGAGCATCTCATCAGCTTCGTCGAGCACGAGCATTTTCACATCGGCCAAACGCAGCGTGTGCCGCCGAATGTGATCGAGGGCGCGGCCCGGCGTCGCGACGACAACGTCGATGCCGCGCTTGAGCGAGCGGAGCTGCTGTTGCATCGCCTGGCCACCGTAGATCGGGAGCACGCGAATCCCGTACTCTCGTCCGTACCGATGGACCGCTTCCGCGACCTGCATGGCGAGCTCGCGGGTCGGGACCAGGATCATTCCGCGGACGATCCGTTCGTCATCATTGCGCGACTCGCCGATGCGCTGAAGCAGCGGCAATGCGAACGCGGCCGTCTTGCCGGTGCCCGTGGCGGCTTGGCCGAGGACGTCGCGCCCCTCGAGGAGCGGCGGAATCGCCTCCCGCTGAATGTCGGTCGGCTCCTCGTAGCCGAGCGCCGCCACCGCGGCCACCAGTTCCGGAACCAGCCCGAGGGCGGTGAAGCCCAGCGCGCTGTCCGGCTGGGTCGTGGAGTCTCCTGAAGTCGATTCTGTCATGCCGCCCGTGTGAGTCAAAAGTGTGCCGATACAATGAATCTTAGCTCCACTGCCCCGGCCAGCCGACTGGCCGGCCGTCAACGGGCCTCAACAAAATGCGGCATCAGCGGTTGCGCGGTCTTGCGTAACTCGTCACACTACGCGTAGCCGCGCCTAGCGAGGGGCCGTGCCGACCCAATCGGAAACCGAGATCATCTGCACTCACGAGCGCCGTCCCGGAACGACGGTGTGCTTGCATTGTCGCCACGAGGCGCTGCTCGCCGCACAGGCGCAGCGCAAGCGGCTGCTGCTGCGCGGCAGCGCGGTGTCGGTGGCGGTGCTCGCGGTGTTCGTGGGCGGCACGTTCGGCGCGACGGCGATTCGCGCTCGCCTCGTGGCAGCGGCGCACCGCGCACAGCCGGTCGAGGTGGTGGCCGTGAATTCCACTCCTGATACGACGCGCGCCGTGCCGGTGATGGTGAAGCAACAGGGCGACATCGCGCCGCGGCATGCGAACGCTCCGGTCGCACCGGTGCTCGACAGGGGCCGCACGACGCTCGCCAACGGCATCACCGCCGAGCGCAGCGACAGCATCGTCACGCTGTCATTCGACACACCGATGATCCGCACGCGCATTCCGGAGAAGTTCGAGCGGCTCGTGCGCACGACCCTTCCCCGAATTTACGGCGCGGCCGCGGACTCGGCGCTCGCGCACGTTCCCGACGGCGGCATCGCCGGGCAGGGCAATCTGCTCTATGATTTGCCGTCGCGCGGCGTGCACATTCCGCTCGAGCACGGCTGGCAGATCGCGCTCTACCCCGAGACGCGTCCCGGCGAGGATGGGCCGCTGGTGATCCGGTATCGGGTCTCGGTCATCGCGCAGCAGGACTGATCGCGCCGGCGCC
>Ga0207702_10005805_pt1 | contig 10735 bp, 8 predicted proteins | sample KBSCornC62_FD_184302 | JGI IMG/M metagenome (GOLD analysis project Ga0207702, IMG submission 184302) | Corn rhizosphere microbial communities from Kellogg Biological Station, Michigan, USA - KBS Corn C6-2 (SPAdes) (version 2) | ecosystem: Host-associated > Plants > Roots > Rhizosphere > Soil ...
GGCTGGCCGGTCAGGCAGCGTACATCACGTCGCTGGAGCCCGACTTCCAGAAGCTGTCCGACGACGAGCTGCGCGCGAAGACGGCGGAGTTCCGGCAGCGGCTGGAGAACGGCGAGTCGCTCGAGGACCTGCTGTTCGAGGCATTTGCCGCAGTGAGAGAGGCACGTTTCCGCGAGTCGGATCAGCGCATGTTCGACGTGCAGCTGATGGGCGGCATCGTCCTGCACGAGGGCGATATCGCCGAGATGAAGACCGGCGAGGGGAAGACGTTCGTGGCCAGCGCGCCGCTGTACCTGAACGCGCTCCCCGCCACCGGCGTGCACCTGGTCACGGTCAACGACTACCTGGCCAAGCGCGACGCGGAGTGGAACCGGGGCGTGTTCGAACGGCTCGGAATGACGGTCGGCGCGATCGAGAACATGCTCCCCTTCTCGGAGCGGAAGGCAGCCTACGACTGCGACATCACCTACGGGACGAACTCGGAGTTCGGGTTCGACTACCTGCGCGACAACATGGCCGTCGCGCTCGAGCAGTGCGTGCAGCGCAGCCACGCCTACGCGATCGTGGACGAGGTCGACTCGATCCTCGTCGACGAGGCGCGGACGCCGCTGATCATCTCCGGCGAGCCCGAGACCGCCGCGGAGGTCTACGTCGACTTCGCGCGCATCGCCCGCACCATGAACGGCTACCCGCAGCCGAAGGCGAAGCCTGGCGGCGGCCCCGTCGAGATGGACATCCCGGAGGGAACCGACTTCCTCTACGACGAGAAGTTCAAGACGGTGGCGCCACTCGAGGCCGCGATCGAGAAGTTCGAGCGAGCGCTGCGGATCGACAACCTCTACGACCCGCGCAACGTCCAGCTCGTCAACCACCTGAACCAGGCGCTGAAGGCGCAGGCGCTCTACCAGCGCGACGACGACTACGTCGTCCAGGACGGCGAGGTGAAGATCGTCGACGAGTTCACCGGCCGGATCATGGAGGGACGCCGCTGGTCGGAGGGTCTGCACCAGGCGGTGGAGGCGAAGGAGGGCGTCCGCATCCAGGAGGAGCACGTCACCCTCGCGACGATCACGCTGCAGAACTACTTCCGCCTCTACGAGAAGCTCGCCGGCATGACCGGCACCGCGAAGACCGAGGAGAAGGAGTTCGTCGAGATCTACGGCACGCACGTGGTCGAGATCCCGACCAACCAGCCGGTCGCACGCGACGACAAGAACGACTTCATCTACAAGACGGTCGACGGCAAGTTCGGCGCCGTGATCGAGGACATCAAGGAGCGCCACGAGCAGGGGCAGCCGATCCTCGTCGGCACGATCGCGGTCGAGACGTCCGAGTACCTGTCCGAGCGGCTGACCCGCGCCGGGATCACGCACAACGTCCTGAACGCGAAGGAGCACGCGCGCGAGGCAGAGATCATCAAGGACGCCGGCCAGGTCGGCGCCGTCACGATCGCGACCAACATGGCCGGCCGCGGCGTCGACATCAAGCTGGGCGAGGGTGTGGTCGACCTCGGCGGCCTCTACGTGCTCGGCACCGAGCGCCACGAGGCGCGGCGCATCGACAACCAGCTCCGCGGCCGCTCGGGCCGTCAGGGCGATCCCGGCGAGACGCGCTTCTACCTGTCCGCGCAGGACGACCTGGTGCGCCTGTTCGCCGGCGACCGCATCTACCGGATCATCGAGCGCTTCAAGATCCCGGACGACCAGCCGATGGAGGCGAAGCTCCTCTCGAAGCAGATCGAGAACGCGCAGAAGAAGGTCGAGGAGCAGAACTTCGTCTCGCGGAAGAACGTCCTCAAGTACGACGACGTGATGAACAAGCAGCGCGTCGTCATCTACGAGCAGCGCCGGCGGGTGCTCGAGGGCGAGGATTTCTCCGAGGAGATCAAGGGCTGGATCGAGGAGGTGATCGGGCGCGCGGTCGAGACGTTCGTCGACCCCGAGAGCGGCGATCCGGACCTGGACGCGCTCACCCAGGCGATGCAACAGCTCTACAACGGCGAGATCACCGCCGAGGAGCTGCGCGAGGACGGGGTCGTCGACCCCGGCTCGCTCGTCGAGGAGTTCATCGAGGACGCCCAGGAGGAGTACGCGGGCAAGGAGGAGGAGCTCGGGCCGGAGCTGATGCGCGAGCTCGAGCGGTTCGTGATCCTCCAGGTCGTCGACCAGCGCTGGCGCGAGCACCTCGAGAACATGGACTACCTCCGCGAGGGCGTGCACCTTCGGGCCATGGCGCAGAAGGATCCACTGGTCGAGTACACGTCCGAGGGGCACGCGATGTTCGGGGAGCTGAACGCGCAGATCCGCGAGGAGGTGCTCACGCTCCTTTTCCACGCGCAGCTCCAGGCCGAGGGCGCCGGGGAGGAGCTCCGGTCGGTCCAGGAGGCGTCGGCTGTCGGCAACGGCGGGCTCTCGTACGAGCACGAGTCGGAGGCGGGCGCGGCGGTGATCGCCGGAGCCCTCGGGGTCGAGGCCGGCAGCGTCAGCACGCTGTCCCGGCCGCAGCAGCGGAAGGTCGAGGAGCACGAGAAGCTCGGCCGGAACGACCCGTGCTGGTGCGGCTCCGGCAAGAAGTACAAGAAGTGCCACGGGGCCTGAGGCCGCCGTCTCCGCCGCTCGCAGACGACGCGATCCGGCTCGACCCGCTCGCCGTCCGCTACGTGCCCGACTTCGAGCGGCTGCTCGAGGATCCCGAGGTGGTCCGCAACACGAGGGTTCCCTCGTCCCCGCCGCCGGACTTCGCCTCGACGTGGGTCGACCGCTACGCCGACGGCTGGCAGCAGGGCTCCCGGGCAGGCTTCGCGATCCTCTCGCACGGGGCCGGGTTCCTCGGCTTCGGCGGTGTCGTCGACCTCGATCTGGATGCGGCGCAGGGCGAGATCGGGTACGTCGTCGCTCCGGAGGCGCGCGGCCGCGGCGTCGCGAGACGTGCCCTCCGCCTGATCACGGGATGGGCGCTCGACGAGCTCCGGCTCGAGCGCGTCGAGCTGCACATCGACCCCGAAAACACCGCCTCGATCCGCGTCGCCGAGCGCTGCGCCTACATCCGCGAGGGAGTCCTGCGCTCGTTGCACTTCAAGGAAGGCCTCCGCGGGGACACCGTGATCTACTCACTGCTTCGCGGCGATCCGCGGTAACGGCGGCCGCGTGAGGTCGACCGGGCGGCCGCGCAAGCCCGATCGCCACACCCCCACCCAGGGTGGGGGCTTGCCCCTTTCCCCTGCCGGCGAGGCTACCCGTTCGAGGCGCACGCGTTCGTGCCGGATCCGTGCCGATTTCGATCTTCGCGGAGGACGACGGGGCCCTCGGCTAGCCTTACGCAATGGCCGAGACACCGGAGCAGCCGCTCGACCAGCAGCTCGAGGAGATCGGGACCCAGCTTGCCTGGGTCCGTGATTACCTTTGACCCCGATCGCCTGACCACGCGCGCCGCCGAGCTCGAGCAAGCGATGGGTGCTCCCGGCTTCTGGGACGACCAGCAGCGCGCGGCTGCGATCAGCACCGAGCACTCGCGCGCGACGAAACGGCTCGAGCGTTTCCGGCGGCTTGATCAGGAATACCGCGACGCCCGTGAGCTCGCCGAGATGGACGGCGACATGGCCGACGAGATCGCCGCCAGCCTGCGCCCGCTCCGCGACGAGCTGGCGCGGCTCGAGGAGGACGCCCTCTTCAACGGCGAGTACGACGGCGGCGACGCGGTCGTGACGATCCACGCAGGGGCGGGCGGGACCGACTCACAGGACTGGGCGGAGATCCTCCTGCGCATGTACCTCCGCTGGGCGGAGGGGCGCGGCTTCCAGACAGAGCTGCTGGAGGCGAGCCCAGGAGAGGAGGCCGGGCTCAAGTCGGCGACGTTCACCGCGCGGGGCGAGAACGCCTACGGCGTTTTCAAGGCGGAGCGCGGCGTCCACCGGCTCGTCCGCCTGTCGCCCTTCGATTCGGCGCATCGGCGCCACACGTCGTTCGCGCAGGTGATTGTCAGCCCACTCCTGGCCGAGGATGCCGCGGCGGAGATCGACGAGGCCGACCTGCGGATCGACACCTACCGCGCGTCCGGTGCCGGCGGCCAGCATGTCAACAAGACCGATTCGGCCGTCCGGATCACGCACCTCCTCACCGGGATCGTCGTCCAGTGCCAGAACGAGCGCTCCCAGACCTCAAACAAGCAGACCGCGCTGCGAATCCTGCGCTCACGGCTCGCCGAGCTCGAGCAGGAGCAGCGCGAGGCGGAACTGGCGAAGGAGCGGGGGGCGGTGCAGGAGGCGGACTTCGGAAGTCAAATTCGCAGCTATGTGCTCCACCCGTACCAGCTCGTCAAGGACCACCGCACCGACGTCGAGGCCGGGAACGCCCAGGGCGTCCTCGACGGCGATCTCGACGAGTTCGTGCACGCTTACCTCCTCGCGCGAGCAGCGGGAAGGGCCGTCTAGCGGTGGACTGGGCTAGAATTGATCCTCCTCTGACCGGTGCGGCCCCGGGCTCGTCCGCGCGCTCGAACGGCGACGTGCCGCCCACACTTCCAGTGCAGCAAGCAGACGAACTCCAGATCGAGACCCCGGTAGCCCTCGCCGAGCCGGAGGCGCGTCCCGCAGCAGCCTCCGCGGCCGCGATGATCGTCCTCGAGTCGGTGACGAAGGTCTACGACCCGGACGTCGTCGCGCTCAGCGATGTCTCGTTCGTGATCGAGAAGGGCGACTTCGTCTTCGTCGTCGGCGCCTCCGGGTCCGGGAAGTCGACGATCATCCGCCTGCTGCTCAAGGAGATCGAGCCGACGCGCGGCCGCATCCTCGTCGGTGGGCGGGACCTTGGGCGACTCAAGCATTCCAAGGTGCCGCTCCTGCGCCGCAACCTCGGGTGCGTCTTCCAGGACTTCAAGCTGCTCCCCAACCGCACGGCGGCGGAGAACGTCGCCTATGCGCTGAAGGTCCAGGGAGACCGGCCCGAGTCGATCCGCAAGAAGGTGCCGGAGGCGCTCTCCCTGGTCGGCCTCGCACACAAGGCGACCTCGCTTCCGGGCGAGCTGTCCGGAGGCGAGCAGCAGCGCGTCTCGATCGCGCGGGCTGTCGTCAACCACCCGCCGCTTCTGATCTGCGACGAGCCGACCGGGAACCTCGACCCAGACACGTCGGTCGGGATCATGCAGCTGCTCTACCGGATCAACCGCGCCGGCACGACGGTACTGATGGTCACCCATGACCGCGAGATGGTCGACAAGATGCGCAAGCGCGTGATCGCGCTCGACGGCGGCCGGCTCGCACGCGACGAGCGCCGCGGGGGGTACACGACCGAATGATGCGCATCCGGATGATCGTGAGCGAGGCCTGGCGCTCGATCACGGCGAGCATGTCGACGACGGTGGCGGCGACGATGACCGTGCTCGTCGCGATGCTCGTGCTCGGGACCACGATCGGCCTCGGCACCTGGGTGCTGTCCTACAGTGACCATCTGAAGCAGCAACTGCTCGTCAAGGTCTACTTCAAGAACGACCGGACCCCGAAGCAGATCAACGCGATCGGCCGGCGGTTCGACCCGAAAATCAATCCGCTCGTCGAGAAGCTGTCGTTCGTCTCGAAGGAAGATGCGCTGAAGATCATGCAGAAGCGCCTGCCCCAGCTGAACAGGGGGCTGGCCTACAACCCGTACCCGGACGCGTACGAGATCCGCCCGACGAAGGGCGAGTACATCAACGAGATCCGCGCCCAGCTCCGACCGATTCCGCCGGGCGTCGACCGGATCAACGACGGCGGCACCACATCGCACCGGGTGCTTAAGGTCGGCGGGATCATTTCGGTCGTCTGCCTGATCGGCGTGCTGCTGCTCCTGATCGCGTCCACGCTGCTGATCGCCAACACGATCCGGCTGTCGATCTTCGCCCGTCGGCGCGAGATCGAGGTGATGAAGCTCGTCGGCGCGACCAACTGGTTCGTCCGCGGGCCGTTCATGGTCGAGGGCCTGATCTGCGGCCTGGCCGGCTCGATCGCCGCCGTCGTGCTGCTCGTGATCGGCAAGGCCGTCGTGCTCCCGTCGATCGGGCTGCACCACTCGAAGGATGCGCATGCGATGGCGTTCGAGCTGAACGCCCTGATCCTGATCGCAATCGGGCTGGCGTTGGGCGTCTCCGGCACCGGGCTGACGCTGCGTCGCTTCCTCCAGGTCTAGCCTGACGGTTCCCGCCGGTGGGCTCGCGCGCGAGAGGCGACGGGCGACTCTCGGCTCCAAGTCACCGTTCCGGCACGAAGCGTCACAGACACGTGACGGTTTCCTCGCTACGCTCGCAGCGGGTGGTGGGATGGGGTGCCCCGGCAGGTGGGCGGTAGGGTCGGCGGAGGATGGAGCCGGTCCGGACAGTGGTGGAGGTCGCGAGCCGCGGCAAGCTGGTCGTCGGCGAGCCGTACTTCGCGCCGGGGACGCCGGTCGTCCTCGACCGCAAGTCGCTGCACGGCGCCGATCGTGGTGACCTGGCCGTGGTCGCGGGCGGTCGCGGGCGGGCGAAGGTCGAACGCGTGCTCGGGCCGGCGAGCCGGATCGAGGCAGTGCTCGAAGGGCTGCTGGTCGAGCGCGGGGCGCGGGTGCCGTTGGAGCCGGTCGACCTGGCCGAGCCGGCAGCGGAGGGGAGGGTCGACCTCCGCGACCTGACCACCTTCACGATCGACCCGGACACGGCGAAGGACTTCGACGACGCGATCTCGGTCGCACGGGAGGACGGTGGCGTCCGCGCCTGGGTACACATCGCCGACGTCTCCGCGTTCGTGCCGGCCGGCTCCCCGCTCGATCGCGGAGCCGCGGCGCGGGCCTTCTCCACCTACCTGCCCGGGCTGGTCGCGCCGATGCTGCCTCCCGAGCTCGCCGACGACGCCTGCTCGCTGAGGCCGCACGTCGACCGATCGTGCGTGACCGTCGAGTTCCCCCCGAACGGGGAGCCGCTCTTCTACCGCTCGCTCATCCGAAGCGACGCCCGGCTTACCTACGGCCAGGCCCAGCGCCGCGACGTCCCGGCCGAGGTGGCGGAGGAGCTCGAGCTCGCCGCCGCGTACTCCGAGGAGCTGCGCCGGCGGCGGTTCGCGCGCGGCGCGCTCCGGGTCGAGCGGCCCGAGATCGTCTTCGAGTTCGACGGCGAGGGTGGTGTCGCCGAAGCCCGGTGGGAGGGCGAGCCGGAGGCGCACGCGCTGGTCGAGGAGCTGATGATCGTCGCGAACGAGGCCGTGGCCGGCCTGCTCGCCCAGCGCAACCGCGAGGCGCTGTACCGCGTCCACGAGCGGCCCGACCCGCAGTCGGTGTCCCTGCTCGTCTCGAAGCTCGCCGACCTCGACGTGCCGACGCCGACCGTGCCCGCCCCGCTGACCGCGGGCGACGCGGCCCGGGCCGCGGCCGAGATCAGCGAGCGCGTGATCGAGTACGTCGCGCGGTCCGGCCGTGGTCGAGAGGCGTTCCCGGCGCTCGTGCTCCGCTCGCTGAAGCAGGCCCGCTACGACCCGCGCAACCTCGGCCATTCCGGCCTGGCCAGCCGGGCCTACTGCCACTTCACGAGCCCGATCCGCCGCTACCCCGACCTCGTCGTCCACCGCGCGCTGCTGCGCGAGCTCGGGGTCACCGACGGGCCGGTGCCCGAGCACCTCGGCGACCTCGCGGAGCACACCTCCGCCCGCGAGCGGGAGGCGGCCGAGCTCGAATACCGCGCCGACGACATCTGCCTCGCCTGGCTGCTCGAGTCGCAGCTGTTCGAGCGCGGCTGGGACGAGCCCTGGCCGGGCGAGATCACGGGCGCGATCCCCTCCGGTCTGTTCGTCCGCTTCGGCGACGTCTTCGAGGGCTACCTGCCGGCCCGCAGGCTCCAGGGCGACTACTTCGAGCTGAGCGACCTCGGCACCGCGCTGGCCGGCCGGCGTGGGGGAGGCGTCTTCCGGCTCGGCGACCCGATCGCGGTGCGCGTCGAGGAGATCCGCCGCTGGGAAGGGAAGGTCGAGCTGTCGCCGGCCGAGAACGGGCACCGCGCGCGGCGGGCCGCGCGCCGCGGACGAGCTACGGCGCGTACGGGCGGACGGGGTTGACGGCGACCGCGCCGCCGTCGACCGAGTAGACGTCGCCGGTCGCGAACGACGCCTCGTCGCTGAGCAGGAACGCGACCACGGCGCCGATCTCCTCAGTCGTCCCGGCGCGTTGCAGCGGAGCAAGCCTGGCGCGGGCCGACGTGCCCGAATCGCCCGCTGTGCTCTCGGCCGGCGGCCCGAGCAGGTTGGTCGGGACGATGCCGGGGGCGACGGCGTTCACCCGGGTGCCGATCGGGCCCCCGTACACGGCCGCCGAGCGCATCAGGCCGACGATCGCGTGCTTGCTGGCGTGGTAGGCGACGAGGTCGGCGCCTCCGCCGAAGGAGCAGATCGAGGCGGTGGTCACGACTGCGCCGCCGCCGCCCTGGCGCGCGTACTGCCGGAAGGCCTCGCGGAGACCGAGGAAGACGCCGCGGACGTTCACCGCGAGCACCCGGTCGAACTCCTCGACGGTCGCGTCCGGGAAGAGCGCGAGCTTCCCCGCGATGCCTGCGTTCAGGTGGTAGAGGTCGATCCGCCCGAACCGGTCGACCGCGGCCTTCGTGTACCGCACGACGTCCTCCTCCCGCGAGACGTCCGCCTCGACGACGAGCGACTCGCCGCCGAGCGACCGCGAGAGCTCCTCGGCGCCTGCGCCGTCCTGGTCGACGAGGACGACCACGGCGCTCTCCTCCACCAGGCGCCGGGCGGCCCCGGCGCCGATCCCGCTCGCCGCTCCGGTGACGATGGTGACCTTCCCGGCCAGTCCGCGCAGCGCCATGGCTCTCCTTCGGTTCCGACTTGACAGGACCGTCCCGCCGGTAGCAGGATTGCCATATTGACAGACGATCGGTCAAGACGACAGGCTGACGGACAGGCGGGACGATGAGCGCTCCTGCCGAGCCGAGCCCCGTCGGCGAGGCGCCCGACCTCGCCCCGCAGCTCGAGCGCGTCGCGGCTCCGCTGCGCACGCAGGTGTCGGACATCCTCCGGCGCGAGATCGTCGAGATGCGGCTGCACCCCGGCCAGCGGCTCGTCGAGCGCGAGCTGATCGAGCGCCTCGGCGTCTCGCGCACGACCATCCGCGAGGCGCTGCGGGAGCTGGCGGCCGAGGGGCTCGTCACGACCATCCCGCAGAAGGGCGCGATCGTGGCGATCCCTTCGCCGAAGGAGGCGGCCGAGGTCTACGAGGTGCGCGCGCTGCTCGAGGGGCTGGCCGCGCGCGAGTTCGTCGACAACGCCACCGAGCTCCACCTGGAGGCGCTGCGGCGGGCGATGACCCAGGTCGCGCGCGCCGGGAAGAAGGACGACGCCGACGGCGTGCTCCGGGCGAAGAACCGTTTCTACGACCTGCTGTTCGACGGCGCGAACAACGCGACGATCCGGAGCATCCTCGGCGGCCTGCAGGCGCGCGTCGCCGTCCTGCGGGCGACGTCGCTGACCGCCTCCGGGCGCCCTCGCCAATCGGTCGACGAGATCCAGGCGATCGTCGACGCGATCGAGCGGCGTGACGCCGACGCCGCCGCCGACGCCGCGTCCTTCCACGTCCGCCAGGCGGCCGAGACCGCGTTCCGCCAGATCGGGATCGCACCGGAGAACGGAGGGGCCGAATGACCGACGACGCGCGTCTGGAGCAGGGCGAGCGCATTCGCCGCGAGGTGCTCGGCGACGCGCACGTCGAGCGCTCGCTGACGAAGGCCGGCGAGTTCTCACGGCCGATGCAGGAGTTCGTCACCGAGCACTGCTGGGGCGCCGTCTGGTCCCGTCGCGGGCTCGGCCGCAGGGAGCGCAGCCTCGTGAACCTCGGGATGCTGACCGCGCTCAACCGCTCGCACGAGCTGCGCGTCCACGTGCGCGGCGCGATCCGGAACGGCTGCGCGCGGGAGGAGATCCAGGAGGTGCTGATCCAGGCGGCAATCTACTGCGGGGTGCCGGCGGCGATGGAGGCGTTCCGGGTGACCGAGGCGGCGCTGGCGGAGCTCGAGGAGGAGGAACGGTCGGGCGACGGTGTCGCGGTACGGGCGGGGAACGGCGAGTGACCGTTCCGGTCGGGTTCGTCGGGCTCGGCGCGATGGGGACGCCGATGGTGGAGGCTCTGCTCGACGGCGGCTACGCCGTGATCGTCGCCGACGTGCGCCCCGCGGCGGCCGCTGCGCTCGCCGAACGGGGGGCGACGGCGGCCGCGTCCGCCACGGAGGTGGCGGATGCCGCCGAGACCGTGCTCGTCAGCCTGCCGATGCCCGAGGTCGTCCGGACCGTGGCGGACGACGTCGCCGCTGGGAGCACGCTGCGCACCTTCGTCGACCTCTCGACGACGGGCCCGTCGACGACCGAGGTCGTCGCCGCGGGGCTCGCGGCCAGGGGCATCCGCTACCTCGACGCGCCGGTCAGCGGCGGCGTCGCCGGCGTGACGGAGCGGCGGCTGACGGTGATGGCCTCCGGCGACGAGGCGGTGTTCGCGGAGGTGCAGCCGCTGCTCGCGACCTTCGCGTCGACCATCCTCTACGTAGGTGCCGCGCCGGGGCAGGGCCAGATGGCCAAGCTCCTGAACAACCTGCTCTCGGCGACCGCAGTCGCGATCACGTCCGAGGCGACGACGCTCGGGGTCAGAGCCGGCCTGGACGCCGCCACGCTGCTCGACGTCTTCAACGCGAGCACTGGCCGGAACACGGCCACGTCCGACAAGTTCCCGCGGCAGGTGCTGACCCG
>Ga0207702_10005807_pt1 | contig 10734 bp, 9 predicted proteins | sample KBSCornC62_FD_184302 | JGI IMG/M metagenome (GOLD analysis project Ga0207702, IMG submission 184302) | Corn rhizosphere microbial communities from Kellogg Biological Station, Michigan, USA - KBS Corn C6-2 (SPAdes) (version 2) | ecosystem: Host-associated > Plants > Roots > Rhizosphere > Soil ...
AGGCGTACGGGGAGATCATCGACCGCGTGATCGAGTTCCTCTCCGGCGAGACGCGGCCGATCCAGCGCGAGCTCGAGCGCCGCATGCAGGAGGCGGCGGTCGGGGAGCGGTTCGAGGAAGCCGCGCGTTACCGGAACCGGCTGTTTGCGATCCGTCACCTCGCGGAGCGGCAGGCGGCGGACCGGCGCTCGGTCGGCACCGTCGACGTGATCGGGATCGCCACCGAGGGCGATCGCGCCGCGGTGCAGATCTTCCCGCTCCGCGACGGCCGGCTCGTCGACCGCTACGGATTCCATCTGGAGAACGTCGAGGGGCGGGACCTCGCCGCCGTGCTGGAGGCGTTCTGCCTCGAGTACTACGGTTCCGCCCCGAGCATCCCGCCGCAGCTCGTCGTCCCGACCGGCGTGGGCGACACCGCCGCGCTCGAGCAGTTCCTCTCCGACCGCCGTGGGGCGCGGGTCGAGGTGCGCACGCCCGCCCGCGGCGAGAAACGGCGCCTGCAGGACCTGGCCGACCAGAACGCACGCGTCGCCCTCGACTCCGACCTGCTCCAGTCGGAGCAGCGCCGTCTGCGCCGCGTCGAGGCGCTCGAGGAGCTGCGTGAGACGCTCAACCTGGAGAGCCTGCCACTGCGGATCGAGTGCTACGACATCTCCAACATCCAGTCCGAGTCGCCGGTCGGCTCGATGGTCGTCTTCCAGGACGCGGTCGCGAAGAAGGCCCACTACCGGAAGTTCGGCGTCCAGCGGCTCGACGGGCCGGACGACTTCGCGGCCATGGCCGAGGTCGTGTCGCGCCGGTTCGCCCGGTTGAGCGACCAGACCGCCGCGGAGTACGACGAATCCTTTGCGGCGATGCCGAACCTCGTAGTCATCGACGGCGGGAAGGGCCAGCTGTCGGCGGCGCTCACGGCGATGCAGGCGTTCGACCTGCCGCGCGTCGCCGTCATCGCCCTCGCCAAGAAGGAGGAGGAGGTGTACGTCCCCGGCCGCGCCGATCCGATCCTGCTCGGCCGCGACTCGCCCGGGCTGCAGCTCCTTCAGCGGATCCGTGACGAGGCGCACCGGTTTGCGCTCGGCTTCCACCGGCAGCGCCGCGACGCGAAGGCGCGGGGCTCGATCCTCGACGAGCTGTCCGGAATCGGGCCGGTGCGCCGTCGCGCGCTGCTGCGGCACTTCGGGTCGGCGGAGCGGCTGCTGGAGGCGACCCAGGAGGAGCTCGAGGGCGTGCCGGGCGTCCCGGCCAAGACCGCGCGCGCGGTCTACGCGCAGCTGCACAGGGCCGGCCGGGCCTAACATCGGAACGTGAAGCGACTCGTTCCGCTGGTGCTGGTGCTCGCGCTCGCCGCCTGTGGCGGCGACAAGAGCGCGCAGACGACGATCCGCCTGCAGCCTGCGCCGACGGATCCGGGCAAGGCTGCGGTCCAGGCGGCTCTGGAGGCTGCGGCTGCCGGGAAGATCGACCGACTGTGGGGGATGCTCTCCGCGGGGTCGAGGCAGCGCCTCGGCCCGACGCTCAGCCGGTTCAGGAGCGGTGCCGGCGGCGAGCTCGCCGACCGGTTCGGCTCTCTCCGCAACGCGAAGGTGATCGTCTCCGAGCGGATCACGCCCGAGTTCGGGATCGTCGCCGTCGACGGGCGCCGTGGCGGCAAGCGTGTCGTCGACGCCGTCCCGCTCAGGCTCGAGGGCACCGGCTGGAAGCTCGAGCTCGGCAGCCCTGTCAAGATCCGCCCGATCGGGCCGCTGCCGGGAAAGCACGAGCCGGTCGTCGCCCAGATCGCCGCCGCCGTCACCGGGCCCGGCGGCAGCGGCACCGCCGTCATGTATCTCGACGGTCACACCGAGAACCCGAAGGTGGCAGGCACGTCGAGCAACTCCACCCTGTACGCCAGCTTCGAGCCGCCGCTCGACCCCGGCCGCCACACGGTCGTCGTCTTCGCGAGCGACGGTGGAGACGCCGGGGCGACGGCCTGGGATTTCACCGCGGGGCGCTCTTCGGGCTAGAAGGCCTTCGGCATCACGAGCACGAGGATCGTGAGCCACCCGGCGGCGAGGGCGAGGAAGCGCATACCTCGAGGGTAGGCGGGCCGTGTTAGAGCAGGATGAGAAGCTGTTAGCGGCTGGTTAGCAGCGCGTAATTCTTCTATCGCTTCGACGCCTGCCAGAGCCGGTACCACGCCGTTGCGAACCGGGCGCCGAGGACGCGATAGCCGGACACCGTGTAGTGGTTCCCTTGGGTCGGCAGGTCGAGGCTGCGCACGAGGCGGGTGTGGGGGAGCTTCGCTGCGAGGCGCGCCTGCTGGTCGCGGATGCTCGCCTGCGCGTCCTCGAGGCCGGCAAAGGTGCCGATCTGCCCGAGGAGGAACGGGACCTGCTCGCCGAAGTCGTCGCGGAACGCGCGGTAGAGCGGCATGAAACCGTCCGTCCAGCCGGCAGCCTGGGCGACGCTGCCGCCGCGTTCGCCCTGGAGGAAGAGGATCCCGGCCGGCCGGCCGCCGCCGGCCGCGCGCGCCTGCTCGACGCAGGACCGGTAGAGCTTCTTGTCCGGCTGCCAGTCCTGGATCGAGGTCGCCCCTTTCGCGCACATCACCAGGCCGATCCGCCACGACGGCAGCTTCTTCAGCAACTGCAGGCCGAAGGTCATTCCGGGGCCGATGCCGCTGTTCGGGTCGCTCGGAGGCCCGAGCGGGTCCGACGCGGTCTGCCAGCGGCCGTCGCGCCAGATCGACAGTCGCGGGTCGGTCGGCGACGCCATCGAGAGCGGGAGACCGCGGCCGACCATGTTCGACTGGCCGGCGAGGACGAAGACGTGGACGGGCTGGGCGGCGGTTGCGTCGGACGGGATCGTGGAGCCGGCCACGGCCAGGGCGAGCAGGAGGAGCAGGCGACCCGTCCGCAGCCTCAGCGCGATCCGTCGCCCGTGCCGTCGGGGGCGAGGAACGGGTACCGGTAGTCGGTCGGCGGCACGAACGTCTCCTTGATCGTCCGCGGCGAGACCCAGCGGATCAGGTTCCACATCGAGCCGGCCTTGTCGTTCGTCCCCGACGCGCGCGCGCCGCCGAACGGCTGCTGCCCGACGACCGCGCCGGTCGGCTTGTCGTTCACGTAGAAGTTGCCCGCCGCGTACTGGAGCTTCTCGTCGGCCAGCTCGATCGCCGCCCGGTCGCGCGCGAAGACCGCGCCGGTCAGCCCGTAGGGGGCGGTGCTGTCGACGAGGTCGAGCGTCTGCTCGTACTCCTTCTCGGGATAGACGTAGGCGGTGACAACGGGGCCGAAGAGCTCGTCGCGCAGGAGGCGGAAGCCCGGGTCGCGCGTCTCGATCACGGTCGGCCGGACGAAGAAGCCCTCGCTGTCGTCGTAGTCGCCGCCGACGAGGACGTCGGAGTCGGCGTGTGCGCGCGCCTCCTCGATCGCCTCTTTCTGCGTCGCAAACGAGCCGGAGTCGATCACGGCACCCATGAAGTTCTGGAAGTCGGAGACGTCTCCGACCCTGATCGCCGCGATCTGCTCGGCGAGGCGGTCGCGCAGGTCGGGCCAGAGGTTGGACGGGGCATAGACGCGCGACGCGGCAGAGCACTTCTGGCCCTGGTACTCGAACGAGCCGCGGACGATCGCCGTGGCGAGCGAGTCGACGTCGGCGGAGGGATGGGCGACGATGAAGTCCTTCCCGCCGGTCTCGCCGACGATCCGCGGGTAGTTCCGGTACTGCTCGATGTTCTTGCCGACCGTCTGCCACATGCCCTGGAAGACGGCGGTCGATCCGGTGAAGTGGATGCCGGCCAGGTCGGGGCTGGCGAGCACAGGGTCGCCGACGGCCGAGCCGCGCCCGTAGACGAGGTTGACGACGCCGTCCGGCAGCCCCGCCTCCTGGAACAGGCGCATCGTGTAGTAGGCGGAGAGCGCGGCCGTCGACGCGGGCTTCCAGATGACGCTGTTGCCCATCAGCGCCGCCGAGCTCGTCAGGTTCCCGCCGATCGCCGTGAAGTTGAACGGGCTGACGGCGAAGACGAAGCCCTCGAGCGGCCGGTATTCCAGCCGGTTCCAGACTCCGGGCGAGGACAGCGGCTGCTCCGAGTACACCCTGGTCATGAACTCGACGTTGAAGCGGAAGAAGTCGATCAGCTCGGCGGCGGCGTCGATCTCGGCCTGGTGCGCCGTCTTCGACTGGTTCAGCATCGTCGCTGCGACCATCGTCGTCCGCCACGGCCCTGCGAGCAGCTCGGCGGCGCGCAGGAAGACGGTCGCCCGTTCCTCCCACGGTGTGCGCGACCAGTCGCGCCAGGCGTCGGCCGACGCCTTGATCGCGCGCTCCACCTCGGCCGGGCCGGCCTGGTGCACGTCGGCGAGAACGTGCTCCTTGCGATGCGGCATCACCGCCTCGACGGTGTCGCCGGTGCGGACCTCCTCGCCACCGATCACGCACGGGACGTCGAGCCGCTCGCGTTCCAGCTCCGCGATGCGTTTCTGCAGGTCGGCGCGCTCGGGCGAGCCGGGCGCGTAGTCCTTGACCGGCTCGTTCACGGGCGCCGGCGGCCGGAAGATTCCGTGGGAGGTCATTCGCCGGAGTCTCGACGGAGGCGAACAACGAGGAGGGAAGGTGCCGGCTTTGCCGGCGCCGTAACGACCATGCCCGGATTGTATGGTGGCGGGCGATGCAGGTCGTCCGCTACGCCGCCGGCGACTGGGGCGTGGGGGAGCTGTGGTTCGACGCGGACGGGCTCCCCGTGTGGCACGAGTTGCCGACGCAGGCGCTCGAGCTCAGCCGGGCAGCCCCCCAGGAGGGGGCGCCGGGCCCCCCGACGATCACGCTACCCGGATCCGGCGCACGCGTTCGCAACGGAACCGTGCCGGATGTCGCGCGGCGGATCGCCGCGTACTTCGAGGGCGAGCGGGTCGGCTTCGACGACGTCGTCGTCGACCTGGAGTGGTGCACGGCGCTGCAGCGGGCGATCGCGGACGCGCTCCGCGCGGTGCCCTACGGGGAGACCGTCACCTACGGCGAGCTCGCCGCGCTCGCCGGCCGGCCGCAGGCGCCGCGCGCCGGCGGCGCGTTCTGCTCCCAGAACCGGCTCCCGCTGATCTTCCCCTGCCACCGAGTCGTCGCCGCCGGGGGGATCGGCGGCTACGGATCGCTCGGCGTCGAGTACAAGCGCCGGTTGCTGGAGCTCGAAGATGCCGCTCTCTGACGAGGTCAGGCGCGAGCTCGCCGCGATCGAGCCGCGGCGCGACTGCGACCGGCTGGCGGAGCTCTCGGGTCTCTTCCACACCGCCGGCAGCCTGCACCTGCTCGCACACGGCGAGTTCTCGGTCCATCTCGACGTCGCCGAAGCTGCCGTGGCGCGGCGGGCGTTCGGGCTGCTCCGCGGGTTCGGGGTCGACGCCGAGATCCGCACGTACCCCCGCCGGTCGTTCGACCGGGCGACCCGGTACCAGATCCACGTCCCAGGGGGCGAACGCTCGCTCGACGTGCTCCGTCGCGCGGGTGTCCTCTCTGCCTCGCACGCGCCGCTCGAGGCACCGCCGAAGCGGGTCGTCGGCCGAGCCTGCTGCCGCCACGCCTACGTCCGCGGCGCGTATCTCGGGGGCGGCTCCGTCAGCGGCCCGCGCGCGCCACACCTCGAGATCCGCAGTGCGAGCCGTGCCGCCGCCGACCTGCTCGCCACGGTCGCGGCCGCGGACGACGTCGTCCTGCGCGTCCAGGAGCGCGCCCGGTACACCGCCGTCTACGCCAAGAGCGCGGAGGCGGTCGCCGATGCGCTCGCGCTGGCGGGCGCCGGGGACGCGGCGCTTGCGCTCGACGAGCACGCAGTCGTCGCGGAGGCGCGGGCGCGGGCGAACCGGGTTGCGAACGCCGACCACGCGAACCTCGTCCGCTCGAGCCGTGCCGCCCATCGGCAGATCACCGCGATCCGCGAGCTCGAGGCCGACGGCCGGCTGGCGCGGCTGACCCCGCGCCTGCGCGAGGTCGCGGAGCTGCGTCAGCGCCACCCCTCGGCATCGCTGCGCGAGCTCGCCGCGAAGTGTCGCCCGCAGGCCACGAAGGCGGCCGTTCATCGCCGTCTCGGGAGGCTCGTCGCCCTCGCCGAACATGGCAGATCCGGCTAGCGACACGCGTAGCTTTTGTTGCCCGCATGGGTCATACTCGGCGCGGCGGGTCTGCGCTCGTCCGCCGGCGGATTCAGACCCCGTCTGCCGGCTCGGTCCTGAGCGCGGTGCAACCGGAGGGGAGGGTCGTCCTCGGAGCTTCCCCTCCGGCCCGCCGCTGTGGGCGACTACTGATTCCCCGTCGCGGGCACAGGACTAGACTCGAGTCGAAACCGGAGAAAAACGGGGGAAACCATGGCAAAGGTACGGGTGGGCATCAACGGACTGGGCCGGATCGGCCGGAACTTCTTCCGCGCGCACATGCAGCGCGGGGGCGACTTCGAGATCGTCGCGGCGAACGATCTCGGGGACACGAAGACGATGGCGCACCTGCTGCGTTACGACTCGACGCTCGGGCCGCTCGGCGAGGAGGTCGAGGTCGGCGACGGCACGATCCGCGTCGGTGACAACGAGCTCAGGATGCTGGCCGAGCGCGACCCGGCGGCGTTGCCGTGGAGCGACCTCGGCGTCGACGTCGTCCTCGAGTCGACCGGGTTCTTCACCGACCGCCAGGGGGCGCAGAAGCACCTCGACGCGGGCGCGAACAAGGTGGTGATCTCGGCGCCCGCGACCGACCCTGACATCACGCTCGTTCTCGGCGTCAACGACGACGACTACGACCCGTCGTCGCACCACGTCCTCTCGAACGCCTCGTGCACGACCAACTGCGTCGCGCCGCTGGCGAAGGTGCTGCACGACTCCTTCGGGATCGAGCACGGCTTCATGACCACGATCCACGCGTACACGCAGGACCAGGGCCTGCAGGACATGCCGCACAAGGATCTGCGGCGCGCGCGGGCGGCGGCGATCAACCTGATCCCGACCTCGACCGGTGCCGCGAAGGCGATCGGGATCGTGCTCCCCGAGCTGCAGGGAAAGGTCGACGGCATCTCGGTACGGGCGCCGGTGGCGACCGGCTCCCTGACCGACCTGGTCGTGCAGTTGCGCGACGAGCCGACGCGCGACGCGGTGAACGACGTCTACCGCCAGGCGGCCGGCGGCCCGCTCGGGAAGTACCTGCAGTTCGCCGACGACCCGCTCGTCTCCACGGACATCATCCACTCGCCGTACTCCTGCATCTTCGACAGCGAGCTGACGATGGCAAACGGGCATCTGGTCAAGGTCTTCGGCTGGTACGACAACGAGTGGGGCTACAGCTGCCGGCTGGTCGATCTGATCGCGATGGTCGGGGCGACGCTTCCGGCCGAGGCTGCCGCGGCGACGGCGTAGCCGTGCACCTCCCGCGGTCGGTTCGCGACGCCGACGTCGCCGGCAAACGCGTCCTCGTGCGCGCCGACCTGAACGTCCCGCTCGAGGACGGCCGCGTCGCCGACGACACCCGGATCAGGGCGGCGCTGCCGACCCTGCGGCTGCTGCTCGAGCGCGGGGCCGCGGAGGTGGTCGTCTGCTCGCACCTCGGGCGACCCGAGGGGCCCGATCCGGCGTACGCGATCGCGCCGGTGGCCGAGCGGCTGCTCGAACAGCTCGGAGCCGACGACCGCGTGCGGGTGCTGGAGAACACGCGGTTCGATCCCCGCGAGACCGCCAACGATCCCGCGCTCGCGGAGGAGCTCGCCGCGCTCGCCGACCTGTACGTGAACGACGCCTTCGGCTCCGCCCACCGGGCGCACGCCTCCACGGAAGGCGTCGCCCATCTGCTGCCGGCCTACGCCGGCCTGTTGCTCGAGCGCGAGCTCCAGGAGCTCGGAAAGCTGCTCGAGAGGCCGGAGCGGCCGTTCGTCGCGATCGTCGGGGGTGCCAAGGTCGAGGACAAGATCGGCGTACTGCGCAGCCTCGCGGAGCGGGCCGACGTCGTGCTCGTCGGCGGGAAGATGGCAGCGGAGCTTGCTGCGCAATCTCCGCCGGACGTTCCCGTCGAGCTTCCCGTGGACGTCGTGGCGGCGGCGGCTTTCGAGCAGGACGCGGAGTCGAAGGTCGTCCCGGCGGACGCTGTGCCAGAGGACTGGCTCGGGCTCGACATCGGGCCGGCGACGCGCGAGAGCTACGCGACGCGGATCGCGGAGGCGAAGACGGTGTTCTGGAACGGGCCGATGGGCGTGTTCGAGTGGCCGCGGTTCGCGGACGGGACGCTCGCGGTCGCCCGGGCCGTCGCCGACGCCGACGCGCACACGGTCGTCGGCGGCGGCGACTCCGTTCGCGCGATCGAGGAGGCCGGCCTCGCCGACCGGATCGACTGGGTGTCGACCGGCGGCGGCGCCTCGCTCGAGCTGCTCGAGGGCAAGGAGCTGCCCGGCGTGGCCGCGATTCCGGCCGCATAGGATCACGCCGTGCTCATCGTCGGCAACTGGAAGATGCACAAGGGCCCGGAGGAGGCTGCCGGCTTCTGCCGCGAGCTCCGCGACCAGCTCGAGTGGGTCGACGGCGTCGACGTGGCGGTCTGCCCGCCGTTCCCCTCGCTGAGCGCGGCCGTGCAGGCGCTCGCAGGCACCGACATCGCCGTCGCCGCCCAGAACGTGCACTGGGAGGTCGAGGGCGCCTTCACGGGCGAGGTCTCCGCGCCGATGCTGTTCGAGCTCGGGGTCTACGGCGCGGTCGTCGGCCACTCGGAGCGGCGCCAGCTCTTCGGCGAGACCGACGAGAGTGTCGCGCGCCGGGCCGCGGCCGCGCTCGAGGCCGGGCTCTGGGTGATCGCCTGCGTCGGCGAGACCGAGGCCGAACGGGAGGCGGGGCAGACCGAGGACGTGCTGCGCCGGCAGGCGAGCGTGCTCGAGGCGAACGAGCAGCTCGTCCTCGCCTACGAGCCGGTCTGGGCGATCGGCACCGGCAAGACCGCCACGCCCGAGCAGGCGCAGGCGGCGCACGCGTTCCTGCGCGGACTGATCGACGTCCCGGTCCTCTACGGCGGCTCGGTGAAGCCGGACAACGCCGCCGAGCTGCTCGCCCTGCCGGATGCCGACGGCGCGCTCGTGGGCGGCGCCTCCCTCGAAGTCGAGTCCTTCGCAGCGATTTGCAAAGCGGCGGCCCAGTCGTCCTAGTGATCCTCGACGGCTGGGGCTGCGCGCCGCCCGGCCCCGGCAACGCCGTCGACCTGGCGAACACGCCCGTCTTCGACCGGCTCTGGGCCGAGCTGCCGCACACGACGCTCGAGGCGTCCGGCGAGGCAGTCGGCCTCCCGCCCGGCCAGATGGGGAACTCCGAGGTCGGCCACCTGACGATCGGCTCGGGGCGCATCCTTTACCAGGATCTGATGCGCGTGAACAAGGCGATCGAGGACGGCTCGTTCTTCGAGAGCCCGGCGTTGCGCGGCGCCTTCGAGCGCGGCGCCGATGTCCACCTGCTCGGGCTCGTCTCCTACGGCGGCGTCCACTCGCACATCGACCACCTGCGCGCGCTGCTTCGCTTCGCGCCGGAGAAGACCTGGATCCACGCGTTCACCGACGGGCGCGACGTCTCGCCGCACGCCGCTGTCCACGATCTCGCTGAGTTGCCCCAGGAGCGGATCGCGTCCGTCTCCGGCCGGTACTACGCGATGGACCGCGACCAGCGGTGGGAGCGGACCGACCGCGCGTTCGACGCCGTCGTCCGTTCCAGCCCTGTCACGGGGACAGTCCCTGTGACCTACGTGCAACAGCAGTACGACGCCGGGATCACGGACGAGTTCCTCGAGCCCGTCCACTTCGAGGGCCGGCCGGGGATCGAGGCCGGTGACACCGCGATCTTCTTCAACTTCCGCCCCGACCGCGCGCGGCAGCTCTCGCAGAGGCTGCTCGAGGCGGGGATCGACCTGACCACGATGACCCGCTACCGGGACGATCTGGACTGTCCGGTCGTGCTCGAGGAGCAGGACGTTCCGAACACGATCGCCGAGGTGTTCGCCGCACACGGCGCCCGCCAGCTGCACTGCGCCGAGACCGAGAAGTACGCCCACGTCACATATTTCTTCAACGGTGGCCGAGAGCAGGCGTGGCCCGGTGAGGAGCGGATCCTCGTGCCGTCGCCGCGTGAGGTCGGCACGTACGACCGGAAGCCCGAGATGTCCGCGCCCGAGGTGGCCGAGCGCTTCGCGGCCGCGATCGGCGACGGCTATCGCTTCGGAATCGTGAACTTCGCGAACGCCGACATGGTCGGTCACACCGGGTCGATCCCGGCCGCGGTCGCTGCGGTCGAGACGACCGACCGTTGTCTCGGCCGGGTGCTCGAGGCGGTCGAAGCGGCGGGAGGCACGGCGCTCGTCACTGCCGACCACGGCAACGCCGAGACGATGCTCGAGGCGGACGGAGTCAGCCCGTTCACGGCCCACACGACCAACCCGGTCCCGCTGGTCGTCACCGCTCCGCGCGCCGGGCTCCGTGACGGCGGAGAGCTCTCCGACCTGGCGCCGACCTGCCTCGACCTGCTCGGCATTCCCCAGCCGCCCGAGATGACCGGAAAGAGCCTGGTTACGTCCCACGGCAGAGTGGGCGATCCGCCTTCGTAAAAGTTGCGTAAGCAACATAGGGACCAGAAAAACCCGGGCTATACTCCGCCGGCCTTGTCACTCCAGCAGCCTGACCTCGGTGTCCTGCGCAAAGCACAACGGGGGGACGAGCGCGCCTTTGCAATCATCGTCCGGGCCTACGAGACCCCGGTC
>Ga0207702_10005811_pt1 | contig 10731 bp, 15 predicted proteins | sample KBSCornC62_FD_184302 | JGI IMG/M metagenome (GOLD analysis project Ga0207702, IMG submission 184302) | Corn rhizosphere microbial communities from Kellogg Biological Station, Michigan, USA - KBS Corn C6-2 (SPAdes) (version 2) | ecosystem: Host-associated > Plants > Roots > Rhizosphere > Soil ...
CTCGAAGACGACCATCGAGGCGACGGTGTGCTCGCCGCCGATCGTCGAGATGTCGAAGCCCTCGATCCGCACCGGCAGCTCCTCCATCCCCAGCGCCTCGGCCAGCGCCCCGAGCGCCTCGACCCGCTGGGTGCGGCGGTGCTCGCGGCGCAGCCGGTCCTGATCGAGCGCCAGCTGCGCGTTGCGCTCGGCCAGCTCGCGCAGCCGCCGTTTGTCGCCCCGCTCGGCGGCCCGCACCTCGACCGGCGCCCCGCGACGCTCGCTCAGCGCCTCGGCGATCACCTCGGCGCGCTCGCGCAGGTAGGGGCCGACGATGATCGTCCGCGGCATCGAGGGCGAGGCGGCGTAGTACTGGGAGATGAACTCCTCGGCGACCTCGGCGGGCTCGCGTTCGCCCTGGTTTTCGAGGTAGAAGCTCTGGCGCTCGGCGAGGATCCCGTCGCGGACCTGAAAGACCTGGGCGTTGGCGTCCTGTCCCTCGACCGCGACCCCGATCAGGTCGGCGGTCCCCATCGTCACCCCCGCCACCCGCTGGCGCTCGAACAGCGAGCGGATCGCTTTCAGGCGGTCGCGGTGGATCGCCGCCCGCTCGAATTCCTGCACCCCGGCCGCCTCTTTCATTTTGGCCTCCTCCTCGCGCTCAACCTGGCGGTAACGGCCGGAGAGGAAGTCGACGATCGCCTCGATGTTGCGGCGGTACTCCTCCTGGGAGATGTACTCGACGCAGGGCGCCCCGCAGCGCTTGATGTAGTAGTCGAGGCAGGGACTGCCGGAGCGGCGTCCGGGCTCGCGGCCCTCGCAGGTGCGGAACTGGAACAGCTTGCCGAGCAGGTCGAGCGTCTCCCGCACCCGCTTGGCGCTGGAGAAGGGGCCGAAGTAGGCGCGGCCGGAGCGGTGCTTCTCGCGGGTGAAGTAGACGCGCGGGTACTCCTCGTCGAGGCTGACGGCGACGTAGGGGTAGGACTTGTCGTCGCGGAGGCGGATGTTGAAGCGCGGCCGGTGGCGTTTGACAAAGCTCTGCTCGGTCAGCAACGCCTCCGCCTCGTTGGCGGTGACGAGGCTCTCGATCCGGTCGATCCGCGAAGTGAGGCGGGTGTTGCCGCCGCTGAAGTGGGAGGAGATGCGTTTGCGGATCGAGCGCGCCTTGCCGACGTAGAGCAGCTCGCCGTCGCGGTCGTAGAAGAGGTAGACGCCAGGCTGGTCGGGCAGCTGCTTGCGCTGCTGCGCGATCCGCTCGGCCCGGCTCAGCGCGCCATCTTCCTTCGCTTTCCCGTTGCCTTTCGCCATCGCTCTAAGGGTAGGCTGCTGGCCACCCGGCCAACCCGCGCGACCAGCCCGCGCGACCAGCCCGCGCAACCAAAAGAACCAGGAGACCCATGAGCCCCGAGACCGTCAACCCGCCGCAGCTGAACACGATTCGGATCGAGGTCGACGGCGAGATCGGGACCCTGACCCTCGACCGGCCCGACGCCTTCAACGCGATGAGCCCGGAACTGATCGGCGAGATGACCGTCGCCTTCGCCTGGCTCGCCGATCGGGCGAAGCTGCGCGGGCTGATCATCAGCGGCGCCGGGCAGGCGTTCTGCGCCGGCGGCGACGTCACCTGGTTTCGCAAAGGCGTCGAGTCGGGCGAGATCGACCTGCCGAGCGACGTCCGCCGCGGCGCCGAGGTCTTACACCAGGCGATCGTCGACCTGCGGCGGATCCCTTTCCCCGTGATCGGCGCGATAAACGGCCCGGCCGCCGGCGCGGGCTTCTCGCTGGCGCTCGCCTGCGACCTCCGGATCGCCTCCAGCACCGCCTTCTTCGCCCCTGCCTACGGGCGAATCGGCGCCTCCCCCGACGGCGGCATGACCTACTTCCTGCCGCGCGTGGTCGGCCCAAGCAAGGCGCTCGAACTGCTGCTCGAAGACCCGAACCTGAAGGCCGAGGCGGCGCAGGAGTTGGGCCTGGTCAGCGAGGTCGTCGAGCCGGAGGAGCTGATGGAGACGGCGCGGGCGAAGGCCGGGGAGCTGGCGAAGAAGGCGCCCCACTACGTGCGGATGGCGAAGTACCTCTGCGGGGTCAGCCTCGACAACAGCATCACCGAGCACCTGCAGCTCGAGCGCCACGGAATCGCCGACTCGATGGCGACCGAAGACCTGCGCCAGGGCGTCGAGACCTTCTTCAGCGGCGGCACCCCCGAGTTCCACGGACGCTGAACGGGGTAGCAGCTCTTTACGTACCGCGACTAGAGTCGGTCTGACTAATCCTTTGCGCGAAAGGAAAGAGATGAAGAAGCTGATTGCCCTGTTCGCCCTGCTCCTCGCCGCCGTCGCCCTGGTCGCCTGCGGCTCCGACAGCTCCAGCGAAGCCGAAACCGGCGCCGCCGGCGTTGCCGGAGAAGTCGAAGAAAAGGCCGAAGAAGCCGGCGAAAAGGCCGAAGAAGTAGGCGAAGAAGGCAAGGAAAAGGCCGAAGAAGCCAAGAAGGAAGCCGAAGGCGGCAGCGGCGGCAGCGCCTCCAGTCTCGACATCGAAGCCGATCCCAGCGGCAACCTCGCCTTCACCAGCGACGAAGCCACCGCCAAGGCTGGCGACGTGACCGTCAACTTCACTAACTCGTCTCCGGTCCCCCACGACGTCCACATCGAATCCGACAGCGGCGAAGACCTCGGCGGCACCGAAATCATCCAAGAAGGCTCCGACTCCGGCGAAGTTGAACTGAAGCCGGGCACCTACACCTTCTTCTGCTCCGTCCCGGGCCACCGCCAGGCGGGCATGGAAGGCACCCTCACCGTCAAGTAGGCAACGCAACAGCGGCTCCGAGCTTTGGGCCCCTATAGGGCACCTAAGTTCGGAGTCGCGAATCCAGGCAGGTATGTAGATGGCGAAGCTCCCGAACTCCGAGCAGACGTCGCAGCCGTGGCGGATTCATGATCTGGTCCGGGACTTCCGCCTCCTCGACGTCTGGGCACTGCCGACGCCCGGCGGCCCGAACGACTTCCCTCGGCTGGTCGAGATCGTCGCCTCCAGCGACACCAACAGCGACTCGCAAGTGGCGCAGGCACTGTGGGCGATCCGCTGGAAGCTCGGCGAGATCTTCGGTTGGGACGAGGTCGATGAGGACGACCTGCCGGACTGGGAGATGCTGCGCGACCGCCTTCCGCAGGACCTGCGCGATGGCCCCCGCGGGCCCGAGTTCAAGGAGCTTCCCTTCGAACCGGTCTACCTGCTCGAAGATGAGTGGGCGGCGGAGATCGCCAACAAGACCGTCCACGGCGTTCTCCACCTCTCCTGGGTCCCGGACGGTCACGGCGCCTACCGCGGCCAGATGTCCGTCTACGTCAAGCCGAACGGCCTCCTCGGCAAGGCATACCTAGCCGCGATCCAGCCCTTCCGCCACTTAGTCGTCTATCCGCCGCTGTTGCGACGGTTGGAGCGGGTGTGGCTTAAGGAGAGCGAACTGCGGTCGACGCCGACCTAACCGGCGACCATCACCCGAGTAACCGAGTCGCCGACGAAGCAGGGCTTGTCGCCGCCGTCTACCTCGAGGGTGAAGCGGGTGATCACCTCGTACCAGCCGCCGCCCTTCTCGTCGACGGAGACGACCTCGGCTTTGGCGCGGATGCGGGAGTCGACGGGGACCGGGGCCGGGAAGCGAATCTTGTTCCAGCCGTAGTTGACGCCGAGGGCGAAGCCGGTGGATGAGATCAACTCGGTGCGGAAGCCGTCGACGGTCGCCAGGGTGAGGTTGCCGTGGGCGATCGTGGTGCCGTACGGGCTCTCGCTCTTCGCCCGCTCGGGATCGACGTGGATCCACTGGTGGTCGCCGGAGAGCTCGGCGAAGGCGTCGATGTCGGCCTGGGTGATCGTGCGCCACTCGCTCGGGCCGACCTCCTGGCCGACCACCGCCTGCATCCCCTCGATTCCCTGGACCTCGGTGGTCATCGGCGCGCAGTCTATCCCCGGCTCAGTCGGTCCACCACTCGGGGACGAGCTTGCCGTCGCCGTCGCGCCGCGGGCCGAAGGCCAACACCTCGAGCCCGTTGTCGCCGGCTTCAAAGGCGCGCGTCACCTGCGGGGAGACGCGAATCGCGTCGAGCGACTCGACCTCAATGATCTCGTCGTCGAGTTTGAGCAGGCCGCTGCCGCGGACGACGACGTAGACCTCCTCCGCCTCCTCGTGGACGTGGCCGAACGGCTGCCGTTTGCCGGGCATGATCCGGTGGAAGCTGAAGCCGGTGTCCTCGGCCTCGAGGTCGTCCTTGGCGAAGCGTGCCTCCATAACGTCTTCGCCGAAGCCGAACTCGGGCGCCGAGTTCTTGACCTCGGTCAGCTTCTTGTGGGTGAAGGGATTGCGCATGTCGTTCCTTTCGTCGACCGGCTTCGGGTTCCGCTACCCGCCGTGGTTGGGCCCAAGCAGTTCTACCTGCGAGGAGAGCTCGCCGTCCAGCAGCACGTGCAGCGCGAACCCGGGCGGGTCGGTCCAGGTGGCCGCATCGTCGTCCTCGAAGTCGGCGGGCATGAAATCGGGAAGCATCTGCAGGTAGGTGCTTGGGGCCGAGAGGACGGGACAGCCGGCAAGGGCCGAGGCGGCGATCCGGTGCAGGTGGCCGCCGACGATCGCCCGCAACTGGGGGTGGCGGCCGACGACCTCGGCCAGCGCCGCCCGCTCGGGCGGCAGCAGGTTGATCGCGTCCCATTCCGGAAGGCCGGTGGTCAGCGGCGGGTGGTGCATCGCGAGGAGGGTCGGCCGCTCGGGCTCCTTGCTGAGCTCCTCGTCGAGCCAGCGAAGCTGCTCCGCGTCGAAGGCGCCCGGATCCTGGCCGGCGACGATCGAGTCGAGGATGACGAGGCGAAGCTCGCCGATCTCGCCCGAGTAGTTGATGGGGGCCTCTCCCTCTCCCGGCAGCTCGAAAGCGCTCCGAAGCAACCCGCGGAGGTCGTGGTTGCCCGGGAGGACGTGGACCGGCACCTCCAAGCGGCCGAGTAGCTGACGGGCAAGGCGGTAGTCGGCTTCGTCGCCCGAATCGGTTAGGTCACCGGATACGACAACGGCGTCGACCGGGTTCGGCAGCGCCCGGACCGCCTCGATCACTTGTTCCAGGCGGGGCCGTGGGTCGACTCCCTCCCAAGCGGCACCGAGATGCAAGTCGCTGAGCTGCGCGAGCAGGACGGGCTTCATCGCGCAGTAGCCTACGGGCGGTGACCCGCCCCACCGGTCGTGTTCTCTCCAACAGCCAGCTGCAGACGCTGGCCCAACACGGCGAGGAGCGGACGGCCGCGGTCGGCGAGGAGCTCTTCCGGATCGGCGACGAGACCTACCCTTTCATCGCCATCCTCGAGGGCGAGGCCGCGGTGCTGGATGGCAACGGCCAGGAGATCGTCCGCCACGGCGCCTCCGGATTCCTCGGCGAGATGAACCTGCTCTCCGGCCAGACCGTCTTCCTCACCGCGGTGGTGACCGAGCCGATGCGCTACATCGCGGTCGAGCGCGAAAAGCTGCGCAAGCTGTTGCGCGAGGACGCTCCGCTCTCCGACATCCTCCTCCCCGCTTTCGTGGCGCGGCGCGAACTGCTGCAGCAGCGTCAGGGGATCGGGGTCGAGATCCTCGGCCCGCGTCACTCGGAGGCGACGCGGCAACTGATCGATTTCGTCAAACGCCAGCGGCTCCCCTACACCTGGACCGAGACTTCCGAGGACGAGGAGGCGGCGCGGGCCCTGGAGGGTTTGGCGCCCGAGGAGATCCCGCTGGTCCGGCTGCCGGGCGGGGTTGAGCTGCGGGCCCCGAGCGACGGCGAGCTCTCACGCGCCCTGGGGATCGGGCTGGAGCTGAAGCCGCGCGAGGAGGTGGACCTGCTGGTGATCGGCGGCGGGCCGGCCGGCCTCGGCGCCGCCGTCTACGGGGCCTCGGAGGGGCTCGACACGCTGGTGATCGAGAGCACCGTGCTCGGCGGCCAGGCGGGCAGCTCGCGTCGGATCGAGAACTACCTCGGGTTCCCGGCTGGGATTACCGGCACCGAGCTGACCAGTCGCGCGGTCACCCAGGCGCGCAAGTTCAGCGCCCGCACCGCGACCCCTTACCGGGCGAAGGCGCTTGAGCCTGGCGACGGCCACCACGTAGTCCATCTGGAGGAGGGAAACGAGATCGCCGCTCGCGCGATCGTCCTCGCCACGGGCGCCGAATACCGGAAACTGCCGGTTGCCGACCTCGAGCAGTACGAGGGCTTCAGCGTCTTTTATGCAGCCGGGCCGCCGGAGGCGCAGATCTGCGGCGGCCAGCGGGTCGGGGTCGTCGGCGGTGGCAACTCGGCCGGGCAGGCGGCCGTCTGGCTTGCCCGCGGCGGCGCCCTGGTCACGCTCCTGCACCGCCGCGCCGACCTCGGCGAGACGATGTCGAGCTACCTGATCGACGAGCTAGATCGCTACGGGGTACAAGTCCGCGACCGCAGCGAAATCACTGAGCTGCACGGCGACGACGGCATCCTCGAAGCCGTCACTCTGACCGACGGCACCCGCCTCCCGTACTCGTTCCTCTTCCTCTTCCTCGGCGCCTCACCCTGCACCGACTGGCTCGGCGACGCCGTCGCCCGCGACGAGAAGGGCTTCGTCCTCACCGGCCCCGAAGTCGGCGCCGAAGGCCTCCTCGAAACCACCGTCCCCCGCGTCTACGCCGCCGGCGACGTCCGCGCCGGCTCAATTAAGCGCTGCGCTATCGCCGTCGGCGAGGGCGCCGCGGTGGTTCGGTTTGTGCACGAGCACCTGGAGCCGGCGGCGGGTTCTGGTCAACCTGTTTCCAGGTGAGCAGCTCCTCGATCTCCCAGCCTTCCTCCGCTTTTTTCACCGTTTTCTGGATGAGCTCGTCGGTAATCGGCTCGCCTTTGATCGTCGTGCCGTAGGTCTTCTTACGTGCCATCTTCATTCCCTCGGTAGGAGGCTTACATACTTTGGCCGCATCTTCATCGCATGAACCACCAACTCGGACCTGTCGGGGTGGGGATAGGTCAGAACCTCCAGTAGCTCCCCATTCGTTGCCGCTCCAAGGTAAAGACGCAGGCCATCATCTTGATCGATGATCCGTATTGCATGCTTGAGCCCGTGGTTGATGTCAGCCTTTGCTACACCGTGCTTGAGCGCGCTCGGGTAGATCTCCCGCATGCGTTTGACCCGAAAGTTCACGCGACCAATCGCACTTCGAAGTTCGGCATGACCATGGCGCCGGCGCCGCCGATTAGGGCGAGGATGCGGGTTACGTAGGCCTGGGTCTCGGGATAGGGCGGGATGCAGTGGCAGGCTTCGACGGGGGCGGGGCCGGCGTTGTAGGCGGCTAGGGCCAGTTCGGGGGAGCCGAACTGGGTGAGGAGGTCGTGCATTAGGTGGGCCTCGGCGTCGATTGCTGCAACTGGGTCGTAGGGGTTGGTGAGGCCGTAGGCGGCGGCGGTCGAGGGCATGAACTGGGCGATGCCCTGGGCACCGGCGGGAGAGCCGGCGGTGGGGTCGAAGCCCGACTCGGCCATCAACTGACCCGCCATCAGCGCCGGCGGGACGCCCCAGCGGGCGGCGGAGCGGAGGATCGGGTGGCGGTACTGCGCCGGGACGAACGTCGGGAGCGTGGCGGACGAGGCGTTGGTTGCTCCTCCGCCGGAGCGCACCGCTTCCCCTGCCGACGAACAGGGGGCTGGGCCGGCGTCGAAGCCGTAGTGCCAGGCCTCCCAGGAGTACCTCTGGACGAAGCCGAACCTAGTCGCGTTGGCCGCTAGCCAGCCGTAGGCAGAAGAGGGTCCGAGGTCGAGCTCGGTGGCGCAGCGGTGCAGGGAATGACCCGGCGGCGCCACCCAGGTCGGGTCGGGGTGGGCGGCGAACAGTTCCGCCTGTTCTGCGTCGGAGCGAAAGCCGGAGACGACCATGAGGACGATGCCGTCGTCGCGGGCTGCGGCGGCCATCTGGTCATAAGCGGCGGCGACATCGGGCCTCATCCCCTCGCCGTCGCGGTAGATCAAGGGGCCGCTGTAGCCACCCCCGCTTGCCATGCCCATGGCTCCATCTGCGGCTGCCGATCCGTAGGGAGCAGCAGCTTCGGCAACCGCGGTGGCTTCGACGCGCTCACCGTCGCCTTCGCGTAGCCCGGCGACGATCGTGGCCTGGGCACGAATCGGGGCGAAGGAGCCCGCGTCTGGAAACCGCACCTGGACCCGCCTTGGATCGACCTCGTTGGCCCGGGCGGCGGCCAGCGCGGCGGCCTCCGCGCGCGCCAGGTATCGCCCCTTCTCAAGGTGGTTCGGATTCGGCCGTCCATCAGTCAGGCGAGCCGGCGCCAGCAGATGCGGGAGGTCGTCGCGCATCGAGCGGACCGCCGAGATCGCGACGAGGTCGGCGGCCCGCTGTGCCCTGCCCTTGCCGGTCACAGCGCCGGCAACCGCCACCAGCGCCAAGGCCCCGGCGATCAAGCCCAGCGACGCTCCGAGCGCCAGGATCAGCGCCTGCCCTCGCTCCTCCCGCGGATTCATCGAGGCGTCCGCAGAAGACGGGTCGCCAGTCTCTCCGAAAGACCTCCGGGAGCGCCTACCGGGAGCGCGCCGAACAGCGCCCGGCGCTCCGCCACCCAGCTCAGCCGCTGCTTCAGCACTGCGACTGCAAGGTTGCGGAGCAGGAGATCCCGCACTGCGAGAGAGACAAGGGGCCGATCCGCCGGAAGATCGGCCCGCAGCAGCACCCCAGTCGGACGCAGGTCGAGCTCTCCCTCCAGCGCCTCCTGCAGCAGCCCCGCAGGAACGTGGAAGACAGAAGGCGTACCGCGGGCGACATCAACCGCTGCTCGGGCTACCGCCATCCCCTCCTCGTCCGCAGGCACGGCGAGGTGACAGACCTGTCCCCGCGCCGCCACCCGCGCCTCCGGCAGGTGCGACCGGAGCCGCTCCTCCAGCTTCTGGGCAGCCGCCGAGGCCAACAGTGCCGGCCGCGGCGCCCTGCCGCCGACGTCGACGAGCAGCGACGGAAGATCGACATCGGCCCCGGCACAGGCCAGAGCGGCCGCGGCCCCGCGCGATCCCTCCGCCTCGCCGACAGCGGCGACGACCACGGCAGGGCCGACCTTCAGCGGGTTGAGGAAAGTGGTCGCGGCGCTCATCGTGCCTCCCTCGCGCTGGCGCTGCTGCTGATCGTCAGCCGTTCCGACAGCGCTGGAATTGGCGAGGGCGGTCGCAGCCGCACCGAGACCTTGCCGTCGTCGACTGAGACCGAGACGTCGTCCTCCGCCCAGCCGGGCAGCGCTTCGCGAGCCGCGTCGGTGGCCGAGCCGCCCGAAGCCAGCGCCAGCGCCCCGGCCTCGGCAGCACCGTCGGCAAGGGTCATCGCGTAGCCGGCGGCCAGCAACTGCAGCGCGACCAAACCCGCCAGCAACAGCGCCGGCAGCGCCGCGACGAGCTCGACCGTCGCCTGCCCCCGCTCAGCCATCGCCGCCTTCCAGCGAGCTGGTGGCGCCAACGCGCACCGGCGGCAGCGACGGGATCAGCCGCGGAACCTCAACCCGAACCTCGACACCCGCCTCGTCCTCGACCTGCGCCCGCTGCCGCAGCGGCGGCGGCAGAGCCGCGCGGGCGGCAGCGGCGGGGTCCCTCCCCACCACCGCCGCCCGCGCTCCCGCTCGCGCGGCCACGCTCGCCGACCAGAGGGCCTGGCCGGCAAGCGCGATCTGCGCCACCGCCACGACCGCCAGCAGCAGGAAGGGGACCACCGCGACCAACTCCACCGAAGCGGTCCCCACCTCCCCGTGCGCTGCGTTCTCGGCCCTCGACGGCATGCCGGGACCGTCACAGGCAAAAGCGCACGCATGGCGCGCAGAAACGAAAAATTGCTGCTCAGCTCACGCGCGAAAGCGTGACCGAGCTAGCTCAGTAAGTGTTTGCCTCGATCCAGACTTTCCAGATCGCGGCAACGGAGGCAGCCAGCAGGATGATCCAGAGCAGGGTGCCGCCGCCGGTGGAGAACATCTTGTCGCTGCCGGCAACGAGCAGGGCCAGCATGCCGAAGGCGCCGTAGAAGATCGCCCGGCGACCGTCGGTCAGGGTGGAGAGCGTCAGCTGGTTCTCGCGGCTGAAGATGTAGAGCATCCAGGCGATGCCGGCGAGGAGGGCCATGGTCAGGGCGGTGAGCACGGCTTCGGCCACGTTGCCGCCATGGGGCAGGAAGGCTACGCCGAGGGCGAGCAGCATCACGATCGCTACGTTGCGCACGGTTCGCACCCCTCAAGTGTAGGACGCCGGCCGCTACTTCTGGGTCATCACGAGGATGCCGATGATCACCGCGGCGGCAACCGCGGCAAAGGCGAGCAGCGCCACTATGCCGGCGGTCGTCGCCGCCACCTGGCGGTCGCTGCGGCTGAGCTCGATGAACTGGCCCGATCCCCAGATCCCAAGCGAGAAGGCAAAGGTGATCCCGATGCCGGCGACCACGGAGGCCACGACCGTCTGCCAGAGATCTTCCCACTGCACGATCGTCGCGATCATGCGCTCACCGCCTCGACCGGCGCCCCCTGCCGCGCCCGGCGCGCGAAGGCGGCGACGATCAGCGACAGCGCCATCAGCGTCACCAGGATCGGCCCCAGCGCCCCGGTCCCGAAGATCCGCGTGAAACCGTAGGTGAGGGCGCCGATCGCCGCCGCCGCCGGCAGCGTCAGTAGCCAGGCGACAAGGATGTTCCCGGCGACGCCCCAGCGCACCGCCGAGAGCCGTTTCGCCGCCCCAGAGCCCATCA
>Ga0207702_10005812_pt1 | contig 10730 bp, 8 predicted proteins | sample KBSCornC62_FD_184302 | JGI IMG/M metagenome (GOLD analysis project Ga0207702, IMG submission 184302) | Corn rhizosphere microbial communities from Kellogg Biological Station, Michigan, USA - KBS Corn C6-2 (SPAdes) (version 2) | ecosystem: Host-associated > Plants > Roots > Rhizosphere > Soil ...
CCTCGTCGGCACTGTCGCCAAGCGCCAGGCGGTGATGAATCCCGAGAACACGATCTTCTCGATCAAGCGCTTCATGGGCCGCAAGGAGGCCGAAGTCAAAGAGGAGGAGACGATCGTCCCCTACAAGGTCGAGGCCGGCCCCAATGGCGACGTCCGCGTCGACGTGCGCGGCAAGCAGTACAGCCCGCCCGAGATTAGCGCGATGATCCTGCAGAAGCTCAAGGCCGACGCCGAAGCGAAGCTCGGCGAGACGGTCGACAGCGCTGTGATCACCGTCCCCGCCTACTTCAACGACGACCAGCGGCAGGCGACCAAGGACGCCGGCAAAATCGCCGGGCTCGAGGTCAAGCGGATCATCAACGAGCCGACCGCCGCCTCGCTCGCCTACGGGCTCGACAAGGAGACGGCGGACCACACGATCCTCGTCTTCGACCTCGGTGGCGGCACCTTCGACGTCTCGGTGCTCGACATCGGCGACGGGGTCTTCGAAGTGAAGGCGACCGCCGGCGACAACCACCTCGGCGGCGACAACTGGGACAAGGCGATCGTCGAGTGGCTGGTAGCCGAGTTCAAACGCGACCAGGGCGTCGACCTGGCGGCCGACAAGAACTCGCTGCAGCGCCTCTACGAGGCGGCGGAGAAGGCGAAGATCGAGCTCTCCTCGGCGCAGGAGACGCAGATCAACCTGCCCTTCATCACCGCGGTCGAGGGCCAGCCCAAGCACCTCGACATGAAGCTCTCGCGCTCGAAGCTGAATGAGCTGACGGCGGACCTGCTGGAGCGGGTCGTGGGCCCGGTCAAACGGGCGCTCGACGACGCCGGCGCCTCGGTCGACCACGTCGTCCTGGTCGGCGGCATGACCCGGATGCCCGCGGTGCGCGAGCGGGTCAAGGAGCTGACCGGCAAGGACCCGCACCAGGGCGTCAACCCGGACGAGGTCGTAGCCGTCGGCGCCGCGATCCAGGCCGGCGTGCTGGCCGGCGACGTCAAGGACGTGTTGCTGCTCGACGTCACCCCGCTGACCCTCGGCATCGAGACCAAAGGCGGCGTGATGACGAAGCTGATCGAGCGCAACACGACGATCCCGACGAAGAAGTCGGAGATCTTCTCGACCGCCGACGACAACCAGCCCTCGGTCGAGATCCACGTGCTGCAGGGCGAGCGCGAGATGGCCAGCGGCAACAAGAGCCTGGGCAAGTTCCAGCTCACCGGCATCCCCCCGGCGCCGCGCGGCATGCCCCAGATCGAGGTCACCTTCGACATCGATCCGAACGGGATCATCCACGTCACCGCCAAAGACCTCGGCACCGGCACCGAGCAGAAAATCGAGATCCAGTCCGGCTCCGGCCTCTCCGACGAGGAAATCCAGAACATGGTTTCCGATGCCGAGAGCCACGCCGAGGAGGACAAGAAGCAGCGCGAGCTGGCCGAGGCGCGCAACCTCGCCGAGAACGCCGCCTACCAGTCCGAGAAACAGCTCGCGGACCTGGGCGACAAAGTCGAGGCCAGCGACAAAGAGGCGATCGAGGCGGCGATCAAAGAGGTGCGTGAGGCGCTGACCTCTGAGAGCGTCGAGGAGATCAACTCGAAGACCGAGGCGCTGACGGCCGCCTTCACCAAAGTGTCGGAACAGCTCTACGCGGCAGCGCAGCAAGAACAAGCGGCGCAGCAGTCGGCTGACGGCGGCTCCTCCGAGGGCGGCGGCTCCGCTGATGACGAGGAGGAGGTCGTCGACGCTGAGGTGGTTGATGAGGGCGACGACAAGTGATCGACGAATCTCGGGACGATCAGGGACGAGACCACTCGGCCGCGGGTCCTGTCGGCGCAGGGGACCCACCGCCCCCTCCGGTCGCTAAAGCGTCCTCAGGGGCGGTACCCCCTACGCCGCCACCCGCGGGCGAGGCGTCTGACCAGATCGAACAGGACTTCGATGCGCTGCTGGCTGACACCCAGCGGGAGCGGGACGAGTATCTGGACCTCGCCAAGCGGACCAAGGCTGACTTCGAGAACTACCGGAAGCGGATGGCCTCAGAGGTTCAGGCGGCGTCGGCGCGGGGGAAAGCTGACGTGATTCGGGAGGTTGTGCCCGTTCTGGACGACCTAGAGCGAGCGATTCAAGCCGCTGGCCTTGATCCCGAGGGAGACTCGGAGGACGGGCTCTCCCATGGGGTCCTGCTCGTCTTCAGGAGCCTCCGGGACTCGTTGGGGCGGAACGGGGTTGAGGCCGTGGATCCCAAGGGGGAGAAGTTCGATCCGATGCAGCATGAGGCGCTGTCGATGCAGCCGGCCGAGGGGGTCGAGTCGGGGACGGTCGTCGAGGTGATGCAGAAGGGGTACCGGCTCGGCGAGCAGCTGATCCGGCCGGCGCGCGTGGTGGTGAGCGAGTAGGGCGTGGCTGAGGATCTCTACAAGGTGCTCGGGGTCCCGAAAGGGGCTTCCGAGGAGGAGATCAAGAAGGCGCACCGCAAGCTGGCGCGCCAGTACCACCCTGACCGCAACCCGGACGACCCGAAAGCGGAGGAGCGCTTCAAGCAGATCCAGGGCGCCTACGACACGCTTTCCGACCCGGAGAAGCGCAAGCAGTACGACGCGGGGGGCGGCATGTTCGGCGGCTTCGGCGGCGGCGGGCCTGGTGGGGCCGGGCCGTTTGGTCCCGGGGGCCCTGGCGCGGCTGGCGGCTTCGACGTCAGCGACATCTTCTCCAACCTCTTCGGCCGCGGTGGGGGCGGCGGACGGGGGCAGCCCCAGCAGGTCCGCGGCCGCGACCTCGAAACCGAGCTCAGCCTCAGCTTCGACCAGGCGGTCAATGGCGCCCAAGTGTCGGTCACGGTGCCGAAGGCCGAACGCTGCCCGACCTGCCACGGCAACGGTGCCAAACCAGGCACCAGCCCGGTCACCTGCCCGCGCTGCGAAGGCCGCGGGATCGACGCGCAGAGCCAGGGCTTCTTCTCGATCAGCCAGCCCTGCCCGCAGTGCGGCGGACAGGGCCAGATCATCGAAGACCCCTGCCCCACCTGCGGCGGCTCCGGCCTGACCAAACAGACCAAGCGCTACAAGGTGAACATCCCGGCCGGGGTCAAAGACGGGGCGCGGATCCGGCTCGCCGGCAAGGGCGAGGCGGGCCAGCGTGGCGGCCCGCCCGGCGACCTCTTCGTCGTCACCCGCGTTACCGCCTCGCCGATCTTCAAGCGGCTCGATGGCGGCAACCTCGAGGTGACGGTGCCGATCACGATCGCCGAGGCGCTGCGCGGCGCGACGATCGAGGTGCCGACCCTGGAGGGCACGAAGAAGATCAAGGTCCGCGCCGGCACCAGACACGGCTCGATCCAGAGGCTGAAAGGCGAGGGCGCGCCGAAACCGAGGGGTCGCGGCAAGGGCGACATCCGCTACCGCCTCGAGATCGAGGTGCCGGAGAAGCTGACCGCCGAGCAGGAGGAGGCCGCCGAGAAACTGGCCGAGGCCTTCAACGGCTCCGACCCCCGGGCCGAGCTGCTGCAAAGGGCGGCACGATGAGCACCCGTCGCGAACGGATCGAAGTTTCGATCGACTCCGACCAGGGCGTCTTCATGATCTCGGTCGCCGCCGAGCTCGCTCACATGCACCCGCAGACCCTGCGGATCTACGAGGCGCGCGGGCTGATCCAGCCGAAGCGCTCGCCGAAGAACACCCGGCTTTACTCGCAGCGCGACGTCGAGCGGCTGCGGCGCATCCAGCAGCTGACCACCGAAGGGCTGAACCTGGCCGGGGTGGAGAGGGTGCTGGCACTGGAACGCAGGCTCAGAGAGCTGGAAGGAGGCGCTGATGCAACGCGATAGGTTCACGGTCAAGTCCCAGGAAGCCGTGACCGACGCGCAGCAGCTCGCCGCTGCTCGGCACAACCCGGAGATCATGCCGGCACACCTGCTGATCTCCCTGCTCCTTCAGGAGGACGGACTGGTCGCGCCGATTGTGCAGAAGCTCGGTGAGGAGCCGGCGGCGGTCGGCGCCAAGGCTCACGAGCTGATCGACGCGCTGCCGACGCTCAGCGACGGTAGCCAAGAGCCGCGCATGTCAGCCGGCCTGGCTCAGACGCTGCGCCAAGCCGAGAAAGAGATGGCGAGGTTGGGCGATGAGTTCATCTCGACAGAGCATCTCTTGCTGGCGCTGGCGGAGTCCGATCCGGGCGTGGCCGGCGTCCTCCCCGATCGAGACTCGTTGAGGAAAGCCGTGGCCGAAGTGCGAGGCCCGCACAAAGTCACCTCCCAGAACCCCGAGGACAGCGTGCAGGCGCTGGAGAAATTCGGCCGCGACCTGACCGCCGAGGCGGAGGCCGGGAAACTCGACCCGGTGATCGGCCGCGACGAGGAGATCCGCCGTGTGATCCAGGTTCTCTCCCGCCGCACCAAGAACAACCCGGTGCTGATCGGCGACCCAGGGGTCGGCAAGACGGCGATCGTCGAGGGGCTGGCGCAGCGGATCGTCGGCGGCGACGTGCCCGAGAGCCTGCGCGACCGGCGCGTGATCGCGCTCGACATCGGCTCCCTGCTGGCCGGCTCCAAATACCGCGGCGAGTTCGAGGAGCGGCTGAAAGCGGTGCTGACCGAGGTTCAGGAGGCTGCCGGCCAGGTCGTCCTCTTCCTCGACGAGCTGCACACGATCGTCGGCGCCGGCGCCGCCGAGGGCGCGGTCGACGCAGCCAACCTGCTGAAGCCGATGCTGGCGCGCGGCGAACTGCGCGCGGTCGGGGCGACCACGCTCGACGAGTACCGCCAGCACATCGAGAAAGACGCGGCGCTCGAGCGGCGCTTCCAGCCGGTGCTCGTCGGCGAGCCCGACATAGGCGACACGATCGCGATCCTGCGCGGACTCAAGGGCCGTTATGAGGAGCACCACGGCGTCCGCATCACCGACTCCGCGATCGTCGCCGCGGCCACCCTCTCGGAGCGCTACATCGCCGACCGCTTCCTGCCCGACAAGGCGATCGACCTGATCGACGAGGCCGCCTCGCGGCTGAAGATCGAGATCGACTCGATGCCTACCGAGATCGACGAGGTCAAGCGCCGCATCCAGCAGCTCGAGATCGAGCGGGAGGCGATGAAAAAGGAGACCGATGAGGCGTCGAAGTCACGCTTGCAGGCGCTGGAGGCCGACCTCGCCGAGCTGAACGAGAGCTTCAGCGAGATGAACGCCCGCTGGCAGAACGAGAAGGGCGCGATCGATTCGATCAACGAGGCGAAGGTGCGGCTCGAGGAGGCCGGCCGCGAGGCTGAGCGGGCTGAGCGCGACGCCGACCTCGAGCGCGCCGCCAAGCTGCGCTACGGCGAGATCCCGGAGCTGGAGAAAGCCGTCGCCGAGCAGGAGGAACGGATCGCCGAGCTGCACGCCGGCGGCGCCTCGATGCTCGCCGACGAGGTGACCGAGGAGGACGTCGCCGAGGTCGTCGCCAAATGGACCGGCATCCCGGTCAGCCGCCTGATGGAGGGCGAGGTCGAGAAGCTGATCCACATGGAGGAGCGCCTGCACGACCGGGTGATCGGCCAGGACGAGGCAATCGAGGCGGTCTCCAACGCGCTGCGCCGCTCCCGCGCCGGCCTCTCCGACCCCAACCGCCCGATCGGCAGCTTCCTCTTCCTCGGCCCGACCGGCGTCGGCAAGACCGAGCTCGCCAAGGCCCTGGCGGAGTTCATGTTCGACTCCGAGCAGGCGATCGTCCGGCTCGACATGTCCGAGTACATGGAGAAACACACCGTGGCGCGGCTGATCGGCGCTCCGCCCGGCTACGTCGGCTATGAGGAGGGGGGCCAGCTGACCGAGGCGGTGAGGAGGCGGCCCTACGCGGTGGTACTGCTTGACGAGATCGAGAAGGCGCACCCGGACGTCTTCAACACGCTGCTGCAGATCATGGACGACGGCCGCCTCACCGACGGCCAGGGACGCACGGTCAGCTTCACCAACACGGTGCTGATCATGACCTCCAACGTCGGCAGCGACCGCATCGTCGGCGAGCAGGTCGACGAGAGGATCCGCGAGCAGATCGAAGAGGTGCTGGCAGCGACCTTCAAGCCCGAGTTCCTCAACCGGATCGACGACACGGTGATCTTCCATCGCCTCTCCAAGGCCGACATCGGCCGCATCGTCGAGCTCCAGGTCGACCAGCTGATCGGCCGCGTGCACGAGCGCGGGATAGAGGTCGAGCTCTCCGACGAGGCCAAGACGCTGCTCGGCAACCTCGGCTATGACCCGACCTACGGCGCCCGGCCGCTGAAGCGGGTGATCCAGAAGCAGCTGGTCGACAAACTGGCGTTGGCGCTGCTGGAGGGCGAGTTCCGCGAGGGCGACGCGGTGCGCGTCAGCGCCGCCGACGGCGAGCTCGTCTTCGCCGGCGCCGGCGCAAACGTGGCCGGCTGAGGCCGCCCGAGCACTCCGCTCGGGCGCCAATGGGAACTAAAGCCCATTATTTGGTGTTAAGGGAAGGGCCGGAGAATCCGAAATAAGCTTCTAACCTGATCAATCCATGCTCGGAAGACGTCGTATCGATACCCATGCCCCCATCCGCTCTTCGCTTGCCGATGCCGCTTTTGCGGTAGAGGAGCGCGTGGTCTGGGGCGGGGCCGACGTTCTGCGCGGCACCGTCGAGGTGATCAGGTGGCCGTTCGAGCGAGCAGTCTGGGCGATCGAGCGCTGCTTCGTCTGGCCGCTGGAGGAGCGCACGGGCGACTGGAACCCGCAGCTGCGCGCATTCGGGGTTGCCGTCCTTGCTCTGCTGGCAGCGGGAGCCGGGGTGCTCGGCCTCCTCTGGGCCTCTGGCAGCGGCGGCGGAACCTCTCCAACACTGAGGGTGAGTGCTCCTACCGCGGCCCCGATCGTGCGGCAGGCGCCCCGGCCGGCGCACGCGCCGGCGGCACCCGTACTGCGAGGAGCAAAGCCCGACTTCGCCGCTACGCAGGGAAGCGCCTCGAAGAGCTCGGGCGCCGGGGCCGAAAGCACCGTCGGAACCAGTGACTCGACAGCCGGAAGCGGCTCGACCGCGGAAGTTGCGAAATCGGCGAGCCCGGGCGCCGGAGGCTCTGCCGGCGCGGCCGCCGTCAAGCCCGCCGGACCACCGGCAACCACGATCGCACGCAAGTTCGCCGGGGCCTTCGTCCTCTATGAGATCGGTCGCAAGACCTCCACGGTGGAAACGATCTTCAACCAGACCGCCACCCCGCGGCTTGCTCACGAGCTACTGCGACGGCCGCCGCGACAGCCGGCGGGCGTCAAGGTGCCGAAGGCGAAGGTGCTCAACATCGTGGCCGGGCCACACAACGGGGACGTCTTCACCTTGAGCGTCTCGCTGCTGCGCGTCGGCGTCACCAGCGAGCTGCGGCTCGAGATGCAGCGCGATCCGAAAACCGGCGTCTGGCAAGTCGCGGACTCGCTCGGCTGATGGGACGCCTGCGCAACACCCTCGCCGTCGCGGCGGTCGGCGCGGCGCTGAGCGCCACCCAGGCGAGCGCCGCCGAGCCGCCTCCGGCGGAAACGATCGCGCCGGCGCTGGAACAGAACGAAACGCTCGCGGCGCCGGCGGCAAAGCCGGCACCGACCCCCAGTGGCGGCACCGGGGTCGAAGCGCCGGCCGGAGAACGGACCGAACAGACGAAAGACGCCGAACCAGCCGAACCGACGCAGGAAAGCGAACGGGGCTCCGGGGCCGTTCCCGCCCCGACTCCCTCTGAAGTCTTCGAAGTGCCATCGATCCCGAGCTCCAGCTGTGCAAGCTCCGGAGTGCCGCCGGTGCTGATCCCGATCTACCAGCGGGCCGCCAACGCCTACGGGCTCGGTCCCCAGGGGGCCGCGATCCTCGCCTCGATCAACGGCATCGAGAGCGCCTTCGGTACCAACATGGGGCCCTCGTCCGCCGGCGCGATTGGCTGGATGCAGTTCCTGCCCTCGACCTGGGAAACCTGGGGCGTCGATGCCAACGGCGACGGCGTGCGCGACCCCTACGACCCCGAAGACGCAATCTTCGCCGCCGCCCGCTACCTCAACGCCTCCGGCATGCCGACCGACACCTACAACGCGATTTTCTCCTACAACCACGCCGACTGGTACGTGGCGGAGGTGCTGGCCAATGCCAGCTGTTACGGCTCACTCGGCGGTGGGACCGCCGGGGGCTTCGCACTCACCCCGCAAATGCCGGTGCTCGACTGCCAGGCGGCGCCCGCCTGGCAGGATCGGATCCCCGCCGACTACCTCGCCGCCTTCGAGGAGGCGGCGGCCCGCTACGAACTGGGACAGCGCGGAGTCTGGGCCTTGGCCGCGATCGCCAGGCTCGAGTCGAACTTCGGCCGCGGCATGGGCGCCAAGCAGATGCGCGAACGCGGCCCGCTCGGGCTCGAACCGAGCGAGTGGAGCAAGTACGCGGTCGACGGCGACGAAGACGGCCATATCCACCGCGCCGCCCCGGCCGACTCGGCGGCGACCCTGGCCCGCCTGATCTGGTCGCAGGGCAGCCTCCGTGCTGGGATCTTCGCCCACAACCAGGCCGAGTGGTACGTGCAGGCGGTGCTCGCCGACGCCGAAGCCCTCGAAGGCCACTGCAAGACCAGCTACGTCGATTGGCGGGTCGCCCCGCTTGCCTCCGGCTTCGAAACGCCTGGCCCGCGGGCGGTTCTCGACAACGGCTTCGCCAGCGCCCCCGAAGACGCCCCGGCGGCGGTCAAGGCCGCGATCTCCGCCGCCAACTCGATCGCCACCACTCCCTACGTCTGGGGGGGTGGCCACGGCAGCTGGTACGCCTCCGGCTACGACTGCTCGGGTGCGGTCAGCTTCGCCCTCTACGGCGCCGGCCTGCTCGACACCCCCCTCACCTCCGGCTCACTAGAGAGCTACGGCGAACCCGGCCCGGGCCGGTGGATAACGATCTACGCCAGTGCAACTCACGCTTACGCGGAGATCGCAGGCCTGCGCTGGGACACCGTCGGCGATGCTCAGGGCACCGGCCCCCGCTGGCACCCTGAGCCTCCCTACCCGGAAGGCTTCGTCGTGCGCCACCCGCCCGGATACTGAGCCTGCGATCGCGACTCACGGGGTGTCTGGGGTCCTCCCCAGGGACTCCCGCGAAGCGGCCTGGGGGGACCCAGACACCCCCCGGGCCGGGTAACGTAGGTTCAGAGTCCCAGTCGAGAGGAGAAACTGCGATGCCTACCTACGTAATGCTCACGAACCTCACTGCCGAGGGAGTCAGGACGCTGAAGAACAACCCGGGACGGGTTGCCGAGGTGAACAAAGAGGTTGAGCAGATTGGGGCGAAAGTGGTTGCCCAGTACGCGACCCTGGGGCAGTACGACTTCGTCACGATCGTCGAGGCTCCCGACGAGAAGACGATGGCGAAGGTCTCGGTTGAGCTGGGGTCGCGGGGAACGATGACCAGTCAGACGCTGGCGGCGATGTCGACCGACGACCTAACCGGCTCCCTTTAGATAGGACAAGCTTGAAGATCCCGTTGCCGGGGCAGGAGCACCTTTGACGGCCCGGGCGAAGCCGGCCGAGGCCGGATCGTGCGTACGATGCCGCGCGGTGGATAGCGTTGCCAGTCAGCCCGTTACAGGAAGGAAAAGATGAGCGAGATCTCAGAGGAGCCCCAGCCCAGCGGAGGCGAAGCCAATGAGCCGCGGGTCGGCGAGGCCCTGGCAATGCCGGCGGTCGAGGAGGCCTTCGAGGAAATCGACGTCGATGAGCCCCTGGTCGGGATCATCATGGGCTCGAAGAACGACAAGCCGAAGATGCAGCCGGCCGGCAAAGCGCTGCACGAGGCGGGGATTCGCTACGAGGTCCGGGTGATGAGCGCCCATCGCGATCCCGAGCTGGTGCGCGAGTACTGCACCAACGCGAGGATGCGCGGCCTCAAGGTGATCATCGCCGGCGCCGGCATGTCCGCCGCCCTGCCCGGAGTGGCCGCCGCCCACAGCGACCTGCCGGTGATCGGCGTGCCGATCCTGGGCAAAGCGCTCGGCGGCCTCGACGCGCTGCTCTCCGCCGTGCAGATGCCGCCGGGGATCCCAGTCGCCTGCGTGGCGATCGACGGGGCAAAAAATGCCGGGATCCTCGCCGCGCGGATAATCAACGCGTGATCCCCCGCTACACGCGCTCCGAGATCGGCTCCGTCTGGTCTCCGCAGCGCAAGTTCGAGTGCTGGTTGGAGGTGGAGCTGGCCGCTACCGAAGCCTGGGCCGAGGAGGGGGCGGTGCCCCGCGAGGCGGCCGAGGCGGCGCGGGCGAATGCCGCCTTCACGGTCGAGGCGGTCAACGAGCGCGAGAAGGTGACCGACCACGACGTCGCCGCTTTCGTCGATGTCGTCGCCGCCTCGGTTGGCGAGCACGGGCGCTGGATCCACTACGGCCTGACCTCCTCCGACGTGCTCGACACGGCGCTGGCGCTGCAGCTGCGCGAGGCCGGCGCCCTGGTGCTGGCGAGCGCCCGCGGCTACCGCGACGCCTTGGTCGAGCGGGCGCTCGAGCAGCGCGAGACGCTCTGCGTCGGCCGCACGCACGGCGTCCACGCGGAGCCGACGACCTTCGGCCTGCGCCTCGCCGGCTTCGCCTTCGAGGCCGACCGCAATCTCGTTCGGCTCACCGACGCCTTCGAGCAACTCGCCTACGGCAAGCTCTCGGGTGCGGTCGGCACCTACGCCTCGGTGCCGCCGGCGGTGGAGGCGCGGGTGATGGAGCGGCTTGGACTGCGGCGCGAGGACGTGGCGACGCAGGTGATCC
>Ga0207702_10005817_pt1 | contig 10725 bp, 7 predicted proteins | sample KBSCornC62_FD_184302 | JGI IMG/M metagenome (GOLD analysis project Ga0207702, IMG submission 184302) | Corn rhizosphere microbial communities from Kellogg Biological Station, Michigan, USA - KBS Corn C6-2 (SPAdes) (version 2) | ecosystem: Host-associated > Plants > Roots > Rhizosphere > Soil ...
ATGCAGTAACCTTCAAAGGTTGGCTGCTGAAAATCACACTGTTTATTTTCGCTTTTACCTTAAATAAAATTATATAAATAGCAACTTGAGTTAATTAATTTAAATCCCATGCCCTCCCCGGCAAAATCGATTACTATTAAAAGAACGGACGCCAGTGACCCCGACTTTCCGCTCCTGGTGGCACAGCTTACTTTTGAGATACGTGAAATATATGACGACTTTCGGGTCATTCATGACAAGTATAACCAGATAAGTCACCTGGATACGGTGGTAATAGCGTGCGCAAATGATGTAGCAGTTGGTTGCGGATGCTTCAAAGAAATCGATAGTCACACTGTAGAGATAAAACGCGTTTACGTAAGACCATCTGAACGAAAATTGGGCATAGGAACAGCGGTCATGGACGAGCTTGAAGTTTGGGCAAAAGAAGCAGGTTACACCGAGGTAATCACCGAAACAGCCAATAAACTTGCCGAATCAATAAGCTTTCTGAAAAACCGGGGTTACGAAACGATACCCAATTACGGTCCTTATATTGGGATGGAAGCGAGTGTTTGTTTTAGGAAAAGTTTGTAAAAATCAGCAGCCCGCTTCATGGCTTAGAAAAAGCGACGTTGTCAACTTAACATGATGTTCTCATTCCCCTCGTCATCCTCCTCGAGAACTAATTCCGATCTGAACTTGTCTGCAATGGATTTCAACAGGCCAAGGTATTTGCCCTCATTTTCAAGGGACGGCTTAGATGCCACAATGGTAATAAGGTTGATATTGTCTGTCTGTGTGGTTAAGTCACCTGTGAAATTGCCATCGTTTGAATTAACGCAGGCGATATTCAACCAAGGGAAATTGGCTGATTAGTGAAGGTTAGAGCTCCTTTTTTCTTTAAGACGGATATGCCTTCTAAGAAAACTACAATCTTTTCGGTTGGCACTGACCGGCTGTAGTTAGCGTCGCACCTAATATTATAATACCAATATTGATTACTCCACATGATTATATTTTTTCAGCATACAGAATTGAAGCCTGAAACTAGAGTCTTAAACTTCCGCAATTGACCTTCCGTACTCCGCAATCAAATCATCCCACCAGCTCCATCATCAACAAAATCGAATCTACATATTCCCGATCATTTGCCAGGCGAGGTACTTTATGTTGTCCTCCTAGTTTGCCGCGGGTTTTCATCCAATTGAAAAAGGTGCCCTGTTTGGCGCGGTGAACGATGGGGTGTCTTAACGCCATGTCCTTAAAACGTTTGGCGTCGTAATCGGAATTGATCTTGCGAAGGGTTTCGTCAAGCAGATCCACAAAGCGATCGAACTCGGCAGGTGCTTTTTCAAACTCAATGATCCATTCGTGCGCGCCGGCTTTGTCGCCGTTAAAATAAACCGGTGCAGCGGTGTACTCTTTGATAATGGCGCCGGTTTGCTGGCAGGCTTCATCAAGTGCCCTTTCAGCATTATCGATGATCAGTTCTTCGCCAAAAGCATTGATGAAATGCTTGGTGCGGCCGGTGATTTGGATGCGGTATGGTGACAGCGATGTAAAGCGTACTGTATCACCAATCATATACCGCCACAAACCGGCATTGGTACTGATGATAAGCGCATAGTTTTTATTGAGTTGAACTTCGTCGAGCGTGAGTGTTATCGGCTCATCATCGTTCACGTATTCCAGCGGCATAAATTCATAGAAAATGCCGTAGTCAAGCATCAACAGCATATCGTCGGAATCCGATTGGTCCTGCAATCCAAAAAAGCCTTCGGAAGCATTATAGGTCTCCAGGTAATACATATCCTCATTAGGGATCAACTGCCTGAATTGTTCACGATAGGGAGTAAAGTTAACGGCCCCATGGAAGTAAAGTTCCAGGTTGGGCCACACCTCCAGCAAATGTTTTTTGCCGGTTATCTCGAGGATGCGCTTGAATAGCAGGATATTCCAGGTTGGCACGCCGCTTAGGCTGGTTACGTTTACATCTTTGGTTACCTGGGCCATCTTTTCAATCTTATGCTCAAAGTTTTCGAGCAATGCGATATCAAGATGAGGGGTGCGGTAAAACTCGGCCCACAACGGCAGATTTTTCATGATCACCGCCGAGAGGTCGCCAAAAAATGTGTCGGCATTTAACTGGCTCACCTGGTGACTGCCGCCAAGGGTTAATGATTTTCCGGTAAAAATGCGCGCGTTAGGACGATTGTTGAAATAAAGAGTCAGCATATCTTTGCCGCCCTTAAAATGGCATTCTTCCAATGCCTCCTCGCTGACAGGAATGAACTTGCTGCGGTCGCTTGTAGTACCCGATGATTTAGCGAACCACCTGATCTCAGTGGGCCATAGCACGTTTTGATCGCCCTTGAGCATACGCTCGATGTAGGGCTTCAGTGTATCGTAGTTTTGCACCGGCACCCGCTCTTTAAAGTGCCGCAGGTTGGTAATGTCTTTGTAATGGTATTTTCGACCCCACTCCGTAGTCTCAGCCTCCGATATCAGCTGCTCAAACCATTCCTTCTGAACCTCATTGGGGTATTTCATAAAAAGCTCTATCTGGTGGATACGCTTTTTGATGAACCAGGTAAATACGGAGTTAATAATTGGCATAGTATCAGGTCATTGCGCTGCGCTGTCATTGGGTCATTGGGTCATTGGGTTGTGGGCTGTCATTGTTTTAGGTTTTTAATGACGGCGCAGCTAAATGACTAATGACGCGAAGCAAATGACCAGCTAGGCGAAAGTTTTGCGTTTCAGTACAAAGTTTGAACCAAGATACACTTTTCTTACCATTTCGTTCTCAGCCAAAACCTCTGGTACGCCTGATTCTAATATTTTTCCTTCGAAAAGCAGGTAAGCTCTGTCGGTGATTGAAAGAGTTTCCTGTACGTTGTGGTCGGTGATGAGAATGCCGATGTTGCGGGTGCGGAGTTTTGCTACCATGCCCTGTATCTCCTCCACAGCGATGGGGTCCACACCGGCGAAAGGTTCATCGAGCAGGATAAAATTAGGCTCAGCCGCTAGCGCGCGGGCAATTTCAGTACGCCGGCGTTCACCACCGGAGAGCAGGTCGCCACGGTTTTTGCGCACTTTATGCAAACTGAACTCATCAATAAGCTCTTCCAGTTTTTCGCGCTGGCGTTCTTTGGGCATATCGCCCATCTCTAGAACAGCTTTTATATTGTCTTCAACAGATAACTTGCGAAATACCGATGCTTCCTGTGCCAGGTAGCCTATACCTTTCTGCGCACGGCGGTACATGGCGTCGGTAGTAATATCCTCGTCATCAAGGTAAATAGTGCCTTCGTTGGGTTTTATTAGCCCCACGATCATATAGAACGATGTTGTTTTTCCGGCACCGTTAGGCCCCAAAAGTCCCACGATTTCACCCTGTGCCACATCAAACGAAACATGATTAACAACCGCGCGTTGTTTATATTTTTTAACTAAGTTTTCTGCTTTTAAAATCATATTGTTAAAATCCTAAATTCTAAACTCTAATTTCTAAACCGCAAACTCTAATTATCAGATTTTAGGATTTAGGGCTTAGTATTTAGAGTTTAAAACCGTATTCCTTTTATATTCAACTGTATCGATCTCCTGTCCCGCCACACATTCTCTTCAATGGTGTAGCAAATATCGAAAGGTTTTCCATTACTTACTTCTGTTAAATAATTGCCGAGGCCAAAGCCGATACTATCAAATGACGGCGAGCCATCCTGGATCACTGCCATTTTTAAATGCGCCTCTCCAACCAGCCCGGCATAACCGTTGGTGCGAACGCCTTTGCTCAAAAATACAGGCGCCATATTCTCCGGCCCGAACGGTGCAAACTGGTTCAGCACTCTGAAAAATTTGGCATCAATCTGTTTTAGCTCCAGCTCGGCGTCTATTTGTATTTCCTGCACCAACTGTTCGGGTTTGATGGTTGCACATACAACCTGTTCAAACTTGTCGGTGAAGGCTCCGATGTTTTCGGGTTCCATCGTTAATCCTGCCGCATACTTATGTCCGCCAAACTGGATCAGCAGATCCTTGCATTCATACAACGCCTCATAAAGATCGTATCCCAAAACAGATCTTGCCGAGCCTGCAATATGCCCGTTCGATTGGGTTAAAACGATGGTTGGGCGATAATATTTTTCAGTAAGCCTCGAGGCTACAATACCGATCACACCTTTGTGCCAGTTCTCATTAAACACCACGGTCGACTTACGGTTTATGAGAACCTCGTCATTTTCGATGATGCTTAGCGCCTCGTCGGTAATATTCTGGTCGTGACCTTTGCGTTCGGTGTTTTTTACGTTGATAAGCATGCCTTTTTCGGTCGCCTTTGCTTCGTCGCAGGCGATCAGGAGCTCAACAGCATGCTTGGCATCGTCAATCCTTCCTGCTGCATTAATTCGAGGTCCAAGTCCAAAAACTATGTCTGCAATTGCGTAGTTTCTACTCCGCCCGGCAACGCCCATTAGCGATTTAACGCCAATGCAAGGATCGCTATTGATCTTTTGTAACCCAAAATGCGCCAGCGTCCGATTTTCATCAGTGATATGTACAATGTCGCAGGCAACGCTTATGGCTACGAGGTCGAGATAGCATGCGACTTCCTCAAAAGGAATATTGTTTTTCTCGGCATAAGCCTGTATCAGCTTAAACCCAATTCCACAGCCCGAGAGCTCCTTATAAGGGTAGGCACAATCACTTCTTTTAGGGTCGAGCACAGCAACCGCTTCAGGTAAATCTTTGCCTGCCAGGTGGTGGTCACAAATAATGAAATCGACACCACGGGAATTAGCATAAGCTATTTTGTCGACGGATTTGATACCGCAGTCGAGAGCTATTATCAGCGTAAAACCATTATCCGCAGCATAATCGATGCCTTTGGTCGAGATGCCGTAACCTTCTAAATAACGGTCGGGGATGTAATACTCAATATCGTCATGCAGCTTTTTGAAGAAACTGTAAACCAGCGAAACAGCGGTTGTTCCGTCAACATCGTAATCGCCGTAAACCAATATCTTTTCTTTGGAGGCAACAGCTTTTTCGATCCGTTCCACGGCTTTTTCCATATCGGCCATCAGGAAAGGATCGTGCAGGTGGCGAAGGTCGGGGCGGAAGAAATATTTAGCCTTGTCAAAAGTATTAATACCACGCTGGAGGAGCAAACCACTCAAAACAGGATCGATGTTCAGCTCGGACGCCAGTTTTATTACATCATCATTACCTGGCTTCGTCCTTACCGACCACCGTTTATTCATATCTTTGCTCGCTTTAAAAAAAGTAAAGATAGCAAATGTGCAGATGTGTGGATGTGCAGATGTGCAAATGTGAAGATATGCAAATTGATTTTTCCAACGGGATAGTCTAATCTGCACATTTGCACATCCGCATACCTGCCTATCAGGTCATCTGCACATTTGCACATCTGCATATTTGCACATCTGAAAAATGGAGATTTTTGCACTGGGCGAAGGGTCGTATTCGGTTGATTCTTCCAAAAAATTTATACCCTTCGACCCGCAGGTCGATAACTTTCGCGAAAGGCCGGGTTCGCTCTTTATTCATGTCAATCCATTCCTGGTAAAAACTTCCGATGATCTGATTGTTTTTGACGCCGGCCTGGGTTATAAAGATACCCGCGACGAGTTGTTCATTCATCAACATATTCGCAATGCCGGTTTTGATCCTGATGAAGTGACATTGGTACTCATGTCGCATCTCCATTATGACCACTCGGGCGGTTTGGTGGTTGAACGTAACGGCAAGCTTGAGCCGAGTTTTCCCCAGGCAACTCACGTAATCCAGAAAGGTGAATGGGAGTTTGCGCTAAGCGGTAAATCGTCATCCTATCACCTGGATATTTTTGAGGCGTTGGATAATGAAGTCAATATTCATTTTGTTGAGCACTCCGGCGAACTGAAGCCGGGTATTCGTTACGAGTTATCGGGAGGACATACGCCAAATCACCAGGTGTTCTGGTTAGAAGATAAAGGTGGCAAATGCTTCTTCGGGGGTGACGAGCTTCCTGAGCCGGAACAACTAATTCGGAAATTTATTGCTAAGTACGACTATGATGGCCGCAAATCAATGCATTTGCGCGAAGTATATGGCAAAAAGGCGGCGGAAGAAGGGTACACCTGCTTGTTTTATCACGCCAAATCGACGCCTGTTGGAAATGTTAGGTATGATGGAGAGGCCTTTAGTGTGTTGCCTGTATAGTTGTAGATGTTATAAAGGTTGTAGAGGTTATAATGGTTTTAATACCTTCACATTTCCAACCTTTCAAACCATTTCAACCAGCAGTCAGTCAAACGTGATTCTCAACTGCAAAGAGCTCCTTTATTTTATCAACGTTTAGCGGTTTCGATACAAAATCTTTTACGATCGGGTATGAGCGTGCTTTGTTGATGTCGTTGCTAAACACAGAAGATGATATGATGTATACTTTGCATTTACCCAACGGGTCGATATTGAGGCGGGTATATTCGTCAAGAAATTCCCATCCGTTCATGATAGGCATGTTGATATCCAGCAGGATATAGTCGGGTAGTTTTGACGGATCTTCACGTTGGATATCCATCAGCAGATCGATAGCATACTTGCCATGCAGGCAAGCCATGATATCCGTATTAGACAAGGCTTTCTTAATCAGCTTAATCGAGATAAAGTTGTTTATCTCATCGTCATCTACCAGCAAAATGCTAACTGTACCGTTGTTCGTCATCATATACTGCTTTATACGGCGTAAAATTTCAAAAGGTTATGTAGCCTTTACACTTAATCGTAAAAAAAAAGCCGCGTCGCAAAAAGGATGTTACAAATTACAAATTTATCCTTAAATAATGGATGGGCTTGCTTAAAAATTAAGTGCGCGGGCACAACGGTAGGTTTCGTTAACCTTTAATTAGACAGAAGCCCCGCCGTTTTTTCTCGGAGGGGCTTCGTAAGTCCTTATTCTATAGCGCTTTCCTCAAACTCGTAGCTCTCCAGAGGCGGGCATGAACATATTAAAGTTCGGTCGCCATAGGTGTCGTTTACACGCCCAACTGACGGCCAGAATTTGTAAGCCGCGACATACGGAAGCGGGAATGCTGCTTTCTGACGGGTATATGTATGCTCCCAATGGTTGGCTGTTACAGTGGCAACTGTATGGGGGGCATTTTTTAGCGGGTTATTTACTTTGTCGGAAAGGCCCTGCTCAACCTCATGTATTTCATGACGGATAGCGATCATCGCATCACAGAAACGATCGAGCTCGCTCTTCGGCTCCGACTCGGTTGGCTCAACCATTACAGTGCCTGCTACCGGGAAGGAAACTGTTGGCGCGTGGAAGCCATAGTCCATCAGGCGTTTGGCGATATCGCTTACCTCGATACCGAAGTTTTTGAACGAGCGGCAGTCCAGGATCATCTCATGAGCGCAATGACCTTTGGTACCAGTATACAGGATTGGATAACGATCGCTCAAACGGCTCTTGATATAGTTGGCGTTCAGAATAGCGTATTTAGTGGCGTTGGTTAACCCTTCGCCGCCCATCATGGCGATGTATGCATGCGATATAATAAGGATCGACGCTGAGCCCCACGGTGCAGCCGAAACCGCGTGGATGGATTTGCCCTGATCGATATCAACAACAGCGTGACCTGGCAGGAAAGGCACCAGGTGTTTCGCCACACCGATAGGACCCATGCCCGGACCACCGCCACCATGCGGAATACAGAATGTTTTATGCAGGTTAAGGTGGCAAACGTCGGCACCGATATTAGCCGGACTGGTTAGGCCGACCTGTGCGTTCATGTTAGCACCATCCATATAAACCTGTCCGCCGTTTTGGTGGATGACGTCACATATTTCGATAATGCCTTCTTCGAATACACCGTGAGTCGATGGGTAGGTTACCATCAGGCAGGAAAGATCATGTTTGTGTTCTTCAGCTTTTTGCTTCAGATCGGTCACATCGATGTTGCCATTCTCGTCGCATTTTACCACAACGATTTTCATTCCTGCCATCGCTGCGGAAGCAGGGTTGGTGCCATGTGCGGATGATGGAATTAATACAATATTCCTGTGTTCATCACCACGATCGCGATGATAGGCCCGGATCACCATCAGGCCGGCATATTCGCCCTGGGCGCCGGCATTTGGCTGAAGGCTCATCGCGGCAAAGCCGGTGATCTCTGAAAGCCAGTTGTTCAGCTCGTCGAACAGTTGCATATAGCCACCTACCTGGTCGGCAGGGGCGAAGGGGTGCATTCTGCTAAACTCGGCCCATGTAACTGGAACCATTTCGGTAGTCGCATTCAGCTTCATGGTGCATGAACCAAGTGCGATCATGGAGTGACACAGCGAAAGGTCGCGTGTCTCCAGTGATTTGATATAGCGCAGCATTTCGTGCTCCGAGTGATGCGTATTGAAAATACTATGGGTCAGGTAAGCTGATGTCCTTTGCTGAGCCTTAGGAATGACAGTTTCAATGTTAGCCTTATGAGCATCAAAGTTTACATCGCTCAGTGACTTGCCCTTTACTTTAGCAAAAAAGCGCACGATGGTTTTGATGTCTTCCGGGGACGTGGTTTCGTCGATAGAAATCGTAGCAACTGAACCTTGATAGTGGAAGTTCATTTCGTTGTTCAGCGCTTCAGCATGGATCGAACCAACCAGTTCGCCCAGGTCAAATTTTACGGTATCGAAATAAACTTCGTTTTCCTGTTTGTAGCCCAGTTCGGCTAGCGATTTTGAAAGGAGGATGGCAAGACCGTGGATACGTTCAGCAATCAGTTTCAAACCTTCCGGACCGTGATATACACCATACATGCCGGCCATAATAGCCAGCAGCGCCTGCGCGGTACAAATGTTGGAAGTAGCTTTATCACGACGGATATGTTGCTCGCGGGTTTGCAGGGCCATGCGCAAAGCATAATTGCCATGGCTGTCGATGGTTACACCAATGATACGGCCTGGAATCGAACGCTTATATTCTTCCTTGGTAGCGAAATACGCCGCATGCGGCCCGCCGAAACCCATAGGCACGCCAAAACGCTGGCTTGTACCAACTACTACGTCAGCACCCCATTCGCCCGGAGGCGTTAGCAGCAGCAAGCTCATCAGATCGGCAACAACAGTAAGCTTGATGCCTTTTTCGTGTGCTTTAGCAGCGAAGTCGGAATAATCGTAAACTGCGCCGTCACCTGCCGGATATTGCACGATGGCGCCAAACATATTCTCGTTCAGCTCAACAGTGCGGTGATCGCCTATTTGCAGTTCGATGCCATAAGGCCCCGAACGTGTTTTTAAAATATCAATTGTTTGCGGAAACACTTCTTCAGACACGAAGAACACTTTTGCATTTTGGTTCTTGCGTAAGCTGTATTGCAGGAACATGGCCTCAGCGGCAGCAGTCCCTTCATCCAAGAGCGAAGCATTGGCAATTTCCATACCGGTCAGGTCGATGACCATGGTCTGGAAATTCAGTAACGCTTGCAAACGTCCCTGAGCTATCTCGGCCTGGTAAGGCGTATACTGGGTATACCATCCCGGGTTCTCGAGAATATTACGCTGGATAACACCCGGCACAATGACATCATAGTAGCCCTGGCCGATATACGATTTAAATACCTTGTTTTTTGATGCAGTTTGCTTCAGCGTGTTCAGGTAATCGAACTCGCTTTTTGCCGGCGGAAGATTGAGCGGTTTTTTAAGCCGGATGCTCGCCGGTATGGTTTCTTCGATCAATTTATCAAGTGAACCTACCCCAACTACTTTTAACATTTCGGCCGTATCGGCTTCATTTGGCGCAATATGCCTGCTCTGGAATTTCTCCTGATAATCTGTGTTCAACTTCATGAATATGTGTCCCGGTTAATTATGGCGCAAAGGTACAATTTTGGTAACTGATTAACAATTGCATAACCTGAGTGTGACAGTGACGTTACACCGGTCTGTTTTGCTCAAAAAATCGTATTTTTACCGCCGCAAACCTGGACCATGCGGGGCAAGCTCATATCACTCATTTTCATCACCTTGTTTTTCTGCGTAAAAGCATTTGGGGCGACTTTTGTCGTAACGAGTAATGCTGATTCGGGGCCCGGGACGCTGCGCGATGCGTTGACGCAGGCGGCGGCGAATGGGAGTGCGACGACGGATTATATCAATTTTAATTTGCCCGATATCAGTCAGGCAGGAAGGACAATAACCCTATTGAGCCAATTGCCGAATTTATCAGCCAATCTAGTAATTGATGCAACAACGCAACCCGGAGCGTTCTTTGGCGTGAGCGGTGCTAAAGTGGAAATATTTGATGATTTTTTACCGCCGCAATTGACCGTTTCTTATGTATTTAAGGGAAGTAACCTGGGCAGCTTTAGCATCAGCAGCTTGTATCTGGATGCTTTAACATGGGATGGCCAAGACAACTCATTCAACATCGAAATTGATTCAACGCCTAACGTTACCATTACTCATTGTCTTATGCCAGGTGGCGCAATTGATATTAACAATTCCGATAACTTCATTTTTCAATCAAATATGATCGGTTACCAACCCAACGGGTTAATAGGATATCCGAGTAACTTAAATGTATATGACGTTTCCAATGTTATCATAGGGGGTAATTCTTCACAGGGCAACTTGTTGAGCGGTGGTTTAAACTTGACTTGGGATCATCTGCCTGATGACTGGACATATGTCATCAGTAATAATAAGCTCGGCACAGATTACACCGGTACCACATCATCGACT
>Ga0207702_10005819_pt1 | contig 10723 bp, 10 predicted proteins | sample KBSCornC62_FD_184302 | JGI IMG/M metagenome (GOLD analysis project Ga0207702, IMG submission 184302) | Corn rhizosphere microbial communities from Kellogg Biological Station, Michigan, USA - KBS Corn C6-2 (SPAdes) (version 2) | ecosystem: Host-associated > Plants > Roots > Rhizosphere > Soil ...
ACCGACCATTCGCCGGCCCCTGAAAAAGCGGATCTCATGCCTTCGGCCTTTTTTACAAACGTGAAGCGCGACAAAGGCAGCGGCCGCCCCACCAAAAAAGACCGTCGTGATATAGATGAGTTTGAAGGCTCTTAAGCGCTAGCTGCCTTTTACACTTATTAAATTAAAAAACCTGCTTATTGCTCGTGCCCGGGTTCCAGGAGAACCTGGGATGAATAAAAATAAAAAAAGCGCCGTGTTGTGTAACGACGCTTTTGTGGGTTTAATAATTGCTGTGGGTTTAATAAGACAACAATGATTTTGATCAAAAATAGAGCATATTTTCAGTCAAAATATGCGCAGAGGGTATTCAGCCCGTATCACTTTATAAGTGGTAGTATTTACTGTGTGAATGAAAATTGTGGTAAATAGCAGGCAATAAACCACAACTATTTAAAATTTGTAAATTGACAATTTACCATTGGTAAAAGGAATGAATCGAAAGACAGGAATGTCAATCGTAAATAATAAGATCGTAAATAAGAGAAAGGTAAGTACTATTTGCCTGTTTTGCTGCCGTCGTAGGCCCATTTGAGGTACACAGCGCCCCAGGTAAAGCCACCGCCAAAGGCCGATAGGATAATGGTATCGCCTTTTTTGAGCTGCTTCTCATAATCCCACAGCAGCAGCGGAATAGTGCCGGCTGTGGTGTTGCCATAGCGCTCAATGTTCATCATTACCTTTTCAGGGCCAATGCCCATGCGCTGCGAAGTAGCATCGATAATACGCTTGTTGGCCTGGTGTGCAGCCAGCCAGGTAACATCATTCGGGCTCAGGTGATTTTTTTCCATGATGCTGGCGCTTACCTCAGCCATGTTGTACACAGCGTGCTTAAACACCGCCTGGCCTTCCTGGTACACGTAATGCAGCTTGTCGTTCACCGTATCGTGGCTGGGCGGCATTGCCGAGCCGCCGGCTTTCATATGCAGGTGCTGCATGCCATTGCCATCGGCGTGCAGAATAAAATCCATCACACCCAGGTTCTCTTCGTTAGGCTCAAGCAGCACGGCGCCGGCGCCATCGCCAAAAATAACGCAGGTGGTGCGATCGGTGTAATCAATAATGCGGCTCATCATGTCGGCGCCAACCACCACTACTTTTTTGTAGCGGCCAGTTTCAATGAACTGTGCGCCGGTGGCCAGGCCAAAGAGAAAGGCCGAGCAGGCAGCGCCCAGGTCGTAGCCCCAGGCATTTTTAGCGCCTACTTTAGCGCAGATGAGATTGGATGTTGAAGGAAAAACAAGATCAGGAGTTACAGTGCCGCAAATCAGCATATCGATCTCTTCGGGACTGATGCCGCGCTTTTTGCAAAGCAGCTTCACGGCCTCAACAGCCATGTCTGATGTGGCTTTTTTCGGATCATTCTCCAGGTGACGCTCCTTGATGCCGGTGCGCGTAGTGATCCACTCATCAGAAGTATCTATGATCTTTTCGAGGTCAAAATTGGTGACGATATTTTCGGGGAGGTATCCTGCTATGGCTGTAATCGCGGCTCTGGTCATTACTGGAAAATTTGTGTTATTTTATCATTCAATCTGGCATCCACCACATCTTTTGCCAGCACCAGCATATTCTTAAACGCCAGCGGGCTTGAAATGCCGTGCCCTATGAGCACGTTTGAGTTGACACCAAGCACCGGCGTTCCGCCATAGAGCTCATAGTTAAATTTATCAAAGTATTCGTCGCTGCGGTTGCGCGACTGAATAAGGTCGTAAAAGGCTTCTGCTGTTTTCAGCAGAATGTTTCCGGCAAAGCCTTCGCATACAACTACGTCAGCCTTATCCTTAAATACATCATGGCCTTCGATGTTGCCAACAAAGTTAAAGTCTTTAGAGTCCTTCATCAGCGCGTGTGCGGCCTGCGCTACCAGGTTTCCTTTTTCGGGCTCTTCGCCTATGTTGAGCAGGCCCACGCGGGGATTGCTGATCTTATAAACTTCGCGGGCGCAGATAGAGCCCAGAATGCCAAACTGGTAAAGCACATCGGGCTTGCAGTCGGCGTTGGTGCCCACATCCAGGATCAGTCCAAAGCCGCCTTTTTCTTTTGGCAGAATAGAGGTGATGCAGGGACGGATGACGCCCGGAATAGCTTTTACCGTGAACATAGAGCCCACCAGCATGGCGCCGGTATTGCCCGAGCTGGCAAACGCGTCGATCTTGTTTTCTTTTAATAATCGGAAGCCTAAAAAAATGCTGCTGTTAGGCTTTTGCGAAAAGGCTTTGGTTGGGTGCTCGCCCATTTCGATCACCTCGGTGGTATGCACATATTCAAACTGCCCGGCATCAACGCCCTGTTTGGTAATATAATCCTTTGCATGATCACTGTCGCCAATCAGCACTAATTTTACATCCTTAGGTAGCTCTTTTGTGGCCAGTATAGCGCCGTCCAAACAATTCTTTGGCGCATAATCCCCGCCTGAAATATCTAAGCCAATCTTCATAATTATTTAAAATCCGGAAATTAACTAAACTACAATAATACAATTTTATATGCTTAAAAAATACCCTAAAATGGTTTTGAAATACAAAAAATTAATTCATGGCAAAATCAAGCTCTATTTTGGCCCCATTGTCGTTCGAAAAGCGCACTTTGCCGTCGAGCTGCTCTGACAGCGACTTGATGAGGTAAATGCCCAGCGACATGTTCTGACTGTTGGTGTTGAAATCACGGCTAAAGCCGCTGCCATTGTCTTTTACCTGCATCTGCACGCGGTTGTTGGCTTTGATAATGCTTACCGAAAAAAGGCCGCCTTTGTGCAGGCTGGGCTTAAAGGCATATTTAATGCTGTTGGTAACGATCTCGTTCAGGATCAAACCAAGCGGAATGGATTTGCTTACAGGCAGCATAATGGTATCGTAATTCTCATTAATGGCCACAGTGCCGCTGAGGTTGTAAGAGTTGAAAAGCTCGCCAATAAGCTCTGATGAATACTTGCCCACGTTAATGCTTTTGAGCTCTGAGTTCTCATACAGCATGCGGTGCACCAGCGCCATGCTCATGATGCGCGTTTTGCTGTCGCTGATGATCTGCCTGGCTTCTTCGTTGGCAGTCGCATCTTCCTGCATATTGAGCAGGCCCGAAATAATGGCCAGGTTGTTCTTTACCCGGTGATGCAGCTCGGCCAGCAATACCTCCTTTTCTTTCAGCGAAGCGTTCACCACTTCCTTTGCTCTTTTCAGGTTCTCGTTCTGGCCAATGATCTCGCGGTTTTGATTAAAGATAATGCGTGTCAGCAGAAAGCTGAGAATGCCGGTAATGGCGCTGGCCATAATAAAATCGGTGATCCAGATGAGCCTGATCTGCACCGGCGTCATCTGGACCTGGTAATCGGGAAAATCGAACAGCAGGTTGGCGCTGAAGAACAATGCACACATGAGCACATGCGCCAGCGAGAACTTATCTCTGAAAGAAGGATCGTTCAACAGAATAATGCTGACGATCAGTGGAAAGTAAAACAGATATGCGCCCGTTTCGTAAGGATAATACTTGTTGATGTGAAAGATGGCGAGGTTGATGCAGAAGGTGAACAGCAGAAAAGCCGCTGCCGTGCGTTTTATTTTGTTGAGATAAAGCGATATGCACGAGAGGATGAGAAAGCCCGTGGCCTGCACAAATGAAAAATCGCTTTTAATGATAAAGTAATTGCTGTAGCCAAGCAGAATGCAGATAATGACGAGAAGGTTGATGAGATTAACGGTTTTGATCCGTCGCTTGTCATAGGCGCTCTGGCTGTCTTCGACCCCAAAATTTAAAAGTGTATTAAATAGCCTTTTCAAAAATTAAGTGCCGGTTGAGAGATGCAAGCGGACTAAAGATAGCCTGCAAAAAATAAAAGCAGACACACTGTGCCTGCTTTTAATTAACATTAAAATGAGTATAAAGATCAGATTAAGCTTTTTTCTCCATTACTACGCTGCCTTTGTAGTAGAGTTTTCCTTCGAACCAGTGAGCACGGTGCATTAAGTGCGCCTCGCCGGTGGTTGAGTCTTTAGAGATGGTCATTTCAGGTGCTTTGTATGTAGCACGACGTGAATCTCTGCGTGAACGTGATAATTTTCGCTTGGGATTTGGCATGATTTCTGATTTTAATTTTTATTAAATTTTATTTTGTTCAATTGTTCCCACATGGGGTTGTTTGTCTCGTCTTCCTTTGCAGGCTCCGAGGTGGTTATGTTATTCAGCTTGTCCAGCGTCGCGTAATCGCAGATGAACTGTGTTTCGTCCAGCTCACAGGGTACGCGCCTTGCCGGAATAGCCAGCATAATATACTCGTATAAATAGTGTGATACGTCAAACTCTTCCTGCCCTTCAGGGATCACCAGGATCTCGTCGGTGCTCTCGTCCGTATTTCCGTGTTTGATCACCAGGTCTTCCTCGGCTTCGATCGGAAAATCGAAATACTTGATGCAGCGGTCGCATGCAATACCAACAGTGCCGGTAATGCTGCAATGCAGCTGCAAAAGATTGTTCTGTTTGGTAAGGGTCGCATTCACATGAAGGCTGGCCTTTTCGAACTCACTATTTTCAAATTTACTAAAGAACGTATCGTTTACATCAAATTCAAACTCGTGTAAACCAACAGGCAGGCCGCCAAATTGTATGATGTACTGACTTTTGCCCATGCCTTTTTTAAAAGGACTGCAAATATAGGTTTTTTATTGTAATCCCAAAAATTATTAACAATTTGGGCGCTAAAGTCATCACAGAGTTCAAACCTGCCGCCTGCCCGGGCAGACCGACGAAGAAGGGGCATATCGGGGGCAGGCTAAAAGAAAAACCGTTCCGCATTGCTGCAGAACGGTTTGCCCATTGTATTAATTAATGAAGATTATTTGTGAGTTTTCTCGCTGCTAACAGTCAGCTTTTTACGGCCTCGTGAGCGACGGGCTGCCAGTACGCGGCGGCCGTTTGCTGTTGCCATACGCTCTCTGAATCCGTGTTTGTTTTTTCTTTTACGTTGCGATGGTTGAAAGGTGCGTTTCATGTTGTATTATCTTTAATTGTTCTTAAATCTCAAAAATGGATTGCAAATATAGCGCTAATTTTCTTCCCGGCAAACTTTTATTTAAAAAAATACTGCGACCCGGTGGCTAAGTTTTGGCCCCTGAACCTGTCGAAGGGGTCCGGAGCAGTGGATCGGGCCGGGATTGCGATTTTTCCATATTCCCGACACTTTTATGACACGGCGCGCCATTAAAAGCCCTAATTTTGTGCTTTCATTATGGCAAAACGCGGCGCACCACAGGGTCAGGGCATTAAGGATAAAGCAGACCTTCCCAAAGCAAAATTAAGCTGGCAGAACTTTAAACGATCGCTCAGGCTCTTCGAATACCTGGGACGTCACAAATGGAAATTCTTCCTTGGCATGTTCTTTCTGGTGGGCAGCGCTTCGGTAGGCCTGTTCTTCCCGCTAAAATCGGGCTCTTTGTTTGGCTTCTTCGGCGACAACAGCATGCCGCACGATGAGCTGAAAGCGCAGCTCTACCGTTTGGGACTGATCCTGCTGGGCATTTTATTGCTGCAGGGCATTTTCTCTTTTTGCCGCGTGTATTTTTTTACGCAGGTCACCGAAAATCTGCTCAAAGGCCTGCGCGACGACACGTTTAAGCGCCTTATTCAAATGCCCATGGGGTTCTTTTCAAAGAACCAGGTGGCCGAGCTCAGCAGCCGCATCGCTACTGATATTAATGTGATCTCTGAAGCCTTCACCGTGAATATTGCCGAGGTGATCCGCCAGAGCATCGTGGGTTTCGGCGGGCTCATTCTCATGATCTTATACATTGACTGGAGCATTGCCAAATGGTTCATTTTTATTATTCCGCCGCTCACTGTTATTTCCATTGTGTTTGGAAAAAAGATCCGCCGCTACTCAAAAAGCTTCCAGGATAAGATTGCTGAGGCCAACGTGATCGTGGGCGAAAGCCTCACCGGCATTGCCAACGTGAAGACTTTTACCAACGAAGTGTACGAGATCAACCGATACACCGGCAAAACCAACGAGATCCGCATTTTTGGATTTAAGTACGGTGTGTTTCGCGGCTCTTTCTTTGCCTTTGTTATTACCTGCGTGTTTGGCGCAGTGTTCTTTATTTTATTTTTAATGGTGGATGCCAAGATCGACGGAAAGATTACCGCCGATGAATTTGGCAAGTTCATGATGCTGGCCTTATTTGTGGCCGGCTCGCTGGGCGGTTTGCCTGAGCAGATCGCGTCTATACAGCGCGCGCTGGGCGCTACCGACCGCGTGTTTGAGCTGGTTGACGGCAACATCGAAAGCATCGACCTGTTGAAAGAGAACGCGCCGCCGGCTGTGCATGCCAATGGTGAGATCGAATTCAGATCGGTGTCCTTCAGCTATCCATCGCGACCTGATTTTACAGTATTAAAAGATGTGAGCTTTAAAGTAGCAGCCGGCGACACTGTGGCCCTGGTGGGTTCCAGCGGTTCGGGCAAAACTACTATTGCTTCGCTCATTCTGCGCTTTTACGATCCTTCGGGCGGCTCTGTGATGATTGATGGTGTGGATACAAAAACCATGTCTATTACCGAGCTACGCAAGCATATTGCTCTGGTGCCGCAGGATGTAATCCTCTTTGCGGGCAGTATTCGCGACAACATTGCTTATGGAAAGCCAAACGCTACCGATGCGGAGATCGAAGAAGCGGCGAGGAAAGCCAACGCTTTTCAGTTCATCGATTCATTTCCTGATAAGTTCAATACTTTGGTGGGTGAGCGCGGCATTCAATTGTCAGGCGGACAGCGCCAGCGCATTGCCATTGCCCGCGCTGTGCTTAAGAACCCAAGCATTTTAATTTTAGATGAAGCCACCAGCAGTCTTGATAGCGAAAGTGAGCGCCTGGTGCAGGAAGCGCTGGATAAGCTCATGGTAGGCCGCACCAGTGTGGTGATCGCACACCGCTTGTCAACCATTAAGAATGCTGATAAAATTGTAGTGCTGCAGGGCGGATTGATCCAGGAGACCGGCACGCACGAACAGCTGATCCTGAATGAAGAAGGCTTGTACCGCAAGCTGAGCAGGATGCAGTTTGAGCTGAGCTAGGAACGACGAGCCACTAACTGCACGAATAATACACTAATTATTCTATAGCCTTATTGTATAATCGCTGAAACGGTCATGCTGAACCGGTTTCAGCATCTGTAGCTTCCGTTTCAGCGGCAACCGAATTGTACAGCTTTATGTTCTCTGTGGTGAATAATGTGCGCGCATTACTGCCACTTTAAACAGCCAATCGGAAAATTAACCTCCGAGCACACTGCTTTACCCTGATGCTGCGCAGGCTGCCAGCCCGGCATGTTCAGCAACTCTGCACGTAATTTTGTTTTGCAATTCAATGAAAGATCGGGCTTTATAAACTCAACCTCTGTTACCTGTCCGCTGGCATTAATAATAAATCTTAAGTACAACTTACCGGGAGGTGTGTCACCGGCAGCGCAGTTGTGGACTACCGAGGACACACGATCGGAAATGAATCTCATCGCTTTCATGTTGTCATATTTTGCAGGCACTTCCGGTGATTTATAAATGGAATCGCAGGCCGGCGTGATACTTTGAGCTTTCGTAAAAAAGCTGCTCACAGTTAGCAGTATGAAAATAAAGTTCCGGTTCATGCTTATTTTGTAACGGCCATGATCACGCCAAAGTCTCCGTCGGTTTGCAGCCAGTTCTGCTCAGGCAGGTACATGCGCGACACAGCGCCATCCAGATACAGCGCCTGTTCGCATCCCAGCTCTTTGAAGTACAACGCAAAATCATAAAAGTTGATCGGGAGCCGCGATAGGGCAAACACCACTTTGTTATTGGGCAAAATGCCAACGCCGTTTCGGATATTTACATTCACAGAGCCTTGTGTGAATTTGGGATTGATAACTCCATCTATCACCAGCATTGGCCCTGATTGGGTAGCATACTTTATTTTTGAGCTGGCTTTAAACAGTTGTGTCTGGCAGATCTTCGCTGCGTTGCCAGAGGTCAAATAGAACACGCCGTTGGGTTTCATGTAAAAATTGCCTCTGCCGCCTTTGCCAGTGTCAAGCTTTACCTGCGTCACATGATCTTCAATGTAAAGTCCCAGTGGTGCGCCGTTGACGGCATACATGCCGCCGTTCATGGCAAACACCAGCGTTTTATGTTTTGCTTCAAGATAGCCGCGCAAGTTTTGGATAGACTTGAAAAGTTCTCCTTTCGGATTGCGCGAATAAAATGTAAGCTGCTGCTGTTTGGTGTCAACGGTATAGCTGATCATGCGATCATTGTCTCTGAAAGGGCAGAAGGCATAAAATGCAGCAATGAAAATTCCAACAAAAAAAGTAAGTGTGAGTTGGATAAGAAAGTGGCGCATGATCAAAAGTAGAGATTTATTTGGTGTGGCTGTCAGGTAAGATCGTAGCTTATTGCCTAATGATCTTTAAGCTGCAAACAAAAGCCATCCCGAACGGAATGGCTTTTGTTTGTTGAAAATGCAGCTGTCTTATTTCAAAAAGCTCAATATTTTCTCCACGCTGTCTTTCGCATCGCCATACAGCATGTCGGTGTTTGGCTTGTAGAACAATGGGTTCTCAACGCCGGCATAGCCTGCTGACATAGAGCGTTTCATTACAATTACCTTTTCCGCTTTCCAGGCTTCAATTACCGGCATGCCGTAAATAGGGCTCGATGGATCGTCCTGCGCGCCTGGGTTTACCACGTCGTTAGCGCCGATCACCATCACCACATCGGTATCAGGCAGGTCTTCGTTGATCTCGTCCATTTCCAGAACAATATCATAAGGCACGTTGGCTTCGGCCAGCAACACATTCATGTGGCCCGGCAAACGGCCTGCCACCGGGTGAATAGCGAAGCGCACCTTTTTGCCAGCTTTGCGCAGGGTTTGCACCAGGTCATAAATTGGGTATTGCGCTTTGGCCACAGCCATGCCATAACCCGGCACGATCACCAGCGATTTGGCTTCTTTTAAAAGCTGTGCTACTTCATCGTGTGTTACCGAAGTCACTTCGCCTTCAATGGTTTGTGCAGGGCCACTGGCGGCAGGCGCATTGCCAAAGCCGCCAAAGATCACCGAGAAGAACGAGCGGTTCATGGCCTCGCACATAATAATAGAAAGAATAGCGCCCGAGCTGCCAACCAAAGCGCCGGTTACGATCAGCAGGTCGTTGCCCAGCATAAAGCCGGCCGCCGAAGCCGCCCAGCCTGAATACGAGTTAAGCATCGATACTACTACCGGCATATCGGCGCCGCCAATGGCCATTACCAGCATCACACCAATAAAAGCCGAAATAGCGGTCATAATGTACAGGTAAGGCATACCCTCGGTGCCCGGTGCAGAGGCGAAGACCACACCCAGCACAATGCTGATGACAAGGAGAATAATGTTTACCACATGCCTGCCAGGGTAGAGCAGCGGCTTGCTGCGCACTTTGCCTTCGAGCTTGCCCCAGGCCACAATAGAGCCGGTAAAGGTGAGCGCACCAATAAATACGCCCACAAACACTTCCACCAAATGAATGCTGTGCTCGGTAGAAGATAAGGCATGTGTTTTAGGGTCGAGGTAAGAGCCAAAGCCCACCAGCACCGCGGCCAAACCTACAAAGCTGTGTAAGATGGCCACCAGCTGCGGCATGGCGGTCATTTCAACACGGCGTGCCAGCAGCACGCCAATAACTGAGGCAATGGCAATAGCAGCGATAATATAAGCGTGGCCAGCCACGCCCTGGCCTAATACGGTGGCCAGAATGGCAATGATCATGCCGATGATGCCATAGAACACGCCGCGCTTGGCCGACTCCTGCGAGGATAAGCTCCCCAGACTTAAAATGAACAGAATACTTGCAAATAGGTAAGCTGAGATCTGAATTTCCTTAACGATCATAAAATTTTCTTTATTTTTTAAACATTTTCAACATGCGGCGGGTCACTACAAATCCACCAACAATGTTGATGCTGGCAACTAAAATGGCAATGAAGGCGAGGATTGTCATCGGGCTTGATAAGTTGTCTGATGTTTGCAACAGGCCGCCCACAATGATGATGCCGCTGATGGCGTTGGTCACAGCCATCAATGGTGTGTGCAGCGAGTGCGACACATTCCAGATCACCTGCCAGCCTACAAATACCGATAATACAAACACCGTGAAGTGCTGCATGAACTCGGCAGGCGCAAAGCGGCCGAGCAGTAAAAGAAAGGCTCCGATCACGACCAGGCGAATGGCCATAGAAGCGGCCTGCTTTTTCCCTTTTTCCTCTTCCGATACTTTTGGGGCCTCGGCGGGTTTGGCGGCTGCAGTCTTACTGCCGGCCGTAGGGCTTACCTGCAAAGGCGCCGGCGGCCAGTTGATCTTGCCGTTGTATGTTACCATGGCGCGTGATACCACCGCATCGTCCATGTCAATCTTAAACTTATCGTTCTTGCCCATGTCGTCGAGCAGGTGGCACAGGTTGTTGCCATACAGCTGCGAGGCCTGGCTGGGCATCTGGTTCAGCTTGCCCACAATGGTCACGCCATTGTCGGTGGTATAAATTTCATTAGGCTTGGTCAGCACGCAGTTGCCGCCCGATGAGGCGGCGAGGTCAACGATCACAGAGCCGGGCTTCATGGCAGCTACACGGTAATCCATGATCAGCTTTGGCGCCGGCCGGCCGGGAATCTGCGCAGTGGTGATAATAATA
>Ga0207702_10005821_pt1 | contig 10722 bp, 11 predicted proteins | sample KBSCornC62_FD_184302 | JGI IMG/M metagenome (GOLD analysis project Ga0207702, IMG submission 184302) | Corn rhizosphere microbial communities from Kellogg Biological Station, Michigan, USA - KBS Corn C6-2 (SPAdes) (version 2) | ecosystem: Host-associated > Plants > Roots > Rhizosphere > Soil ...
CGGTGCGGGACCGGAGGTGCCCCAGGTTCGGAGGCATCTCTCGGTCCGATTCGACTCTCAAGCAGCCTTGCTGTATGCATCTGAGCCGTGCTGTTTCACCATTTTGTTGTAGACGCCCATTAATAGAAATGCCGCCGGCCACTGTCCCACAAACAGAGCCCAGTCATCCTTGCCAACGATCTTTAAAATGGCTGAAGCAGTGATGGCACCAAATGCTGCCGCCAAATAGCCGGAACTTGGAATCTTGGACGTTTGTGATTCAATGGCACCCGTAAAACGATCTTCTGAAACCCCACTGCGAACTTTATCTTGCATGAGCACTCCTTTTCATTGACTCGTTGTGTTTTGTCGGAAATGGATCGCCGTAGTCGCGTTTGACTAAGCGGCGCGCTTCTGCGTCTTCTTTCCCGCGGGCGATGAGTCCCCTTGTTCTTCAGAACCTTCTTCGTTGGCTTTGGTGTTGATATCTGTAGCGAGCGTGGCGAGTTTTTCGTCGGTTTGCTTTTCTTCCGCTAGAGTCTTTTCGAGCAGCGACGCGTGCTTTGTTTGTCCGAGCACCTTAGCGAACTCGCAAACCGCGCTATACGCTGCTATCTCGTAGTGCTCCACCCGCCGCGCCGCACCGATCAATCCTGCGTCCAATACAGCGTCGTCAAAGCCTTCTTCCATCACCTCGGAACCTTCTTTGACCAGACCCTCCATGCCGACGCACTTCTTGCCCTTCGGGCTCTCGTCGAGCGATTCGAAGATCTCTTCAAGACGTTGGACTTGGACCTTCGTTTGTTCCAGATGCTCTTCGAAGCTAGTTCGTAGTTCGTCTGAAGACGCTGCTTTTGCCATCTTTGACAGAGCCTTGAGCAGTTGATTCTCCGCGCTAAACAGGTCCTTCAATTCGTCCACGTACAGTTTTTTCAAATTTTCGTTTGGCATTTTTCCTCCGGAAATGAGTTCGTTCAAAGGCAAAGGCTACACTCCCACCATCAGTTCAAAATACGGGACGGCGAACTAATATCCGTCATCGCGGGGTTCAGTTCGCCGCCCCGCGTGTCTTAGGCTACTTCGCGAACGCGAGCCTGGTCTTTATCGCCTGTGGCTTCTCCAGTGGAGGACACATCCTGGGCGCCAGTGCGCTCCAAGATTTCCTTTGCTTTCTTGGTCCAAGAGGAATCGTCAGAATGAACGGACAGAAGAATCCCGCCATCTTTAACGCGGCCTTCGTACCGCTTGGCTTCGTACTCCGGGATCCCCATGCCGATCAGAGCGCCAGTGAGCCCACCTACTGCTCCGCCGACTCCAGCTCCCGCGAGGGCAGCCATGATAGGACCCGCGGCTATGAATGGCCCCAGTCCCGGAATGGCGAGGGCACCGATACCGAGTAACCATCCCAAACCGCCGCCCAGCAGCGCGCCGGTTCCGGCACCTGTAGTCGCACCTTCAGGCGCCTTAGTGTTCTTCTCATGAGCAAAATCTTTCGTACTAGTGCCCTCGGGAAGAAGTACTGAAATGTCTGAATTCCGGAAATCGGCGGCTTTCAATGCGTCCACCGCGTTCTCGGCGCTCGTCCGATTCGGATAAATGCCAAATACTGCTGTATTTTTGCCTGCCATGTTTGATTCTCCTGTTGTTTTCAAAGTTTATTGTTGCGGTTTGATGTTCAGTTCGCTGGTGACCTTGCCGTCGCCGGCGACTTCGGCAGCCTTGGCTTCAATTGCTTTCTTCTCGTCCTCGGATCGCACCGGCCCCTTGAGCGTTACCTGACCGCCCTGCGTAACGATCTTGACGTTGTGCGCGTAAGTGGAAAGCGCCTTGTCTTTTATGATGGACTGTCGAATCTGCTGGGTGATGTCGCGGTCAGAACGGTTGTCCTTTTGCTGATCTGCGGTCGGCTCATTCTGGCTCCGATCGCGTTCATTGACCTTGGTGTTGTCTGGAGCAGTTGGTTGACTTGTGGGTTCTTGCGCAAATGCGAACGCTCCACTGCCGAGCAGCAGACCGGTGCACAGAAGACTACGAACAACAGTTCTGTAAAGTGCTTTCATCGTTATTTCCTCCTGAATGAAAATCTCGAGAGATCCAAAGCGTTCGATTGCTCTGGTACGCTCCGGGAAGGGAAATCGTTTAGGGAGTCTGAATGGTCAGATGGTCTTGGACTTCCCGATCACCCGCGTACGATCTGGCGATCCGAACTGCCTTGTCACGGTCATCCGCGCTGACCACAGATCCTGATAGTTTCACCGCATCCGCGGTTAGAGCCACCTGGATGTCCTTGCTCTCCAGACCGGGCTCACTCTTGAGCTTCTCCTCAATTGCACCCTTGGCTTCTCTGGCGCTCAAGGTTCCATTCTGAGTGCCGGTTTTCGGCGTCTCAGTACGATGGGCCGACGCTTCGGCAGTCTTGGGCTGAGTGCCATACTTTCTCACTGTCGCCAGGAATTTATAGGAACCTTCGGGAGCTTTCACTTGTCCCTTCAGGATTTGAGCTGACGGGATCATCCGCCCGTACAGAATGCGGGTCCCGTCCTTGTCTTGCGTGATGGATGCGCCGTTCACAGTGGCGCCGGCAAACGCGCCACGCGCCCGAGAATACGTAAGCACTTCGGCGCGCATCTTCCAATCTGTTTCGCCCTGCACATGTCGTCCGACTGGCCCCGCAGCAGCGGAAGCGTCGGCACCGATCTTGAACTTGCTGGAAAGCATTTTTTCCATTCCGTTGTCGTTCATCACCAGCATGACCACGTCCACCGCTTCGCCACCGATCTGCAATCCCCAGCTACCGCCGGTAACTGAAAAAGGGGCAGGCGCGCTCCATCCAGACGTTGTCCGGCAGGTCGCTAAACCCCTACCGTGCCGCCCTCCAAAGACAAAACCTATCTTGATCATCGACGGTATGACTGCCAGGCACTTGGCGGAGCCAAGAAGTTCCTCCGGAATCCCCTTGTCCGGAGTGCCCATGATCTCGTCTAAAACGGTAGCGGCCGCGTCCATTCGCTTGACTTGCTCCGACGGTTCTTCCGTCGCGACTGCCATATTGCTTGCCAAGAAAGTAGCTGCCAGCACGGCCAATATCCCTGCCTTTAATCGCATTGCAAACATCTTTCTGCGCGAATTCGCGCCATTCGAAGTCGCAATGAGGTGAACTCACGCGACCGGTAGCTTGTAGTGATTGGGGAGTTGCGGACCGCCAACCGACGTCAGTGTCGATTCTTGCCGCAAGCGGCGAAGAATGATGCAAGGAAGCTATACTTGACGATATCGGGAAGAGCACACTGAGGCTATCCCCGCAGCGCTGTACTAATCCAAACGATGTACTGTAGGGCGGAACCGGGCGGCGTGGGCGCTGAGTTGGCCACTCGCCTCTGATTTCCACCCCGGTGACCTGGACTGAACCTCACCTGGTCGTTCAGGGAGCATCCCCTTTCCTTGGTCTTCAATCTTTACGATGGATATCGGCCGTCGCCAGTGCCTCACGATTTCTGTGGCCGTCTAATCTTTTGTGCCACCCCGGTGCCAGTCCGTGCCATTCCCCGCACTGCACCATTTACGTAGTCTAAGAATCGAGGAAAGGTCCTTTCTTTTGGATTTCGGGGGTAAATAGTGAATCTTCTCTCAGCGGCACATCAGTTAGCGTGGACACAATATCCGGCCATCTGGCTGTGCGAGTCCTGCGCAATTCTTTGGCTGGTGATCCGCGTAGTTCGGTCGGGGTGGGTTCGGGCTGGCGTTCTGCTGGTGCTCTGTGGACTGATGCTGAATGGAGTAGTGACGGCTGCCAATGCTGGAACGATGCCCGTTGTCGGCATGCCCTCCACTGTGCATCCCCTGAGCCCAATGTGGCGGGCCGCGACATCGAAAACGCGGCTCCCATACTTAGCAGACCAGGCGCGGCTCGGAATGTTCAGCATCGGCGATCTCGTGATGCTCTGTGGGGGCAGCCTCATCCTTGCGATTTGCTTACGTCGAGTCGTAAAGATGGAGGGGTGGACTGATTCGCGGATGTCGATATCGAAGTCGTGGGCTCCGAGGATGGTCGGTGACGCCACACACGTGCATTCGAACCGCAGTGACGGATCGTAAGTTTGATTTGCCCGGAGTCACGGAATAGGGCAGGGAATGAGCATCTTGGCGACAACTGCTTGGTCTTTTCGATGCGTCACGAGCTGAATTGCGATTGGAACTTGGGCTTTAATCTATTCCTAACGGAAAGACCTAAAAGCGACAAAACGCGTCGTAGCGGGCTATGACCTCGGCCATGCCGTCAGCTGCGGGAAACGATCTGCCTCGACGCTAACGGCAGCGCAACTACGAGTTCACTGCATTTTGTCCTCAGCAATGCAGAGATTTCGACCGGGATAACCGTTGGCAATATCCACGTGGCTGGAGAATTTTGCGGTAGCAATCCGACCTGTTTTGCGACTACTACTCCGGTCAGCAGCACGGTTCCAGAGCCTGGGACGTTGGGCCTGCTTGGAAGCGGCATCCTCGTTCTAGCTGGAGTTGCCCGCCACCGCTTCCGAGCTAGACGAATGAACACTAAATCGTCCGAAGTTGTTTCCGGTCAAATAACCTACGCGTCCTGATTTCGCGACCGACGTTTCACTCCTGATGATCTGGAGAAGCAAGAGCGTGGTCTAAGACTTCTGTGTACGCGAAGCTGCTTGCGGCTGAAGCCATTGGGTGTATGCTTTCCGCCGCCTACCAGTTAACTCGAAAACAGAATACGAGATCAGCCCAACGGGAGTTGGGCCTTTTTTTTCGGGGCTCAAGCCGACTTCTTTAAACGACTGGGGCGGAAACCTCGATGATCTTGCCGCGCTGATCCGTTCCCTAGAAAACGCAGTTGAACTAAGCAAGTGCTCCGATTTCGTGGCCCAAAAGAGAAACTTGCCACTTCCTTGCAATCCACCAGAGACTACGAGTGCGGTTGACTGGCAACGATCAGAAGAGGTTGAGCAAAGGCGACACGGACAACACCGAAGCTTATCAGCTATATCTGAAGGGACGATACTACTGGAACAAAATAACAGAGGAGGCGATTGTGGTGGCCGGTCTTCATGGTTGAACGTAAAAGCTAACACCCAGTCTTGGTACGGGCGAGCGCCAAAACACGCCTCCTACAACATTACGCCACTTTCGGCTTTCCTAAAACTTGTATCACCAGTGCCAGCAGCTCGCCCGCGTCCTCGGACTTAACGACGAAATCGGCGCATGCGACGGTTTCTTCGTCTCCTTGAATCTCAGGTAGAACCGCAATCAGAGGCGTCCTCGGATAAAGCTCCTTTAGACATTCGCAAAGTTCGCTGGAGCTATCGTCACCTGGAATGTGATCTAGGATGAAGGCATCCGGGCGGAACTTCGCAGCGGTCGCGTACGCTTCCTCAGCCGTGTACGCGGTCAAGACATTGAAGCGGCCAATCTCTAGAACAAGCTTCCGGTTGGAGAGGCTGTGTGGCATTACCCGATCCAATACAATGAGCATTGGGCGCACATATCGCTGTTCCCTAATACGCGTCTCATTCAACCACTTGTCGAGTTCATCAGAAAAGGCCAGAACCGTCGAACGATCCGAGTCCGATACCCTGCGAACCGGAAGACCCAAGTCCCTTTCATAGCGCTGCACGGTTCTTACGCCACAGCTCAAGTAAACGGCAATTTCTTTCCACGTGTTGAGCACTCTCCGGGTCTTCCCCTTGCCGTTTTGACCGGTACGTAGTGTTTTTTGGACTTTCGTTTTTCTGCGGATGATTGTGGCTTTCTTCGGCATCGGCTCGACCTCCTGCCACATGAAGCCGTGTGTTTTAGAGTGGCGATACGGTAGGAGAGCCTATTCTACGCAAGCCGCTCTCGCTCGGCAAAGCTTAGTGGCACCACCTCTGCATTGACCGAGCTGCGGATGACGACCAGCACCTCATCGCGCGCGCAAAGTTATCGGAATTGTTGCCGTGTCCTGTCCCTAGACTTTTCTTGACGGTTTCGCGACTCTCTCTGCAAAAGTAATCACGTACCCGTCAGGGTCTTCGATTGCGAACTCGCGCAGTCCGAACCCCTGGGTTCGGAGCGACATGACCACCTTTACAAGCGGTACGATTCGCGCGTGCACGGTATCCACTCCATTGACCTCTATTAGCATGATGTTGCCGCCGCCGAGTGTTAGGTCAGAAAACCGGGGATCCTCTTTGATTACCGTCGAGCGGTCACTGAGAAAGATCTTGACCGGTCCGCTCTCAACCGACGCGAACATGAATGGAGAATGTTCGGGGAAGATCATGCTGCGATCAAAACCGAGGACATCCTCGTAGAACCGGAGGCTAGCGTCGACATTCGAAACGATCAGGTTGGGGGTAAGTTCGTGCAGGACAGCTTCGGTAGGCTCATACGCAATAGCAACACCTTTCGCGTGCTCGCATACAGAATCACACCATTGTTGGTCAAAGGCAGTCAACTGTTGATAGCAGGCGATAGCGCTCGTTGAAGGGTTTTGAGCGTAACCGCGATTTATCAACAGTTGAATCTGCGGGGCACAATCCAAAGAAACTCAGGTAACGAGTAAGACCGGGTCGGCAACAATGTCGAAATTTGACGACTGGAAGATGTGCTGAACTCCATCTCTCAGCGTCGGGCGTGAGATATGCGGATCGGGACTTCGAAAGAGCAGAGAGCCCCGACTTTTAGATCGGACACTCTCTGCTCCTCGCGCATGAGCAGCTATTTGCCTGTGTTAACGAACTGGATGCAATCGCCCTGGTTCTTAAAGCTAAATGGGAAGCTGAACCGCTGCCATCCGCCATCCTTGCAATCAGCCTTGCTCGTCGGCAGTGGTGTGAACGCGAGGTCGCCCACACCACCGACTTTCGTGAAACCTACGAATGTCTGTGTGCCTGTCGGCGAGAGGGTGTAGATGTCACCTTCGTCACCACCTGAAGCGAAGATGACACCATCTGTGGGGCGCACCGCCAGGCCGCCCACGTGCGCTTGGGTGTACGGGTCGCTGGTCGTGAGCACTGCGCCGGTATCCGGGTCCAGTGTGTTCAGATATCCCGCCACAAACCCGGCATCGTCGAAGATGGCGCTATTTTGGTAAAGCGTCCCGTCGGGCCCGAAGGCGAGTGTTGTGCCGATCACCCCGGTTCTCCCGATGAGAGTAGCCACACCGGTGGCGGGTTCAATGGTGTAGATGGAGTTAATAAAATCGTCTTCACTGAGGCTTGTGCCGTAGAGCGTGTTGGTGCCGGGTTGAAGCGCCAGGTCTGTGATGGATATGGGATGATCCCCAGCCGTGATGGTCACAGCCGGGCCAATCTGCGCCCCCGTGCTCGGGTCTATGCGGACGAGTGTGCTGAAGCGTCCTGTACCGAGCATGCCGCTGATGGTTGTGCCGTACAGCGTGCCGGAGATGTCGAACACGAGGCCGGTCAAGCCGGGCACGGAGTCTGGATGACCTACGAGCGCGCCCGCCCCGGTGTCTTGGTTAATGGTAATCACAGCGCCGGGATTCAGTGGTGAGCCTCTGCCGATGCCGCCGTACAAGTCTGTCTGTCCCGCGGCGGCAACAGGTCGCACCACTGAGACTGCCAACATCAGGGCACATAGAAGGATTTTACGTGTTCTCATCGTTTCAACTCCTTTGTTACGGAATTTTTGCTCTGTCGGGTCTGGTGTCATTTGGCTATCGTTTGCCATAATCTTTGTCTCCTATTCGGAAAATGCGCTGGCGCAGTTTCAGTCAGGCTTGGTACCGGTGGTCCGAATGAACCCGTCCTGAGTTTGGCGGAGTAGTGGCTCGGGCATGCTGAGCTAGAACCGCAAGGAGAGTGGCACAGAGACGTCTAAACGAAGATGTCTAACAGAGGCGTGCGCAATCGCGAGCCACAATGTCGGAGCCTGGATGCGATTGCAGTGGGCGCAGCCTGGTCAGGAAGATTGGGGAAAAGGAAAGGGAGCCCGGCCAAAAAAATGGAACTGCGAGACCGAGTCGAGTGATCGCCCGCTTAGACGCTCGCAGTGTGGTCGGGTGGAGATCGAACCAAGGTGAGACGACGGACACCACGATTACTGCCAGAAGAACAAGGACGACGATTCGGATAATGCGCCCCCACATAGGGGCGGCATAATAGTTGTTCAAGTAATCAGCCGTCAATGGGGTCGATACTGGAGTCGTTGTCAGGCTCGGCCTGTCGGGGCCAAAATCTCTATGGCTTAAACTGATAAGACTGTCATTAAGTGTAACGTCAGTTACGAGCCAACCGGGTTCCGAGTCGCCGATCACACGGTGATTCATTCCGCCATGTCCGATGAACATTGCACACAGGCTCAGAAGTTATAGCCGATAATTAAGCGAAGTTTGGGTGCAGGCCCTGAGTACAAGCTGGTCTTCAGTTCGACAAAGGTGCCTTTGCGGGATTGCATTCCTGCCAGGACATTCAGGCCGGTTTCGTAGTCGAAGTTTCCAAAGTCAATTTGTCGTCCTGACTGAAAATTCTGGTGAATAAAAATCATGGCCGGTCCGGCACCGACGTAGGGCGTCCAATTGCGCGTTCGATTCGCGGCCGAGAATCGATACACCCCCTCGAAGTTCAAAGCTATTAGGTCGGCGCTCAATGTCGATCAGGGCGATTTCAAAGTCGATTACAACCTCTCTGAGCAAAATCATTTTTCCGGACGCTATTCCCGCGAAGAACAAGTCAACGAGCCGGTCGATTCGCTGCTCCTTGAGCCCGTCAACTTGGGCGCGGCGATTATGTCTAACGGTGTTCTAGATTGGACACATACCTTGAACCCAACGCTTGTGAACGATTTTCGATTGGGCGTGAACTGGGTTCAACTGAAGATTGCAGACGCCACCCCCGGCATCGGGGAACTCGGTGAGGCTATTGGGATCGCCAATGGAAATAGCGGTGGAGAGGGCCTGCCCCCCATCTTCGTTGGACCCTCCAGCAGCGTCGGTGGAACGGGCAGTCTGGATTGGTCTAACACTGTGATTCAAGTGGGTGACACACTTGGTATGACGCGCGGCCGCCATGTCTTCCATGCGGGGTTCCAATTCATTCGCGAGCGAATAGACGACTCATTTGCCACGGCGCCCTTGGGTTATTTCGGCATGAGTGGAAAGTATACTGGGTCTCCTGATTCAGATTTCTATTTGGGATTGGTAAATGACGAGGGGAAATTTTTTTCAAACGGTGGCTCGAATAGTCCGGACGTTTGGGGCCAGCGCTCAAGCCTCTTGGAGCTTTTGCACAGGATGATTGGCGCGTGACCTCAAATCTGACAGTGAACCTCGGCCTGCGCTATCAGATCCATACTCCTTGGACAGAAGCGCAAGGTCGGCAAATAAACTACGGCATTTATTCAGGTGGAGCCCTACTACCCGGCGGGCAGCCGTTTGCCTGGCTCCATCACATTCCCGGGTTTGCAGCCCGAACCCGACCGCAATAAGGCGCTCTACAAAGGCTACTACGGCATAGGCGACTGGCAACCACGGCTGGGTATCGCCTACACGCCGCGTTTCCTACGGCAAGAGGGTTCTCCGCGGCGCGTTTACCGCATCCGACTACCTCGAAGGAACCGGTAACAACCTCCGCCCAACTATCAATATCCCATTCTGTGTGAACCTGCAGTTCACGAATCTGATACCTCCTGGAATCCCGGGTTACAACCCAGCGAAGCTACAGATCGACAAGGGTATACCTTCTCCCCGCACGGGAGATCCATTCGCTGGAGCAATCTTGAATATTTGGGCACCTGACGTTCGGCCGCCATGACCCAACAATGGAACTTGGCCATCCAGCAGCAATTTTGGAGCGCCACGACCCTGCAGGTCGCCTACGTGGGCCAACGGGGAACCCATCTTATGGTTCCAGTAAACATGTTGCAAGGAAACCTGCAATCCGATGGGAGCATACTCCCCAGCCCGTACCTTTGCGGCAATCCTGCATTGCTTGCAGAAGGAGTAGTCGCCAAGGGGACATTTTCCATTGGAGACATGAGCTACAACGCTTTGCAGGCCGTCTTGCAAAAGCGCATGGGGCACGGCATGGAAGGACAAATCTCTTACACCTATTCTCACTGCCTAACCAATAATATTGGGTACTACGGAGATGGTGCGCAGGCGGCACCACAATCTCCCTACTGGCAAAATACATTCGATCCAAAGGCGGAATGGGGCAGTTGCTACTTCGATTTGACTCACAACCTGACTGCATTTGCTATCTACGAACTCCCGTTGGGCCGAGGGCGGTTGCTGGGGAGAAACTTAAATCCAATTGTTGACGCGGTGGTCGGGGGCTGGAACGTCAGCCCGATATACAGTCTGCACGGCGGATTCCCCCTCACCATTTACGGGAACGACAATACCACTACGAACTCGTTTGGGTCGCGCGCAGATTGCAACGGAGGCCCTAAATACATAAAGCAGTTCATTCCAGGGGTTGGTTTGCAGTGGTTCAGTCCCGAGCCCTATTCGAATTCGGCCGTTCTCGCCTTCGGCACTTGCAGGGTTGGAACAATTCGTGGCCCGGGCCTGAATCGCTTGGACATCGGACTGCAAAAGGAATTTCCCGTTCACGACAAAATGCGTTTTGAATTCCGGGCAGAATTCCTGAACGCGTTCAATCATCCTACTTTCGACGTTCCCAACACTTACTGCGGCGGCTCACCAGGCGCCGCGTGCGATCCTGGGATGGGCTTCATCGGTGGTTCGGAGGGTGAACGCAATATTCAGTTCGC
>Ga0207702_10005822_pt1 | contig 10721 bp, 7 predicted proteins | sample KBSCornC62_FD_184302 | JGI IMG/M metagenome (GOLD analysis project Ga0207702, IMG submission 184302) | Corn rhizosphere microbial communities from Kellogg Biological Station, Michigan, USA - KBS Corn C6-2 (SPAdes) (version 2) | ecosystem: Host-associated > Plants > Roots > Rhizosphere > Soil ...
CAGAGTCGCCCGGTCGTTGCCGACATTGCGGTTGGCGGCCACGTGGCCGGCCAGTTGAGATTCGCAGCCGCCGAGCGCGGCGAGCATGGCGAAGGTGAGTAGCTCGCGGTGTGGCACGTCGATGCCGGGTGCGGGTGAGGTGATCGCCGAAGCAGTTGGCAGAGAGGAACCGCTGGATGTGCTGCTCGTCGGCCGGCGCGTTGGCGTGGAGGGCGTCGACGCGGTCGCCGCCGACGATCTGCTTCTGGACGGCGAGGCCGCGCTCGTAACGGTTCTCGAGTGTGGTGGTCGACTGGCCGGGCAGCGGCAGCTCGACGCCGCGCTCGGTGAGCACGTCGTTGGTCGCGTGCAGGAAGTCGAACACCTTGGCCATGCCCACGTAGGGGACGGCCTGGTAGACGATCTCCTTGGCCTCGACCGGGGTGACGCCGACCGTGAGCGCGGCTCCGAGCATCACCCGGTACTCGGCAACCGCCTGGCCGGCGATCATCGCGGCCAGCTGGATCATCAGCCGGGTCCGGCCGTCGAGCCGGCTGTCCTGAAGGATCTCGTCGAAGGCGAAGTTGTCGAAGTACTCGATCAGCTCCGGGTCGGTGACGGCCAGCGTCGAGACGCGGCCGGGGAACAGCTCGTCATGGTTCTTCCGGGCTTCCGCGGTAGGCATGACGCTCCTCTCGGCTGCTACGCCGTCCACTATGGACGGACGAGGCGGATAGTGACCGGATGGGCGGCCGGTCCGGTGACATGGCTGACGGGTCCGGGTCCGAAGCGGTCGTACTTCGCGTAGTAGGTCCGGTCGATCGCCTCGTGGAGTTCACCGCCATCGCGGCGCGAGGCGAGCTTCAGCTCGACCGCGTCCCCGACTCGGCGAAGCTCGCCGTCCGTCCATGCGGTCATACCGAGCCCACCCGGATCAGAGACTTGATGGCGCGCCGCTCGTCCATCGCGGTGTAGGCGTCGGCGACGTGGCCGAGGTCGGCCTCGTAGTCGAAGACCCGTCCAGGATTGATGGTTCCGGCGAGGACGTCGTCGAGCAGTCCGGGGATGTAGATCCGGGCCGGTGCCGGGCCGCCGCGGAAGCCGACGTTGCGGAAGAACGTCTGCGCGAACGGCACCTGCCCGTGGGGAACGCCGACGATCCCGACGGTGGAGCCTGGCCGGGCCACGGCGAACGCGGTGGCGATCGACTGGTCGGTGCCGACGCACTCCAGGGCGGCGTCGACGCCGACGCGGCCGGTCAGCGACAGGACCGCTTCGTTTGCCTGGTCGCCCCGGGCCTCGACGATGTCGGTCGCGCCGAACTCGCGGACCAGTTGCTGGCGCTGCGGGTGGCGGCTGAGCGCGATGATCCGCTCGGCGCCGAGCCGGTGCGCGGCCAGGACCGCGGACAGGCCGACGGCGCCGTCCCCGACCACGGCGACCGTATCGCCCTTGCTGACGCCGGCGACGGTGGCGGCGTGGTGGCCGGTCGACATGACATCGCTGAGGGCGAGGATGGACCGCAGCGTGTCGTCGGAGTGCCCGGAGCCGGGGACCGGGACGAGGGTGCTGCCGGCCAGCGGGACCCGGACCGCCTCGCCCTGGCCGCCGTCGATCGTGCCGTTGCCGAAGTTGCCGCCCTGAACGCAGCTGATCGTCGAGCCGTTCAGGCAGTGCTGGCACGTCATGTCGCTGTAGATGAACGGCGCGACCACGAGGTCGCCGGGCGCGACCGTGTTCACGTCGGCACCGGTCTCCTCAACCACGCCGATGAACTCGTGCCCGATCGACCCTTCTGCGTGCGGGCTCTCGCCCCGGTAGTACCACAGGTCCGACCCGCACACGCAGGCCAGCACCACGCGCACGATCGCGTCCGTCGGCGCCTCGATGACGGGGTCCGGGCGTTCGCCGACCTCGACGACGCCGGGCCCGCGGAAGATGGCGGCTCTCATGCTCGGTCTCCTCTGTTGTCTGCGCCATTGAGGAAACACCGGCGCAGCCTGATCTGGGAGTGCCTGCTGTCCCGGGTACTGGCAGCCCCTCCCTGGCCGTCTACCCGGGCCGTAGCGTTGAACCCGTGGACAACCGGAGCGAGGTACGCGAGTTCCTCTCCAGCCGCCGCGCCCGGCTGAAGCCGGAACAGGCCGGTCTCCCCGCGTACGGCGGCAACCGGCGCGTCCCCGGCCTGCGCCGTGAGGAGGTCGCGCTGCTCGCCGGGCTCAGCTCCGACTACTACGTCCAGCTCGAACGCGGCAACCTGCACGGCGTCTCCGAGAGCGTCCTCAACGCCGTCGCCAACGCGCTGCAGCTGGACGAAGCCGAACGCACCCACCTGTTCCACCTCGCCCGAACGGCGAACGCCTCCGCCGGCAAGCCACGCCGGCCGTCGCCGCAGAAGGTCCGTCCCGGCCTGCAGCGGGTCCTCGACACGATCACCGATGCGCCGGCCTGGATCCGCAACGGGCGGGCCGACATCCTCGCCACCAACCGGCTCGGCCGTGCCCTGTACGCGCCGGTGCTCGAGGATCCGGTCCGCCCGGCGAACACCGCCCGGTTCACCTTCCTCAGCCCCCGCGGCCCGGAGTTCTACCGGGACTGGGAGACCACCGCCAAGGACATGGTCGCCGTGCTACGAGCCGAGGCGGGTCGGAACCCGTACGACAAGGGCCTGACCGACCTCGTCGGAGAGCTGTCCACCCGCAGCGAGACCTTCCGCGGGCTGTGGGCCGGCCACGACGTACTGTTCCACCGGACCGGCCGCAAGAACCTGCATCACCCCGTCGTCGGCGACCTCGACCTCACCTACGAGGCGTTCGACCTGGCCGCGGACCCCGGACTGCGGATGCTCGTCTACACCGCCGAACCCGCCAGCCCGACCGCCGACGCGCTCAACCTGCTCGCCAGCTGGGCCGCCACCCAGGACCAGACCGACCAGGCGCGCCGGGCGCGGACAACAGCCGAAGGAGAGCAGTAAAGCGCAGCCGGCGGCAAAGTCGGTCAGGTTCTTTCATGCAGCTGACCGGTGATGGCCCGCACGGCCCTACCGGCGGATGCTTCTCGAGATGAGCCTGCTGGTTCGCAACCTGATCTTCACCGTCTTCCTGCCAGGTGCTGGGGCAGTCTACGGGCCATGGTGGATCCTCACCCGCGGTGATGCTTCACCGACCCCCACCGCCTGGCCGGCGGTCTCGGTCATCGTTGTCGGTGCCGCCGGCTACCTGTGGTGCTTGTGGGTGTTCGCGACCGTCGGGCGCGGCACGCCGGGTCCGTGGGATGCCCCGCGTCGTGTTGTTGCCGTCGGGCCGTACCGGTGGGTCCGCAATCCCATGTATCTGGCGGCGCTGCTGGTCGTCCTCGGCGAGACGTGGCTGTTCCTGTCGCTGCCGTTGCTGCTGTACGCCGGCGCGCTGGCGGTCCTTGTAACCCTATTCGTGATCGGCTACGAGGAGCCAACCCTGCGTCGCCGCTTCGGCGAGTCATACGTTCAGTACCGGCAGACCGTTCCCCGGTGGATTCCGCGCCGACCGCGCACTTGACTGCCCCCGTTGCCCGGAGGTCTGGATCAGCGACGCACCCCCACCAATCACCGACCGTGTTGCCGACAGCCATCGCCGCGTCCCGACTGCGAAACCTCCGACACCATACGCTGCATGACGGTCGACCACGCCGAACGCGCGGGCGACGTCTGAAGGTGCGCGTGCTCGAGGGCTTCGCATCCGGGCGGTGGACTACTGGGACGTCCATGACCTTGGTCCCGAAGCCGCTCTATATGGGATTACGGCGACCGGTGATAAGTGAGCGGTCCACCGGCAGGCCGATATGAGACCCAGTCCATTCCGTCGCTCGAGTAGACGACGGCGGCGTGGCACTGCGCGGGTGTCTCGAACCGGCTAGTGGGGCCGAGTTCTGCGGTGTGCCGGTTTGCCTGCCAGATTGCGGTCCACGTCGCGAGAGCGATGACGCCGGCAACGGCAGCAGCCAGACGCCTGGCTGGCAGGGGACGAACGAGGACGGAGCCGGCGCGAACAGTGCGACTTCCGGCGTGGTAGGCCAGTGCGAGGATGCCCAGGGCGATGACGATGTCGGCAATGTTTGTCTTCGCGGACTGCCAGGCGGGCACGGGGATCCAGTCGATGCAGCCGCGGGTCAATCCGGCGTGGAAGAGAGATGACACACCGAGGCGGTCGAGGAGGTTGGAGAGCAGGCCGGCCAGGACAGCGGTGACCGCCACGCGTTGGCCTCTGTTCGCCACTGTGCGTACTGCGCCGAGCGCTGCTATCAGCACGACGGCGTCGATCGAGTCGCTGGCCGCGCCGAAGGTCTGGCTCTTCCACAGCGCATCGCTTAGTGCGGAGGGGAGGACCGTCGGACCTCCGGCGTTGACCACGAAGGTTCCTGCTGGCTGTACGGCCTTGCTGGCTTGGTCCGCGAGCACGATGGCAAGGCACAGCAGCGAGGTCCGCCGTCCCCGAGTCGCAAGCGGTCCGCCCCGCGGCCGCGTCCGGACCGGGCTGTTCGTGGCGGCTGTGGGAGCGCCGTCCGGGCGGCGCGGTGGCTCAGCGGTGACGGCCGAGGTGCGCATCGCGGGCTCCTTCGATGGATATCGCGAGCACCGTGCGCGCTGCCGGTAGCCTTCTGGTTGACGAGCTTCAAGGCGCCCGCGCTCAACCGAACATCAACCGCTGGAGCGGACATTGTTCGGGCTGACCGCAGCTGAGGGGGCCCGACATGGGGGAAATAGGGCACTCGCGGCCGGTCCGGCCACCGTCGGACGGCCGAACCGCTCATTCCGCGTGGTTCTGCGTGCTGGGCACGCTCGAGGTGATCGGCGCTGATGGGGTCGTAGCGCTCGGTTCGCCCAAACAGCGCCGGCTCATGGCGGTGCTGGTTTCCCGGGTCGGGGAGCCGGTGTCGGTCCACGCCCTGGTGGATGCCGTATGGGATGGCGCGGCGCCCCGGTCCGCGGCGAAGACGCTGCAGGGCTACGTCGTGCACCTGCGGCAGGCTCTGGCAGAGTCCGTCGATGGCCTGCGGGCGACGATCGTCACCGCGCCGGGCGGATACCTGCTCGACGCCGACCCGGATGCGGTGGACGCCGTGCGGTTCACCTCGCTGCTGAACCGCGGTCGGCAGGCCGCTGCGGTCCAGGATTGGACGTCGGCGCGGGTGTTCGTGGCGGAGGGATTGGCGCTGTGGCGGGGCCCGGCGTACGCGGAGTTCGCCGGCAGCGAGTTCGCGGTGGCCGAGGCGGCGCGGCTGGAGGAGCTCCGGCAAGTGGCGTCGGAGACCCGGTTCGAGATCGATCTCGCGCTCGGTGAGGACGCCGCGCTGATCCCGGAGTTGGAGAAGGCGGTCGGCGAGCAGCCCACCCGGGAGCGACTGTGGGAGCTGCTGATCCGTGCGCTGTATCGCGCCGGCCGGCAGTCCGACGCGCTACTGGCCTACGTTCGGGCCCGGACGGTGCTGGCGGACGAGCTGGGCGTCGACCCCGGCCACGGTCTGCATGCCGTGCACGCGGCCGTCCTCGCGCAGGACCCGGCCTTGGATCGGCCGTCGAGTCCGCCGGCTGCCACCCGCGGAGTCTCGGTGCGGCAACCGACCGCGGGCGGGTACGCCTTCGACGGGCGCGAGCGGGACATCGAGTGGCTGCGCGGGCAGTGGCTGGCGACCCACGAGTCCGGCGGTCGGGTCGCGGTCGTGGCCGGACCGGCCGGGATAGGCAAGACCCGGCTGCTGGCCGTCTTCGCCGACGAGGTGCAGCGCTCGGGCGGCGTGGTCGTCAGGCGGTCCGGGTTGACCGCGCCCAACTTGGCCGCGGTGGCCGCGGTGGCCAAGGGCGGTGCGGCGCTGGTCGTGCTGGACGATCCGCGGACCGGGTTGGACGTGTCCCCGCTGTCCGAGTTGCCGGTGCTGATCGTCGCCGGCGTCGACCGGGACGCGGCACCGGCACACGTGACCGCCAGCCTGGCCGCGGGAGCGTGGTGGGAGCTCGACCCGCTCCCGGATGACGTCTGCGCACGGATCGCCCGACGCTGGCTGGGAGACGACACGGACGGGGTGGACGTCGCCGCCGTCCTGGCCGCCGCGGGCGGCAACCCCGGGCGCCTGCACCGGCTGCTGTCAGACGCGAGCGAGCGGCGGTCACGGCAGCGGATCGACGCCTCCGTCAGCGAGCTGCGCGCGGCCGGCGCCGAGCTGGCGGCGTTGCGCGCGGACGTGGCGTACGAGATCCGGGGATTGCGTCGGGGGCGGACACTGTCCGCTGGGGAGACGAGGCCCTCGGCCCGGTCGCGCCGTCCCTACCGGGGCCTCGAACCGTACGGCACCGACGACGCCGAGCTCTTCCACGGACGCGACGCCGTGGTCGCGCAACTGGTCACCCGGGTAGCCGACACGGGCGTCGTCGCGGTCGTCGGCGCGTCCGGCAGCGGCAAGTCGTCACTGGTCAAGGCCGGACTGCTGGCGGCACTGTCCGCCGGCTGCCTGCCGGGCAGCGGGTCGTGGCCGCAGTTCCTGGTCACCCCTGCCGAGGATCTGCCCGCGCCGTCGTCCGCACCGGCCGTCGTGGTGGTGGACCAGTTCGAGCAGGCCTGGGTGGTGCACGACGGCGATGAGCGCCGGCGCTACCTCGACGCGCTCGTCGGGCTGGCCGACGCCGGCCACCGGGTCGTGCTGACGCTGCGCGCCGACCACGTCGACCGCTGCTCGCAGCACCCGCGGCTGCGCGAACTGGTCGCCGCGGGCACGCTCCTGCTCGGTCCGCTCGACCCCGCCGAGATGACCGACGTCATCGTCGGACCAGCCGAGACCGCCGGCTACGATGTCGAGCCCGCACTGGTGGAGCGGATCCTCGACGACGTACGCGGGCTGGTAGCACCGCTCCCGCTGGTGTCCACCGCACTGGCCGACACCTGGGACGACGCCGCCGCGGGCCCCTTGACGCTGGCCGGATACCTCCGCTGCGGCGGGGTGGTGGGGACGTTGGCTCGCCGGGCCGAGACCGCGTTCGCGGCCCTGACCTCCGAGGAGCAGATCGCGGCGCGGAGGGTGTTGCTGCGGCTGGCGACCGGTGAGCCGGGAATGCTGGTCCGCCGCCGGTGCCCGTACGCCGAGGCCGCCTACGACGAGCCAGCCCGCCGCGTCGTCGACGCCCTCGCCGCGGCCAGGCTGATCACCGTCGAGGCGGAAGCCGTCGAGGTGGCCCATGAGGCGCTGTTCGACAACTGGCCCCGGCTTGCCGACTGGCTGGACGAGGACGAGCAGGGCCGCCGGCTGCGGGCACATCTGGCCCCGGCCGCGCTCGACTGGGACCAGGGCGGCCGTCCGGCCACCGACCTCTATCGCGGCGTGCGACTGGACGCGGCCGTCCACTGGGCCAACGAACACCCCACAGATCTCACCCCGGCCGAGCGGGACTTCCTCGCCGCATCGGTGTCCCGCGCCGAGCAGGAGTTGCGGGCCGAGCGGGCGCGCGCGGCCCGTGAGGCGCGGGCCGGCCGTCGGCTGCGGGTGCTGCTGACCGCTGTGGCCGCCGCCGCCGCGGCGGCGGTCGCCGCCACCGTCCTGGCGGTCGGGCAGCGGAGCACGGCAACCGAGCGGGCCCGCTTGGCGACCGCGCGGCAGCTCGGCGCGGCCGCCCTGGTCAACCAACCGCTCGACCACTCCCTGCTGCTCGCCGCATCCGGCGTCAAGATCGACAACAACGTCGAGACCCGCAGCGACCTGCTCGCCGCCCTACAGCGCAGTCCGGCAGCGCACAGCGTCTGGCACGGCGACGGCCTCCCCCTTTACCAGCTGGCGCTGTCCGATCACGACCAGACCATGGTCGGCGCCGGCGCGAGCGGCATCTCTGTCTGGAACCTCGCTCGCGAGCGGACCGCGGCCGCTACGAAACTGTTCCACAACGAGTGGACCCCGCTGCTCGCGGCCCGCCCCGGCACCGACCAGATTGCGATCGCCAACCTCAGCGGCACCGATAACATCACCTACCCGTTCGAACTCTGGGACCCCCGGCAGCATCGCGAGAACGGGCAAGACATCCTGGGCCTGACCGGCCGGGCAAGTTCGCTGGCCTGGTCAGCCGACGGCCGCTGGTTGGCCGCCGGGCAGCAGCACGGCGACGTCCTCGTGTGGGACGTCGAGCATCTCAGCCGGCCGCCGCTGCACATACGACGTCATCACCCGGTCGACACTGCGGACACTCTCGCCGCTCCTGTTGTGTTCCCGGTCGTGGCGTATGCCGGCGGCGACAGTTTCGCGATCATCGAGCAGTCCGGCGACGCTGAGGTGCGGTCGCCGGGCTCAGGCCAGCCGGTACGAACCTTCTCGGTCGGCACCCCGGGCGATCTCGCCTCATTCGCCGGCGACCCGAACGGGGCCCTGCTCGCCGTAGGTCATGCGACCGGCGCAGTCACGCTGTCCTCGCTCGCCGACGGGCGCCCGCTGCGCACCCTGGCCGGACACTCCGCGGCCGTCGGCGGAATCACCTTCTCACCGGACGGGCGGCTGGTCGCCAGCCTCGGCGACGACAACGCGGTCAACGTCACCGACCTGGTCACCCACCGCTTGCTCGGCCGACTCACCGGGAGCACGGGTCCGGTGACGGCCGCCGCCTTCACCGAAGACGGCCGTGAGCTGTATACCAGTTCGACCGACGGCACGCTGATCGGCTGGGATCTGGCCAACCTGAACAACTTCGGCGCCCAACTCAGCCCGCCCGGCAGCGGACACGTCGAATGGATGGCGGCGAGCCGAGCGGGTCAGATTGCCGTGGAACACCCGGACGGCACCGTCCGCTTCTGGGCCAGCGGCAGCGCTGTGTCAAGCGAGCCGGTCCACGTCTCAGCCCACGCCCTGAACCGCGGTGCGTTCTCCCCCGACGGTCGTGTCTTCGCCACCTCGGACCTCGCCGGCACCGTCCGGCTCATCGACGTGCGATCGCGGCGAGTGCTCGTACCGGTGGCTCACCTGTCGGCCCCGGCCCGAACTGTTGCCTTCAGCCCGGATGGGCGCCGGATCGCGGTGGCCGACCAGGACGGGACGAGCTACGACTTCGACGCGGCGTCGCTTCGGCAGCCTTGGCCGCCGCTGCAGTTTCTCTACTCGGATCCCCGCCAACTGGCATGGAGCCCCGACTCACAAGAAATCGCGGTCGCCCAGGCAGGAGAAACGGCCTACTCGCCATATGGCGGCGGCATCGTCGTCCGCAGCGCTGGCTCGGGCGTCGGACAGTGGGACTACTCCACTAGCACCAGCTTTGCCCCCGTGTATGACGCCGTCGCCTGGTCACCGGACGGAACGACGATCGCCGCCGGCGGAGACGCCACGGCCGGCGTCCGACTGCTGCGAGCCTCCGACGGAACCCCCATCGGCGGCGGGTGGAAAGACCACGCCCTCACGTGGACGATCGCCTACAGCCCGGACGGTGCGATCATCGCCTCGACAGGCTCCGACGGCACCGTCGTCCTGCGCGACGTCGCCACCGGTGACCAGATCGGCCCGGCCCTGACCACCTCCTACAACCAGCAACCCTCCACCGTCACCTTCGACGGCGCCGGACACCTCATCGTCGCCACCACGGACGGCGGCCTCTGGCGGTGGAACATCGACGTCGCCTACCTGCTGCACCAGGCGTGCGCGATCGCCGGCCGCAACCTCACCACACAAGAATGGAACAACCTCCACACCGGCCGCCCCTACCTGACCGCCTGCGACTAGCCACACGGCTTCACCCGATCAGCATCGCCCGGCCGTGTACCCACTGCGGCAGATGAGTGCGTTTCTTGACTTGGCCTGAGGACGCCCTGCGGGTCGGCGGCGCGTTGTTCGGACAGCAGGGCCCGCAGCGGGTGGCTTCATGCCGACGCAGGTGAGCGGGCCTCGCGCCGGCGGGTGCTTTCGCGGTCCACAGCAAGGCAGCAGTATTGGCCGTCCCCACTCGGAAGCCGGAGGCACCGCACATGACGATCCCTCTCTCCCTCGGCCCCATCCATCACGTTCGCCTCACGGTCACCGACGTCGAGCGGTCCCGGGCGTTCTACACCGAACTGCTGGGATTCCAGATCGCCATGGACACCCCGCCACCGGCCGACGACCCCCACCACGGGCTGACGGTGGACCTCCTGCAGGACGGGATCGTCCTAGCCAACGGCGACCTGCTGCTGGGGCTGCGCCCGGTGGACGCCGCGCGGGCCACCGACCGCTTCGACCCCTACCGCTGCGGCCTCGACCATCTCAGCTTCGCCGTCACCGGCCGAGCGGACCTGCAGACGGCCGCACAGGCCTTCCGGGACCGCGGCGTGGAACACAGCGAGATCACCGAACTGCCGCCCTTCGGAATCGCCGTGCTGCCGTTCAAGGATCCGGACGGGCTCGCGCTGGAACTCACCGCCCCCCTGTAGCCACGCCAAAGCCGATCCAGGCCGACTGCCCGATCGCGCAGTCCGGCCGCGGCGCCGGAGGGCCGGGTCAACCCGACCACCGGGAACGAGAAGGCCGAGCTGCGTGCGCTGTCGAGTCGTTGACAGGCCTGCGTCGGTTGCGGTGCCTCAGGGCCACGGGGGTGTGCTTCCGGCGATGGTCATGACCAGGACGATGTCGGTCAGCGTCCCGTCAACGAACAGCGCGCGGACCGTCGGCGTGTCCTCGAACTGCAGCTCCCAGGTGCCGACCGGGTCGGTTCTGAGCAGCGGCGCCCACTCCCCGCTCGCGGTCCGGCGAGTGCTGGCGATGCCGTCCACCGT
>Ga0207702_10005830_pt1 | contig 10715 bp, 11 predicted proteins | sample KBSCornC62_FD_184302 | JGI IMG/M metagenome (GOLD analysis project Ga0207702, IMG submission 184302) | Corn rhizosphere microbial communities from Kellogg Biological Station, Michigan, USA - KBS Corn C6-2 (SPAdes) (version 2) | ecosystem: Host-associated > Plants > Roots > Rhizosphere > Soil ...
GCAGAACCTGACCCCGCGGCTGCGCTGGCTGCTCGACCGCATGTGGCAGGAATGGAAACAGGTGGAACTCGACATCGAAGCCATGTCGGACGAGCTCGAGCGCATCAGTGAACAGAATGAACTTTGCCGGCGGCTACGTAAGATTCCTGGCTTCGGTCCCCTGGTCTCGACTGCAACCGTGGCCGCCATCGGGAACGGAGCAGCTTTTCGACGAGGGCGTGACTTTGCCGCCTGGGTGGGGATTGTCCCACGACAGTACTCCACTGGGGGTAAGCAGAAGCTGCTCGGCATCAGCAAGCGTGGCAACCGGTATCTGCGTCGCATGCTGATCCATGGGGCTCGTGCTGTGCTGTTTCGCGTTAAATACGAGACCGGAGGATTCGGCGAATGGTTCCGTCGGTTGGCTCAGCGTGCACCGCGCAACAAAGTGGTGGTCGCCATCGCTAACAAACTGGCTCGCATGGCTTGGGCCGTGCTATCCAGCGGGAAAGAGTACCACTACCAGCCGCTGCAGGCGACCGCAGCGTAATCGGGCCGTGGAAAAGACGCTGCGCTTGGAAAGCATAAAACGCTTTCCACTTTCCCACCGCCCCGACGAGCAAGTTTTGCAGTAAGTTCCACCAAGGTCTGCTGAGGAGAGAAGAAGACGAAATAATAGTCCAATGTCGTGTCGGAAAACCTGGTGGCGATAATGTGTCCTTCGTGACCGCGCGATTTATAAGGACCGACACGCGCGCATCATCATCGAGTGCCCGGAGAGCGATTCTCCACTAAAAGGCCGGATACATTTGCGCAGACTGAACTTCGTCAACCTTCAAAACCTCTTGCAGTCCGGCGGCGGACCATACATTATCGCCAACGAGCCTAGATGTACACTTCCAGACACACACCTCTCCTGTGCCAATGCCCGTTCACTTTTTCCAGCAGTAGAACTTGTCCCCATCCGCACTGTATCCCGCAATGAACGCCCAACCCCACGAGCGCATGTCTGTGTCTCTTGTCGAACCTTATCTCGGTAATGGAAAGTGCGCCTTCTGTTTGCCAACAAACGTTGGACTTGGGGAGCGGTGAATCAGTGCATTTCACACTGCGGGCTGATTTCACATGGGACGGAAGCCACTTCTGTTCGATGAGACGATGCACGGTCGGAACTTCCTCGCTGGCGACTGCTTCGAGATCGATGCCTTTCAGGCATCCTCGACCGCACTTGAGTTCCCCTATGTCCAACGGATCAGTCTCGTCCTCAAGGTAGAAGTTCTTCGCTAGCATGTCTCGGTACTCAGGCTTTAGGAGCGTTCGATAGGAGCTGAGAATGAACGAATAGACAGCAATCTGATCGGGTGAGAACTCGGTACTGACGTAGCGTTCGATTTTGTCAGGTGCCGCAACGGAAGGTACAGAGAACAGGATTGTCAAAACAACGGCGATAGAGAGGCGGCCCATTTCTTGCCTGCATTTTATACAGACACTTTTCATCCCACAAAGTTCCCGTACTAGCGCAACCTGCCAGCTTCTGGTTAGGGAGAATCTTTAAGTGCAGGCGTCTTCGCCAGGGGCAAAGGAGAAGCGTTATGAGAGTGCATCGTAACTGCTGCGGTTTGGACGTGCAAAAGTCCGCTGCGCTGTCAGCTAAAGAGGTCGCTTGAGCAGGGTTCCGACATTCGATGCCGCATGGTCGAACGCATGGACACCCATTCTCCAATACCACAGCTAGCCTCGATCTCGAAAAGGATAGCTCCTGAAAGGGTTGGGGGTAACCGATCATTGGTCTCCATTCAAAAGGCGAATGGGGCGAGAGAAGCAATTGATGGCGGTGAGAGGGTCAGTAACGGCCCGCACCTGCTTAGCGGGTGGAAAGAAATTGCCAACTACATGCATCAGGGCGTAAGAACCGTCCAGCGTTGGGAATTGATTGGACTTCCTGTTCGCCGAGTGAACACTGGTAGGAGAAGTCCGGTAATTGCGTTGACTGAAGATTTGGATGCCTGGGCGCGCTCTTTGCATGTTCCGTTGCTGGACAGAATTGAAGAACTAAGGGCTACGATCTCATCGCTGGAGTCTCAAATCCGCTCCTTGAAACGTCAGTTGCGCGCGAGAAACCTTCCTGCTGACATGGAGAGTGCCCAAACCTCTAACGTGACAGAGAATGAGAGCAAGTCAAACGCGGAGGAAGTCTCATTATCCTTGGACTAGGGTTGGGGGCTGGTCACCGACGCCTTGAGTCCAGTCCGGCGTAATTTGCAGTGCAGTCTTGGACGACCTGAACTCTAGTCCCCGCATCAAGCCCGAATTCAGTCTGCTCATCGACTTCGAAAGTCAGCTTCACTTTATTGGCGTTTATTGGCGCTTGGCACGCTGACTAGATTCAGCATCGAAGCTTCCGCTCATCAGTAAGACGAGCAGTGAGCTGGAGCTGGCCTTTTTGATGCGCGCAAGTTCACATCTAAAAAGCCAGAACTCCCCCTTGGATCACGGAGCTGCGTATGGATGGCCACACAAAGCTCGAAAAGACGTGGCGACAGCTTGCCGCTGAAGTGGCTCAAGAAGAAGATCCCCAAAAGCTAGCCGAACTCACCGACAAACTGCTGCTAGCCATGGAAGAACAAAAGCGCCAATTTGATGCCCGTTTTCAGCGCGCCACAAAGCCAACTCCAAAGCTGAAAACAGCGTAAACGCTCAGTTGTGCTTATTTCGCATTCTGGTTGTGCTGACGTTTTTGGTGTTGCTTTTCTCGACCATGTTTGTGGGTTTCTATCGGGCGGGCGTGTTCGGGAAACAATGAGAGGGACGCCAGAAAAGGGCAATGGCAAAACCATTATGGGTAGCGTCTCGCCGGTTGCTAGCGTCCCACCCCCCACTGTCTGGGAATGGTCATGGCAATAGAATCGGGTTAAGGCTGTATTCTGTCCGAAATCGAACGACCACGTTCGTAAGGTTTCGGTAGCCTGCTGTTCGCAATCAGGTAACCGGTTCAGCTACACACTTGCGTAGGAGTCGAGTGTCAGCTCGGCCTGTGCGATTCGAACAACTGCGCCGAATCCGCGATGAAGAAATCGCGCGGCGCGGAGAAGCAGAGTACCTAGTCGCGGAATTTGAGAAGATGGCGACGCACAATCATTTTTTTCGGCCCTTCGGACTTTCTGCTTGCCTCTGAAATGCATTTAGCGATTCTTCCAAAAGGATTTGCAAAATCCCGAAAGCGCGTACCATGTCGGGAGTCAACATACTGAGTTCAATTTCGAGCAGATTGCGTTGTATGCAGTCACCTATCGCATCTTGCAGGAGTTTGGCTTCACTCCTTGCCTGTATCGTGTTTCGCCGTGCCCGCGTGCCGCGGTTCGATTGTCAGCTGATATGTCTTGGCCTTGGCCTGCTAGGAGTTGAACTGTGAGTTGCAGCAGTGCTGGCATGTGATCGGTGCGTTCGGGGTCGGATAACCGAACCGAGCTAAGCTCTGCATTGTCCTTCGCTAGCTCAAGCCATCTAGAGTAATGAATTCTGTCTCTCGGCGGATGATCTCGCTCAGCCGTTTTAACTCCGTTGCCTGCCGCAATGTTCGGTTTTGCACCCGGGACGTGATCCGCGCAACCAGCTCCTCGATTTCGGTGGGCTTAATTAAGTAATCATCCACATCTTCGCGAAGCGCCTTTAACACTGAGTCGATATCCGGATAGCCGGTCAGAATAAACCTGACCGCATGTGGCTGCGTGCTGCGCATTGCACTCGCAACTGTAAAGCCGTCGCCTGGTCGGTCAATGTTCATGTCAGAAATGAGAACGTCGAATCTGTGCTCCGCCATAAGGCGAAGTGCCTCAGTGACAGTTGCAGCAGAGCTAACCTTGAACCCATAGGATTGCAACATCAATGGAAGCGTCAGACGAATGCTAGCTTCGTCGTCAACCAACAGGATCTCAGGTTCAGTTACCATTTTCATCTTTCTGGCTGCAGAATAAAAAACCGAACCGGCTGCTGAGATCCAGGGAAAGCGGTTCATCTCCGGCGCTGAGGTTGTGCACTGCTTTTGAATGTTAATCGCTTTCAGCCCTTACGGGGAAAGCATTTGAGAGAAACCGCCACAGGTGCTACATACCAGAGTGGCTTCTTAAAGAATGGCGAATGACGGTGACTGAGAGCGACTTGTGACGGTCATCAGAAGTGATGGACCCTAGTAGTTTGATTCGCCTCTTCGTTCTAGGCTGGAGTCGGCAGAACGTTATTCTGGTTCGAGTACAGGAAATGCATTCGCGCAGCTTTGCCATCCTGCATCAAAGCGGGACGAGATGAACTTCCTGCAAAACCGAATCGGTATAGCGAACTATTACAAGGGTGGGCTTTTGATAACCACCGTCATCCTGATTTTCGGCTATAGCACTCCTCGGTTCTTACGACTGGTTGCGAGGGGACTTGCGAGGATTGCTGAGTAAGGGCTCAGAATGGCGACACTGTATCGCCTGAGCGCTTCCACCCTGAGGACCAACTGGTTCTGCATCTCACCCTGTCCCTGGATGAGTTCGTCTCGCTGCTATTGTTCTGCTTCGCGGAGTGTTTGGATAAGAATTTCTGGGCCTTCTACTCCGTACACAAAGCTGTCGGCGTAGTCTGGATGCTCAAGTTGCTGATTGGTAATCGCAATGATGCGACCGCGCGGACAGCGCTCTCTGTACTGCTGGGAGAGTGCTTTCCTGGCCTCCTTCGTAAGCGAATAGCACATCAGCAATATGCCGCAGCGGCCCTTGCGGATTTTGGTTAGGGCGTCATTCTCCCCTATCGCGGTTAAGACGTTGAATCCCGCACTCGAGCACGGCGTGCCTAAGCCACAGCAATTCCGGGTTAGCGCCTACGGAAATGACTTTCGGAGAGGACATTAGAGTGAAATGAGTGCTTGATGGATGCCGGGTAGGTTCAGGTATGAGAGAGGGACTATGCTGCGCCTCTCCGTGCACTTTGTCATCCTGGCGGATCCTGTCCATGGCTCGGCTGCCTTCGGCATAGAGAGCGGATTAGTTCTTGAGCCAGCTTAAGGACTTTATTAGGGTCGTGTTCTTCTGCCGTTTTCTTGGCTAGTTCGCGCCAGGGACGAAGGGGCTTCACATCAGTCTTTGACATGAAGGGCCTGCTTTCTGGGGCAAAATATAGCACGATCCGATTGTCCCGGTTTATACATGGATGCCTGTATATGAACACCAGCAGCAAACGCTTTATCCTGCGTTCGACATCCAACGCGGCGCTTTGGGAAGCTACGCCGCCGTGTCACAAATCCTGTGTGGGTCGAATTATGGGTTGTGATTTTGCAGCATCGTTGAAACTGGGATGCTGGCCATGAAGGGACTTGAAATAACAAACGTCTGATTCAGTCACGAAGTGTAACGGCGACTGTGAAATGCCTACGGAAACGGGCTAGGATTTTACGAGTTCCACGTAGTTGAGAACTCTCCCCTGATTGCCGATCTTGATCGCCGGAACCACGTATATAAACGGCACGTTGCGGGGGATTACCTCAAGCGATTTCGCCACTGGATAATCACATTTCACGACGAGACTCTCGAAGTCGTCGCGACATGCTCGGTTCCGGCGCACCAGCGAGAAGGAACCAGGCCTAGCAGCTCGGGAGCACACCTGAGGACAGGCGTTGGTGAGTTATTTCAAAGCCTAGCTCCGGGCGCACCTACTTCGCATTAGATATGAGCAGAGACGCAGTTTGCGGCGGAACATCAACGAGGACAACCGATCCATTCGATTGATCATCAAGGTTGACTTCCAGCCGCTTTCCATCGCCGCTTGCGGAGACACGCGACCACTTTGAAGGAAGCTCGACTTTGACCGTTAGCGGAAGATCATAGATATTCTGGTCCGTCGGCCAGCTCAGTCTCACGTCAACGTGATCCGCAGCGCTTTCAGCGATACGAATGGAAGCAGCCTTGCGCTCCTGAATGTAGCGGACGACGTCACCGAAGGTTGCGCTCCATATTTCGCGATGTCGCTCCAAATAAGTCGCCAACTCGTCGAGAGCTTCCGGCGTGACCGAAAGCCAATCTCCACCGACTCCATGGAAGCAGTACACTCCCCAGCGTCCTCCCTCAAATGCTGGTTTGCCCATCTGAAGGAGAGCTACAAAGTCCTTGTCTGCCGTTGGGCCGAGGTCGCTCACGGCAAGGACGTTAAGTTCCTCAGGATCGATTGCACCACCGCCGACCGCTCTTGCGGCGAACGAGTGTTCCGACACGTATCGCGCGAACAGAGCAGCGTTCTTGACCTCATCCTCCGATTTTCCGAAGCTCATGTTCCCGCATGGATAGGCGAATGTCAGACCACGCCTCGAATTACTGAGTTGCGTGATATCTTCGGCTGCTTCTCTGATTTCAGCTTCCATCATTTCGGGCGTGTAATCCTGCGAATGTGGCGTGATCTGCGGGAGCAAGCATGGATGATGCACGGTGTGATTCGCCAGTTCGTTACCGGCTTGCGCCAGCTGCTTCCATTCGGTTTTTCGCTTCTCCCAAGGACCCATTGCGGTTGCGACAAAGAACGTGCCCGTCAGATGGTGCTTGGCCAGAATCGGCGCGACGAAATCAAGATCTGTATTGATGCCGTCATCGAAGGTAAGTGATATCGCCGCAACGCGATCTTGCGGCCAGCGAGTCACACTTGCTTTCGGTATGGCCTCCTGAGCGAGAGCCGCGGTCGCGAATAAAACAAGAACACACGTCAATGTTCGATTCACGGCTTTTCAGTCCTCCTAAGAACGGACAGAATCATCGGGGTCGACGGCGTCGGGCAAAGCTATCGCTTTCACGTACTCCCACCAGAGGAACGCAACGAGAAGGAACGGCGCTCGCATCAGCCACTTTTCCTTGGAACTGCGGGGTTCATCGTCCAGACCGTACATGGCAGCACAGGTTATCACGTCAACCAGTGACAAATCCCGTGGGTGTTGAAAAAGTCACCGAGATTGGCGGCTGAGATTTAGCGAAAGCGTGTTAGAAGGAGACATGCTTTGCTGGATTTCGATGGTTGGAGGCTTGCTGATCATGATGGGGCACCAATCCCGCGGTGAGGCGCTGTTCTACTACTTCCGTCTGGAAGACCAAGTTCCTGAAAATCATCTGCTACGGCTCATCGACAAGCACATTAGTTTCGATTTTGTGCGAGAACGGCTGAAGCAGAGCTACAGCGACATGGGCCGGCCGTCGATCGATCCAGAACTTCTGCTGCGCATTCTGCTGATCGGGTATCTGTACGGCATCACCAGGGAACGTAGGCTGGTGGAAGAACTACGCATGCACCTGGCATGGCGCTGGTTCACCGGTCTCGGTTTCGATCAAGAGATTCCGCACCATTCCACGTTCTCCAAGAACCGGCACGGACGGTTTCAGGAATCGAAGCTGTTTGAAGAGCTGTTTGAGCAGATTGATAGAACTCATCATGCCCCAAAAGGCGAACAAACAGCGCAAGCTTGCGCTATCGCCTTCCATGAGAAGGCCGGTCTGTGTCAACTAGTTTTAGACAATCTGGTCTCGCCAAGTTAGTGATGCCCGCCTTGTAGGGCAACGACCTTCAAGCCATTACTGCTAAATTCATGGGGTCAATTTAAAAATTACGCCGTTGCCGTAGCTGCCCAACAGAGCGGTGCCGTATAGGTCGCCGTTGCCATCGCGGATCATGCCAGTTTCGGGCGATCCTCCGTCGGCTGCTCCAGAAAACGTGTGCAACACAGTTTCCTGATGTTTCCTATTGAGTTTAAAGGCGACTCCGCAGCAGTAAGTTCCGGCACCCCCCAACGCAGCCGTGCCGTACAGATTTTCTTTCTTGTCCAGGGCAAGGCCTGCAACTGGCCCCCAACCACTCGCTCCCCCTGTGAAGGAGTACAAAACAACCTCCTTGCCTCCAGAACTCACCCGAAAAACGACGCCGCAACCTCCATAATTGCATTGGTTCGGATCAATGATACCTCCACCATAAGTTGTGCCATAGAGATTCCCTTTGTGATCTTGAACCAGACCACCATACGGTTGAGAGCCGTCTTGTCCTCCGCTGAATGCGTGTAGAACGGTTTCGTTTCCATTTGCATCGAGCTTGAAAACTGTGCCCCCGCTCCCGGCACCCACACCAGAGGTCTCGCCGTAAAGATTTCCGGATGAGTCGCGAATAACAGGAGATGCAGGAACTCCGCCATCTGCCCCGCCTTTAAAGCTGTAGAGCACAGTTTCCTGCCCAAACGTATCAACTTTAAATACCACCCCACAGCCGAATGCGAAGTAGTTGCAGTTTGGCAGACCACCACCAAGCGTGGTTCCGTAGAGATTACCGGCTTCATCAATCGTCAATCCCGCGAGCGGCTGTCCGCCATCTGCGCCTCCCGTAAAACTGTAAAGCACAGTTTCATTGCCAGTGGAATCGATTTTGAAAACGACTCCACATCCCTGCATACCTCCGCACAAAACACTTAGGTTGCCACCGAACTCGGCCGTGCCATAAATGTTGCCTTGGGTGTCCATGACCAAACTTCCGTGAGGCTCTCCGCCGCCGCTTCCGCCCGTGAAGTTGTGAAGGATCGTTTTCGTGCCCGAGGGATCAAACTTGAATACAGTGCCAAAGATCGTCGTCCCGCCTGTAACCGTAGTGCCATAAAAATTACCGGCTGAATCACGGATCAAGTCGTTCGGCCCCCCACCATCACTGCCGCCTTGAAACTCGTACATTGCGTTAAAGGTCTGGGCATGTGCTTGCGACCCCGCAACTCCGAACAGCAGAGTTGCCACTAGGACAGTCAGCGATAAACGTGAGATAGTACACATATTTACAGCCTCCCAAGGCGAAAATGGCTAAATGGATTTTGGTTCCTCGAGTTGTTCGAGATCCCTAGGGTACGATCCGTGTATTCACGTTTTTATCACATTTGTGACCGCGAGATCGTTTGGTTTTTCGTGGAAAAGTCCACGGATGAATCATTCAATTCGTGGTGCTTTCTGGGACCTTCGAGGCCGCACATGTGGCGCTTCGCCGTGATTTCGTTCTTGACGGCGGCACTCCTGGCGAAGCTGCTCTCATCCGTGCTTTCCGATCGTGAGTTATGGGTTCTACTTGCGGATCAGTACCGATGGTGGAGCGTCAAGGTCGATCACTTTACCTCAAAGGACGTGAGGAATCCAACCGAACGGTGCAGTAGTTTCCGAAGAATAGCGAAGCGGCTTTGGAACCAAGCTAACATCCCTTCGTCCAGCATCGCATACCCACTTTTTTGCCAGCACCTGAATAAAGAGCAAGCCCCGACCTTCCTGCTAACATTTCGCATATGTCTGCAAGTGGCATGACTGCCTTAAGGCTCGGGATCGCGTTCGGCATTGGCTTGTTGATCGGCGCAGAGCGCGAGCGGCGCAAGGGGAGCGGACCGCAACGCGCCGCCGCAGGCATACGAACATTCGCCATAGCGGGGGTACTGGGCGCAGTCTGTTTCCGACTTGGCGGCGCAGGACTGGTCGCCGCGGCAATCCTGGCCTTAGCCGGATTTATAGCCCTCTCCTACCTACGTACCCACCAAGAAGACCCCGGATTGACAACCGAGTCTGCGTTGCTCCTCACGCTGGTTCTAGGTGCCCTTGCCATGCGAGAGCCCGCGTTAGCCTCTGCGGTAGCCGTGGTGGTCGCAATTCTGTTAGCAACGCGTGCGAGTTTGCATCGTTTCGTGCGCACAGTGCTCACGGAGCAGGAACTGCACGATGCGCTGATTCTTGCAGCCGCCATCGTTGTGGTGTTGCCGCTGATGCCTAACCGCTACATGGGCGCGTTCGGCGCGGTCAATCCACGCACAATCTGGAAGATTGTGGTGCTCATGATGTTGGTGAGCGCGGGGGGATACGTCGCGGTGAGGGCAATCGGCCTTCGGTTAGGATTGCCCCTGGCGGGGTTCGCGTCGGGCTTTGCATCGAGCGCGGCGACCATAGCTTCGATGGGTGCGCGAGTGCGCCAGCAATCGGAGGTTGCGTGGCCTGCTACTGCCGGAGCAGTCCTTTCCTCGATTGCTACGATCGCAGAATTGGGGGTAGTTTTGTGGGTTACGAATCGAACGGTGTTGTGGAATATCCGGTTCCCGTTGATTACCACGGGAGTTGTCGCCGCAGCTTATGGTGCAATCTTTACGTTCCGCACGCTGAAACATAGTTCGCCTGACGGCGCCTCAGCCGGGTCGGCTTTCAACCTGAAAGTTACGCTTATTCTCGCTGTGACGGTGACTGCGGTAGTCTTCGCTTCCGCAGCTCTTACTGCAGTCTTTGGGAAGAGGGGCCTGATCGCCGCCGCGGCAATTGCCGGTTTTGGTGACGCGCACTCGGCAGCGGTCTCGGTCGCTTCTTTGGTGACAGCGGGGAAGATCACTGTAAAAGACGCAACCGTTCCCATCTTCGCTGCCTTAACTACAAATACGGTGACAAAGGCGGTTCTGTCCTTTACTGCTGGCGGGCGTGGTTTTGCGTTGCGAGTCGTGCCTGGTTTGATTCTTATGATGGTGCCATTATGGGTCGCCGCTTTCGTGGGTAGATAGGCAAGGCGTACCCATTGTTGATACATCTTCATATCACTCATTTGCCCCCGAAAGGGCGAATGAAAAGCGCAAAGTTGCGAGAACGCCTTCCATGAGAAGGCCGGTCTGTGTCAATTAGTTTTTCGTTTTTGAAGTTTTTCTTGGCATTTCTCTTAATTAGACAAGGTTCTCCCTTTGC
>Ga0207702_10005832_pt1 | contig 10713 bp, 2 predicted proteins | sample KBSCornC62_FD_184302 | JGI IMG/M metagenome (GOLD analysis project Ga0207702, IMG submission 184302) | Corn rhizosphere microbial communities from Kellogg Biological Station, Michigan, USA - KBS Corn C6-2 (SPAdes) (version 2) | ecosystem: Host-associated > Plants > Roots > Rhizosphere > Soil ...
TGTTCGGCGGCGCGGATCAGCAACGTGCCCTTGGGGACCGAGATCTCGATCCCGTCGATCGTGACGGTGACGAGATCTTCCTTGGCGGGGGCCTCGGTCATGGCTAGTGCACTCCTGCCAACTCGCGCGCGCCGGTACCGAACGGGCACCGTTCGCCTGGTCAGCAACTTCGTGATCTCCCCCGGACGCGGCGTGGCGGTGGTGAACCTCGATCCCCGACGCAAAATTGTCAGAGTGAGTGACGACGAATGCGCGCAGGGAACGGTGTCAGGCGATGCTATGCCGGACCTTTACTACTTCTTCGGTTCGCCGGAGGAAATCTATCGTGGGTTTCTGGAAGTCCGCAATCGCCACGGTTACCGCGTATTCCCGCCCAAATACGCGATGTTCGGCGTGGGGTGGGAGGCTTGGGGCGCATTGGCTTGGGACACCAATGAGCGGACCGTGAGGGAAAACGTGAATCGCTATTTGGAAAGCGGATATCCGCTGAGTTGGATGGTCATCGGCTCCGGTTTCTGGCCGCGGGCAGAAAGCAACTTGTTCGCCACCACCAGCTTTGGCATGTGGGACAAGAACCTTTACCCAAGCCCCACTGACTTGATTAAAGAATTTCATCAGAAAGGCTTGAAGGTCCTGCTCGGGCTGCGGATCGCTTTCATTGTGGATGGCCCGTTTTCAGAGGCGGGAGTCAAAAGAGGCTTTTTCATTGAGGAGGGCGGGAAACCCAAGGTCTTCCAGATTGCCTTTCCCAAAAGCCCCGTTTACCTGCTGGACGCCCACAAACCCGATGCCCTCCGTTGGTATGTCGATCTCTGTCAGCGGTGGCTGGACTACGGAGTGGACGGCTTCAAGGAGGATCTGTTCGGTTACGGGAAGTATGTTCTCCTAGATGACAAGATTGATCCGGTCAATACGGCTTTGATGCAGCGCGGGGTGTATGTGATCGGCCGCAATGGTTACTTGGGCTCGCCGATGGATCTGCACCGGTTCGAGGATTTCAATTGGAATCAGAACCAAGACCGCGGTCCGCTGAATGGACTCGCCTTTGCCTACAGCGGATTCCCGTATGTGTATCCTGACATCGTCGGCGGCACGTTCACCATCAAGGGCATGCCGCCGCTCAGCGATGCCAAGCTCAAACGCTATTTCATGCGCAACGCCCAATATGCTTCCGTGAATCCGTCCATGGCCATGGGCTTTGGTCCGTGGCGATTCCAGGACGAGGAGGTTGAGCGGGTGGTGTTGCGCGCCGCTCAATTGCATGCCCGGCTTCATCCCTACATCTATAGTGCCGCCTTGGACACCTTTGCCTCCGGTTTTCCCTACACCATGACGCCGCTGTCGTTGAAATGGCCGCAAGATCCCGAAGTCTATCAACTGGAGAACACCCGGCGACGCGGTTATCAGTGGATGCTCGGACCGTCCCTACTGGCGATCCCGCTCTATGGCAACGACTGTGGCACGGCGGAGTCGCGTGACGTCTATCTGCCGGCCGGGCGTTGGATGGATTACGATACGGGCGAAATCATCGAGGGGCCAAGGACGTTGAAAAATTACCCGTTGCCGCCCGGCAAGACACCCCTGTTCGTGGGTGGAAAAGGCGTGGTCGTCGAGCGTGACCTAGAACAGAACGGGTTAATGGCGGTGGTCTATCCCGTGGCACCAGACAATTCAACCTACCAGTTCACTTATCCGGACGGAGCCAGCCTCACTCACATCACCACCCGGTCCGATGGAACGAAGCCACTGGCATCCGGCGTCATTGATCTGACCACGGGCAATTCAGTGGATCTCAAGCGTGACCCGATCACCAAGGCCGTCAGCTTCACCATCAAATCTGGTCATGACTACGAGGTGACCACGGCCAAGCAACCAAAAACACCGTAATCCGCAAAAGCCAATGTTAAGAAATGAAGCAAGCACAAGGGTCCGCCCGCTGCGGATGGAACAACTCAAATGCGACCTTACAGTGGTCGGTGGTGGTCTTGCGGGCACCTGTTGCGCCATCACGGCCGCCCGAGCGGGGATCAAGGTCGTTTTGATTCAGGACCGGCCGGTGTTGGGTGGCAACGCATCGAGTGAGGTTCGCCTTTGGATTCTTGGTGCCACCTCCCACATGGGCAACAATAATCGCTGGGCCCGTGAAGGCGGCGTGGTGGACGAAATCCTCGTCGAGAACATGTATCGAAACCCCGAGGGCAACCCGCTCATCCTGGACACTATTCTGCTGGAGATGGTGTTCAGCGAACCGAACATCACGTTGCTGCTGAATACCGCGGTGCATGACTTGGAGAAATCGGATCCAGACACGATCAAGACCGTGCGTGCGTTCTGCTCGCAGAACTCCACCGCCTACGAAGTCAGCGCGCCCTTGTTCTGCGATGCCTCGGGCGACGGGATCGTGGGGTTTCTGGCCGGCGCGGCGTTTCGAGTCGGCGCGGAGGCGCGGGCGGAATTCGGCGAGCCATTCGCCCCGGAGCAGGCCACCAACGAACTGTTGGGCCACACGATTTACTTTTATTCCAAGGATACGGGACGGCCGGTGAAGTTCACGGCACCAAGCTTTGCATTAACCGACATCACCAAAATTCCCCGCTGGCGAGACATCAAGGCGGTGGACTCGGGCTGCCGCTTCTGGTGGCTGGAGTGGGGGGGTAAGTTCGATACGATCCACGACAGCGAAAAGATCAAGTGGGAGTTGTGGAAGGTGGTTTATGGCGTGTGGAATCACATCAAGAACTCTGGGCAGTTTCCGGAGGCTGAGACCTTCACGTTGGAGTGGGTGGGCACCATCCCCGGCAAACGCGAGAGCCGCCGCTTTGAGGGCGATCACATGCTCACACAGCAGGACATCGTGGAACAGCGACAACACGTGGACGCGGTTTCGTTTGGCGGTTGGGCGATTGACCTGCATCCCGCGGACGGCGTTTACAGCACGCAGGCGGGTTGCCAGCAATGGCACTCGAAAGGCGTGTTCCAAATCCCCTATCGCACGATGTATTCGCGGAACATCAAAAATCTCTTCCTCGCCGGCCGCATCATCAGCGCCTCCCACATTGCCTTCGGTTCGACGCGGGTGATGGCTACTTGCGCCCATAACGCCCAGGCGGTGGGGATGGCGGCGGCGCTTTGCATCCGTCATGCGCTGAAGCCCTGTGATCTCCTGGCCGCACCGCGCATGCGCGCCTTGCAGCGGGAACTGATCCGCGTGGGGCAATACATCCCCGGCGTGGCGCTCGACGATGCGCAAGATCTGGTTCGCCAGGCCCGGCTTTCCGCCTCCAGTGAACTCCAGCTATCGGAATTGAAGCCGAACCAGGAAACCCTCCCGCTAGATCACGCCTGCGCCATGATGCTGCCCTTGATCCCGGGCGCCCCGCCCAAAGTCACGGTGCTCGTGGATGCGCAGCAGGCCACCACCCTCCGCGCCGAATTGCGGATCAGCAGCAAGCCGGAGAATCACACGCCGGATATGACGCTGGGCGTCCGGGAAATCTCCCTGCCCGCCGGGGCCAGACAATCCATCCGGCTGGAGTTCGATGCTGAAATCAAACAGGATTGTTATGCGTTTTTCTGTCTGATGGGCAACCCGGCCCTCTCTGTGCATCTGAGCGACCAGCGCGTGACCGGGATCTTGTCGGCGGTGCAGAAGTTCAATCGCGCGGTGGCCAAATCGCCCCGCCAGGAGCCGCCCGCCAACAGCGGGATTGAGGCGTTTGAATTCTGGCTGCCCCAACGCCGGCCGGGCGGGAAAAATCTGGCACTTCAGGTGGAGCCAGCCATCAACCAGTTTGCGGTGACGAACCTGAGCAATGGAATCGCGCGGCCCACGCTCCGTCCCAATGCCTGGGTGGCGGCATTCGACGACGAACAACCATCCCTCACCGTGGAATGGGATGAGCCGCAGACGATCGGGCGGATTGAATTGACGTTCGATACCGACTGGGATCATCCCATGGAGTCGGTGCTCATGCAGCAACCCGAACGCATCATGCCGTTTTGTGTGCAACAACTCGTCGTTCTGGACGGTGCGCGGAAGCCTGTCGCTGTGGTCGCCGGTCTGAACGGCAACGGCAGCGCGCCTTCCGGCACGGAACACGGCACGCCCGAAGATGCGCTCGTGCGGCTTAATTCCAACCACCAGACGCGATGCTCGCTCAAACTCGCCAAGCCGCTCATCACCGACCGGTTGTTCCTGCGTCTGGCATCACCACTGGGGCCCATTCCGGCGGCCTTGTTTGAGATTCGCTGCTATGAGTCCTGAACGGTTACGTTTCCTGACGCTTCGAGGAATTCTTTTCTCGAGGACGAGTGCCGCAACAGTTATGAAAAAAACGAATAACGTGGGACCAAATCATCGAATCCGTTCGAGGATGATCGAGGGGGGCGTGTTCATTCTGCTCCTCTTGTCTTCCGGTTCCCTGCAAGGCAAACCGTTCGACTTGGAAACTCCGGCCATGACGGACGCGCGGCCGGGGCCGGGCCTCCGGGTTCGGCAAGTGGCGCCTGAATACGAGGGCACCGAAGTTTACCACGCGCTGTATCTTCCGGTGGATTGGAAACCGGGCGGCAACTACCCGGTGATCGTCGAATACACGGGAAACAAATTTCCCGTCGGCGCCTCAACCGGTGAAGTCAAAGACGCGAATCTTGGTTACGGCATCTCCGGCGGCAAAGGCTTCATCTGGGTCAGTATGCCCTACGTGGAAAAAGGTCGCCAAAAGAATGCCCTCTACTGGTGGGGCGACCGGCAGGCAACGATTGATTACTGCAAGACCAACCTTCCGCGAATCTGTAAGGACTTCGGAGGTGACACCAACAACATCATCCTCTGCGGCTTTTCACGCGGCGCGATTGCCACCAGCTACATCGGTCTGGCTGACGACGAAATCGCCTCCTTCTGGAAGGGGATTTTCACCCACGATCATTTTGATGGCGTTAGAAAATGGGATTACCCCGAAAGTGACGAAGCCTCCGCCCTGAAGCGGCTGGCGCGGCTGAAGGGACGCCCGGTGCTCGTCTGCTCAATGGGTTCGAGTGAGAGAGATTTCCTGAAAGATCATTTGGATCTGGCGGATTTCACTTTTCTCCACGTGCCGACGAGAGAATTGTTCAATATTCCCGAGGGAAAGGTGATCCATCCTCATACCGATCTGTGGATGCACAAGGACAGCGAGTATCGCGATAAGGCTCGAGCTTGGCTGAAAAGCGTGGTGGACCTCAAAGATAGAAGAACACGGTGAGACACTTTTTGTCGCAGGGCCGTCAGGCGATCCTGCGTCAGACCGAATCTATTTAGATCGTGGACGCAACAATTCGAATGAAAAAAACTCACACGCTGCGCTGGCCGGTTTTGCCGTCGCCTGCTTCGAAGCCGACCGATTAGAAATGCCGGTTATCAAGCCTTCCATGGAACGTCCCGTCCGGACAACTGGAGCACCACCAAGCACGAAACAGGGGCCGATTCGCGTTTTGGCTCGCTGCAATGAAAGGCTGGCGTTGGATCCCAGATTCAACGCCCGCCATCGGCGGTATCGCTCCACAGGAAACGAAACCACGCCCGAAGGCGTGTCGTCATGCAGCCAGAGTCGGTCATGAACAGCCAGAACCGGCACAAATCTATATGAAAATAAGCACAACAACCACTCTGAGGATGACATTCCCGCCCCGGCCTTTTTGGATGGCAATTGGTTGCCTTCTGACAGTCCTTTTCACCCTCCAGCCCGCTTCCGCGGCTACGCTCAATCCGGCCTTCGATTCTCGTTCTCAACAAAACGTTGGTCCGGCCAACAGCGCCACGGCGGATTTGGGGGTCGGGCCGGTCTCGGCCACCAGTTATTTTCGCACTTACATGACCTTTGACTTGTCGGCGCTCACCGCGAGCGACACCGCCGCGAGCGTTAAGCTGAAGCTGTTCAACACCGGCGGCGAGGCCAACACCTCTGCGCTGCCGCAGGTTTATACCCTGTTCCAAATTTCGAGCAATTGGAATGGAACAACGGCACCGGGACCCGAGGGGACCGCCTTGGCGACTGTGAATATCACCCCGGCTGTGGGGACTGACACACAGGATATTGAGTTTAGCAGCGCGAACCTGGTGAATGCATTCAACAACGCCATTGGCACGACACTTTACTTGGGGATCAAGACCGACAAAGAGGGTGCTGCCAACCGAAGCTTTACGTTTTTCAATTCCACCGAGGATTCCGGCCGGGAGCCGGCGCTAATTACCTCCACCACGTTCCCGCCCATGATCACGGTGTCCGTGCCGGATGACAGCATGTCGGAGCCGGGAGCGGACACGGCCACGTTCACCCTGAATCGGTCCGTGGATACGAACAGCGCGGTGACGGTCTTCTACACCTTTTCGGGCACGGCCACGCAAGGGAGCGATTACACCGAATCCGGATCGGGGGCCGTGACCTTTAACCCTGGCGTCCTCGCCACCAACGTCGTGGTTTCGGTGGTCAACGACGCGGTTGCCGAGCGGCTGGAGACCGTCATTCTTACCGTCACGCCCGACGCGGCCTATAACATCGGCAGTCCGGGCACGGGCACCGCCACGATCACTGACGACAACGACGACAACAATGATGTGTTGGTGCGTTACATCTTTACTGACGCAAACTCGATCGGCTCGACCTTTTCACTGGCCGCGCAAGTGTATTCCACCAACGTGTCGGCGACCACGATTGCCGTTGCCGCAGGATTCGGCCTCTCGAACAGCGGCACCCCGACCCCGGTTTCACCGCCGAACGCCGGGTATATCGCTTCGACGGCCACGAGCTCGAACCAAACCGAGGCCATTGCCAACGACGATTACTTCTCCTTCACGCTCACGCCGACCATTGGGAACAGCCTGACTCTTACCAACCTCGAGTTGTCGGCGGTATATTCAGTTACGAACCCACTGGCCGTTAACGCCTCGATCTTCGTGCGGTCCAGCCTCGACGGTTACGCGAGTGACGTGGCCTCCAACAGCTTCAGCTTCACCAGCCCCTATACCGCAATGAGCATTCCGTTGGGAGCGGCCTTCGCGCAAGTCCCCAGCAACATCACCTTCCGGGTTTATGTGTTTGATGACACCGACACGACGGGCGATGGCGTTCGAATAGACGATATATTTGTTCGAGGGAGGACAGACACTGTGCCGTCGCAAGTGAACATTGTGGCCACCGACCCGAATGCGGCTGAACCTTCCGACCCTGGGGTGTTCACGATCAGTCGTGTGGGGGATACCAGCAGTGCCGTGACGATTCAATATAACATCGGAGGCACCGCTATGAACGCGGTTGATTATGTCCAGATTACGAACCAGGTAACCATGGGCGCTGGTGTGTCGAGCGCCACGGTTACGATCACGCCGATTGATGACCTCGTGTTTGAGGGGCCGGAGACCGTCATCCTGACGTTGATCGAGACCAACGGCTACACGGTTGTTTCGCCGGCCTCTGCGACCGTCAGGATCGCGGATGACCCCCCGCCGGTTTCCGTGAGCACCGGCGTGAACGCCTTTTTCGGATTTGATTCCACCCAAACGGATGCTGACGGTTTTCTTGGCACGCACGAACCAGCGGGCACGTTTGACAATCAATCCAGCCCTGCCAGCTTCAACGTTCCTGCCGGTTATCTCAACGCGACCACGAAGGGTGCCGCCTGGATTGTCTTGAATGATGATCAGCCGGAAACGGCCGACCCGGGGCCGCCGGCGTCCGACACCGCCTTTCGCGCCGGCGTGCCGCTCACGGTTCGCACGCGTTTGGAATACCTCTCAAGTCTTACGACGGGCGAAGCTGCCGCCGCCGGCGTCTTGTTTGGCCTGAGCAGTGCGGACCCGGACACTGCCACCGGCTGGCTTGCACGCGTTGAGCGGGGGTCGGGCGCAAACACCGGGCGGCTGTATCTCGATGCTTTCGTCAATGGCGCGCGCGGCACCAATGTGATCTCCGGCGCGGAGTTCAGCTACGGCAACTTTGACGCATTGTGGTTTCTCGAAGTCAAGCTCACGGCAGTGCCGGGCGCGACGCATTGCGAAATTAGGATGATTGCCGACAGCCAGATTCCTGGCACCGGCAGCGATCCGTCTCGGCTGACCAGCGGGAGCTTTGCAACTGCCGAATGCGCCGCCCAGCTCAGCGGGGAGCTGCCTGCGGGCGCTTCGGGCCTGGTGGGATTGCATTTTGAGGACAACACCCAGGCGTCGCCGACCAACCCATTGGACGGCGTCGGCCGTTTTTCGAACCTGCTCGTTTACGGCGGCGGCGGGACAACCAACAACGAGTATTCGCTCCAGATGCTGGAGGACGGCTCGCTGGCGCTAGCCAACCTTGCGTCCGGTGCCGGGGCGGTTCTCGCTCCCGAATTCACCGTCCTCTTCTGCGCAAGCAATCCGCTACTCGGCGAGAGTTCGGTGACCGAGACCATGCACGGTGGGAGCACGTCCGTGGGACTGAACGTGGCGACGTGGGCCGCCAAATCGAACACGCAGAACCTCTGGACCGCACCGGACCTGACAACCAAGGTGCGCCCGCAATCCGCCGGGCAGGTGGGGAGCCAGATCTGGTGGCGTTACGCGAAAACCAATGGCTTCGCGCTGCGGGCCGAAGTCGTGCTGCCGGACGGCAGCGAGGATCCGAACATTACCTTTCACCTCACACCGACGACGAAGGGTTATTACTCGACGGCCTTCAGTGGCATTCCGGCCTGCTCGACCAACTCCCTTGACTGGCTCTGGCAACCGCTCATCTGGCAGGGCCTGCGGTTTCCACTGACGGGCTATCTGACGCCGGAATATCTCTGTGCGCTGCCCGGGGTGATGCTTAGCCAGAATGGCGTGGTGATAGGGGCGGTGGCGGATCCCGGCGAAATGCCGTTCCGGCTGCCGCTGTTTGCAAATTCCCTGTTCGGTGTCGCGCTCCGGGGGCCGGATTCGCTGGCGCAGCCCATGGTGTTTGCCCCGCTGCTGGGCGGGACAAATTCCTACCTGACCGCCGGCTCGACTTTCAATTTCTCGACGCATGTCTTCGCGCGGAGCGGAGACTTTTATCAAAACTTCCGACGGCTCACAACCAACACGTTCGGCTTCCACGATTACCGCCAGAATGCCACCGCCACCTTAAACCAGGTGCTGGACAACATGAGCGATTACTTTCTCACGCCTTACGCGAATTGGGACGCCAACGCACGCGGGTTCAGCGGCCTGCGCGACGATCCGGACACGGTGAAGTCTTATTCGCCGGTGCATGTTCTCTCGTGGGCAATGGTGCGGGACAGCCAGCAGTTTTACGAAGTCCGAGCCCGGCCCGTCATCGAGTATTCACTGTCGCGGTCCACGTATTTTCTCAGTATCGGCGACTACAACGCGAACGAGGCGATGTTTGGTCCGGTGCTCTCCAGTCTCACGCCGGAATACTGTGCCCTTCAACTCATCACCGGCGGACGCACGGCATACTTCGGAAAAGTGGTGAACGACCTCAACGCAACCCTGCTAAGTGCCGTCAATACGAACACGACCTACTCCGGGCAGCAGGCGCTCGACAACGGGCGCAGTTATCTGCGTCGCAGCCTCGCCATGTTCCGAATGTCGGGCGGGAGCGCCTACCTGGCGGAGGCCCGCAAGTGTGCCGACGATTACATCACTTGGCGCATCGCCCAGCCGCAGACTGACTTCTACGACACGGCTAGTTCCTTCTGGGCCTTCGTCGGGCCGATGTGGACGGATCTGCTGGAACTGTATGACGAGACGGGCGAGCCGCGGTATCTCGACGCGGCGCTGGCCGGCGCACGCGAGTTTGTGGGTTACAACTACTTCTGCCCCAAGATTCCCGCGGGCGACATCACAGTGAATATCGGAGGCTCAGTCAGCGGCATGCCGATTCCGCAGGAGACCGTGCCGGCGTGGCGGGTTTCGGAGATGGGTTTGCAATGCGAGGCAGCCGGCACGAGTCTCAGCCATCGCGGCATCTTCATGGTGCCGTGGGCGGCCTATTTCAACCGATTGGCGGCGCTGAGCGGTGATACCTACCTGCGGGACGTGGCGCGATCGGTCGTGGTGGGACGCTATGCGAATTTCCCCGGATACAACGAGAAGACGGTTTACACGACGGTTTACGAGAAGCCGGATTACCCGCTCCGCACGTTCGACAAGCTCACTTACAACTCGTTTCATTACCACCATCCGATGCTGATGGCGGCGGAATTGATTGACTATCTCGTTTCCGAAGCCGACCTGCGTTCGATGGGCAACATCCGCTTCCCCGCGCGCTACTCGGCCATGACCTCGTATTTCCAGAGCAAGGTTTATGGCGACCGGCCCGGGACATTCTACGGCCAAACCAACGCGTGGTTGTGGCTGCCCCAAGCATTGCTGACCACCAGCAGCCTGCAGGTGAACTACCTCGCGGCATACACCGAGAGCAACCTCTGCCTCGCGCTGATGAACCAGTCCGACCAGCCGGTCACGACCTCTGTGAACCTCAATGCGACGCTGGCTCCGTTCGGCGCGTTGCACGCGGTTCAAGTCTGGACCAACAGCATTCCCGCGCCGGCAACGACGCTGGCCAGCGGCAGCACCACGGTTACCATTCCGGCGAAAGGATTGGCGGCTCTGGTCATCCAAGACCTGCCCATCCAGACGAGTTTTCAACGGAAATACCGCGCGGCCAGTCCGGCGCTGGGCGCGCAGAGTTACACTTCGGTGACCAACGCCCAGTT
>Ga0207702_10005833_pt1 | contig 10713 bp, 13 predicted proteins | sample KBSCornC62_FD_184302 | JGI IMG/M metagenome (GOLD analysis project Ga0207702, IMG submission 184302) | Corn rhizosphere microbial communities from Kellogg Biological Station, Michigan, USA - KBS Corn C6-2 (SPAdes) (version 2) | ecosystem: Host-associated > Plants > Roots > Rhizosphere > Soil ...
TCGATCTGGAGCCGGAGCCCGTCTCGACCCAGATCGTCCCCCGCGACCGGCACGCCGAGCTCCTCTCTGCGCTGGCGCTGGTCGCGTCGTCGCTCGACCGGTTCGCGACGGAGATCCGCCACCTGGCCCGCACCGAGGTCCGCGAGGTGCAGGAGCCGTTCGGAAAGGGGCAGAAGGGCTCGTCGGCGATGCCGCACAAGCGGAACCCGATCACCGCGGAGCGGATCTGCGGCCTCGCCCGTGTCGTGCGCTCGCACGCGCAGGTCGGCCTGGAAAACGTCGCCCTCTGGCACGAGCGCGACATCTCGCACTCGTCGGCCGAGCGGGTCGTCGTACCCGACGCCTTCCTTGCGCTCGACTACATGCTCGACCGCTTCGCCTGGCTGGTCGACGGGCTGGTCGTCTTTCCCGAGCGCATGCGCGCGAACCTGGACGCGGGCCACGGGCTCTTCTTCTCGCAGCGGGTGCTGCTCGCGCTCGTCGAGGCCGGGCTGCCCCGCGACGATGCGTACCGGTTGGTACAGGAGCACGCCCTGCGCGCCTGGGACGAGGGGCTCGACTTCCGCGAGCTGGTCGAGGCCGACTCGCGCATCGCCGGCCGAATCGACCTCGCGGCCGCGTTCGACCTGGCCGCGTACACCCGCCACGTCGATGCGATCTTCGAACGCCTGCACGCACTGACCACCGAACGGGAGGCCGCCCATGACTGAGACCCTGACCCACGTCGCGAGCGGGAAGGTCCGCGAGCTCTTCACGATCGACGACGAGCGGCTGCTGCTCGTCGCCAGCGACCGCATCTCGACGTTCGACGTCGTGCTCCCGACCGAGATCCCCGACAAGGGCCGCGTGCTCACGGGCCTGTCCGCGTTCTGGTTCGCCCGCACCAGGGACGTCTGCGCGAACCATCTGCTCGGATTGCGCGCCGACGGGCGGTCGACCGAGTGCCGGCGCCTGGAGATGCTGCCGCTCGAATGCGTCGTCCGCGGTTATCTGGCGGGCTCGGGCTGGAAGGACTACCAGCGGACGGGCGTGACCTCCGGACATGACCTGCCGGCGGGATTGCGCGAGTCGGACCGGCTGCCGGAGCCGATCTTCACCCCGTCGACCAAGGCGACCAGCGGCCACGACGAGAACATCGACGCCGAGCAGGCGATCGCGCTGGTCGGTCGCGAGCGCTACGAGCAGGTCGAGCGAACGGCGCTCGAGCTGTACCGGTACGCCTCGGAGCACGCCGCTGGGCGCGGGATCCTGATCGCCGACACCAAGTTCGAGTTCGGTCTCGAGGCGGACGGCACCCTGGTGCTGGCCGACGAGGCATTCACCCCCGACTCCTCGCGCTTCTGGCCCGCCGACGAGTACGCGCCCGGTGGACCGCAGCCGTCGTTCGACAAGCAGTTCGTGCGCGACTACTGCGAGGCGCTGGGCTGGGACAAGACGCCGCCCGGGCCGGAGCTGCCCGACGACGTCGTCACCGGGACGCGCGCCCGCTACGTCGAGGTGTTCGAGCGCCTGACCGGGATCGGCTTCGACGACTACCTCGCCGACCCGGAGGTGGTGGGGCAGTGAGGGCGACCGTCCTCGTCCGCCCGAAGGCCGGGATCCTCGACCCGCAGGGAGACGCTGTCCGGGAATCGTTGCGCCACCTGGGATTCGCGGTCGGGGAGGCGCGGATCGGCCGCGTCGTCGATCTCGAGGTGCAGGGCGGCGACCCGGGACAGGCCCGTGCCCAGGTGGAGCGCATGTGTGAGCAACTGCTCGCGAACCCGCTGATCGAGAGCTACGAGATCGAGCTGATCGATCCGTGACCGAACGTGAGCGTCGCCCGACCGTCGCCGTCGTCGTCTTCCCCGGCTCGAACGACGACCGTGACGCGGCCTGGGCGCTTCGCGCTCTCGGCGCCGATGCCGTGCTCGTCTGGCACGGCGACGACGAGCTTCCCGAGGGAACCGGCGCCGTCGTCCTGCCGGGCGGATTCTCGTACGGCGACTACCTCCGCTGCGGCGCGATCGCCCGCTTCTCGCCTGTCATGCGCGCCGTGGAGGGATTCGCAGCCGCGGGCGGTCCGGTGCTCGGCATCTGCAACGGCTTCCAGATCCTCTGCGAGGCCGGCCTCCTTCCCGGCGTGCTGCGTGCGAACGCCTCGCTCTCGTTCGTCTGCCGCGACGTGGCGGTGCGCGTCGAGCACTCACGGCCGCCCTTCACGAACCGGGCCGAGCCGGGGCAGCAGCTCGTCATCCCGGTCAAGCACGGCGAAGGGTGCTGGTACGCGCCGCCGGAGCTTCTCGCCGAGCTCGAGACCGCCGGGCAGATCGTGCTCCGCTACGAGCCGGGCGAGAACCCGAACGGCGCGGCCGCCGACGTCGCGGGCGTGACGAACGCGTACGGCAACGTCATGGGCCTGATGCCCCATCCCGAGCACGCGGTCGATCCGATGCTCGGCTCGGGAGACGGAGCGCTCATTCTCGCCTCGCTTGTCGACGCAGCGCGCGACCGGACGTCGATGCCTGTCGGCTAGTCGTCGGGCGGAAGCACGATCCGGTATGACGACGTCCCGCGGAGGGGGGTATGGAGGTATCTCACCTTCGGGTTTCCCCCACGGGGGACGTCACGTCGACGGAACGTCGTGATCGGCTGGCGCTGCGGATACCACGGTGTCGATTTCTCCTTGTCGCTCATCCCTCACCTGGCCTCCTGATCTCCGTAGAGCCGCTCGTAGTCGGTCATCACCTGACTCAACCCCTGAAGGACATCGAAGACGAGCCCAACGGGGATACGCACGCGTGTGACCACGATAGCGCGCACTCTCAGCAGAGAAGCGGGATCGTCGGGGTCGTCGATCTCGACTGGTCCGGCGACCGCCCAGTCGAGCGTGAACTCGTACGGTGAGTGCCAGATGCTGACCGCGTTCGCATAGACACCCGACCACAGTTCGTCCGGCGTGCGAAAATCGAGCTCGACCTCGGGCGGAACGGCATCGTCGGTCACCCGCCCGAGTTGAAACCCAGAGCTGCGGAAAGCTCGGGATGCTTCTCGAGTTCGTTCCGCAGCCGCTCCAGATCGCGCGCCCGCAACGTCACCGGCCCGCGCCGCGAGACGCCGCCGGTGGCGTACGAGAAGCGCACGAGCTGCTCGCCGCCTGCCTCGAGCAGCTGCACGACCGACGCGAACCGCTTCTCGCCCGCGCGTTGCTGGACGCTGAGCTCGTCGACGACGGTCGCCGCGCCCCAGGGTGTTGCGCTCTTCTTCGTCATGGCAGGCAACGTAGCGGGGAAGCTGCGACGTGTCTGTGCCACGAATGCACCGGAAGTGTGACGTCGCCGACTACGCTCCCGGGCCGTGACCGTTCCCGCGGATCCCACGCTGATCTGGGTCCAGCCGGCCTGGCTCGAGCTGGCGATCGCCTGGATCGACGCGCGACTTGCCGAGCGCGAGCTGGACCGCGCCGGCGAGATCGAGCAGCCGCATGTCCGGTGGTGGTCGACAGTTCTCCGCGTCCCGACCGCCGAGGGCAACCTCTGGTTCAAGGCCAACGCGCCACCGCATGCGTTCGAGGCGCGCCTGCTTCCCATCCTCGAGCGCGCGCGACCGGGCCACGTGCCGGATCTGGTCGCGACCGACCCCGAACGCGGCTGGCTGCTGATGCGCGACGGTGGCGAGCGGCTCCGGGAGCTCGTCCGGACGGCGCGCGATCTCGGCCACTGGCAGACGCTGTTGCCCGAGTACGCCGAGCTGCAGCTCGCGGTCGCGCCACACGCCGACGAGCTGCTGGCTGCAGGGGTTCCGGACGAGCGCCTCGCCCTCCTCCCGGCCCACGTCGCCGCCCTGCTCGACGACCGCGATGCGTGCATGGTCGGCCGGGAGAACGGCGTGACCGAGGACGAGTACGAGCGGCTCCGGACGCTCGTCCCGGACTTCGCCGAACGCTGCTCACGACTCGCCGCCTACGGCATCCCGGAGACGATCCAGCACGACGACCTGCACGACGGCAACGTCTTCGTCCGCGACGGCCGCTACCTCTTCTTCGACTGGGGCGACAGCTGCGTCTCGCATCCGTTCCAGTCGCTGGTCGTGGTGATGCGCGCGCTCGTCTACCGGCTCGAGCTCCCGCCGGGCGGCCCCGACATCCTCCGGCTACGAGACGCCTACCTCGAGCCGTTCGGCGCCTACGGCGACCACAGCGACCTCGTCGAGGCGGCCGACCTCGCGCACTACGTCGGCACCGCCGAGCGTTCCCTGAGCTGGAACCGCTTCATCCGCGTGCGCGAGCCGCAGTACCGCTTCGACGACGAGGATGCCGTCCCGTACGGGCTCAAGCGGCTGCTCGACCTCGGGCCGCTCGGCAGCTGGAGCTAGAGACTCCGGCCGCCCGGATCCACCGCGCGCACCGTGTACGTGTGACGGCGCGCCTGCCCGGCGGTGGTGTCGAGCCAGCTCGTTCCCTTCGTGCTCGCGAGCAGCCTCCCGTCCCGGTAGACCTCGTACGAGGAAGCGACCCGGACCGGGCTCCAGCGCACCCGGATCACGCCCGCGCGGACCGCGGTCGCGAAGACATGCGCCGGCGGCGGCGGGCGGCAGTCGCCGGCGAGCCGCGCGTGCCCCGAGAACCGTGCACTCCCCGCGCCTGCCCGGAAGGCGTCGGCCGCGGCCGCGGGCGCGTCCACCCGGGTCGCGGCACCCGCGCCCGCCGGCCAGATCGCCGCTCGCACGCGCGCATACGGCTCCGAGCGCAGGGCCCGAAACGCGTCCCGGATCCACACAGCCTTCTCCTCTGCACCGGCGACCGTGCCGGCAACGACCGCGACCGGCCTGCGGCTCAGCCGCGTCAGGGTCGCGTAGACGCCCGAGTCGGCCAGTCTGCGGGCGAACGGGACGGCCGTGCCGCCCGCGTCGAGCGAGCCGTAGTCGGAGATCTCCAGCCAGTCGACGAACGCGTCCCCCGGGTAGTAGAGGCGAACGGCGTTCCAGGCGTCCGCCGAACGCTGCGCGGCGACCGAGAACACGAAGCTCACGTTCCCGGCACCTGCGGAGCGGAAGAGCGTGACCAGGCGACGGTAGGCATCGCGGTAGCGCTCGGCGCCGTCCGGGACCGCGAGGTCGCCGTAGGCCCCGGTCTTGCCGGCGCCGTTCCAGCGGCCGTTCCACGGGCCCCAGTCCTCGTTCACCTCGACACCGAAGGAGAGGAGCAGCGGCACCCCGAGCGAGCGGGCCCCGTCGGCCCACGCCGTCAGCTGCCGGTCGAAGTCACCCGCGGCGATCCGCTCGAGCGTGTAGCGCCGCTCAGCTCCGCGCGCGCTCCGGCCGGGCACGTACGCGCTCGAGGTCGGCAGGAACGAGACCAAGGGAATCGAGCCGTGGCGCCAGATCGCCAGCACCCGCTGCCGCGGGAAAGCCAGTCCCCGGTACCACGGCTGGGAGAAGCCGACCCAGCCGAGCCGACGGCCGACACGCTGCTCGAACGCAGCGAGGTCGGAGTTCCCGAGGCCGGAGACGCCGAGGTACGCGCCCGCCGAAGGCGGAAGGACCGTGCCGCAGGTCGTGGTCGGCTCGGCGACGCCGGGCGCGGCGAGCCACGCGGCCGCCGCCGCGCACGCCGCCGCTGCGCAGGCGATCAGCCGGCGTCTCTCTCCCCACACGTGACGAACGCTACAGCGAAACGACAGCGTGGACTTGAGGAGCCTGCTTCCGCCGCCTCCGCTCGATGCGACGCTCGCCCGCGCTGGGACTGTCGACAACTCGAGGCGGTGGTCGCCTGGTTGCCTTCGGAAGGTCGCGTCACCGTGGGGAGAGAACGCGTAAGCCCGCAATCCGGCCGAAGTCGTTCGCGTTTCCCGTTGCGACGCCGAATCCGTAGGTAATGCGGCTCAGCGAGGCTGCTCGATCAGCTCGATGCGGTACTCGTCCGGGTCGCGGACGAAGCAGAGGCGGTTGCCACCCTCGCGGACGGTGTACGGCGGGCGCTCCGGCTCGATCCCCTGCTCGGCGAGGCGGGCAAGCGTCCCGTCGAGGTCGTCGACGCCGATCGCGACGTGCCCGTAGCCGGTGCCGAGGTCGTATGCGCGGCCGTCGTGGTTGAACGTCAGCTCGAGCTCGGACTCGTCGCCGGGGAAGGCGAAGAAGTAGTTCGTCGCCTCCAACTGCCCGTCCCGGACGATGTCGAGGTCGCGCTTGAACTCCATGCCGAGCGCCTCGTAGAACGCGCGGCTCCGCTCCGGGTCGGTGATGCGCACCATCGTGTGCAGGTAGCGGGCCACGGGCCGAAGTCTACGCAAGGCGATTCCGTAGGGTTTTCCCGCCTTTCGCCTGCGTCGGCGCGGGCCTAGCCTCGAGAACGATGACGGAGAGAGGGTCGACCGGCGAGTACGTGGTCGAGTGCTTCTGGCCCGGTGTGGACGCCGAGGCCGTCCGCCGGCTCGACGCGCGCGCGGCAACGAGCGCCGACGAGCTGACGCGCGGCGGGACGCCCGTCCGCTACCTCGGCTCGCTGCTCATGCGCGAGGACGAGGTCGTCCTCTGCCTGTTCGAGGGCGCCGAACCGGCCGTGCGGGAAGCGGCCGAGCGGGCCGAGGTGCCGTTCGAGCGGATCCTCGAGGCAGCCCGCTCTCCCTGGCCGATCGCCCACGACGCCTGAAGGAGGAACCCGTGCGCTCACACCGCTTCCACATCGTCCTCGCCGCCTCGCTCGGCGCCGTCGCGCTCGCAGCCGGAGCCGTCAGCACCGCGCCGGCCGCGTCGCCCTGGTCGAGGATCAGCGGCCCGGCGCAGCCAGGCTCGCAGCTCGGCCTCGCCCGCACACAGGACGGCGTTCTGCACGTGATCTGGAACCGCGGCGCCACGCCGACGTCCATCTTCGAGACCCGGCTGAGCGCCGCGGGCACGCCGGCGGGCACGTCGACCGTCGCGACCGGCTGGAACGGGAACGGCGGTCTCGCACTCCTCGTCATGCCCGACAAGACCCTGCGGCTGTTCGCCTCCGGCACGGGCGGCATCAACACCTTCACCGCACCGGCCGGCGGGCGCAACTGGAGCCTGCAGAGGGGCATCTTCTGGGGCACCGCCATCGCCGAGGCCGCGGGCGTGATCGGAGCCACATTGACGAAAGACGGGCAACCCGTCACCGCCTGGAGCGGTAACGCCGCCGAGGGCGTCCCGCCTGCCTCGGTTCCTCAGTCGGGCTACCAGGGCGGGATGACCGAGTCGCACCTGGCGACGGACGCCGCCAGCGGCGCGGTCGTCCTCGAAGGGGAGACGAACTCCGGGCAGGGCGGCGTCTACGTCCAGCAGATTCTGCCGAGCCGGGGGGCGCACGTCCTCCTGCCGCCGATCTGGAAGGACTTCGGCGACGGCGTCAGCGGCCGGATCGGCGCGCCGGGCGTCTACGTCGCCTACGCCGACGGCACGGCCGTGCGGCTGTACCGCTACGGCGGCGCCTCGAAGACGATCGCCAGGGGCGCGTACTGGAGCGCGACCACCTGCGCCGGCCCCGAGGGGCGGCTCTGGGTCGCCTGGGCCGACCACTCGAACGGTCTCTTCGTCACCCGCTCGAACCGGGCGGCAAGCGCCTTCGAGCCGGTGCAGAAGCTGCGCGCACCGTCGGGGCCCGGGCTGTCGTTCCTGCAGTGCGAAGGCTCGACCGGGCCGGCCGACCTGTTCGCGGACAACGGCGGCTTCTTCCACACCCATGTGCTGGCCCAGCTATCGCTGAGCGCGAAGGCGGCCAGGACGAAGGTGACGATCTCGGCCCGCGACGCCGGCGATCCCGTTGCCGGCGTGACGGTCTCGATCGGCGGAAAGCACCTGAAGACCGACGCCCACGGGCTCGTGTCGCTGGCGCTGCGGCCGGGGTCGTACTCGGCGACTGCGACGGCGGCCGGCTACGCGCCCGCATCGGCGAGGTTCACGGTTCGATGACAGCCGGACGGCTCACACGCTCGAGGCTCGCACCGGCGTTGCTCCCCGCGGCGGCGATCGCGATCCTCACCGGCTTGCTCACGTCCGCCGGCCCGGCCGCAGCCGCCTTCCCGGGCGCCAACGGGAAGATCGCGTTCGACAACGGGTTCGACATCCTCACGATGAACCCCGATGGCTCGGGCAAGAACCAGCTGACGTCGAGCGGCGACGCCGCGGACGCGTCCTGGTCTCCGGACGGAAACCGGATCGCGTTCGGGGGCATCTACTCCGTTGGAGTCTGGGTGATGAAGGCGGACGGCTCGAGCCAGATCGAGTTGACGACCAGCTCCGCCCGCTACCTCTCTTGGTCGCCCGATGGAAAGCGGATCGTCTACAGCGCCTTCGGCGGCGGAATCTCCGTGATCAATGCCGACGGCACCGACGAGACGCAGCTGACGACCGCTGCGGGAGACGAGCACCCGTCGTGGTCGCCCGACGGGACCCAGATCGCATACGTGAGTGGAGCCCAGTCCAAGGACGGAGGCGAGATCTTCGTCATGAACGCGAACGGCTCCGACCCCACCCAGCTGACGAACAGCGGCGGGCAGGACGCCGAGCCCGACTGGTCGCCGGACGGCACGAAGATCGCCTTCACCGACTACCCCGGCACGAGCGGCGGCATCGATCGCGACCTCTGGGTGATGAACGCCGACGGCTCCGACCAGACGCAGCTGTCCAACGGGACCCACGACTTCCTGCCGGCGTGGTCGCCGGACGGCACGAAGATCGCCTTCACGAGGCTCACCACGCTCGATCGCGAGATCTGGACGATGAACGCCGACGGATCCGATCAGACGAAGCTCGCCAGTGGCGGGGTCTCCGCTCCCTCCTGGCAGCCGCTGACCAGCTCGACCGGCTCGACCGCCGACCTTCTCCTCCGCATGGCGGGGCCGCGTCGGATCGGACCAGGCGACCCGATCACCTACGTGATCCGCGTCCGGAACCGGGGACCGGCGGAAGCCGAGGACGTCGTCGTCAGCGACCCGCTCCCCGCCGGCACGAGCTTCGTCCGCGCGCTCTCGCCCCACGGCGCGTGCACGCCGCCGGATCCCGCCTCCGGTGCAGCGCTCAGCTGCTCGCTCGGCGCGATGGGCGACGGCTCGACGAGGACGATCATCCTCGTCTGCCGGGCACCGAGCACCGAGACGACGCTCGCGAACACGACCACCGTCTCGACCGGCACGCCCGACCCCGACCTCCACGACAACAGCGCCGCCGTCCGCACACAGGTGAGGTGACCCGTGCCCGCGTTCGCACGCACCACTCGTCGAAGTGCTCTCCTGCCCCCGCTCGCCGCCCTCGCCGCCGCGGGCGCGTCGCTCGTCCTGGCCGTCGGCGCCGAGGGCGGCCCGGCCAAGGCGCTCGCCCTCTCCTGCGGCGACACGATCACCCAGAACGTCAAGCTGACCACCGATCTCCACTGCTCGACGACCGACGGGCTGGACATCGGGGCCAACCACGTCACGATCGACCTCGGCGGGCACACGATCTCCGGCGCGAGCCCCTACAACGGCGTGGCCGACAACGGGTACCCCTACGCGACGATCAAGAACGGCGCGATCGACGGATTCGAGAACGCCGTCTACCTCCACGCCGCCCCCACCAGCGTGATCAGCGGCCTCGTGGCCCGCAACGACCCCGGCGTGGCGATCTCCGTCGACGCATCCGCCTTCACCACGGTCTCGAAAACGACCGTCGTCGCGTACGGATACGAGGGCGTCTACCTGCAGACGGACGGAAGCTCGCTGGCCAAGAGCACCGTCGCCGCCGGCTCCAACCCCGCCGGCGTCGGCGTCGTCGTCTGGGGCTCGGGAGACATCGTCTCCGGGAACACGGTCTCGGCGAGCGCGAAGGCCGGCGTTCTCGTCCAGTTCGGCGGCGGCAACCAGGTGACGAAGAACCGCGTGCAGGGAGCCGGAAACGACGGCATCCGCCTCTACGACACCCAGGGCGCACTTCTCAGCGGCAACAACGTGACCGGCAGCGCCGGGGTGGGGATCCTGGTCGAAAACACCTCCGACGGGACGACGCTGACGAAGAACACCGTCTGGGCGAGCAGTGCCGACGGGATCGCGATCTCGAACGACAGCCTCGGCAGCGTGATCACGGGCAACAACGCGAGCGGGAACCGGTCGAGCGGGATCGACGTGCAGAACAGCGACCCGAGCTCGAAGCTCGGCAAGAACACCGCCGACCTGAATGCGCTCGACGGGATCATCGGCGCCGTCGGAGACACCGACCTCGGTGGCAACAAGGGCGCCGACAACGGTCACTCCGACTGCAACATCGGCGGCTTTCCGTGCAAGAAGTGACGTACTGGAAGGAGAGGACGATGAACCTCCGGGGCGCACCCAACGGCGCGAGAATCGCGCCCGCGCTCGTCGCGGCGGCGACAGTCGCGCTACTTGCCGCCGGCTCCGGTGCCGGCAGCTCCACGACCCCGATCACGACCTGCGGCCAGATCGTGACCACCAACGCCGTCCTCACCCAGGACCTGACCTGCCCCGGCTCGTCGGGGGTGATCGCCGGCGCCGCCGGAATCACGATCGACCTGAAGGGATTCACGCTCACCGGCGACCGCAGCGCGAACCACTACGGGGTCCTCGACGGCTCCTACAGCCACGTCAAGGTCGAGAACGGCGCCGTGCGCAACTTCTACGACGGCATCGACGCGGGCAGCAGCACAACCGCGGTCACGGTCTCGAACGTGGTCGTCTCCGGAAGCGTCCTCGCCGGCATCTTCATCTGCTGCGGCTCGACCTCGTC
>Ga0207702_10005834_pt1 | contig 10710 bp, 10 predicted proteins | sample KBSCornC62_FD_184302 | JGI IMG/M metagenome (GOLD analysis project Ga0207702, IMG submission 184302) | Corn rhizosphere microbial communities from Kellogg Biological Station, Michigan, USA - KBS Corn C6-2 (SPAdes) (version 2) | ecosystem: Host-associated > Plants > Roots > Rhizosphere > Soil ...
TCATAATGCTCTACTGCCGGAAACGGGTCATAGAAATGATGCAACAAACTTTTCCATTCTTTATATTCTTCCGACTTGCGAAAGCCTTCGGTATGATCCTCCAGGTTCTGCCACTGCACCAGTAAAATAAAGCGACTGGAGTTTTCCAGGCATCTTTTCAACTGGTGCGAGATATATCCCGTCATTTTAGCGATGATCGTCTGTGCCTTCTCAAAGGCTGTCAGAAAATCATGCTCTAATCCGGCTTTTACATCTAATATGGCGACTTCGAGTATCATTTTGTCTGAATCAGAATTTTCAGAATTTTTTAATTTTCAGAATGCTAATTGTTAAGCTCTTTATTATTTAAATTGTCAATCCTGACACCATATTTAGGGTTGAAGATTAACTTGTATTGCAAACTTTGACTACCGAAATTGATCAGCAATCCGATTGGAAAATCATAGGCAACGGTATAGTTTTTAGTTTGTGCAATATGCACGTTGTCTAAATCGATTATCGCCTTCAGTTCAAGAACAACGCTTTCTTCTACAACAAAGTCAGCTCTTCTTGTGCCAACATCAATTCCATTATAAAAGATCGTATGCTCTTGTTCTCTCGTAAATCCTAATCCTGCTTCTGCCAGTTCTATAGCTAAACATCTTTGATAAATCACCTCCTGGAAACCATTTCCAAGCGTGTTATGCACCTTCATAGCGCAACCTATTATCTTATATGTCAGCTCGTCCTTTTCCAATTTATTCTGCTAATTCTAAAATTCTGCAAATTCTGATTCAGACAATTAAACTAACTCACCTTCTTCCAGCAACTCCCTCACATCCGTAATCCTACCCGTCACCGCAGCAGCGGCAGCAGTAAGCGGACTTGCAAGAAATGTCCTCGAGTTAGGTCCCTGGCGGCCTTCGAAGTTTCTGTTCGAAGTGGAAACACAATATTTTCCTGCAGGGATCTTGTCTTCGTTCATGGCTAAGCATGCGCTGCATCCGGGTTCGCGTAAAGGAATTCCAGCTGCTTCGAATACTTTATCTAAGCCTTCTTCCAAAGCTTGTTTTTGAACCTGTTTCGAACCTGGAACGATCCATACAGTTACGTTATCGGCTTTCTTTCTGCCTTTAAGGAAGTTTGCTACCTGGCGCAAGTCTTCGATGCGAGCGTTGGTACAGCTTCCGATAAATACGTAATCTATCTCTTTGCCCAGCATCTCCTGGTCATCATGCAGACCCATGTATTTCAATGAGTTGGCGTATGACAGTTGCTCGGTTGCATCAATATCTTTCGTGTTAGGCACGTGCTGTGTAACGCCGATACCCATACCCGGATTAGTTCCGTAAGTGATCATCGGCTCGATGTCTTCAGCTTTAAAGCTTAATACCTTATCGAACTGTGCATCTTCGTCGCTGTAAAGCGTTTTCCAGTATGCCAATGATTTGTCCCACTCTTCACCTTTAGGCGCAAATTCGCGGCCCTTTACATAGTTGAAAGTGGTTTCATCCGGAGCGATCAATCCGCAGCGTGCACCCATCTCGATGCTCATGTTGCAGATGGTCATACGGCCTTCCATGCTGATGGAACGGATGGTATCGCCGGCATATTCTACTGCATAGCCTGTACCGCCTGCGGCAGATATCTGGCTGATGATATACAGGATAATATCCTTAGCGCCAACGCCTTTTTGCAGCTTGCCGTTCACTTCGATCTTCATCCTTTTAGGACGCGATTGCAGCAAACACTGCGTAGCTAAAACCTGTTCAACCTGCGATGTACCAATACCAAACGCAATAGCGCCAAACGCACCATGGGTTGAAGTATGGCTATCGCCGCAAACATAGGTGCCGCCCGGACGGGTAATGCCCAGTTCCGGACCTATAATATGCACGATACCCTGGTAAGGATGTCCCAAGCCATAGAACTCGATGCCGAATTCCTTGCAGTTTTTGCCCAGCATATCCACCTGGTAGCGTGAAAGCTCCTCCTTAATAGGCAGGTGCTGCTCCCAGGTAGGCACGTTATGATCGGCAGTAGCAACGGTTTGCTTCGGACGCAAAACCTTGATGCCACGTTTACGCAGGCCATCAAATGCTTGCGGACTCGTCACCTCGTGGATGAACTGCGTGTCGATGTACAATACATCCGGGAAACCTTCCTTGCTGCTCACAACATGCGCATCCCAGATCTTGTCGAATAATGTTTTTCCCATTTCTTTTTTATTGGGTTGGACGTTTTACGTTATACGTCTTATGTTTTCGATTCACGTATAACGTATCACGTACAACGTTAAATTATGCTTCCACTACCTGGTTTTCAGGACGCAGGCTGCGTACAGTTTTACCTGCCTGCCACATTTCGCTTTCGCGAAGTTCTCTCAGTTCTTCGTTCAGTTTTTCGCGGTAATCAGGCTGGCTGTTCGAGTCGATAGAACGCTGTGATTCTTTACCGGTTGCCACGCTGTTGTACAGTTCTTCGAATACCGGTTTGCTGGCGTCGCGGAATTTCTTCCACCAGTCAAGCGCACCACGCTGAGCGGTAGTTGAGCAGTTAGCGTACATCCAGTCCATACCGTTTTCAGCTACCAACGGCATCAGTGATTGAGTTAATTCCTCAACAGTCTCGTTGAATGCTTCTGAAGGTGAGTGACCATGGCTGCGCAACACATCGTATTGAGCCGCGAAAACACCCTGGATACAACCCATCAGTGTACCGCGCTCGCCGGTAAGGTCGCTGTAAACTTCTTTCTTGAAGTCAGTTTCAAACAGGTAACCGCTGCCTACAGCGATACCCAAAGAGATAACCCTGTCTTTTGCTTTGCCGGTTGCATCCTGGAAGATAGCGAAGCTTGAGTTCAAGCCACGGCCTTGCAGGAACATGCGGCGCAATGAAGTGCCCGAACCTTTAGGAGCTACCAGGAACACGTCAACGTCAGCCGGAGGAATGATACCGGTTTGCTCTTTGAAAGTGATACCGAAACCGTGTGAGAAATACAGGGCCTTGCCCGCAGTTAAATGTTTTTTAACAGTAGGCCACAACTCGATCTGGGCGGCATCGCTCAGCAGGTAGCAAATAATGGTGCCGCGTTCGAGTGCTTCCTCGATCTCAAAAAGGGTTTCGCCGGGTACAAAGCCGTCAGCTACAGCTTTATCCCATGTTTTTGAATTTTTACGCTGACCAACGATCACGTTGATGCCATTGTCTTTCTGATTTAGCGCCTGGCCAGGACCCTGAACGCCATAGCCGATAACAGCTACGGTTTCATTTTTTAAAATGTCCTGTGCTTTTGATAAAGGGAACTCTTCGCGGGTTACCACATTTTCTTCAGTGCCGCCGAAATTTAGTTTTGCCATTGTTACTGTTTTTGATTACACCGATGTCTTGTTGATTCCACCGATGTCGTTTTTGTTTTATTTGGTTACTTTTTGTTGTACGTTCTACGTCGTACGTTTTACGTTTTTTGATTCTTTAATACAGGCGATACGTATAACGTACAACGTCAAACGTATAACCTTCCCGCCTCACTTTTTCACTACCAGCACTATCCCCGATGCCCAGTGCATTTTGGTTACCGCCATATCTTCCCGGTTATCCAAAGTTGATAATAAATTTGCTACTTTTTCAGCATGACCTTCGGGCCAATTCGCCTGCGGCAGCATGTCATCAATAATATAAATACCACCTGATGCAAGCATGGCCAGTGTTTCTTCCAGCATCATGTATTTGCCGGGCCAGGTATCGGCGAAGATGAAGTCGAAACGCATCTTCGAGTTCTTCGCAAGCCACTCGTTACCATCGGTACAGATCAGCGTCAGGCGCCTGTCGACACCCAGGTTTTCTTTGGCGATGCTTAAGAGCGTCTCATCGTTATCCAATGATATCAGTGTCGATTCCTCATCCATCCCGTCCAGTATCCACGCCGTTGCCAGCCCGGTACCGGTTCCCAGTTCAAGGAACTCACCCGATGGCTTCGATGCAGCCAGCGTCTTCAATAACGAGCAAGTCGATATCTCCGACATCTGCAAAAAGCCGCAAGCCTCCGTGGCCTCTTTGATGGAGGCGTAAGCTGTGGGGTAAGACTGGGTTACTTCTTCTATCATTGATTTTGTTGGACGTTTTACGTTAGACGTTTTACGCTTTTTTTTTCTTTAGCAAGGCTATACGTATAACTTATAACGTCAAACGTATAACCTTTTACCTTTCGCCTTTATCCTTTCACCTCACATCGTGAACACCTTATCGGCGTCATTCAAAAATTCATTCTCGATGACTTCTTCACCTGGTTCCAGTCTCTCAAACTCGCGCAATTTAGAGTTGAAGCCTTCGCTGTCCTTAATAATAGCAACCCTTGCGCTGCGAACAAATTCGATCAATCCGTAGGGCTGAAGGACAGTCAGCAGGTTGTCGGTTTCTTCGCGGTGACCCGTGGTTTCAAATACGGTGTAGTCCTTGCGGATTGCTACTGTACGAGCGCCGTTCTCGCGCAGCAAGCGCTCAACGCTTACTTTCTCAGCGATAACATCCGTCGACAATTTATATAGTGCCAATTCCTGCCAGATCACGTCGTCGTTGGTGTGATAGTACGCTTTTAACACTTCCACCTGTTTTTCAATCTGGCGGCAAAGTTTGCGTACCACGTCCTCAGTCTCGGTGATTACAATATTGAAGCGATGAACGCTGCCAACTTCCGAAGGCGAGGTGTTCAGGCTATCGATATTGATCTTGCGACGGGTAAATATGATGGCTATGCGGTTCAGCAAACCAATCTGGTTCTCGGTGTAAACCGTTATGTTAAATTCCTTTTTTTCTTCTTCGTGGCTCATTTTTTCACTCTTTAAGGGGTGATTACTTTAACCTGATCTCTGCTACGCTGCATCCCTGCGGTACCATCGGGAACACGTTGTTCTCTTTAGTTACCATTACTTCAAGGAGGTACGGACCTTTATGCTCTATCATCTGCTTCAGCGCTCCTACAAGGTCTTTGCGATCTTTCACCGAAAAGCCTTCGATGCCATATGCTTCGGCCAGTTTTACAAAGTTGGGGCTTTGCATATCAACAAATGAGTAGCGACGCTGATTGAACAATTCCTGCCACTGGCGAACCATGCCGAGGAAGTTGTTGTTCAGGATAACGATCTTCACGTTGGTTTGCTCCTGCATGATTGTGCCCAATTCCTGCAAGGTCATCTGGAAACCGCCATCACCGATAATAGCAACCACTTCACGATCAGGAGCGCCGAATTTGGCGCCGATTGCTGCCGGCAACGCAAATCCCATCGTACCCAAACCGCCGCTGGTTACATTGCTCCGTGTTTTGTTAAACCTGGAGTAACGGCAGGCCACCATTTGGTGCTGGCCCACATCAGTTACAACTACAGCATCGCCATGGGTTAATTCGTTCAGGTATTTGATTACCTCGCCCATGGTCATTTCGTCCGTTGTCGGATTCAATTCATTTTGGATAACCAGGTCAATTTCTTCTTTGGTATGATCTTTAAATTGCTGATGCCATTCGGGGAAGGTTCTCTGCTCAACCAAAGCGGTCAGCAATGGAAGTGTTTCCTTGCAATCGCCCCAAACCGGAACAGTTGCTTTCACGTTTTTGTCGATCTCAGCTGGGTCGATATCTAAGTGAACAACCTTCGCCTGTTTAGCATATTTATCCAAACGACCAGTCACACGATCATCGAAACGCATACCGATGGCGATCAATACGTCGCAAGAGTTAGTCAATACGTTAGGACCATAATTGCCATGCATACCGAGCATACCTACGTTCAACGGGTGATCAGTTGGGATAGCGCCCGCACCTAAAACGGTCCATGCCGCCGGGATGCCTGACTTTTCTACAAAAGCCTGGAATTCTTTCTCAGCTCCGCCCAGTATCACACCCTGACCAAACAGGATGAATGGTTTTTTTGCCGAATTGATCAACTCAGCAGCAGCTTGTATGTATTGCGGGCGAACAATCGGTTTCGGCCTGTAGCTGCGGATATGATTGCAAGGCGTATATCCCTTAAACTGGAATTTTTGTACCTGTGCGTTCTTAGTGATATCGATCAACACAGGACCGGGGCGACCGCTTTTGGCAATATAAAATGCTTTGGCCAGTACTTCCGGTATTTCGGTAGCATCGGTCACCTGGTAGTTCCATTTGGTGATCGGAGCAGTGATATTGATCACATCCGTTTCCTGGAATGCATCGGTACCAAGCAGATGCGCGAACACCTGCCCGGTGATACATACCACAGGCGTGCTGTCTATCTGTGCATCAGCCAAGCCAGTTACCAGGTTGGTAGCACCCGGACCGCTGGTAGCAAATGCCACGCCCACTTTGCCTGAAGTACGTGCAAAGCCCTGCGCAGCATGAATACCGCCCTGCTCGTGGCGCACCAGGATGTGCTCTAGTTTATCTGCGTAATCAAACAAGGCATCATAAATAGGCATGATCGCTCCGCCCGGATACCCGAATATTGTTGTAACACCCTCGGCGATCATCGCCTCCAATACAGCGGCCGATCCGGTGAGTTCCTTTGGTTCAACCGCTTGTTTGGCGGCTTCACTTATTTCTTGAGTAGCAATAGTTTGTGTTTCCACGTTATGCTTATTTAAATTCTGTCAATTCTTTAATTCTGTGAATTCGGGTTCAGACAACCTTTAACCTTTCGCCTTTCGCCTTTCACCTTATCATCAGTCACACAGCCTTCTGCTGCGTTGCTAACCGTTTTTGCGTACTTATATAATAGTCCTTTTTTCACTTTCAGCTCTGGTTGTTTCCATTCGCTGCGGCGCTGGGCCAACTCGGCGTCGGATATCTTCAGGTTCATCGTCCTGTTGATGGCGTCAAGCTCTATTATATCATCGTCCTTAACGATGGCAAGATTACCCCCGTCGTACGCTTCGGGAGTAATGTGACCGACGACGAAGCCGTGGGTGCCCCCCGAAAAGCGCCCATCCGTAATTAAGGCCACCGAGCTACCCAGTCCGGCGCCAAAGATGGCCGAAGTTGGTTTAAGCATCTCAGGCATACCTGGTGCGCCTTTCGGACCAACATAGCGGATCACCACTACATCGCCCGCCTTAACGCGACCGCTCAGGATACCGTCGATCAGCTCAAACTCACCATCAAAAACACGGGCCGGTCCTTCGAAGCGCTCGCCCTCTTTACCGGTAATTTTTGCAACCGAACCGCCTGTGGCCAGGTTGCCATATAATATCTGTAAGTGCCCGGTAGCCTTGATCGCCTGCTCTTTAGGGAAAACGATTTTCTGGGTATTAAAGTCTAATTCTTTTACTTCTTCGAGGTTTTCTGCAAGCGTTTTGCCGGTAACAGTGAGGCAATCGCCATGCAGCCAGCCCAGCTTTAACAAGTATTTCATCACGGCTGGAATACCGCCAACTTTGTGCAGATCTTCCATCATGTATTTGCCGCTTGGTTTCATATCGGCCAATAATGGAATACGGTTGCTGATCTCCTGGAAATCATCCTGGGTCAGTTTAATGTCGACACTTTTTGCTATCGCGATGAGGTGCAGCACCGCGTTGGTCGAACCTCCCATTACCATAATAGTAGTGATCGCATTCTCGAAAGCCTCGCGGGTCATGATATCTTTTGGTTTGATATCGCGCTCCAGCAGCAGCTTGATGTATTTACCGGCGGTGCGGCATTCTTCCTGTTTCTCTTCGCTCAGGGCCGGGTTAGAAGACGAGTAAGGCAAGCTCATGCCCAAAGCCTCGATAGCCGCAGCCATGGTATTAGCTGTATAAATACCGCCGCAAGCTCCAGCGCTCGGACAAGCATTTTTAACCACACCCATAAAATCTTCAGGAGTGATTGTACCGGCAATCTTCTTGCCCAATGCCTCAAAAGCCGAAACGATGTTCAAATCCTCGCCTTTCCAATGACCGGGTTTAATAGTACCGCCATAGATCATGATTGAAGGGCGATTTAAGCGACCCATCGCCATTACCGATCCCGGCATGTTTTTATCACAACCCGGCAGCGTGATCAAACCATCATAATACTGTGCACCGCAAACTGCCTCAATCGAATCGGCAATAACATCACGGCTCACCAGCGAGTAACGCATACCTTCTGTACCGTTGCTCATGCCATCGCTCACACCAATGGTGTTAAAGATCAGGCCCACCAAATTCTCGTCCCAAATGCCCTGTTTCACCAGCTTGGCCAGGTCGTTCAGGTGCATGTTACAGGTATTTCCGTCGTAACCCATACTAGCCACACCTACCTGCGCCTTTTTCATATCCTCTTCGGTCAGTCCAATGCCGTAAAGCATGGCCTGTGCAGCGGGCTGAGTCGGGTCCAGCGTAAGCGTTTTGCTGTATTTATTGAGTTCGGTAGTTGTGGTGGTGCTCATTATATTTTTAACAATTATTCGGTGTCCGTAGTTGGTTTTTCCAAGTTAGGGAGATGCCCTGCAACCTCCAATACTTCAAAAAATTATTTTTAATTCAATATTTTATTCTGTAAAAATTAAAAATTTTATAATTTATTCTGTTTTGTGTATTATTTTCATAATAAAATTATAACAGCACTATACCAAAGTTAAAAACGGTTTTCGGTGCAATTTTTATGCATGCATAATAAAGTGTCTAAATTCCGTCGTAAAATTGTCATACAGTCCAATTTTCTTGCAAAAAAGAACGCCCGGAGGCTTGTGCTCTCCGGGCGTTCTTTCCTGTCAAAAACCAGGGTATATAGCTACCGGTGCACCATCCTTTCGGGAAGCACAATAATTCGTGAAATCACAATTCCGGTATTAGTTGTCATGGTTATTTGGGTTAATGGATGCAATTAAGGGAATTGAATTGGGAAAAGCAAGAGGTGAATGGTGAGTGTTTTTTGTTCTGCCGGCATGGCGCTTTTGTCTGAACTAAGATTCGTAGGATTTGAGGATGATAGGATGAAATGGCGGGCTAACTTTTTTTGTGACCGGCATTATCGATATGTTTGGAATTATACACCCTCTTAAATTCCATGCTACGACTACCGAAATTGATAAGCAATCCTACCGGTAAGTGATAAGCCTCCAGGTAATTCATCGCTTGAGCAAGATGCTGATCATCCAATGCCGAAATAGCTTTTAACTCGACTATTATCTTTTCTTCAACAAAAAAGTCGACCCGCCTTGTGCCAATCTCAATACTATCATAATAGATCGTCATTTCTGTTTCACGGCCAAAAGTCAGGCCCTGTTTTGCCATTTCAATATCCATGGCCCGTTGATAAATAACTTCCTGGAATCCGCTGCCAAGAGTACTATGAACTTTCATAGCGCAGCCAATGATTTTGTGGGTAAGGTCGGCATTTTGCACAACCAGAAAGATAACATTATTTAAATCAATAATCCTATTATCTTCTAATCCTACGAATCCTAGTTCAGACAACCCTCAATGCGGCAATCTATCCCTAACCAATCCATAAACCCAAGTACCAAGTATAGCACTTAGCAATGTAACCCCAATCACCCAGAAACCGCTGCCAAGCAGTGCATACAAAGGTCCCGGGCAGGCACCGGTAATGGCCCAGCCAAGGCCGAAGATCAGTCCGCCCCAAACGTTGCCCCAGGTAAATCGCTTTTTAGGAATCTCGATCGGCTCGCCGTTAATAGTTTTTACATTGAAGCGTTTTAGCAATAGGATCGATATCATCCCCACGGCAATAGCGCTGCCGATAATACCATACATATGAAAAGCCTGGAGCCGGAACATCTCCTGGATACGGAACCACGAGATCACCTGCGACTTAACCAGGATAATGCCGAAAACAACGCCGGCCAGCAAAAACTTAATATTCCTCATAGCTTGATAAGATAGGGCAAAATAAACCAGGTCATGGCAAAGCCACCGATCATGAAGCAGCAGGTGGCCACCATCGAGGGCCATTGCAGCGTCGAAATGCCCATAATGGAATGTCCTGAGGTACATCCATCCGCATATCGTGTCCCGAAACCCACCATAAAGCCGCCCAGGACAACAAATATCAGCCCGCGCAAGGTAGCTAACGCGTCCAGACTAAAAATATCTGTCGGCACTAGTGTACTGAAATCTTTGACGCCTTCTTGTTTCAGAAGTGCCGTGGTTTGCGGATTTATCTTCACTGGATCTGCCCCCTGCATGTAGTATGCTGCGATAAAGCCGCCTAATATAACACCGGCAACAAAGAACAAGTTCCAGCTTTCACGTTTCCAATCATAATTAAAAAATGGGATGCGGGCAGGCACGCATACCGCGCAAATGTGCCGCAATGATGAGGAAATACCGAAAGGCTTGTTGCCTAGCAACAGTAATGCAGGCACCATTAGCCCAATAAGCGGTCCGGCGATGCACCAGGGCCACGGTTGTGTTATCCAATTCATAAAAAATCCCATGCAACCGATGCTTTTATTTCCACCAATTGCTCAATTTTGTAAATATACTAAAACTATAGGCTTTATAGAGAGTTGACGTGCCGTCTTCCAACTTCTTTTAGATGCAAATTGCGAAATGTCAATTGCGAAATGAGTAAAACCAAGTCATTTCGCACTCGGCATTCCGACTTTAACTCAATACTCCACCCACTTCACCACATTCACATTTACCCGGCTGCCTTCGCCATATTTGCCAGATTCGCCATTTAGGATGCGAAGCGTAACCCCTTCGTTTTCCAGGAGCAACTCTTCGTAGAAGCCTTTAAATAGCACCTGCTTAACAGTCCATTTTTTG
>Ga0207702_10005838_pt1 | contig 10704 bp, 10 predicted proteins | sample KBSCornC62_FD_184302 | JGI IMG/M metagenome (GOLD analysis project Ga0207702, IMG submission 184302) | Corn rhizosphere microbial communities from Kellogg Biological Station, Michigan, USA - KBS Corn C6-2 (SPAdes) (version 2) | ecosystem: Host-associated > Plants > Roots > Rhizosphere > Soil ...
CGTCTCCGTGAGCGTCTCGGAAGGAAGCGTGACTGTACTAGGGCCTTCCGAGGCTGTCTCGGTCGGGACGTCGCCCGTCAGCGTCGCCGTGACTGCGTCGGAGCTCGCAGCCCTCCCCCCTTGCGCAACCAGCACGCCGGAGACGAGCAGACCAAGCATCCCAAGGATCGCGGCGACGGACAGCTGCGCCATGCGGATCGACTTGACGCGACGGCCGCGCACCGGCTTCCCTCCCACGACACGAGCGTACAACAGCCAGCGGCCGTCCCGGGCAGAAGGCGAGTCCCGCGTCAGTCGCTAGGCCCCACCGGGATTACGAATCCGTGCCGCCCGCAAGCGGGCCGAACGAGCGGGCAAGTAGGCCGGAAGCCGGCTTCGAGTGGCGGAAGTAGCTTGCCGCACACGCGACGCCCTCCCGGTTCGCGTCATGGGTGAGCGAGTTCGCGGTCTGCGACGCCGATCTGCCACGACACGCCGTAGCGATCAGTGGTCCAGCCAAAGCACGAGCTGAAACCGTAGTCGTCGACCGGCATCTTCACGTCACCGCCTGAAGCGAGGTTGTCGAAGAGTGACCCCACTTCGTCCGCGTCGTCGCAGCGCACGAAGATAGACATCGACGGCGTGAAGTCGAACGCGTGACGGATCGGGCTGTCGAAGGCGATGAAGGCCCGGCCAGCCAGATTGAAGTAGACGCGCGTGCCGCCAGGTTGGTCGTCGACAACGCGATCGATGCTCGATCCGGGAAGCAGCGACACGTACCACTCGGCAGCCTCGCGCGCCCGGCCATCCTGGAACATCAAATGCGTGATCACGTCTGTCATGGCTCAAACCTACCGGCCGTCCCGAGGATTGCCGAAGGCGCCCCAGAGGGTGCGCGGCTCGCCGCTCAGGTACCGCCGGTCTCATCGATGGTGACGGCGCCCGCCGTACGTTTACGGGTAGCAGGCAGCGTGCCGTTGTCTGCGAACACGCTTGCCCGATCGCTTATGGTCCGAGGCGCTCAGTAGGGATCAATGCGTCCACTTGAAAGGGGAGGGCATGCGCACGAAGCTCACGCTGCTTGCGCTCGGCGTTCTTGCGGTCGTGTTTATGGCCGCGTCGTCGGCGAGCGCGCGTAGTGCCGGCACCCAGGTTCCGCTCGCTGGGACCGGGTCGGCACAAACCGGGGCTTTCACGCCATCCGACGGCGCCGTGACGGACGAGGAGTTCGCCGGCGAGGAAGACGGCGACGAAGGGCCCGACGCCTACGCGGGGTCGATCGTCAACCGGAGCCTCTCGTCAGGCGCCGGAGGCGGTGCTTCCGTGACGAGCGGTAAGAAGGCGAAGTCGAGCCCGAAGTTCGTCACCGGGTTCGAGGGGCTGAACTTCTACCAGCAGCGCTACGCACGTGGCGGCAACCAGTTCTCGGTCGAGCCGCCCGACCAGGGCATGTGCGTGGGCAACGGCTTCGTGGTCGAGGCCGTCAACGACGTGCTGAACGTTTACAACACGTCGGGCCAGTCGGTGCTGCCGGACAACACAGCGACCAACATCGTCGGCGGGTTCCCGCGCAACGTGAACCATGCCGTCGACCTGAACTCGTTCTACGGCTACCCGCCGGCGATCGACCGCTCGACCGGCATCCGCGGGCAGTTCGTCACCGACCCGAGCTGCATCTACGACGCGGCGACGCAGCGGTTCTTCGTCGTCGTGCTCACGCTCGAGGTCGTGCCGACGACGGGTGCCTTCACGACCGCGAACCACCTCGACCTTGCGGTCAGCCAGACGTCCGACCCGACCGGCGGGTGGAACATCTACCGGCTGAACGTCGCGAACGACGGCACGAATACCGGCGGCGTCAATCCGGGGCCGTACCTCGGCGACTATCCGCACATCGGAGCCGACGCGAACGGCATCTACCTGACCACCAACGCCTATCCGTGGTGCTGCAACGGCTTCAGCGGCGCGCAGATCTACGCGCTCTCGAAAGCGCAGCTCGCCGCCGGGGCGTCGTCGGTGAACTTCGCCCACATCGACACGTCGGGCCTGGTCAACGTGCCCAGCGACGCCGGCTCCACGCAGCCCGGCTTCACCGTCTGGCCTGCGCAGTCGCCCGGCACCGGCTCGTTCGAAACGGGCAACGGCGGGACCGAGTACTTCCTCAGCTCGAACGCCGGAGACGAGGCGACCAACCCCGTCGCAGGCACCGGAGGCCCGCACACCTCGAACAAGCTGATCGTGTGGAGCCTGACGAACACGTCATCGCTGAACTCGGCAACGCCGTCGCTGACGCTCTCGAACAAGATCCTGACCGTCGGGCAGTACGGCGTTCCGCCGAAGCAGCAGCAGCCCGGGTCGGGGCTCGCTCCGACCACGTCCACGCCGCAGGGCTTCTGCATCAACGACACCCTGACCTCGACGATCGTCGGGCTCGGCTGCTGGCGGCTGCTGTTCGGGGCCGAACCGGCCCACGACGAGGTCGTCTCGCGGCCTGACTCGAACGACACCCGCATGCAGCAGGTGATGTTCGCGAACGGCAAGCTGTGGGGCGCGCTGGACACGTCGCTGAACCCTGACGGCGGCGCGCAGCGGGCCGGCATCGCGTACTACGTGGTCAATCCGTCGGCCGGGAAGATCGTGGTCCAGGGTTACCTGGGGGCGACCGGGTACGACTTCACATATCCCGCGATCGGGGTCACGCCGAGCGGGCGTGGCGTGATGGCCTTCACTGCCACCGGCAACTCGACGTACCCGAGCGCCGCCTACGCCGCGATCGACGCGCACGTCGGCGTCAGCACGTGGGACGTCGTCACCGGCGGGCTCGGAGCCGCCACCGACGACGGCTTCACCAGCTACAAGGCGCAGGTCGGCGACCCGCCGCGCACCCGCTGGGGTGACTACGGCGCGGCATCCGTGGACGGCAACTCGGTCTGGATCGCCAGCGAGTACATCGCCCACGCCTGCGACTACACCACCTGGGGCGGCCCGTTCTTCCTGGGCGGCACGGGTGACAACCTGCTCGGCACGTGCGCCGGCGCAAGCCACGGGCCGGGCTCGCGGGCCGCGCTCGGCAACTGGTCGACGCGGATCAGCAAGTACACCCCGTAAGCACCGGAGCACCACACGGAGGGCCGGTCTCGCGACCGGCCCTCCGTGTCTCTATCCTGGTGAACGGGTATCCGGGTAGCGATGAGACGCCCGCTCACCGTCATCACCATCGCCGTCGGTGCGGTGATCGTGCCCGGCAGCTCCGCGTCCGGGGCCGTCGTCAGGAGCGGACTGCACGGGACGATCACGCGGGGGCCGATCGCGCCCGTGTGCGTGGCCGAGCAGCCCTGTACGGCTCCCGCCGCCGGCGCTGTGATCGCGTTCTCGCGCGGCCTCCACGTCGCGCGCGTGACCGTGCGGCCCGACGGGTCGTACCGCGTGCTCCTGCCGCCCGGCCTCTACGCGGTCAGAGCCCTGCGCGGGCCGATCGAGCCGATCCGCGTGCGGGTCCTGCCCGGCCGGAACCGCGCCGTCGACTTTTCGATCGACACCGGCATCCGCTGAGCCCCCCCGAAACCCCCCAGGACGAAATCCCCTCTCACGTCAACGGAGCAGGGTTAACAGCGCGTTGCGCAGGAACCGCTGCAGACGTGGATCACCGCGACCGGTGATGTCGTCGAGCCTGGTGGCGAAACGTATCGAGCCCGAGCTGAACACGACCGACCCCGACGGCGCTGTGTACCGGACGGCGTCCGCGTCGACGTGGTTCGGTGGCCTCGCTTCGAAGAGGATCGTTGTCCCGGGCTGCGCGCAGCTCGTGACGAGCGTGTCGTACTCGTAGCCGACGAGGTCGCGTAGCACCGCGCTTCGCGTGAAGCCGGTGCCGACGAACCAAGGGTTCGGCGGGCCGGTGCCTGCGCCCACCGCGGTGTAGTCGGCATTGCCGATCTCGCCCCATTGCACGCCGAGCAGCTCGCACTCGGGACGGCCGAGCTCGCGGAAGCTAATGGTCTTCAACGCGGGGTCGGTCTCGGGATCCCGATCGGCAGTACGGTATTCGACGATCGTGCGCCGGCCGTTCTCGTAGCGCATCTGCCAGTAGCCGGTGTTCGCGCCCATGAAAGCAAGGTTGACGCCGACGGCCCGCGCGGCTTCGAACGCGTCGCGCATCGTCTTCGTCCAGTACTCGTCGTGGCCCGCGGTCATCACGAGCCGGTGGCGAATGAGCTCCGCGGGGTTGCGGTCGGTGTCGACGTCGGTCGTGTAGGAGACGTCGTAGCCGTTACGCTCCAGGAAGCGCGCAAGCGGGAACTCCCATGCGGACGGCAAATTCGCGCCGGGGCCGCCTTCGACCGGCGCGCCGCTCATCTCGAACGGCCGGTCGAACGAGACGTGGTCGTCGCCGATGCCCGTGTTGTTCCAGTAGAGGCTGCGGCCACCCCACGTGTTGTATGCCTGCCACGTGTTCACGGCCGCCTGGACGAGGATGGCGGACCTGCGCGACCGCGGCGCTCGCACGACGAACGGAACCCAGGAGCCGCGCCCCGCCAGCGGACCCGAGCGCACTACGAGCTCCGCGAGGTAGTAGCCGCTCACCCAGCTGCTGCCGACGCGGATGACGTCGGTGACCGGCCAGGCGAGGCGGAGCAGGCCCGTTTTCTGGTCTGGTCGCGGAACGCGTTCGGGGCTTGCGCGGTGGACGCGGCAGGTCGTGCAAGGCATCAGACGCCCGCCGGTCCCGTCGTACCAGCCGATCCGAAAGACGCGGACGCGGTAGCGCAAGCGCGACGCGGACGCGACGTGCAGATTCAGAGATTGGCCCGGCGCGACGCTGACCGCGGACGCGTACCCCTCGAGCGCATGCTGCGGGACGAGCCGGATCCGCCAATGCTTCGTGCCGGGTCTTGCGTTCTCGACCTGAATCGGGTTGGCAGAGGCCCCGGCCCGGGCTGCGTCCTGGCCCACTCGTTTTGCTGTCACAGCAATGACGACAGCGACCGCGAGGACGACCGCGAGCGCGATCCGCCGCTGCCCATCGTGCCCTTCCTTCACTCCACCGGTTCTGGTGAGACGCATGCGGGGATGCCGCCGACCGGTACGTTAGCGGGCAGGCCGAGTCGGTTCCCCCGAGCCAGGGACGCGCAGCTCTCGGGGCCGTGCGAAGCCGGGTGGACACGGCTGGCTCGCCGTGTCGACCCCGCGCTCGATGCCGGATGGGCTCAAGTCTCCGTCCTCGCCCAGCCGATGGATGGATCGTATTCCGCTTGCGCCGGTACTGCGGCGACGAGCTCGAGCGCGCCAGGCGACCGCTGGAGATCTGTGCAATGTGCGACGGATCGCCCTGTGCGAGGTGCGGTCATCCGCGCTCCGATCACACGCACGTGTTCGCCCGCGGCGTGCCCCGAGGATGTTGCCGGATCGTCGGCGACTTCCAGTCGCTGCGGAAGTGGCGCTGCGATTGCGAAGGCTTCCGGCCCGTGTCAGGACGGCTCTCGGACGCGGCATTTGCGGAGCCGGATCCTGATCCGCTCCTCGCGCCGCTGCGAACCCTTCCCCCGCGGGCGGTGTAGATCGCGCATGAAGATCGTCTCGGCGTTTGCGGCCGTTGCGCTGATCACCGCGCCGGCCGCGAGCGCGAAGTTCCAGGTCTGGCTCTCTGTCGCTCCGACCGCGCCGACCGTCCACACGACCGTGCGTGTTGTGCTGCGGACGGACATAGCAGAAGCCGGCTGCCGGATGAGACCGCGGCGGACGCGCCACGGGCCGACGTGCAGGCGAAGCCGGCCGCCGACGACGTCGTAGCCGGGCGCGACCCGGCCGACGAACGGACCCGCCTTGACCACGCCGCCGTGGACCGGCGTCGCCAGGCACGCTGCCGAGGCAATGGTCGCCACGGCCGGAACGATCACCCTGGGAATTGTGCAGCAGCGTGCCCGAGAAGGCTGGAACCTCCGCCGACCGCGCGGTGTAATCCTGGTCGGATGGAAGCTCGCTCCCGCGCGGTCGCGGCCAGCGCCGCCCTGGCGGCGACAGCCGCGGTTGTCCTGAGCGCTTCGGCGTGGGCGAACGGCGCCAAGCATCCGGAGAGAGCCACCGAGAGCTGCGCCACGCAATCCGGCGCCGAATTCCCTCACGCGTTCACGAGCCCGCGAAACCTGGTCGTCGGACCGCTCGCACTGATCGGCGCCGGAGGCTCTCCGGGCTTCGCCTGGAACTCCCGCGAAACCGAGGGCTTTCAGAAGTTCCCGCTCCTCGTCAGGGCTCGCCACCGCGTGACCGTGGAGCTCGCACCGCGCACGCGGCTCGGTGCAGGGCTCGCATACGGCCCTCTCCCCCAGGGCGAGACCTACCTGCGTGACACGTATCGCGCGGTGACCTTCGTCGCCTGCAAGCGCGGAGAGCACTCGGCGAGCAGCGCCGACGGCGAACCAGTCACGTTCTGGTCGGGGTCAGTCCTCGCGCGCTCGCCGCGCTGCATCCCGCTTCGCGTCTGGGTGGACGGCGAGCGCACGCCGCGTCGGGCGGTCATCCGCCTCGGCGTGCAGCGTTGCAGCTAGCGCCGGAGGTCAACTGCCTCGTCGACGCCTTGTCTCCCTGAGGTCAGCCGTCGGGACGTACCGTCCGCAGCCCGGCGAGGCGGGCAGCGGCCGCCTGGCGTTCGTCGTAGCTGACGAACGCCTCGAGCGGGGAAAGGTCGACAGCGGCCACGATGTGGATGGCGTCCAGGGCCCGCAGGGCAGGCTCCGCAAGCGCGCCCGCCGCCTCGAGCAAAGCTCGGTCGAGGGGCAGCAACGCCACGGCGTCGAGGATCTCCCCCGCTCGGGCGGCGAGGACGTCGAGGGACAGGCGGGGATCGTCAGCGGCTGCTCGGCGGATCGCCCGGGGCACCTCGGTGAGCGCCAGCTCGCAGCAGACGAGATCGGCGTCGGCGAAGAAGGCCCGAAGGGCGGGGCTCTCCGGCTCGTCTCGGACGAGCTTGACGAGCGCCGACGAGTCGGCGTAGAAGATCGGCAACTCAGCGCTCGCCGCGGATCTCGTCGAGCGCGCGGCTGAGCGCGTACGGGTCTCCGTCGAGCCGCAGCGGTGCGGGCAGTCCGCGGCGGGGCGGACGGGCGACTCGCCCTTCGGCGACCAGGCGGTCGAGCTCGGCTCCGGTGGTCGAGGGCGGCCCGAGCTCCGCGACCGGCCGGTTTCGGTCCGTGACGATCAGCCGCTCGCCCCGCTCGACCCGCCGAAGGTACTTGCTGAGGTTCTGGCGCAGCTCGGCGATCCCGACGGCGTTCATGTACATAAATGTAGCAGGTGAGGCCGAACGCTAGGCCGAAAGGCCGAACTCCGCGGGCAGCTCGGCCGGCTGGACCTCGTCGACCGCCTCTTCGCGCGCCCGGGCATCGAAGTAGAGGTACGCGGTGGTCAGGGCGACGAACGGCATCACGACGGCATGGACGACCCCGGCGACCACGTTCACGAGCCAGAACGGGGCGTCGGTCCCGAGGATCAGCCCGACGCCGACGAGCGGTCCCGCGACCAGCACGATCCCCCCGCCGAGGACGATCAGGGAGGCGACCTTGAGCCACCGCCTCGACACCAGCCGGCCGCTACGGCGGAGCGCGCGCAGCGCGGAGACCTGCTCGAGCTCGATCGCCGGAGCGATCAGCGCCCAGCGTCCGGCGAGCCAGACGGCGATCGGGAGCAGGAAGATCGAGCTCGCGAGCAGCGAGACGATCACGGTCGCGACGAGCAAGGCGCCGAGCAGGGGAACGATGCTGTCGGCGGCCAGGCGGTAGGCGCGGATCGGCCCGATCGGGCGCCGCCCGTCGATCTCGACCAGCGCCCGGGCCGTCGCGGCCTGCGTGACCCCGAAGGCAAGCAGCGTCAGCGAGGTACCGATCGCGAGCACGACCACCGCCACCAGGCCGTTGCTCTCGCCGCCCGTCTGGACGCCGAGCACGTTGGTCGCGTGCAGCACGAGGCCCTGCAGCAGGGACACGAGCAGCGCGATCGGTACGAACACGACCCCGAGCCCCACGAAGAGGAGGAACCGGGACGCGTACATGCGCGCGCTGGCGGACAGGATCTGGCCCCAGCTGCGCCGGCGCGCGACGCTGAGCGGAGCGGACGGACGCCAGGTCGCCCGGGAGAGCAGGACGATCGCGAGCAGGAGCAGCCCGGCGAGCAGCAGGCCGAATTCGAGCGGGTGGTCGACGAGCTGCACCAGCGCGCGCGAGCCGCCGCCGACGGCAGAGCAGAAGAAACCGGTCGCGGCCGGCCCGAACGCGGTCCCGCCCGGAACCGTGTAGCTGCGCGTGCGCCAGCCGTCGGACCACTCGATCGGCGCGGTCCACTGGGTCTTTAGGTTCGGCCCCGTCGGCCCGTTGAAGAAGGCCGGGCGCAGCTCGCCCCAGCGCCCCTGGAAGGCGATCCACGGAAACGCCTGCCGCGCCCGGGCCGGATCGCTCGGAATCGTCCGCACCACCGGACGGACGTCGAAGGTCGGTCCGCGCGTGTCGTCGCAGCCGACGCCCTGCTCCGCCGAGCTGCCGAGGTACAGGGCCTCGTCGAAGAAGTTCGCGTGCGACCCGGAGGCCGGGTGCACGACCGGGTGCGTGCCGTCCACGCGCTCGAGCTTGTCGTCGTCCCACTCCGCCTTCTCGGCGCCCTCGTGCTGGCTGTAGCCGACCTCGACCGGCGCCCGCTGCAGCGCCTGCGCCGGGGTCGAGGCGTCGAAGACGAGCTGGATCATCTCCCAGTCGCCCTCGTGCAGGTTGTTCCAGTCGTTGAAGACGTAGAACAGCCAGTACTGGAGCGCCAGCTTGCCCGGGTGTGCGGGGTCGGTGGCGACGTGCGCGTAGACGGCGGGCGTGTGCCCCACCGTCAGCCGCCGTTGCCAGTGGAGGTAGTCGCACCCCGGGTCGAGCGCGCTGCCCGGGAAGTCGAGGTGGTACTGGTAGAGACCTCGCGAGAGATCCTCGGCGCTCGGGCCGATCTTGACCACGCCGGCGTTCTGCCACGGACCTCGCAGCGCCACCGTCGGCTCGTGGAACAGCAGGTCGACGGAGATCGGGACGTACGGATCGCCCGGCTCGCAGTCGGTGTCGGCGACGAGCCGCACGACCGGGGCGTATCTCTGGGCGAGCGCCGTCTCCTGCGCCCGGTCGGCGAGCGCGGTCGCCGGCAGCGCGAGCGCCACGACCGCGACGAGCAGAGCAGCTCTCACGCATGCTCCGAGGCGAAGACGTCGAGGCCGAGCCGGCGAGACAGGAAGGCGGCGGCCAGCTGCCCCTTGACGCTGTTGCCGGACTCGTCCAGCAGCGGCGCGAAGGTGCCCAGCCCGCCCTTGCCGGGGGCGACGGTGACGATGCCGCCGCCGATGCCGCTCTTGCCCGGGAGGCCGATGTCGTAGAGCCAGTCGCCGGACGTCTCGTAGAGGCCGGCGGTCGCCATCACGGCGAGCGTGCAGTGGCAGCTTTCCGGATCGACGACCGACGCGTGCGTGAGCGGGTTGACGCCTCCGTTGGCGAGCGTCGCGCCCATCACCGCAAGGTCGCGCGCGGTCACCCGCAGGCAGCTCTGACGCGTGTAGAGGTCGACCGCCTCGGCCGGGTCGGCGTACAGGCGCTCGTAGCTCTGCAGCAGCCGGGCCAGGCTCTGGTTGCGGTGGTTGGTCTCGCTCGCCGAGCGATAGACCCCGTCGTCGAGCGCGAGGTCACGGCCGGCGAAGCCCGAAAGGCCCTCGAGGATGAACCGCCACCTCTCCTCTGCGTTCCTGCCCGGAACCAGGCTCGTGACCGCGATTGCGCCGGGGTTGACCATCGGGTTCGTCCGCCCGTCGCCGCTCCGCTCGACCGCCTCGAGCGAGTTGAACGGGAGCCCGGTCGCGTTCACGCCGATCAGCCGCCGAACCTCGTCCCGGCCGAGCTGCTCGCAGACGAGGGCGTACAGGAACGGCTTGGCGACGCTCATGATCGTCAGCTCCGCGTCGACGTCGCCGGCGGCATGGGTGTCGCCGCCGATATCGGCGACGCAGATCCCGAAGAGCCCGCGGGGCACGCGTTCGAGCGCCGGGTAGACCTGCGAGAGCGCTCCGTCGTCGTTCGTCCGGTAGCGCTCGTACGCCTCCACGACCAGCTTCTGGACGAGCTCCTCGCCCGGCAGGCGACCGGTCGAGACGAACGGCGACTCGGTTCCCGCGGCGACTCCGGCCCGGACGTCCATTTCTGCTCCCTAGAGGTAGCGGTTGCGCTGCAGCCAGAGCATGGCGGGAAAGCCCCAGGCGGGTGGCAGGTAGTAGGTGGAGATCCGGTAGAGCAGCACGGCCGCGATCGCAGCCTCGGGGACCATCCCCGCCGAGGTCAGCCCGATCGTGAGGCCGAACTCGGCGACGCCGATCCCGCCGGGGACAGGGATGAAGCTGGCCAGCAGCGAGACGCTGATGTTGATCACCAGCAACTCGGTCAGGTCTACGTGGGCGCCGAAGGCGCGGGCGAACAGGCCGAGCGCGATCGCGAAGAGCAGCTCGGTCGCGAGGCTGCCAAGCAGGAGCAGGGCCAGCTTGTGCGAGGCGCGGAGCGCCACGATCGAGGCGCGGACGTCCGGCCACCAGCGCCGGATCCGCTCGAGGATCGCGTCGCGCAGGCGGCGCACGAGCACGACGATGAGGACGCAGGCGACGAGCGCGCCGACGAGGACCCAGAGCAGGGCCAGGAAGCCGCCGGTCGGAGCGGGCAGCTCCAGCGG
>Ga0207702_10005839_pt1 | contig 10703 bp, 8 predicted proteins | sample KBSCornC62_FD_184302 | JGI IMG/M metagenome (GOLD analysis project Ga0207702, IMG submission 184302) | Corn rhizosphere microbial communities from Kellogg Biological Station, Michigan, USA - KBS Corn C6-2 (SPAdes) (version 2) | ecosystem: Host-associated > Plants > Roots > Rhizosphere > Soil ...
ACGTCGCCGGACGCCGCCATCTCAATCTCAATTTTAATCCCGGTCTCTCCACACTCGAAAGCACGCCCGACTGGCCTGTGCTCTTCTGGAACATTCTCTCCTGGCGCATATCCGAAATGCCCGGTCTCAAGGAAAGCAACGCCCGTCTTGGCACTGAGGTGCTTTTAAAAACTTCAGGCGAAGCCGTCACCGTGAGCCAGCCTGACGGTGAAAAAGCCACTTTTGCCCGAACCGGCGGAGGCCTCGCCTTGGAAACACCCATGCCCGGTATCTACACTGTGTCTGTTGGCGCCATCACCAACCAGTTCTCGGTAAACGTCCTCGCCGCCGACAGATCCAATCTCTCCGCCTGTGTCACCGGCCAGTGGGGCAAATGGAGCGAAGACATCGAACGCCGCATGGAAGAAACCTCCGCCGTGTGGATATTCGGCCTCTTCGCCCTCGGCTTCCTCGCCGCGCACCTGTATTTAATTTCCCGGTCGAAAGGAACAACATGAACGCAAAAGATTTCTTAAACCCATCGAAGGCAAATCGCCCAAGTGAAGCTGGAACCTGGTCTCCATCTTCCGCGGGCGCGAGGGCGTCGCGCTTTGAATGTTGGACATTCATGGCCAGCCGAGCTTCGGCCGTTGAATGTTGAATGTAAAATGTGCTCTGTAGAAACCATAATGGAATTGTTTGCTTTGGGCTCGCGGCGCCCCCTCATCCCGGCCTTCTCCCCCGATGGGGAGAAGGAGTACGCGCCCTGTTCAAGTGATACTTCGAGGGTTTCTACAAAGCATGTTAAATGTCGAATGTTTTCCCCCAACTAAATGCTAACCTTCTTCCAACCCATCTGGCTCCTGCTGCTCATCCCGCTGGCCACAGCGTGGTTCGCGTGGCCGCTGCCAGCCCGTTGGCTGAAAGTTCTGCGCGCCGTCGTCTTCCTCCTCGTCGTCCTCGCCCTCGCGCAAATCGCCATCAAGCTGCCGGATCGCGCCGGCACCGTCGTCGTTGTGGCCGACCGCAGCGAATCCATGCCTCAAAACTCAGACGCCTCCGAAAAAGAAATCGTCGGCCTCCTCTACAAATCCATGGGCCCGCGCGATCAATTGGGCGTTGTCTCATTCGGTCGTGACGCCGTCGTAGAACAATCTCCCCAACGCACCGAATTTCCTGGCTTCACGGCCCAGGTTGGTGCCGACCACTCCAGCTTGAACGATGCCATCGAAAGCGCTCTCTCGCTGATTCCGGCCGATGGCGGCGGGCGCGTTCTGGTTCTTTCCGATGGCAAATGGACTGGCAAAGACCCCGCCGCTGCTGCCGCTCGCGCCGCCGGTCGCGGCGTGGCCGTGGACTATCGCCTCATCACGCGCCCCCAAGTAAGCGACGTCGCCATCCAGAGTTTTCTCACGCCCCAATCGGTCCAGCCGGGACAGGCATTTGTCCTGAGCGCCTGGGTGCAATCGCCCATCGACCAGGAAATTCAATATCAACTCCGTCGCGGCGACAACGTCATCATTTCTTCCGGCAGCAAGCAGGTTTCCGCCGGCCTCACTCGTCTCATGTTCCGCGACCGCGCCGGTAAGGCAGGCGTCAATGAATACACCATGACCATTCAGGGTGCGAAGGACGATCCTGTCCCTGAAAATAACACCGCCCGCGCGCTCGTTGGCGTGGAAGGTTCCAAGCCCATCTTGATCGTATCTTCCGCTGGCGAGAAATCCGGCCTGGTCAAACTGCTGCGGGGTGGCTTCATGGACGTTGTTGGAAAAACTCCCGAAACCTGCAACTGGTCCCTCGAACAACTCTCGCAATATTCCGCTGTCATTTTGGAAAACGTTCCGGCTGGTCAGATCGGCATGAGCGGTATGGAGACGCTTGCTTCCTGGGTGGAAGAAACCGGCGCCGGCCTCGCGATGACCGGCGGTCAAAAGTCCTACGGCCCCGGCGGCTATTTCAAATCGCCATTGGAACGCGTCATGCCCATCTCCATGGAAATGCGCAAGGAACATCGCAAAATGGGCGTCGCCGTCGTTGTGGCGCTCGATCGGTCCGGCAGCATGTCCATGCCGGCCGGCGGTGGTCGCATCAAGATGGATCTCGCCGACCTCGGTACCGTGCAGGTACTTGATCTCCTCTCGCCCATGGATGAAATCGGCGTCTTTGCCGTGGATACCGCGCCTCATGAAATCGTCCCGCTCGATACGGTTGAACACAATATCGGTTATCGTTCCAAAATCCTGTCCATCGGTTCCGAAGGCGGCGGTATTTATATCTATGAAGCTCTTGTCGCCTCCGCTGGCATGATTCAGAACGCTCATGCTCAAACCAAACATGTCATTCTTTTTTCCGACGCCGCCGACGCGGAGCAATCCGCGCACTACGAGGAAATTGTCGGCAAACTTCGCGAGGCTGATGTCACCGTTAGCGTCGTGGGCCTCGGCACCGAGCACGACTGCGACGCCAACATGCTCAAAGACCTCGCCCGACGCGGCGGCGGCGAATGTTATTTCAGCGACAATCCCGACGAAATTCCGCGTATCTTTGCGCAAGACACTTTTACCATAGCCCGCAGTACGTTCATTGACCAGCCTACGCCGTTTTCTTTCACTGCCGGTTATTCATTGCTGGGGGCACAACCCGTTTCTGCGCCGCCATCACTTGGTGGCTATAACCTCTGCTACGTCCGCCCGCAGGCAAACCTCGCTGCCGTGACTGGTGATGAATACAAGGCTCCCGTCGTTGCTTCCTGGAACGCCGGCAACGGCCGCGTCCTTTGCTATCTCGGCGAAGCAGACGGTAAGTATAGCGGCGATTTCGTGAAGTGGAACCAGGCCGGCGAATTTTACTCCACACTCGCCCGCTGGGTCGCCGGCAAACATCAGCCGTTGCCCGATGACATGATGCTCGCCCAGGAAGTCCGCGACGGTGTCTGTTTTGTGCAACTGCACCTCGACCCCGAACGCAAGGCGGACCCGTTTTCAAATCTTCCGCGCATCAAAGTCCTGCACGGATTGCCCGGAGCGGCTCCCGCCAAACAAACCGTCTCTCTCGACTGGAAAAATGCCGATCTCTTGGAAGCCGCCATTCCCATCGCCGGGCGTGAAACGGTCTTAAACACTGTGGAAATCTCCGGTCAGCAGCCCGTGACCCTTCCGCCGGTATGTTTGCCATATTCCCCCGAATTTGCTCCCGACCAGCCGGGCCGAGGCTCTGCCGCGCTCGCTCAAATCGCCACCACCACCGGCGGGCAGGACCGTGTCGAAATCCCGAAAATCTGGAACGAACTGCCCGTTAAATCTCGCTATGTGGAACTCGCGCCGTGGCTGCTCGTGGCTTCTGCAATTCTGTTTCTGCTGGAAGTCTTCGAGCGACGCACCGGCTGGGTATCAAAATTTGTTGGTAGAAAAGCCGCGGTTCAGGAAGTTGGGAACAAAGAAGAAGCCGTTTCCGCCCCCTCCACTCCAAAGAAACCGGTTGTCCCTTGGCTTGTCCGAAAGCCGGCAACCAAACCGGTCGTCACTGTAACCGCCAAAGCGTCAGCCCCAGCGTCTATATCCGCCAAAGCCGAACCCAAGCCAACGCCTGACAAACCGGCCAGCAATGAATCCGCTATCGACGCCCTTCGCAAAGCCCGCGAACGCGCCCGCACGCGTACGGATAAGGACCGGTGACGTTAATTATTGGAAACCGCGCACTGTGACCGATGAACTGCCGTTCAAGCCTTGCACTCGCCGTCCCCCAAGACTTGAACGCGCAGTTTATCTCGCATCAGGTCCAAAAGTTGGGATGCATTTAAGCCGCGCCGCTCACCTTCCGCGCGGAGCCACTTCAGCACTTGCAACTCAAGCTCCAGCGGCATTCCTTCTGAAGTCAGAGTCAGTGTATTGCCGCACGCGCAATTCGCGGCGGCCACCATGCCAATGGGATCCTTCGTATTCCAATCACCCGTTTCGGCGTCATACGAACGGGTCGCCCCAATACGCGTCGTATCGCGGATATACTCTTTCAAAGTTGCATATCGGCGACCGCAATTCGGGCATTCCTTGGGAAATAAACTCTCAAGGTGGCCGCGCGCAATTTGTATTATTTCAGCTTCGCTCACCGCTTAAAAGTCGCCTACGTCATGCAATGCCAATGACTTCGACCGAAAAATGCGTTCTTAGTTCAACTTCGGCTAAATTGCGGATTCCTCAAGGCAATTTTGCAATTCGGCGCCTTGCAATTGGACTATTTCCCATCCTCCTGTGCTCGGTCTTTAGACGCATTGACAGCCCCCGCAACTGGCACGATGTTGCGGTGTTAGATGAAGTGGAGCAGAAAGAGCGCATATGAAAGTATTTGGATTTGAAGTACTCGCGGTTTCACTGGCCGCCGGATTCCTGTGGCCTACGTCGGTTTCCGCCCAAGATTCCACAATGGCCACCGTGACCGCCGCACCTGTATCACAGGCAGTTACCACGCCGGCCGCTACGCAAGCTCCGCCGCTTGCCTACGGCGTTGCACCAATCGTGCAGCTTTCTCAGGCCCGGGTGCCCGATGACACCATCATCACGTACATCAAAAGCTCCGGCAGCAGCTACGGCCTCAACGCCGATCAGATTATTTACCTGCAGCAACAGGGCGTTTCCTCGCCGGTAATCAATGCGATGCTCAACCAACCAAGACCAGGTGTGATGTCCTATGCGCCCGCGGCCCCGGTATCGGCTGCGCCCGCTCAGTCTACTGCTCCCGTTTATTATTATGACTCTCAACCTGCGCCGTCCACTGTCGTTGTCACACCTCCGGTGACCGCAATTGATCCCACTGCCGCAGCCTATTCGTCTTATTATTACGCGCCGGCCTATTATCCTTATTATTACCGGTCGTATTATGGTTGTTATCCGGGTGCGGTATTTTCGGTGGGATGGGGCGGGGGATGCTATGGTCGCGACTGGCACGGTAATTATGGTTATGGCTGGCATGGCAGCTACGGCTGGCGTGGTGGCGATTTTCATTCCGGCTTCCACGGTGGGTATAACGGAGGCTTCCATGGTGGATATAGCGGAGGCTCCCACGGTGGCTTTAGTACAGGCTTCCATGGTGGAGGCGGATTCTCAGGTGGTTTTCATTCCTCAGGCGGCGGTTTTCACGGTGGTTTCCATCGGTGATGATATCCGGGCTTTCCGAAAATAGACTTTTGGTATAATTTTATAACCTGTCCAAGGGGCAAAACGTCTGACTAACCAATCTGACGTCTCGTGTTGTTCCTGCGTTATAGAAATTATGTCAAAGAACAGTCTATTGCTGGTGATGGTCGCTATTTGCCTCGTTGCGGCTTATGTCATCTTTTTTTCCGATTGGTTCCGGCCGAAAACCCTCCAGATCTATCACACCAGCCGCAACCTTCGCCAGGTCGCGCCGCGCGGAAATGAAATTCCAACCCTCATGTTCGGATTGAGACCCGAAAGCCGTATTACCGAACTCAAAGTTGTCCCCCTGGGCCAGTTTGAAACCAACAAAAATGTCCTTCCCGTCTGGCATCTCATCTCCGATTCCAATTCCATACCGCTGAAGGTATTCCACTACGGCCAATATATTCCCGGCATGCGACCCGCCATGAAAGGCGTTCACGCGGATGCGTTGGATACCAATGTCACCTACCGCATGTTTGTTACCGCTGGCGGTCTCAAGGGCCAGCACGACTTCGAGCTGAAGTAATATTAAGCGACGCCGATCGGCGTTCCGGCGAGATGGCAGGCCGTGACCCGGTCCGGGAGTTTTTCCTCCAATAGCGGCGGCTCTGTTTTGCACCGCGCTTCTGCAATGGGGCAGCGGGGGTGAAACGGGCATCCGGCCGGCGGATGAATCGGCGAAGGAACATCGCCCGGTAAGATAATCCGCTGCCGCTTGGTTTCCGGGTTCACTTCCGGCACGGCGGAAATCAAGGCCTGCGTGTAAGGGTGCTGTGGCGAACGAATGATGTCCTTTGCCGCCGCTTCTTCCACAATTTTCCCCAAATACATTACCATCACCCGGCGGCTGATATGCTCCACCACCGCCAGGTCGTGGGCAATAAACAGGTACGCCATCCCGCGCTGCTGCTGCAAATCGCGCAAAAGGTTGATGATTTGGGCCTGCACGGAAACATCCAAAGCGCTGACCGGTTCATCACAAACAATCAGCTCCGGCTCGACCGCCAGCGCCCGGGCAATTCCAATGCGCTGTCTCTGCCCGCCGCTGAACTCATGCGGATAGCGCTGCGCGTAGGCGGCGTTCAGGCCCACCGATTGCAATAACTCCGCAATTCGCTTTCGCCGCGCGGATTTGCTGTCAGCCAGTCCATGAATATCCAGCGCCTCGCCCACGATATCCTCCACCGTCATCCGCGGATTGAGCGAACCAAACGGATCCTGAAAAATCATTTGAAACTGCCGGCGGCGAGCCCGCAGTGCGGCTCCTCGCAATTGGGTAATGTTCTCGCCATTCAGAAAGATTTCACCCGCAGTCGGCTCTACCAGCCGCATGATGGCCCGGCCAAGCGTGGACTTTCCACAGCCGCTTTCGCCGACCAATCCCAGCGTCTCTCCGGGTTCAATCTTAAAGCTCACGCCATCCACCGCCTTCACCGTTTCATGGACGCGCGTGAACAAACCGTGACGCACGGGAAAGTGAACTTTTAGATTTTTGACTTCGAGCAGGCTCACGCAAATTTCACCAAGGGTTTACGGATTCCTTTTCCATGCCAACTAAAAAATCGCCTTCAACTTATCACTCCTCTATTTTTTCCCCGTGGCGAACGAATCTCACTTGCAAAAACCAGCCGCCGATCCCTCGCTCTGGCTGCTGGACCGCGACGTCGTTTTTTTGAATCACGGCTCCTTCGGCGCCTGCCCCAAACGAATTTTGGAAATCCAAAACGAATGGCGCGCCCGGCTTGAACGCCAGCCCCTCCAGTTCCTGGTCCGTGAAGTGGAACCACACCTCGACGCTGCACGCGCTGCCCTGGCTGAATTTGTTGGCGCGAATCCTGAGGACTTGGTGTTTATTCCCAATGCCACGCACGGCGTCAACACCGTGCTCCGCTCCCTGACCTTTCGTGAGGGCGACGAACTGCTGGTCACGGACCAGGAGTACAACGCCTGTCGCAACGCCCTCAATTTTGTCGCCGAACGTTCCGGCGCGCGGGTGGTTGTCGCAAAAATTCCGTTTCCGGTTCGGAACGCCGAAGAAATGGTTGGGCCGGTCCTTGAATGCGTCACGCCGCGTACGCGGCTGGCATTGATCGACCACGTTACCAGCCAGACGGGCATGGTCCTGCCCATTGCAAAGATTGTGGCCGAACTAAATCAGCGCGGAGTCGATACGCTCGTTGATGCCGCCCACGCGCCCGGGATGGTCCCGCTGAATCTCACCCAGATAGGCGCGGCCTATTACACCGGGAACTGCCACAAATGGCTGTGCACGCCTAAAACCGCCGCCCTGCTGCATGTGCGCCGTGACAAACAGGAACAAATCCGCCCCCTCACGATCAGTCATGGCGCCAATTCTGCCCGTACCGACCGCTCGCGCTTCCAACTCGAGTTCGGCTGGCAAGGCACATTCGAACCCAGCGCCTACCTATGCGTGCCGGAAACTATCCGGTTTATCGGATCACTGTTGCCGGGTGGCTGGCCCGCCGTAATGGCGTCGAATCACGCACTGGCATTGGCCGGCAGAAAAACTCTGTGCGACGCCTTGCAAATCCCGGAGCCTTGTCCGGCGGAGTTCATTGGGTCGCTTGCCTCGGTTCCCATTCCCGACGCTGCGCCTGACGCACTGCCCCGGCTTCCGTTCAATGAATATCCATTGCAAGACGCCCTCCGCGAGAAGCACCGGATTGAGGTCCCCATCATCTCCTGGCCGGCCGCACCAAAACGCCTGCTAAGAATTTCCGCGCAGTTATATAATTCCCTGCCGCAATACGAATTGCTTGCAAAGGCTCTCATGCAAGAACTTCGGGAGCCGGCGCGCGGAATTCATGCCATTTCCAGGTGATCTTTCCGCCGACAACCTTCGCGAAACGTCTTGCTGTGCGGTGGTGCTGTTTTGCATAAATCGAATACCGCAAACTATGAACGTTTTCAAAACCCTATCCTTCGTGTTGGTCTGCTTTGCCCTCAAAGCTTCTGCCTTGGGTGATAGCCTGAGCCTGACCCCGGTCTTTACCGGCGGTGGGGACGGCTACCACACCTACCGCATCCCGGTCATGGTCGTCACTACCAATGGAACGGTGCTCGCCTTTTGCGAAGGACGCAAAAACGGCGGCGGCGACGCCGGCCAGATTGACCTTCTTCTCAAACGTTCCAGCGATTGCGGCAAGAATTGGAGCCCACAACAGGTTGTCTGGGCCGATGGCAATAATTCCTGCGGCAACCCCGCGCCTGTCGTTGACCGTACTTCCGGCGTCATCTGGTTGCTGATGACGTGGAACGATGGGGCCGACAAAGAAATCCAGATCGTGCATCAGCAGGGCCGCAGCACTCGTCGCGTATTCCTGTCTCACAGCGTCGATGACGGCTTAACGTGGTTCCAGCCGGTAGAAATCACGGCATCCGTAAAGGAAACCAATTGGAACTGGTACGCCACCGGCCCGGCGAATGGCATTCAGCTAGTCCGCGGCCCGCACGCTGGCCGGTTGGTCATCCCTTGTAATCACAGCGAAATCGATGGCAACGGCCATTCCATTTCCTGTTCGCACGTGATCTATTCCGACGACCACGGCGCCACCTGGCACATTGGGGGAACTGAGCAACCCGATACGAATGAATCAACCCTGACTGAGCTTTCGGATGGCACCTTGATGCACAACATGCGTATCACGGGCCGGCAGCATCGCCGTGCGGTTGCGACCAGCAAAGACGGAGGCAGCACGTGGTCGCCGGTGCGATTTGACGACGCCCTGATTGAGCCTGTCTGCGAGGGCAATATTTTCCGCTGCACATGGCCCGAAAATGGCGGCAAAAGCCGCATTTTGTTTTCAAATCCGGCAAGCCTGAAACGTGAAAACCTGACCGTGCGCCTCAGCTACGATGAAGGAAAAACCTGGCCCGTAAGTAAAACGATTTGTCCCGGTCCTGCCGGCTATTCCTCCCTGGCCGTACTGCCTGACGGAACCATCGGCTGCCTGTTCGAATGTGGTACTAAGAACCCCTACGAGACTATCACGCTCGCGCGTTTCCCTCTGTCGTGGCTCGAAGATGGCAATTCCTCCCGCAATAGCAATATAATCGCCCCGCAATGATTCCTGCCCAGGCAAAATCCGTCACGCATGCCTCTCGTTACGCCTGGGTCCTGGTCGCGATGTTGGTTCCGGTGGCCATGCTCAATTACCTCGACCGCACGATGCTGGCCACCATGCGCACCTCCATTCGTGCGGACATTCCGAGCATTGCCAGCGACCAGGACTTTGGACTGTTGATGTCCCTGTTCATGTGGATTTACGCCTTTCTGAGTCCGGTCGGTGGATTTCTTGCCGACCGCTTTAATCGCCGTTACTTGATTATCTTCAGTTTGTTTACCTGGTCCGCGATGACTTGGCTTACCGGTCACGTGCACACGTTTCAGCAAATGGCCTGGGTTCGTGCCTTCATGGGCATTAGCGAGGCGTTTTATATTCCCGCGGCACTTGCATTGATTGCCGACTTCCACCCCGATGCCACTCGCTCACGGGCCATCGGATTTCACACGGCCGGCATATACCTTGGTCAAACCTTCGGCGGGCTGGGCGGCTACATCGCCGATACCAGTTCATGGCGCAACGCATTTTACTGGTTCGGCGCCGCTGGTATGTTGTATTCGATTGTTCTGATTGCTTTCTTGAAAGAGAGTTCGCGAAATACTTCAAACACAACGGTCGGTACCGATCGAGTAAATGTGAGGCGCTCATTGCTGGAACTCTTGGGGACGGGGAGTTTCCTGATACTCGTGGCATATTTTACCCTTCCGGCCATTTCCGGATGGGCCGTAAAGAATTGGCTTCCGACCTACTTGGGGACTGCGTTCAATCTTCGTCAAGGCCCTGCGGGCATGTCCGCCACTGGTTTCGTGACGCTTGCCTGCTTCGGCGGCGCTTTGTTGGGAGGCGCGCTGGCGGATCTTGCCACAAGAAGAACTCCGCGAGGCCGGATTTACGTTAGCGCTCTCGGCACCGGTTTATGCGTTCCGGCCTTGTTGGTGCTGGGGCACGTAACGTCGCTGCCCATCGCCATCGCCGGAATGATTGCTTTCGGCGCTGGCTTCGGTTGCTTTGATGCAAATAACATGCCCATCCTTTGCCAGATCGTGAAGCCGGAATTCCGCGCCACCGGATATGGCATTATGAATTTAGTGAGTATCGGCGTGGGCGCGGCGGCCACGGTTGCCATGGGCGCAATGCGGGATCGTGGAATATCCCTGGGCGTTGCGTTTGAATTGTCTGCCGCCATTGCGCTCCTCGGTGGTGTGCTCGTCCTCTTTGTGCGCCCTCGCTACGATGTCACCTCAAAACCGTGAACAAATTTTAACTACGTGCCGCTTTTTCCCGTTGGAGCAGCGTCTGCTTGCGTTTGACTCCCCAGCGATAGCCCGAAAGTTCTCCGCTCGTGCGGATGACGCGATGGCATGGAATTGCCAGTGCAATGTTATTCGCCGCGCACGCGCCCGCTACCGCACGCACTGACTTGGGCAATCCCAGCCTGCTGGCGAGTTCCGAATAGCTGGTG
>Ga0207702_10005840_pt1 | contig 10703 bp, 9 predicted proteins | sample KBSCornC62_FD_184302 | JGI IMG/M metagenome (GOLD analysis project Ga0207702, IMG submission 184302) | Corn rhizosphere microbial communities from Kellogg Biological Station, Michigan, USA - KBS Corn C6-2 (SPAdes) (version 2) | ecosystem: Host-associated > Plants > Roots > Rhizosphere > Soil ...
GGCCGATACGCCGCCAATGAATGCACGTCTCTTGGTTTTCATGTCTGTCCCTTCTGATCCTGTCTTCATGCAGGTAACCAAAGGGTACATCGCGTTGCAGAGACCGTGAAGAGAGATGATTGTCTTCCCACAGGCGACGCCGCGATACTGCCCGTCGTGAAACGACGATCTGTCCTTGCGCTGCTCGGCGCGTCCTCCCTCTCGGCCACGCTCCTTTCTGCAAAGGCGCTGGCGCAAACGCCCAAGCCGGCGCGCGTAGGCATCCTGATCGGCGCCGGCAGCGACGCCAGCGACTACGCGCTCGAAGCCTTCCGTATCGGACTGCGCGACCAGGGATTCACCGAAGGCAGGAATCTCGCGACCGAACGGCAGATCGATCGCGAAGGCAGCGAGGAGTCGCTGACCCACGCGGCCAGGGCGCTGGCCGGGTGGTCGCCCGACGTCGTGCTCGCCGCCAACACGCCACCGGTGAAGACGATGCGCCTTGCCGCGCCCGACGTTCCGATCGTCATGGTGGCGATCGGCGATCCGGTCGGCAGTGGCCTGGTGGCGAGCCTCGCCCGGCCCGGCGGCCGCATCACCGGCCTGAGCGGGCTCGATGCCGAGCTGACCGGCAAGCGGCTGGAGCTGCTCAAGGAAGTGGCGCCCGGCACGACCAAGGTCGGGCTGCTGGCGAGCCCGGACAACCCGGTGTTCGCCGTCCAGCTGCGCAACGCCGAGATGGCCGCCAAGGCAACGGGCGTCGAGCTGCTGCGCCAGGACGTGCGCCGCACCTCGGAGCTCGATGACGCCGTCGCCGCGATCGTCAGGCGCGGCGGCGCGGCGCTGCTGCGGCTCGACGGCTTCCGCAGCGCCGACGCCCTGCAGAAGCTGGGCGCGCTGACGACCCGGTACCGCCTGCCGTTCTGCGGCGACCGCCTGCTCGAGGTGCGCGGCGGGCTGCTGATGTCCTACGGGCCCAACGTCGCCGCCGAGTTCCGCCAGGCCGCCGGCATCGTCGGCAGGATCCTGCACGGCGCCGATCCCGCGACGCTGCCGGTCGAATCGCCATTGCGCTTCGAGCTCGCGCTCAACGAGGCGACGGCGAAGAAGCTCGGCCTCGTCTTCCCCGCCGCGGTGCGCGCCCGCGCGAATGCGGTGATCGACTTCTAGGACCCGGTCCCTTAGTCGGCGGACGAGTCCCGCGAGGCTGTGGGACGGCTTCGATGGGCCGCTTATCCAGAGGCTTTTGGCACGCTCACAGCTTCAGTCGCCCGATCTCCGGATCGTCGCTGCTGCCGGCCAGCAGATGCACCAGCAGCAGGCTCGACATCTGGTTCGCCTCCCGCAAGCGCATCGTTCCCGCACGCAGGCCGGCGACGAACTCCCCCCAGGGAATCTCGTGCAGATGCAGGTTCTCGCTCTCCTCCTGCGCCGGCGCCGCGACCCGGGTGACGCCGAGCGCCAGGAAGCTGTGCACCTGGTTGTTGAATCGTGACGCCGCTGGATGCAGCGAACCCAGCGAATGCCATCGCCCGCCGCCGTAGCCGGTCTCCTCCAGCAGCTCGCGCCGCGCCGCCGCCTCGGGTGCCTCGTTCGCGTCGATATGGCCGGCCGGGATCTCGAGCATCGTGCGCGTGACGGCATGGCGGTACTGCTCGACCAGGACGATGCAGCCGGCGTCGCTGATCGCCACCACGTTCACCCAGTCGGCTACCTCGATCACGTGGTAGGGCGTGAGCGTCGAGCCGCCCGGCAAGCGCACCGTGTCGCTGCGCAGCTTCAGCCAGCGGTCACTGAAGGAGTAGATCGAGCTCAGCAGCCGCCACGGCTCGATGCGCCGCCGCTCCATTCAGCAGTCGCCCATGCGCTTGCCCGACAGCACGCTGGTGCCCTTGCGATCGGGCGCGTCCTTGCCCTTGATCAGCACCTTGCCCGTCCCCTCGAACGAGGTCGGCGTGAAGCGCACGTCCGCCGTGACATCGACCGCCGGCTCACTGTCGCTCGCCGGGCAGGACATGCTCAGGATCTCCCGGCCCTCGGCCGGCTGCGTGATCTCGCTCTTGCAGCCGCGCGCCTTCGCTTCGTCGTCGCTGATCAGCAGCAGCCGCTCGAGGCTCGCCTCGCCGGCCTTGAGGCAGACGCTGAGCGGCTGCGATGGCACCTTCGTGCCATCGACAGTGACCGTCTCGGTCTTCGACCACAGGCCGGCCTGCACTGAAACATCGGCACGGGCGGGGATCGCCGCAGCCAGCAGGAACAGGCACCACAAGCGTCGCATGCCGACAGTCTAGCCCAGCTTGGCCACGGTGCGTCTTCCCCATTGCCGCAGGCGGACTTCCGACCCGAGGTTGGCCACGGAGTCAGACGACAAACGTCCGTGCGATGATCCGGCCCACATCGGCCAGGACGCGATCGTGGTTGGCCATGTCACCCGGCGCCTGCGTGTAGTAGACGGCGGCAAGCAGCGGTGCCGAACCGGGCCGCGTGATCATCCCGATATCGCCCCGGGTCCCATTCTCACCTGCGCCCGACTTGTCAGCCACGCGCCAGCCCTCGGGCAACCCGGCGCGGAGAAGTGTGTTCGTGATCGTGCTGTCGAACATCCAGCTCTCAAGCCGCGTCCGCGAGGCATCGGAGAGCGCCTTGCCGAGCAGCACCACGTCGAGGTCGCGCACCATCGCCGCCGGGCTGGTCGTGTCGCGCGGATCGCCGGGGATGGCGCTGTTCAATGCCGGCTCGATCCGGTCGAGACGTGAGACGTCGTCACCCAGCGACCGGGCATAGCGGGTCCACCCCGCCGAACCACCCACAAGAGCAAGCAGGAGGTTGGCCGCCGTGTTGTCGCTCCATGCGGTGGTGGCGGCTGCGAGCGCATCCACGGTCATGACGCCGGCATCGGCATGCTGCTTGGTGATCGGCGCATAGGACAGCAGGTCGGCACGGGTGAAGCTCACCTTGCGATCGAGGCTCAGCTCGCCGCGATCGACCTGCTGCAGGATGGCCGCGACGGTCAGCAGCTTGTGCGTGCTGCACATCGCGAACCGCTCGTCGGCGCGATAGTTCAGCCGCCGGTGGATTCCGGTATCGAGCACCGAGACCCCGAGCCGGCCGCCCCGTTTTGATTCGAGGGCGGCGAGGTCGTTGAGGGCACCGGTCGTGCTGTCGCCCTTGGCGTGAGCCGAACCATGGGAAGCGAGAGCAGCGCCGACTCCGGCGACGATCAGAGAACGGCGGGAAAGCATGCGCAATGGTCCTTGGAGAGGGGGAAGGCTCTTCGATGGAGCCCTTGCCGTTTCCCTACCCATTCCAAGCCGCCAAGCAAATCGTCCAATGCGCGCCGAGGCCGTATGCCGCGTTTTTGGAGTTGGCGTCCCCTACGGGATTCGAACCCGTGTTACCGCCGTGAAAGGGCGGTGTCCTAGGCCTCTAGACGAAGGGGACCCTTGGAGCGCGGTCGATGTACCGGCCTCTCGACGGCAAATCAAGCGATCACGGCGCCGCAATCACGGCCGCCGACTTGCTCATAGGTTGCACTCGCCTGCTCTGCCACAACGCGTCACAATGCAGGCGGGGGGAAAACAATGCCGACCGTCTGCAGAAAGGTACTGCTCCTTGCCGCCGCCCTGCTTCAGGCCACCGCGGCGGCCTGGGCCCAGAACGAGGCCCCGACGCTGCCCTCGGGCGGCGATCCGGCTTTGGTCTGCAAGCAGAAGCCCAACGGGCGGGCCTACTGGGTGGAATACGGCTTCTGCGATCTGCCGGTCCGCGGCCCCGCTCGGGCCAAGGGCCTTGTGCTCTGGAGCCATGGCGTCAGCGGCGACAACGAGCAGTACAAGTATCCACCGGCGCCGGTCCTGCGCCGGTTCGAGAGCGCCGGGTGGGACGTCGTCAAGATCAACCGCAACAACCTCTATGAGCACGGTTGGACCAGTTCCGGCGTGCGTCACCGCGACGATGCGATCGAACGCGCCCGTGCCGCCAAGGCCAGCGGCTACAAGAGCGTGATCCTGGCCGGCCAATCCTACGGCGGCGCGATCTCGCTCGAGGCGAATGCCAAGGCCGCAGGTATCGACGGCGTGATGGCCCTGTCGCCCGGTCATGGCAGCGATGCGGGATCCGGTGCCACTGGCTACGGCGATCGCTACCGCAACCTCAATCGCTACCTGCTCGAGGCGCTTACGGCGCAAAAAGGCGGCCGGGTCGTGGTGCTGGTGGCGCCGGACGATCGCCTGCATCCCGATCGCTCGGTCGGCAGCGGCTTCGGCGCCAGGATGCGCGCCGCCCTGGCGAGCAGCGGGCGGCCGTTCGTCGTGTTCGACGAAAGCGGGCCGATCCACGGCCACGGCGCGGGCGAGACCAAGCAGTTCTCGGCGTGGTTCGGGACGTGCCTGGTGAACTTCCTCGATCCCGCGCAGCCGGTCGCTCCCGGCGAGACCGTGTGCAAGCCACCCTCCCCTCTGCCCCGCTTCATGCTGCCCGCCGACCTCAAGCATCCTGCGCCGGGCGCCCAGGGCGCGTCGCGCTGGCTCGGCTCGTGGGAGGGAAACTACAGCAACGGCGGCACCTACCGCCGCGACCTGATGCTCGTGGTCGAGGTCGTGACGGGAGATACGGCGACCGTGGTCTACAGTCCGGGCGCCGGTCCAGGGAAAGACCTGAGCATGGGCTACGACCGCTACACCAAGGGAAGGCTGTCGGGCAATTCCATCGTCATCGACCGCGGCGGCAATCGCACAATCACCCTCGTGCTGTCGGCCGACGGCAGGAGCCTGGCATTCAGCCACAAGACGGGAAGCCAGGCGGCACTCACCGGCACGCTGTCACGAGCCGAGTAGTCTCATGCTCTTTTGGACCGCGCGCATCCTGCGCGCTCAGAGTCATGGGCGCGCAGGATGCGCGCGGTCCGGAAGATATGAGAGCGCCCCCGCTGAAAGGAAGGCTGTCTACGACAACACCGAGCCGGCGGCCGACGCGGCGTCGTCGATCTGCAGGCGGACGCTCTCGCGGCCGTTGTAGCGGTCCAGGCGCAGGGCGCCGGCGACGTGCAGGATGGGCTTCGCCGGATCGAGCAGCGCGCGGCCGAGCTCGCTTTGGCCGGCACGAAAGGCGATCGCCTCGATGCGGCCGCGCTGGTGGCCGACCAGGGTGCAGCGGACATGGCCCTCGCCCACCGGCTGCGCGTAGTCGACCCGCACACCGGTCAGGGCGAAGCGCGGCAGCGCGTTGCCGGCGCCGAACGGGCCCGCTCGTTCGATCATGTTGACCAGCTCCTGGGTCGCCGCCCCGGGTGCCAGTGCAGCATCGATGCCGAGCTCGCGCACCGCCGGCGCAGCGCCGAGCTGCGGCGCAAGACGCTCGTCGAGGAAGCGGATGAGATGCGGCAGCTGCTCGCGGGCGACGGTGAGACCCGCCGCCATGGCATGGCCGCCGCCGTTGATCAGCAGGCCCGACTGGCGCGCCGCCAGCACCGCAGCGCCGAGATCGACGCCGCGGACGGAGCGACCGGAGCCCTTGCCGACCTCGCCGTCCATGCCGATCACGAAGGCCGGGCGGCCGTAGCGCTCGACCAGGCGGCTGGCGACGATGCCGATCACGCCGATGTGCCAGCCCTCGCTCTCGACCACCAGCGCCGCCGGCAGGCCCTTGCGGTCGGGCCCGTACAGGCCCTCGATGCGGGCGATCGCCTGATCGAGCACCTCGCGCTCGATGGCGCGGCGCTCGGCGTTGAACTCGTCGAGGCGGATGGCGAGCGCGCCGACCTCGTGCACGTCGTCGCTCGCCAGCAGGCGTGCGCCGAGATCGGCCTGGCCAACGCGGCCGCCGGCATTGACCCGCGGTCCCAGCATGAAGCCCAAATGATAGGCGCCCGGTGGCTCGCGCAGGCGGGCAACGTCAGCGAGCGCCGCGAGACCCGGATTGCGCCGCTGCTGCATCACTGCCAGCCCCTGCCGCACCAGCGCGCGGTTGACGCCGGTCAGCGGCACTACGTCGGCCACGGTGCCGAGCGCCACGAGATCGAGCCACTGGCGCAGGTCGGGCTCGGGCCGGGCATCGCCGTACCAGCCGGCGGCGCGCAGCGCGCGATTGATGCCGACGCACAGCAGGAAGGCGACGCCGACGGCGGCAAGCTGCTTGTGCGGACTCTGGTCGTCGATCCGGTTGGGATCGACCACGGCGAAGGCCTCGGGCAGCGCCAGCTCGGCCTGGTGATGGTCGATCACCACGACGTCGAGCCCGGCCTTGCGGGCCTCGGTGAGCGGCTCGTAGGCGGTGACCCCGCAATCGACCGTGACGACGACCGACGCGCCCTCCTCACGAAGCTTGAGCAGAGCCGGGGCGTTGGGGCCGTAACCCTCCTTGCGGCGGTCGGGAATATAGACGCCGATGTTGCCGCCGATCGCACGGAAGAAGCGCAGCAGCAGCGCCGAGGAAGTGGCGCCGTCGACGTCGTAGTCGCCGAACACCACGATGCGCTCGCCCTGCTGGACGGCGCGCACCAGCCGCTCCACCGCGAGATCCATGTCCTTGAGGTGCGACGGATCGGGCAGGAACTTGCGCAGGGTCGGCTCGAGAAAATCCGGCACGCCTTCGAGATCGACCTCGCGCGCAGCGAGCAGGCGGCAGATCGCGTCGGGCAGGCCGTGGCGCTGCGCCATGGCGAGGGCGATGCGCTCGTCCGCCAGCCGCTCAGCCCAGCGCCGCCCCGTCAGGGAGCGCTCGATACCGAGAAAGGCCGCGCGCTGGTGCCGCGTTTCCGAAGACATGCCGTCTCTATAGCGCAAACGCCTGGGGAGCGTTTTGACGTGCTTTTGATGGGGATGTCATGCTCTTCCGGACCGCGCGCATCCTGCGCGCTCATGAAACATGAGCGAGCGTGATGCTCGCGGTCCAAAAGAATATGACGCGCATTATGCCGAAGGCTGCACGGTTACAGCGTCTTCAGGTATTCGAGCAGCGCCTGCTTGTCCCCCTCCGGCAAGGTCGTGCCATAGAGGTGTCCGCCATTGCCGTTGCCCGGCAAGCGCGTGTCGAACAGGCGGCCTTGCGCCTCGGCCTCTGCGCCGGCGCTCATGAAGCCGACGCCTCGCTGGTCATAGACGTCGTAGCCGACCACGAAGGTCGCCGGTCGCTTGTCCGGCGGCTCCAGCAGGTCGGCGAGGTTCGGCACCGAGCCGTTATGGAGGTACGGTGCGCGCGCCCACAGCCCGTCCAGCGCCTGGGCCATGTAGCCGCCGGTCTTGCGGAAGTGCGTGTAGCGCCAGTCGTAGTCGTCGAGCCCGTTGAAACCGTCGCGCGCCTGGGTCGTCCAGGAATCGAAGCGATGGCGGTCGGTGCCGACCTCGTCGATCGGGATCGGCTGCCCCACCTTGGCGCCGCCGAAGTCGTGGCAATCGGCGCAGTATTGCCGCCAGGTCGTCTCGCCGCGGGCCGCGAGCGCCTTGTCGATGGCGAACGGATAGGCCGGCGGCTTCAGTTCTCCGATCCATTTCTGCAGGCGCTCCAGCCCGACGCGGTCGATCGATCGGTTGCTGGCGCCATTGCCGATGCCGGAATTGAGGACGATCTCGGTGAGCGAAGTGTTCAGCCCGTCGCGGTGCAGACCGAAGTTCGTGCGCGCGTTCCAGTTCCACAGCGGCAGCATGCGGGCCGCTCCGATGGTGCCGTCCGGCGGCAGATGCACGAGCTGCACCTTCGCCGGATTGAACGGATCGACCCGCCCCGGACCCCAGTCGGGCACGGTGTCCATCCACCAGAGCTGCTGCTTCTGCTCGAGCAGGCCCGAGCGGAACTGCGGGATGACCAGGAACCTGAGTTCCAGCCGGTCGAGGAACGACAACGGTTGCTGGACCTCGATGGCCGGGATCAGCACGTCCGGCCGGAAACGCTCGTCGCCCGCTGCGGCGAACAGGAAGCGGAAGTAGCGCTGCAGGTCGAGCGTGCTGTTGGGAGCGCCCAGCACGATCCGCTGCGGCGCCGCCGCGTCCTCGCGCACGCTGCCGATGTGGCACAGCCCGCAATTCAGGCCGACGCGCGGAAACCCGACGGTCTCGACCGGCAGGCCGATCGGCGTGGGCCGGCCGGACTCCTGGAGGAAGCCGAAGGCGGCGTAGCCGCCTCCCCCGTCGATCAGGTCGCCGAATACCGTGGGCAGAATGCGCCACACCGCAAACGGCAGGCCGCTGTTGGCCTCGACGCCGACCGAGCCGTACTTGAAGTAGTCGACGTCGGAGACGTAGGGCAGCGGCTCCTCGCGCAACAGCCTGTACCAGGCCGCGCCGCCGATCAGCAACAGGACCACGGCCACCGCGATCCAGAGGCGGCCCCGCATGCCGAGGCGCTTCATCAGGCTCAGGCCGGCACGGCGGATGATACGGGCGCCATGGCCGCCGCCTCGCGCCGCAGGCGGATCAGCAGGATCAGTTCGAGGATGCCGAAGGTCGCATCGCCGATGCCGAGGCGAACGAAGCCCTCGGGCATGAAGCCCAGCCAGACGCCGATGAAGAAGGTGCTGGCCGGCACCAGCCGGCCGACGATCAGCAGCCAGGCATTGGCCTCGTAGCGGAACGGATCGTGGGCCGCCGGGATGTAGAAGCAGCTGAGGATGATCAGCAGGACCGAGTAGTTGTAGACCCAGATGGTCGACGGCACCGCGCCCAGCCCGAATGTGTCGAGCAGGCTCGCGGTGTTGAAGAAGATGGCCCATATGCCGAACGCCCAGTTCGCCAGCACGCCGAGCCAGACCACGATGGTGAACAGCCGGAGATTGATGGACATGACGGGTCTCCGCTCGTCGTGTTACAGGGTCTTGAGGTATTCGAGCAGCGCCGCCCGGTCGGCCTCGGACATCTCGGCACCGTAGACGTGCCCGCTGTTGTGGTTGCCGGGCAGCGAGGTGTCGAACTCGATGAAGGTGCGGCTGCCTTCGCGCGGCACGTCGCCGACGAAGCCGACATGCTTGGGATCGTAGACGTCGTAGCCCGTGTAGAACTTCGTGGGCCGCTTGTCGGGCGCCTTCAGCAGGTCGTCGAGCGTCGGCACCGAGCCGTTGTGCAGGTACGGCGCCCGCACCCAGATGCCCTCGAGCGAATGGTTGCCGTAGCCGCCGGTCGAGCGGAAGCGGTGGAACCCCCACGGCTGGCCCTGGCCGATGGTGTTCATGCGATCGGCCATCGCCTTGTCGAACGCCAGGCTGCGGTCGGGGTCGGTGCCGATCTTGTTGAGCGGCGTCACCGAGCCGAAATGCTCGCCGGCCGGATCGTGGCAGGACTTGCAGAGCTTGTCGTAGATCGGCTTACCGGTGTTCGCCAGGGCAAGGTCGATCGGGAACGGGTATTTCGGCGGCGGCTTGTTCCACAGCCAGCCCTTGATGCGCTCGAGCCCGTCCCAGTCGAAGCTCGGCGGATCGAGCACGACGCCGGCGCCGATCGCGGCGCTGAGATTGCGCTCCTCGAGCGAATCGTTGTTGCCGTCCCAGTGGTGCCACGCGCCCTGCTGCTCTTGCTGGTTCCAGACCGACATGAAGCGCGCGGTGCCGATCGACTTGTCGTTCGACATGTCGAGGTTGAACACCAGCACCTTGTAGGGGTTGAAGGTGTCGACGCGGCCATAGCCCCACTCGGGACGCCCGGCGATGATGGAGTCGAACTTCTTGCCCTTGTCGGCCAGCGCCTTCTGCAGCTGCGGCATCACCACGTAGCGATAGGTGATGCGCTCGAACAGGTTGAGCGGCTTGTACTTCTCGATCGCCGGGATGACGTTGTCGGCGGTGAAGCTGTCGCTGCGGCCGCACGAGAACAGGAACTTGAAGTAGCCCATCAGGTTGAGCTGATGCGCCGGCGCCGTGGTGATGATCATCGGCTGCGACGACGGCGTCGCCCGCACCGACGCGGTGTGGCAGAGCCCGCAGTTCGGGCCGACGATCTCGACCGGGCCGACCTGGCGGCGCGAGAAGCCGATCGGCGTCGGCTGGCCCGGCTCCTGGATCACGCCGAGGCTGGCATAGCCGCCGGGCAGCTGCGACGGGCAGATGTCGGGCAGGACGCGGAACACCCAGTACGGCACGCCCTCGACGTCGCTGCCGATCGAGCCGTAGCGGAAATACATCTCGTCGGTCGGCTGGTCGATCGGCCGGCTGATCCGCATGAGCTGCAGCACGAACGACAGCGCGATCACCGGCAGGATCAGGATCAGGCCGATCACGATCAGGCGCCGGCGGCCGTCGCCGCGATTGACCCGATCGACGGCGGTAAGATCGTTCGATGGCTCGGTCATCCTGGTCTCCCCCATCCCTCAATCATCACGGGAACGGCGTCGGGCGGTAGACCGAGCAGATCTCGTCCACCATCGCCTGGTAGCTGTCGAAGCGGCTCTGCTCGTAGCAGCCGAGTGGATGCTTGGGTGCGCTCAGCAGGCACTTATTGCAGTGCGTGCACGGGCGTTGCGGCAGGTCGTAGCCGTCACGCCAGTATCTCAGCAGGTCGTGGTTCGCCACCAGCGCGCGGGCGATCGAGATGGCATCGAAGTCACCGCGCTCGAGGTGGCCGTTGACCACGCTGCCGGTCTGCCAACCGCCGGTGCAGATCACCGGGATGTTGACCGCCTGCTTGATGGCGCGCGCGCTCTCGGCGCCGACGCCCTCGACCGGCTTGCCCCATTTCTGGCGGAACCAGACCCAGTAGAAGATCGGCCGCAGCAGGCGGTAGCGGAACAGGAAGTAGTTG
>Ga0207702_10005845_pt1 | contig 10700 bp, 7 predicted proteins | sample KBSCornC62_FD_184302 | JGI IMG/M metagenome (GOLD analysis project Ga0207702, IMG submission 184302) | Corn rhizosphere microbial communities from Kellogg Biological Station, Michigan, USA - KBS Corn C6-2 (SPAdes) (version 2) | ecosystem: Host-associated > Plants > Roots > Rhizosphere > Soil ...
CCGCGAACCTGCCCTGACGCCGACGCTTGTGCTGCGAGTGCTCCCGCGAAGGCGGGAGCCCAGAATTACAAGCGGAAGAGCGGGCGATTCTGGGCTCCCGCTTTCGCAGGAGCACGAGAATGATCTGCGACGACTATCGAGTTCCCATCAGAGCCCGATCTGCAGCGTCGCACGCAGCGAGAGCGCGGCGCGGTTGTTCTGCTGCTCGGCGCCGACCTCGCCGCCGACGCGGAAACCGGGCGAGCCGCCCGAGGCGCGGAAGCGGCCGACCCAGCCGTCGGTGCGCTTGTCCGGGATCAAAGTGAAGGCCTGGCCGCCCGTGAAGCTCGCCGTGGTCGACCCCAATTGCCCGCCGATGATCTGGCGGCGTCCGCCCTCTATCTCGGTATGGAACCAGCCGTCCTCGGTCGAGCCGAAAGTGAGGCCCACCGCCATGGTGGCATTGGCCGCGAATTCGTCGCTGGTGCGCTTGGCGATCGACAGGTCGAACGCCTTACCGCCGCCGCTTTCGGTATGGGCATCCTCGTCCAGCCGGTAATAGTCGACCGACAGGATCGGGCGGAAGGTCAGGTGACCGACCGCGCCTTCGTATGAGGCGCCGCCGGTGGCCGACAGCATATTGCCGCTCCACTTCGAGCTGTTGCTCAGCGCGACCGGAGTGCTGGTGCCGTCATTGCCGTTGAAGCTGCGTGAGCTCGAGAAATTGACCTTGGCGGCCGACACGCGGGCGAACGGACGCAGCCCGCCAAATTCGGCGCGCCAGTAGCCGCCGATTTCATACTGGTCCGACGACACCGTATTGTCGGTGCCATTGTCGTTGTCGTTACCGTGGATATAGGCGAGCGACAGGCCGAAATTGCCGAGCTTGGTCTTGTATTCGGCGCCGCCCGACGTGCCCCAGCCGTTGATGTCGTAGGAAGCGGTGTTGAGGAAACCCTTCGACCCGCCATAGGCGATTTCCTCGATCCAATAGCCCCATTTGCCCTTGTCGACATAGGGCGCGCCGCCGTCGGTCAGCATGCGGCCGATCGCCCGCGAGCCCGCGCTTACCGCGGCGAAGGTGCCGCCGGCATGGTCCGGCAGCATTTGGCGGATCGCGGTCTGGAAGGTGGTGCTGTCGGTAATGTTGAGGAACGAATTCGCGACCTTGCTGTCCTGGCTCAGCGCGGCATAGATCGCGCTATAAGCGGCGGATCCGGAGCGGTTGAGCCCCAACTCGCTCGCGGTCTTGGCCGCGATGTCGATCGCGATCTGGTTGGCGGGACCGCCGGTCGCGATGCTGGTCTTGTACATGTAAGGCAGCGCCACCGACGATGTCGTCAGATTGTTCGCACCGGTGATCGTGCCGGCGGTCAGGATCGTATAATGGCCGGTCCCGGTGACGAGGCCAGTCAGCTTGATCGCCAGCTTCGAATTGGCGTCGAAGCTCGCCGTCCCGGCGACATTGTACTGTGTGGCGGTGTTGGTGGTCGTGTTGACCGTGACGCCCAGCGTGCCGCCGCCGGTCACCGCCAGCGATCCGATCGACACCGGCGCCGTGCCAGTGTTGGTGAAGGTGCCGCCATTGACCGCGACGGCGAGCCCGGAGGCGTTGGCAAGCGTGCCGGCGAAAGTCGAGGTGCCACCGATCGTCAACGTGTCGGTGCCGCCGCCGAAATCGACCGCTCCCTTGTAAACCGCCGTGCCGGCCAGGGTCATCGCGTCGTTGCCCGCGCCGAACGTGGCGTTGCCAGACATCGTCGCATCACCCGACATCGTGAGCAGATTGTTGCCCGCACCGAACGTGACATTGCCGGCAAGCGAGCCGTCGCCGAGATCGAGCGTGTCGTTACCGCTGCCGAAACGGACGTCGCCAGCGATCGACGGCGCGGTCCCGCTGGCGACGACGATCTGTTTGACCGTCGCGCCGGTCGTGTTGGCGCTGAGATCGACAGCGATGTTGCGGGTCGATGTTGTGTCGGCACCGCTGGCAGTGATCCCGCCGGCATTTTCGACCAGGGTCACGCTGCCCGATTTGTCGACGATCGCGGTCGCGCCGGCAGCAGTCCCGGCAGTCGCCGAGATCGTCCCGGTGTTCCGGATCGACGTCACATTGGCACCGGCATCGACCACGACGGCTTGCGACAGCTGGCCGGCGGTCGACGCGCCGGTCGCGGTGATCTTGCCCGAATTGACGATGGTCGGAACAGTCGCGCCGGTGCCAATGCGCAACGCCGTCGCGTTCGCCCCATTGGCGGTCGCTGTAATCGCGCCGGTGACCTGCATGCCGTTGGTAACGGTGACCGCGCCGCCCAGCCCGCCGATCACGACGCCATTGGCATTGACCCCGGCATAGATGCCGTTGCCGGTCGCCGTGCCATTGACGATGAGGCCATAGCCCGCGCTATTCGCCACGGGTCCCAGGGTCACCGAATTGCCGGCCGCGCCGATCTGGAGCGCGGCGGCCGAGCCATAAGAGGTGATCGCCGCCGACCCTTCGTCGGCGTCGGGGATGCCGTCCTTGTCGGTATCCGGATCGGTGGTGCTGGTCGTCGGTGCGATGGCGAGGACGACGCCGCCGCCAACATTGCCGGTGATCGAGACTGCAGGACCGCCCTGGAGCAAGTCGTCGGCGTCGAGCTTGCTGGGGTCGGCCGGCACTGTCGTGTAGCGATAACCCGTGCTGGAAATCGCGCCCTGCAAGGTCAGCGCGCCCGAGACATTGCCGTTGATCAGTACCGCGCTCGACCCACCGCCTTGCGCGGTGATCGTGCCGGCGATGCGCGCATTGCCGTTAATGTCGCCGGTCTTGACGCCGGCCGAGTTGTTGCCCGTGACCGTGATCGTGCCGTCGGTCGACAAATTGCCGTTGAGCGTCCCACCGAGCAGGATGCCGTAGGAATTGTTGCCCTCGACCGTGATCGACGCGCCCTTGGCGTTGGTGATCGCACCAGTGAAGACGCCAGCGGTGCGGATGCCGGCACGCCCGGTACCCGCGGCGAACGGGCCATCGAGGTCGCCGTCATTGTCGGTGTCGGTGGGCGTGTAGGTCTCGTCGACGATGATCTTGCCGGTATTGTTGATCGAGCCGGTCACGCCGGCGGCCGCGCCGATGCCGGTGGCATTGTCCGAATTGGTGATCTGGATCGTGCCAGCGTTGCTGACACCGTTGTTGCTGTCGATCGTCACCGCCGTGCCGCTGGTGACGGTTACCGATCCGGCCGAGGTGATGCTGACGTCAGACGGCGCGCCGTTATTCGCGGTCGATGTCTTCACCGGCGTGGTGATCGCGGTGGAGATCGAGCTTTGTGCCGCGGCGGGGGTGGCGGCGAACAGGATGACGGGGGTCAGGCAAGTCGAAGCAAGCAATACGCGCATCTGCAATCCCTTTTTCGGATGCCCGTTGGGGAGGGTGGCACCCGTTCAAAGGCGATGACGGCGCGGACGCGGCGCAACCTTGAGATTGGGTGAATTTTCCTAGAAAGCGGCGTCGAAGCCGATCCGCACGGTGCGTGGACGCAGCGGCGTGATCTGCTGGTCGCTGGACATCGCGAACGGCGTGCCCAACGCGAAACGATTGCCGACCTCATCGGCCAGGTTGGTGACGCTGGCGGTCAGCGCGAAACGCTCGAACGACAGTCGCGCGGACACCCGCGTGTCGAGATAGTCGCCTTGCTCCGCCCCCAGGATCGGGCCGACGCCCAATCGCGACCGGCCGGTATATCGCGCCGACGCCGCGAGCGAGATCTGCGCCGTGTCGGACAATGCGAACTCGTATTTGACCGCCGCGCGCGCGACGACATTGGCGATGTTGGGCACGCGACCATAGGTCACCGCGTCGGCGGCGACCGCGTTGACGATGTGCGACGTGGTCGGTTGGCTGTTCGGGCCGGGGATGACGAAGCTGAGGAAGAAGGGGCTCGGATTGACCACCTTGCTGTCGTTGAGCGAGATGCCGCCCTCCAGGCTCAGCCCCGGCGCCGGACGCCAATCCGCCGATGCGGAGACCGTCCAGATTCGTCCGTCGCCGATATTGGCCGTGCTCGGCAACCCGCGGCCATCGATGAAGTCCGCCTGGATGTTGCGCCACAAGGTTCGCGACACGCTGAGCGAGATGCCGACTGGGTCGACGCCCGGCACGCCATGCCGCATGCCGAATTCGAACGTCTCGGCGCGGTCGTTGCGGAACCGTCGGACGAAATCTCCCTCGATCGCCAGGCCGCCGGGCCGGAAACTCTGCTGGTAGCGGGCGTAGAGCGTCAGCCGATCGAGCGGCGTCGCGGACAGTGCGAACGACGGCAGGAATGCGCTTTCCTCGCGTTCGGCCGTCACGTCCGCATTGAGCCGCGCGATCAGCGGAACGACGTCGGCCCCCTCGCCCGTCAGCCAGACATGGCTGTAGCGCCCGCCCCCGGTGAGCGTGAGCTTGGGCAGCAATTCGACCGAGACTTCGCCATAGCCGGTCGCCTCGGTAATGCGATTGACGACGCCGGTGGCAGGCAGCGGCATGTCGGGGTCGCCCATGGCACGGCTGAGCTTGGTCGTGTTGCGCACGACGCTGGCACCGAACACCCAGCCCAGGCCATCGGTCATCGGCCGCGACAGGCGGTTTTCGAACGAGAAGAGGTCGGTATGGTTGTTTTGCTTGAACAGCCGTTCGGGCCCGTTGGGCTCGGTCGCGTCGTAGCGCTCATTCAGCCGCTGGCGAGCGATGCCGAGCGAAGAGACGAACAGCAGACCGCTATCGAAGCGACGGCTCGCCACCAACTCGCCCAGCGCATAGGTCGCGTCGCTGCCCTGTGGGAGCTTGCTGTTGCGCGTAAGTGGCGGCGCGTCGCGATCGGCATATTGGCTGTCGAGGTTGCGCGTCTTCTGAAACGTGCCGCCCAGGTCAATCGTCCAGCCGCCGACCTTGCCGCGCAGCGTCGCACGCCCGCCAAAGATGTTGGAGCGGTTGACATCGTTCTTTCCGAGCAACGGATTGTCGATATAGCCGCCCTCGGTAATCCCGTAGCCGAGCACGCGGATGCCCAGCGCATCCTCGGCGATCGGCAGGTTGAGCACGCCGGCGAGATCCCCCCCGGGCGCGCCGTGCCATGTCGCCGAGACGCCACCGGTCAGCGACCCGCCCACCGTCGTCAGATCGGGCGTGTTGCGGACGACACGGATGATGCCGCCGAGCGACCCGGCACCGTATAGCGTCCCCTGCGGCCCCTCGAGCACTTCGACCGATCCGACGTCGTAGAGCCTGAGATCGGGATCGGGCGCATTGTAGGTCAGGCGCACGTCGCCAAAATATTGGCCGACGGTCGCCTGGGTCGGTCCGGTGAAGCTCGAATCGGCGATGCCGCGGATGAATAGCTTATTGCGGCCAGCGCCGAGATAGGTCGACGACACGGTGGCAACGCGCGAGATTATCGCATCGGTGCCATTATCGGAGTCGCGACCCAGATCGAGGCCGCCGATCACGGTGACCGCGCCGGGAAAGTTCTGCAGCCGCGTGTCGCGCTTGCTCGCCGTTACGACGATATCGTCCGCCGCCTGCGGCTGCGGCGTTGGTGTTGGCGACGCCGGACGCCCGGCGGCGATGGCGCGAGCGATCGGCTTAGGCTTGGGGGGCGGCGCTGGGACGATCCGCCAGACGCCGGGCACCGGCGATACCGCTCGTGCGGCCGTTCCTTTCAACAGAATCGAGAGTGCGCGTCCGGCACCCATCGTACCGCGCACCGCACCGACCGGGCGGCGAAGCAAGCCGGGATCGTTCACCGCGACGACGATGCTGATGCGCGCCTGCGCGCCGAGTGCCGCGATCGCCTGGCCGAGCGTCCCAGCGGGAATGTCGATCGCCTGATCCTTCGCCTCGGCCGGCGACGCGATCAGGCAGAGCCCCGCCAACGCCGCGGGGCCGGCGAAACCCCTCATGGTCCGGCGATCACCCACCCTTTGCCCGAACGGCGCACATTCGCGCCGAGAAGGATACCAAGCCGCGCCATGGTCGGCTCGACGCCGCCGTCGAGCCGCACGACGCCGCGGAACGGCCGCGCGGCAACCACGTCGTTCACGCTGACCGGCACGCCGAGATTGCGCTGCAAGTCGGCGGCAACGCGCGACAGCGGCGCTCCGTCATAGAAGAGCTGGCCGCTACGCCATGCGCCGACATCGGCCGGCCTGACCGCGCTCAACCGCCCGGTCCGCTGTCCCTTGGCGAGCGTGAAACGCTGGCCGGCGGGCACGTCGATGCCGGCCTTGCCGGGGTCGACCACGACCATCCCTTCGCTCACCGCTAAGTCGAGCGCACCACCGCCGCTCGTGACTTCGAACGTCGTGCCGGCGTCGACCAAGGTGGCGTCGGCGGTCTCCAGCCGGAACGGATGCGCGGGATCGTGCCTTACGGTGAACAGCGCTTGGCCCTGGTCCATCCGCGCAAAGCGCTGATCCTTGCGATCGAGCTGGATCCTGGTCTCGCCATTGAGTTCCAGCTTGGTGTCTGCAAGCACTACAGTGCGGCGTTCGCCGGCGGCGGTCTGCACCGAATAGAGGTCGCGCGACGGCCAGGCGAGCCAGGAACCGGCAGCGACCGCCAGCGCGACAGAGGCCGCCAACGCACCACCGAGCCAGCGGCGACGCGACGGGACGATCGGCTCGTCGAAATCGGCCTCGGCCTCGGCCGGCCAGCTCACGCCGGTAAGCAGCTCATCGAGATCGCGATCGGCGGCGGCGGTTTCGGCATAAGCGCGCGCGTGCGCGGCGTCCGCGGCAAGCCATGCCTCGAACGTTTCCCAGTCATCGAAAGAAGGATCGCGCTGGCGGATCAGCCAAGCGATGGCTTCCTCCTCCATCTCGCGCGTCCAGTCGGTCATGTCCGCCTCCTATTTGCGAAGACGGACTCGGTTGGGTCAAACCTCATCGATCGACCTCCGATAGTCGAGTAGCGCACGATAGGCTCGCCTGAGATCGGCTTCCACGGTGCTCAGGCTGACTCCCAATTCGCGCGCGATGTCGCGTTGCTGGACGCCATCGATGCGATGACGGCGAAAGATCGTCGCGGTGCGCGCGCCCAATCCGTCCAACACCGCCTGCACGCCAGCGAGCGTCTCGCGCGCCACCAGGCTGCGGTCCGGCGGCGGATCGTCGGACCGGTCGGGCTCCGTCGGCCCGGCGGCATCGCTCCAATCCTGCTCGCGCCGCTCGGTCTGACGCCGCGAACGGAAGCGATCGACCATCAGATTGTTCGCCGCGCGGTAGAGATAGGACAACGGCTGGGCGACGGGTCCGGCATCAGCCGTCGCGACACGCACATAGAGGTCCTGAAGCACGTCTTCGGCCGCGTCCCCCGCCCCGCGCGCGATCAGGAATCGCAACAGCTTCTCCCTGTTCGCGAGGATGACGGCTTGGAGGCCGGAGGGAGGGGCATCGTCCATAAGCGGCGAAAAGGCATGAACCCGAAAGGGATGGCGACGCCCAGTACGGCTTGCGGCGCCGCTTATCCAGCCCCATCGCAGAGGGCCGCAACCGATCGATCCGCTACCCCAGTGCCAACTGCCGGGGGCAACGACGCTACGGGGCTTGGCTGAACAGGCTGGCAGAGGGCAGCACCTCGGTCGCGCCGGAATGCCGCGTCACCGCATAAGTAAATCCGGGAAGCAGCGCATAAGCGCCGATCCGGCCATCTTGCCCAAGTGCGAGAAAACCAACCTGGAGCCCCTTGATCGCATCGCCGCGCAACTGCGCGATATGCTTGACCGCTTCCTCGCACGCCGCCTGGGGCGACAGCCCGGCACGCATCGAGGCGACGACGCGCGCGGTTCCGGCGATCCGCGTCACTTCCTCACCGACTCCGGTGGACGCAGCCGCGCCTATCCCCTTTTCGAGGAACAGCCCGCATCCCGCCTGGGGCGAATCCCCGACCCGCCCGCGCATCTTGAAGGCCATGCCCGACGTCGTGCAGGCCGCGGCCATCGCGCCGTCCAGGCCGCGCGCCATGATCCCGATCGTATCGTGATTGAGCTTCGATCCCGGCGGTCCCGGCAGCTGGTTCTCGATATTGGCGATCGGCCGGTAGTTCGCGGTCTTGAGCCATTCGCGCCAGCCCTTCTCGGCCTCGGGCGTAAGCAGCTTCGTGCGTTTCATGCCCTGATCGAGCCCGAAGCGGGTCGCCCCCTCCCCGACCAGCAGCGTATGGGGCGTCTTTTCCATGACCAGCCGGGCGACCGAGATGGCGTGGACGATATCCTCCAGCGCGGCGACCGCGCCGACGCCACCGCGATCGTCCATGATGATCGCATCGAGCGTCACGTGCCCGTCGCGATCGGGATAGCCGCCATAGCCCACCGAGTGATTGGTCGGATCGGCCTCGGGCACCTTCGCCCCGGCCTCGACCGCATCGAGCACCGAGCCGCCGGCCTTGAGGCTCGCGAGCGCGGCTTCGTTCGCGGCCTTGCCGAAATCCCAGGTAGAAAGGACGGCGACCGGATCGGCCGTTTCCGCCGCGGCGCTAGCGCTTGCCGCGAACACCGTCGCCGCGCCGATCCCCAATGCCCCGCGCCGTGAAATGCCGTCGTTCATACTTCGCTCCCATTTTTTTTGATTGCGGCACGCAACCGTTGCACGATCGTCTGATCGGTCGCACGCCGCGGCCCGGTCGCGAAGCCGAGCCGCAACGTGGCGGCATCGGGTTCGGGACCAGGGCTGCTCGCCGATCCATGGACTTCGCGTACGCCAGTGCCGGCAATGATCCGCGCGACATTGTCAGGTCGCACGCCTGCCCCGGCGATGATCGACAACCGCTCCCCGGCGGCGGCGACCATCGCCGCAAGCGTTACCATGCCTTCGACCGCGCTCGATGCGCCGCCCGAACTCAGGATTTTGTCGTAACCAAGCGCGATCGCCTCGCTCACCGCAACGACCGGGTCGGGGACCAGATCGATCGCGCGGTGCAACACGATCGTCGCATCGCGCGCGGCATCACGGAAACGCCCCAGCGCCACGCGGTCGAGTTCGCCGTCGGGCCGCAGCGCACCGACCACCACGCCGGCTGCGCCACGCGCGACGGCGGCGTCGATCTCCTCGACCATCAATGTCAGATCGTCTTCGCCATAAACGAAGCCGCCGGCGCGTGGGCGAATCATCGTGTGGATCGGACAACCGGCCCGAAGCGCATGATCGAGCAAGGCGGCGGACGGTGTCAGACCGCCCAGTTCGAGCGCCGAGCAAAGCTCGATCCGATCCGCCCCACCGGCAACCGCGGCGTCGACCCCGGCCGCATCATCCACGCAGATTTCCAGGATAGCGCTCACAGACTCGCTCCTAAGCGGCTTCGCCGCATCTTGCCAGCGTGGCGCACCGCGTTCGCCTTCCGACGCGGTGCCGACGAAAAAGGCATTCGACCTTGCCTCTTAGCGGGCGAGCAGTGCGACAGCGAGTGAACCTTTCAGCACGTTCGCGCGATTCAAACGGCGATGAATACGACCGTGGCTACTTCCAGGGACGTGACCGACGCAAAGCCGGTGACGGGCTTTGCGTCGAATTTGGCGGTCGATCGTTCACGCATGAGTTGAAGCTGTATGGGAGCAGAGACACATGGGCGGCGACGTGAACGCGGAAGGCGAGGACACGCATGCTGAGCGTGCCGAGGTGCATTTCCTGGCCGCATTAACCGACGAATTGATGCGTGGGCTGCTGCTGGCCGGCGTCTTGTCGCAAGCGCAATTGAACGAGATCGAGGCAGCGGTCGCTGCGCGCGTGGGATCTGCGCCACGGGCGTGGTGACGCGGACGAGGCCGACGAGCTACCGTCGACCGGCTGGGCCGGTTACGGCATCTCATCCGACCTAGGCTGACAGAAACACCACGCCGGGAATCGCCGTGCCGTACGCGGCGGTGCCGAGGCGTCCGTCCTTGCCTAGCGCTAACCGCGAAACATTCCCCGACCGTTGGTTGGCAACCAGCATCTCCCCGCGCTCCTCGAGCAACAGGAACAGGCGTGGGCCCCGCCCCCCGGAGCCGACATGCTGAAGGAGGTTCAATCCGCCGTCCGCGTCGATCGCGAACACCGCAATGCTGTCGTGACCGCGATTGGAGACGTAAAGTCGCGTGCCGCTGCGATTGACTGCTATGTGAGCGGCCGTGGAGGTCTCGGAGAACTCTGCCGGCAAGGTGGAAACAGACCCCTTCGCGGCAAATGTGCCATCCGGACGCTCCTCAAGGATCGTCACCGTGTTGGCCAATTCGGAGACCAGATAGGCGATCCGCAACCGCGGGTGGCGCGCGAGATGGCGCGGACCCGACCCCGCCGGCGCCCGGTAGGCGATCGAACTGGATAGGATTTCACCCGATCGTGGATCCAGTACGTGCGCGAAGATTGCATCCGCGCCCAGGTCCACCGCGTGGAGCAGCTTCCCGCCCATCGCAAAACCCACCCAATGCGCGTGGGGGCCCGCCTGCCGCGCGCGGTTGGGACCGCCGCCCGCATGTATCGCGAGTTGCGCTTCGCCCATTGGCCGACCGGTGGCGCGATCGATCCGCCAAACGGCGACACTTCCGCTCGAATAATTGGCTACGGCCAACATGCCGCCGTCCGGACTAAGGGCCGCGTGGCAGGGATCGGACCCGAGCGTGGAGAAATCCCCCAGAGGCTGCAATCCGCGATCGTAAACGCCGACCCGCCCCTTTGCCTGTTCATCGAGCAGATATCGAATGCCGTTCGCGCTCGCACGTACGCCA
>Ga0207702_10005847_pt1 | contig 10698 bp, 9 predicted proteins | sample KBSCornC62_FD_184302 | JGI IMG/M metagenome (GOLD analysis project Ga0207702, IMG submission 184302) | Corn rhizosphere microbial communities from Kellogg Biological Station, Michigan, USA - KBS Corn C6-2 (SPAdes) (version 2) | ecosystem: Host-associated > Plants > Roots > Rhizosphere > Soil ...
CAAGAACGAATCCCTGCTCAACTCCGTGCACGACTTTCTGGAGGCGCATCCCAAAGCCACCTTCCTGCACGTCCACCGCGACCCTCACGTATCGATTCCCTCGCTGCTGAAGCTCGGCACGGAATTTTCGCGCCCCTATTTTGCCGAGATCGAAGCCCGCGACATTGCGCACACCGTGGTCGACCGGTTCTCACGCTATGCGCACCGCTACATGGCGATCCGCGACAAGTACCGGTTGGGCGATCGGATCATGGACGTGCAATATGAGCAGATCCGCAGCAATCCGATGCCCGCCTTCCGCGAACTGTACGAGCGGGCCGGCCATGTTCTGGCGCCGGAATCGGAGCAGCTGATGATCGGATGGGAGAACGCCAACGAGCAGGGCAAGCACGGCGCGCACAAATATTCGCTCGCCGATTTCGGCCTGACCGACCGCGTGATCGACCAGTATTTCGGCGAATACGTCCGCCGGTTCATCAATCGGGGCTGAGCGGAACGCCGGCCCAGAGGCAAGGATGGCGCAGCCTGCCAGGTGGCCGGCAGCGATTGTACAGTACGATCAAGGAGAGACGGATGCCACAGGATCAGGCCCGTGGGCAGGCGCAGTGGAGCGCCTTCATTGACACGCTGTCCGCGGGCGGGGCCGAGGTCTACCGCGTTGCGAGCCCGGGCCGATCGGCCGCCGAGCAGAGCCACGTCACTCAGGCAATGACCTGGGCCTTGATCGCCGAACTGCAATCCCTCGCCAGCGTCGATCGGGACCACCCCCGCTGGCTGACGCTGCTCAACCACGAGATGCGCCGCTTCAACTGCAACGCGGACAACACCTACGAAGTGGCCTATATTCGCGGCAGCGGCACCTATCGCATCTTCGGCCGGCGCGGGACGACCAGGTTGATGTACCTGCAGGTCGGCGCAGGCACCCTGGGCATAGGCGATCTCAAGCGCCACAAGATGCTCGGCGATCTCAACGTCGATGACTGCGATATTGCCGCGGACGGCACCTTCGAGGTCATCCTCAGCCCGGAACGGCCCGACGGGTACTCGGGCTCCTGGCTGCAGCTCGACCGCTCGCGGGACGACTCGTTCGTCTGGGTGCGGCACGTGTCCTATGACTGGCTGAACGAAGTGGACGGCCAGCTGTCGATCATGCGCATCGACAGGCCGATCGCGAAACAGGAGCTGGCGGCTGCTGACTATGCCGCGAACCTCGTCTTCGCCGCCGAGTCCACCCGCGACGACATCCTTGCCATGCTGAGCGTGATGAACGAACAGATCGAAGGCGTCGAGGTGAACCGGTTCGCCGATGTCTCGGACAGCTTCGGCAGCGCCGGTATTGCCGGGCAGGCCTATACCCACGGCGTGATCCAGCTGGGCGAGGACGAGGCCTGGATCGCCGAATGCACCATCCCCCAGGGCTGCACCTACTGGAGCGTCCAGCTGATGGACTATGCCTACAGCGCGCTGGACGGGATGTATGCCCAGACCAGCGTCAACGGCCACACCGCGGTCCCCGATCCCGACGGGATCGTCCGGATCGTCGTCAGTGCCAGGGATACCGGTGCGGCGAACTGGCTCGATACGCTGGGGCTTGCCCGCGTCCAGATCCGCTTCCGCTGGTTCGCCGCCTCCCCACCGGCCATCGCGCCGAAGGTGGTGCGGCTCGATCAGCTCGACCAGTGTCTCCCCGCCGATACGGCGCGCGTGACGGCGGCCGAGCGCCAGGAGGCGCTGCGCAGGCGGGTCATCGGGCAGCAGTGGCGTCGCCGTTGAAGGGCAACCGGCCTATTGCCCTCTCGCCCTGTCCAGCGCGGCCTTCATTTCCGCATTGCGGCTGTCGATGCGGTGCTCGAGTTCGGGATGGGTAAAGATCCAGAATTCGTCAGTCCCCAGAGCATCGGCGGTTTGCCGCGCGACCACCTCCGGATCCTTGCCGTTGCGGATCGCGGCAGCCTGCGCCGCCATGTCGCGGCTCGGAAAGGGTTCGGGCGCCCGCGCAGCGTTCCCGTCGATGAGGTTGCTCTTCACCGACGCCGGCATGATCACCGAAACCTTGACCGGGTGGCCGGCCAGCTCGGCGCGCAGGCATTCGCACAGGCCGACGATCGCCGACTTGGTGGCGATATAGAGGGCCGAACCCGCAGGCGGCGCGAAGATGGCCATCGACGAGGTGGCCATGACATGCCCCGGCTGCCCCGAGGCCAGTATCCTCCGGGTCCCGTGCGACAGGCCGTAGAAAGCACCGTCGAGGTTGACCCCGCGCGACCACTCCCACAGCGCCGATGGCGTTTCGCTCAAGGGCAGGACGCTTCCGGAAACGCCGGCGTTGCTCACCATCACGGCGAGGGGGCCATGGCGGGCCTCCGCCGTGTCCAGCGCCGCGATCCAGTTGCCTTCGTCGCGAACGTCGAGCTGCACCGCCGATGCGCCCGGAATGTCCGCCGCGACCCGTTCGACATCGGCAAGCTGGCGGCTGGCAAGAACGACCTGAAGGCCCCGCCTGCCGAACTCGGCGGCGATCGCCCGCCCGATCCCGCTGGAGGCGCCGGAAACGAAGGCGGTCTTTCCGTAGAATGGGTTCAGCGTCGGCATCCCTGTGTGCTCCCCTGCAAAAACCGGCTCGTAATACCGCGCTGGCATCCGGCGGCCTGGCTGCAATTGCCCGGTACCGCTGGCTCCGACGCGGCACGCCGGCATCATGCTGGCGTAAAGCAACCACTGTGCCAAGTCACGGAGCGGGAGCTTCGAAGCACAACATGAGCGCCAAATGGCGCGGATGGGGCATTTCGGTCCGCGTCGGCCGCGCGTCCTTGATATCAGCTTGGAACGGCGCCTAAGCAACGCATTCTGTCGCAGAAACCTTGGACTGCGATCGTACTGCACGGGCTCCGTGCCATCCTGAAAGGTCATTCAAGTGAACTTTGAAGATATCCTCTATGACAAGACCGGGCCCGTCGCGACGATCACGATCAATCGCCCGACCAAGATGAACGCGTTCACGCGCGAGACGGTGGACGAGATGGTCGAGGCCTTTCTCGATGCCTGGGCCGATCGCGCCATCGCTGCCGTGATCCTGACCGGGGCCGGCGATCGCGCCTTCTGCACCGGCGGTGACCAGTCGAAGCGCGCCGAAGGCGGTTACAAGAGCGTGCGGCCGGCCCGCCTGGCCACCGGCATCGACATGGACGCACTGCACTCGGTCATCCGCGACATTCCCAAGCCGGTCATTGCAGCGGTCAACGGCTATGCCATCGGCGGCGGCCACGTGCTGCACGTGCTGTGCGACATGACCCTCGCGTCCGACAAGGCCAAGTTCGGCCAGGTCGGCCCCAAGGTCGGCAGCGTCGACCCCGGCTTCGGGACGGCCTACCTGACCCATGTCGTCGGCGAAAAGAAGGCCCGCGAGATCTGGTACATGTGCCGCCAGTATACCGCCGATCAGGCCCTCGAAATGGGCCTGGTCAACGCGGTCTATCCGCATGAGGAGCTGATGGACCAGGCCCGGGCCTGGGCGATGGAAATCGCCGACAAGAGCCCCACCGCCATCAAGCTCGCCAAGCAGTCGTTCAACTGTGCGACCGAGCAGTTCCGCGCTCTCGGCAACTTTGCGACCTCGGCTCTTGCCCTGTACTACGACACCGATGAGGCGGTCGAAGGCAAGAATGCCTTCATGGAAAAGCGCAAGCCCGAGTTCCAGAAGTACGCCAAGTAGGCCCGCGCGCCACGATCACGCAGGCCGCTCTGGCCTGTTGCGCTCCACGCCCCGCCGGGGCGTGGAGCCGATGATTTGCGGTGCCCGGCGCGGTACCAGCGCAAAAACTACGGCAACAGCCCACGCGCACGGATCATGCGCTCGACATGGTGATGGGCTGGTACGTCCAGCCCGGCCTCGGCGGCCATGCGGATGACGGCGCCGGTGAGGTTCGCATATTCCGATTTGCGCCCGGATTCGAGGTCGCGTTTCAGCGAGGCCGTGGCATCGGACGGGAAGCCTTGGACGAAGCTCATCGTGCGGGCAACGCAACCGGGCGTGAGCTGAACCCCGCGTTTGAGCGCCAGGCTTGCAACCTCCTGCATCAAGGCGGCCAGCATCGTCCATGCCGCCGGATCCGCGCGCATCGGTCCAGCCGCCAGGCCTGTGGCCGCGCCAAGCCCGCCGAATGTGCTGGCGAGCATGAGCTTTTCCCACAGGTCACCCATGATATTGGCCGACAGGGAATGCGCAATGCCGGCCTTCGAAAGCACCCCCGCGAATGCCTGGACAGAGGGGCAGGCCGCCGAGGACATGGGCCCGAATGCCAACGACGGTTCGACACCGACGTGACGGACCCGCTCCCCGACCATCTCGAAAAACCCGTGGGCGCGAGCCGCAAGCACCGGAACATCCGGAAAGCGAGCCGCGACCTCGTCCGGGGCCTCCACCCCATTTTGCAGCGTGACCAGAACCGTCCCGGGACCAATGCACGGCGCTGCCAGCTCCAGTATTTCGCCAAGGTCGGGAGCCTTCGTGCACAGCAGCACCAGGTCGGCGCGCTCCAGCCCCGCACAGGACAACTCAGCCCGCACCATCGCGCTCGAGACGCCTTCCGCCGTTTCCAGCACAATGCCCTCGCGACGAATGCTGGCGAGCCGCCTCCCCCTTGCCAGGACCGCGATGTCATAGCCGGCGTTGTACAACCGCTCGGCAAGGTAGGAGCCAATGGCACCAGCGCCAGCAACCAGGATGCGTTTCATATCACGTTCCGACATAGCATGCTCAGACGAACCGGTCGCCTCCAAGGCCGTGGCGCCGGCCCCGCGAAGCGGAACACATGCGATCGCGGGCGGCGCGAGCATCTGGCCATCTAACGCATATGCAGCCGTTGGCAAAAGTGTCGGCTACGCGTTGCCCTGGCACGGCGGTTCCCGCACAAAAATACCATTCCAGCGATGAGAGGATGCCACCATGGAGCGGCAGCAAGAACTTGACCTGACAGGTAAAGTGGCAATCGTGACCGGCGCCAGCCGCGGGATCGGCAGGCAGACCGCGATCGACCTCGCCCGAAGGGGCGTGAAGGTGGTGATCACCGCGCGCACCATCGAACGCGATGCCTCCGTTCCGGGAAGCCTCAGTGCAACCGCAAAGGAGATCACGGATGCCGGAGGTGAAGCGCTGGTCGTCCAGGCCGACCTTGCCAACCGGGAGGACCTGCACCGGCTTGTCGAGCAAACCGTCACGCATTTCGGGGGCGTGGACATCCTGGTGAACAACGCGGCCTCCACCGTGGGGTCCGTATGGTCGAAGGCGTTCCTCGATATCACGTTCGACGAGTGGTCGCATCACTTCGACGTGCATGTCCACGCCCCGTTTATCCTGATGCAGCTGGTCACTCCGATCATGGCCTCGCGCGGTGGCGGCCGGATCATCAATCTCACGACCGGCTCGGCGGAAGCCCACCGCCTCGTCGAAGAGGTGGTGCCGCCAACGGCCTCGTTCGGACAGCAGGCCAGCGTCCCGAGCTACTTCGCAAGCAAGCGCGCGCTTGACCGGCTGGGCAATATCGCGGCGCCCGAACTGCGGAATTTCAACGTGTTTGTAATGACGATGCACCCCGGGTTCGTATCATCCGAGGTGGTCTCCGCCAGGCTGCAATCCCAGGGCAAGGACATGGCCGCGTTGATCGACACCGGAATCCCGGCACGGATGATCGTGTACTTCGCGGCATGCGCAAACCCTGACGAATACACCGGAAGGCTCTTCAAGGCCGAACGGGAGTTCCAGGAGCTGGGTCTGGACCGCGGCGATCTGGGAGCCACGATCCGGGCCACGCCGGAATAGCCGTCAGCCGCAGGCCCGCAAACCTCTGTCGTCGCCGCCAGGACGCATCAGCGCCCCTTCCAGACGGGTTTGCGCTTCTCCTTGAACGCCGCCTCGCCTTCCCGCGCATCCTCCAGGTGGATGATGCGGTTGAACCAGCTCATCGAGAGCTGGAATATGTCTTCCTTGCTTGCGGCCGCCTCCACCGCCGCCCGGGCGACTGCCTTGGTCGCCCGGACTGCAAAGGGTGCACCTTCGAGGATGGTCTCTGCATAGCGGCGGGCCATGTCCATGCTCGTGCCCGCGGGAGCGACATCGCTGACGATGCCCCAACGTTGCGCGGTCTGCGCGTCCATCAACTCACCGGTCAGCAGGTATCGCATGGCAACGTGCCAGGGCATGCTGGTCGCCAGGAGATTGGCCCCTCCGCCCAGCGCCGCAAAGCCGACGCGCGGTTCGGGCAGGCCAAACCGCGCCTTTTCGTCCGCAATGATCAGATCACATGCGAGCGCCAGTTCGAACCCGCCGCCCACGGTCAGGCCGTTGGCTGCGGCGATGATCGGCTTGTCCATGGTGTGGCGGCGGGAAAGCCCGCCCCAGCCGGTATCCGGCATGGGGGACGTGATATCGTCCGCCAGGTCATGCCCGGCGCAGAACGCGCGGCCCGTCCCGGTGATGATCGCCACCCCCAGCGAAGCGTCGGCCTCGAATAGATCCCAGAGGTGCGCAAGCTCACGACAGCCTTCCATCGTCAGCGCGTTAAGCTTGGACGGCTCGTTCAGGGTGATCAGCAGGATCCGCCCGTCGCGACTGGAGTCGATCATTGACATGGAGTGCTGCCCTTTCGTGGAGCCGTTCGTCCGAAATACCTGCGCAGATCGGCTGCGTCCTGCCGACCAGCAGCATGGGGCGCCTTCCCGAGTGCCGCATCCACAGAGATGTTTCGGGCACGTCGAAGTCAATGCCGTTTCAGAATTCCGGGGAACGGACACTCCCAGTCCACGGACATGCGGTAAATGATCCTGACCGCAAAATTTTCGCTGGCGCGGCTCTTGTCGGCGTTACGGTGAAGCGCTGGTTCGGCAGCACGACGTGCGGGATGAAAGCGATGGAACAGGGCGGCGCTCAGAGGATTGGCTTCATCGGGCTCGGTGACATCGGGTTTCCCATGGCGATGCGGCTGCATCAGCAAGGGCACAAACTGGCCGTCTGGAACCGGAGCCCCGAACGGTCGCGGGCGTTTGCGGAAATGGGCGTTCCTGTCGCCAGTTCCGCGGCCGAGCTCGCCGGCATGAGCGACACCGTCTCCCTTTGCCTGCCGACGACCGTGGCGATCGAGGAGGTCGTGTTCGGTGCTGCAGGCATGGTCCAGGCGAAAGCCGCGCCGCGCCTCGTGATGGATCACTCAACCATCTCCCCTGAAGAGACCCGCGCCCTTGCCGAGCGGCTGAGACTGCAGACCGGCACCGCCTGGCTCGATGCGCCCGTGTCCGGCGGGCCGGCGGGTGCTCGCGCCGGAACGCTTGCCGTGATGGCTGGCGGGGAAAGGCGTGACTTCGAATTTGCCGGACCGGTCCTGCAAAGCCTGGGGCACACCGTCACGCACGTTGGCGGCGTGGGCATGGGGCAGCTTGCCAAGGCCTGTAACCAGATCGTCGGCTTCATCACCACCGCAGCCATAGCCGAAGGCCTCGGTTGCGCCGAGGCGGCCGGTTTGCCTGCCACCGTGATGGCGCAGATCATGGTGGGGGGACTGGCCGACTCTGCAGCGCTTGCCGAATACCGGCGCGCCTCGGCGGCGGGGGAGCCCGGCGGGATAACCGGCCTGATCGGGGCTTACATCGATCTGGCCGGCGGCCATGCCCGACCCGATTATGCCGGCAAGCTCGATATCCTGCGCAAGGACATTGCGATCGCAAGGCAGATCGCACGCCGCGGCGGCCGCAACCTTGAGCTTCTCGAGCTGGTCGACGCGATGGGGATGCGCCTGAATGGCCGGTGAGCCGACGGCGCGACCGGTGGCAAGGGCGGGCCAACTGTCCCGACTAGCGGCGGTGGTTCGCGATCGACCCGAGGTTGACGCCCGCGGTCCACGCACCGTCCACCGCCAGTTCCGCACCGGAAATGTATGAAGCCTCATCGCTGGCGAGGAAAAGAGCCGCGCAGGCGACCTCCGTCGGCTGCCCCACCCTGCCCATGGGCACCCCGAAGCTTTTCGCGATGCCGGAAGTATCGCCACGGCCCGGATTCAGCATGGGGGTATCGATTGCACCCGGGTGGATGGAATTCACCCGGATGCCCTTGTCGGCAAATTCCAGGGCGATGGACTTCGTTATGCCGCGCAGCGCCCACTTGGTCGCGTCGTATGCGGCGCTGCCGCCCGATCCGCGCAGGCCGTTGACCGACGAGATGTTGACGATCGCCCCACGGCCGCGCCGGACCATGCCCGGGATGACCGCCTGCATGCCGAAAAAGCTGCCCTTCAAATTCACGTCGAGCAGCTGGCCAAGGCGTTCAGCGGACATGTCCAGAAAGGGCCCGGAGGCGGCAAGCGCCGCGTTGTTCACGAGGATGTCGACCCCACCCGCAATCTGCTCGACCTCGTCCACCAGCGTCAGCCATGCGTCCTTGCTGGCAATGTCCAGCATCCGAAATCGTGCGGCCGGCCCGATTTCGGCGGCAACAGCCTCGCCCTCCTCCTCGCGGACGTCGCACAGGAACACCTGGGCGCCGGCTTGGGCAAACAACTTTGCCATCGCCGTCCCCTGTCCACGCGCAGCCCCGGTAACGATCGCCACTTTGCCCTCGAGACTGAAGATCTTCATGAACGGTGCTCCCGATGATTGCTGCTGCACGTCATGCGCGCTTTAGTTCCAGCGACATTCAGGGCCACCATGGGAGAGGTCAAGCGCTGGCGCTGCATCAGCGTATATGCGGTGCAAATGCGGTCGCTTCCAACGAACGCAGATAGCCGGAGCATTTGGCGCTGCCATTGCCGAGATAATACACTCGCTCTAATCCTGCTGCATGTCGGATCAATGGGAGGCACTATGAAGCTGCAAGGAAAAGTGGCCATCGTCACAGGCACCAGCCCCAACATCGGTGGCGGTATCGTCGAAGCGCTGGCGGCCGCCGGTGCAGCTATCGTTGCAGTCGATGCGCGCAAGGAGAATTCCGAAGGGTGCGCTCATGCCGTCAAGGCTGCCGGTGGACGGGCGATCGGGATTGTTTGCGACGTCGTCGACGAGAGCCAGGTCAAGGCAGTGGTAGAGCAGGCCATGGCCGAATTCGGGCGCATTGACATCCTCGTGAACAATGCGGCCATCTTCAATCAGAAGGACATCGCCAGCATGCCTCTCGCGGAATGGAGGCAGCAGATATCAGTCATCCTCGACGGGACCTTCCTGTTCACCAAATATGCCGCTCCCCAAATGATTGCGCAGGGCTCCGGCGTGGTGATCAACGTCATTTCGACGGCCGGGCATCAGGGACAGCCGGGCAATATCGCCTATACGACGGCCAAGGCCGGCCTGCTCAACTTCACCCGCTCCGCGGCCATGGAGTATGCGCAGCACGGCGTTCGGGTCGTCAGCCTGACGCCGACCGCCACTGATTTCGATGAATTTGCCGAACGCGCAAAGCGCTGGAACATCGAACTTGGGCCTTTGCCGGATTATTCCTCTGCAATTGCCCGGTTCGCAAGCAGGGTGCCTATGCTGCGCCTGCCCAAACCCAGCGACTATGGCGCCGCGGCCGCTTTTCTTGCCTCTGACGATGCAGCCATGATCACCGGCTGCGACCTGCGCGTCGATGGCGGAGCGGTTGCGCGGTACTGGGCCTGGCAGCCAACCGACGAATAGGCGCAGATTTTGTCCTGATTGACGTGAGCCAGACGTCGGCTTGAACCGACGCGCGGTCCCGCGCCCCGCGAGCCCGTATCGGGGCAAGGCACCGCGAGTCCACGCGACGCCGTGGGCGACCAGCATCCGGCAAGCCGGCTGCGGCGGTAATCTGGCCGGGTGGGCGGGAAACGCCCGCAACTGGGGGTCGGTCCTCGGCGTCGCGGCCCCTGTGACTTGGCCTCGCCGGTCACGGCCATTACCCCACATACCCACATTGGCCTCGGCCAGGATCACGCCCATGTCGTGATGGTGCGCGCTGTTCCGGCAATTCGCGCCGGCGGCAATTTCGGGACTTCCTGCGGCATGGGTGGGCTGTCGGCACGACACAGACAAAAAAAGACCCCGCATCGTCGATGCGGGGTCTCGAAATTGGTTGATGTCCTTATCAGAATTCGGACGGTCGCAGGGTGACCTTCAGCCAGATTTCCCGTCCGCGGGAAATCGGGCCTTCGTAGTCGGACAGGAAGCCGCCGGCGGTTCCAGTACCGCCACCACTACCGAAGGACCCGAACCCGGTAACTCCGAAGTGCTTGTTGGTAAGGTTGCGGCCAATGATCGCGAATTCCATGCTCCTGGACTTCGGGCCGACGCTCAGGCCTGCGTCCAGCAGGAGTCGGCTCGGGCTTATGCCCAGCGGGCTCAGCTCCTGAGAGACGTACTGGCTTGACGTATAGACCCCATTTGCATTGAGCGTGGCCACCCAGTCTGCATTGACAGGCGTCTCATAGGTAAAGCCGAAACTGCCGCTGAATTCAGGTGCGCGGGGCAGAGGGCGTCCCAGGAACTCCTGGGCTAGCACCGTTGTCGTTGTCCCGCTGATGAGGTGAGGCAAGCAGCCTTCTGCCGGGGTCATGCCGGTATAGCAAGGCCCGAAGAAGCTTGAGGCATAGCGGGCTGAGTTATACGCGGCCGCCCCCGTTATGGTCAGCCCCGGAACGTCACGCGGCGAGAAGCTGAAATCACCCTCGAAGCCCTTGATGCGAGCAGACGACGCATTAA
>Ga0207702_10005848_pt1 | contig 10698 bp, 7 predicted proteins | sample KBSCornC62_FD_184302 | JGI IMG/M metagenome (GOLD analysis project Ga0207702, IMG submission 184302) | Corn rhizosphere microbial communities from Kellogg Biological Station, Michigan, USA - KBS Corn C6-2 (SPAdes) (version 2) | ecosystem: Host-associated > Plants > Roots > Rhizosphere > Soil ...
ACATCTATTCAGTATTTCCTGGATGCAGGGTTTGTTGCTTGGTTCGATTGTTTCATCCACCGATGCTGCAGCGGTGTTTTCTGTTCTTCGTTCGCGAGGCGTTTCCTTAAGAAGCAGGATTCAGCCGCTATTGGAGTTGGAATCCGGAATTAACGATCCCATGGCCGTGTTTCTGACGATCGGTTTCATTCATCTATTGAAATCTCCTGGTGAAGGAGCTGTTTTTCTGGTTCTTCTGTTTTTCAAGCAGATGCTGATCGGTGCAGTTGTCGGTTGGGGAATCGGCAGGATAGCAGCACCGCTTATCAACTGGTTGCAACTCGACGCCGAAGGTCTCTATTCGGCGCTCACGGTCGCAATCGTGCTGCTCACTTATGGCGCCACTGCCGCCATCGGGGGAAGTGGATTCTTAGCGGTCTATCTAGCTGGCCTCGTGATGGGCAATAGAGATTTCGTCCACCGCCGCAGCCTCACCAGGTTCCATGACGGCGTAGCGTGGCTCATGCAGATCGTTGTCTTTCTGGTGTTGGGATTACTTGTTTTTCCATCGCGCTTGCTGCCGTTGATGGGAGTTGCAGTGCTCATGGCATTGTTTCTGGTTGTGGTGGCGCGTCCGGTCAGCGTGTTCGTCAGCCTGGCCTTTGCCAGGTTGGGCGTTCGCCACAAGCTGTTCATCTCCTGGGTGGGCTTAAGAGGGGCATTCCCCATCGTTCTCGCGACATTTCCCCTGCTTGCCGGTGTACCAAATGCAGATCTTTTCTTTCACGTGGTGTTCTTCACCGTGGTGATTTCCGTTCTCCTGCAGGGCACGACAATTGGATGGGTCGCTAAAAGTTTGAAACTCCAGCTCCCTTCCCCTGCGAATGATCGGCGATTTCCTTTGGATGTGCTGCCCGCGGGAGACGATCGCAGCGAGGTTGCTGAAATACCTATAACAGAAACGTCACCGGCAGCAGGAAAGCGACTAGTAAGTCTACACCTTCCGCGTGAGGCTCACGTCATGTTAGTCACGAGGGGAAGAGAACACCTTGTTCCGCGAGGCAGCACGAGACTGGCGGCTGGTGATGTTCTGTCCGTTCTAGCCGATCCTCTGGCTCTGGAAAAAGTTCGGTCCGTGATTGCGTCGGCGCACCCGGCCAACTTGCGGCCTTAGCCTTCAATTCAATGTTGGTTGCCGGTTGCATTAACCATTGCAATAAAAGCCAAACTCATTGAGGATGAGGCGAACACTCACAAATGTTGTTCATGCCGTGACCTCCTTCGGCTATGAGCAGCCTCGATGAAGTCAGGCAGGGTCTCCGTCGGGGCTGGCCTATTTGTTGGCGCGCCGGTCCTGTCCGAGCAAAATTCTGAAAACGCGAGAGATCGACACGAATCCGCCCAGCCGCCAGATGGCTGTCGAGCGGGCTAACGCCAAATCTCTTCAGTCAAGACGCGAAAGTGGCTTGCCGGAACCGCTGGCGAGGCGTATGATTCCAGAATCGGGTTGCAGCAGGATGGCAGCAGTAAACCAGCAACCGCCGGTCCATCAGTTCGGAGCTTTCGAGTTAGACGCGCACTCAGGAGAACTGCGCAAGCATGGAATGAAGCTCAAGTTGCAGCATCAACCGCTTCAGATTCTCGCCATTCTGCTCGAACGCTCCGGTGAAGTAGTCACCCGGGAAGAGATTCAAAAGCGGCTTTGGCCCGATAACACCTACGTCGATTTCGATAACGCAATCAACAGCGCCATACGCAAGCTCCGAGACGCGTTAGGCGATCCGGCCGAAAACCCGGTCTTCATTGAGACGTTGTCGCGCAGAGGTTATCGGTTTATTGCTCCGGTTTCCTGCGTGTTGAAACGAGCCGCGATCTCATCCTCGCCGAAGGACGCTTCCCGCAGCGGGCCACAATCTTCTCGTTTGAGTACAGATACGCAGGGGCCCTGTCGCCACAAACGCGCGGTTGCGTGGGCAGTGTTGGTGCTGCTTATTGGCATCGCTTGTTGGGCCACCGCGCTAGTACTGCGCATTGGCGGGCGTCCAGCGGTGTCGCAAGCAAAGTCAACACCACTGACATCGTATCCGGGCAGTGAAATCGAGCCTGCTTTTTCTCCCGAAGGTACACGGGTCGCATTTGCCTGGGATGGAGCCCACGAAGACAAGTTCAACATATACGTGAAACTCATTGGCCAGGGCGATCCAATGCAGCTTACGACAGCGTCGGCCTCGGACCGTTCTCCCGCTTGGTCACCGGACGGTCGTTGGATTGCTTTCCTGCGTGAACTGAACGAGCGTGAGTCGGCCGTCATGCTGGTGCCGGCTATGGGGGGCGCCGAAATTGAAGTGACTCGCGTTCCACTCGCTTGGATCGGGACTTGGGCTGTGCCCGGACGATATCTTACCTGGGCGGCGGATAGTAAGTCACTCTTTGTTATTGCAAGCGAATCTCAGGAACCAGGTCAACCTTATGACATCTTGAACGTGTCCATTGATTCCCGGCAACGCCGGACGGTGGCCGTGGGTGCGGGCGCCACGATGGGGACCGGCGCTCTTTCGGTTTCTCCGGACGGCCGGATGCTAGCCTTCACTCGAACGGCAGGGTACCAGCCACGCGAACTTTTCGTGTTGCCTTTGTCCGGTTCGTCAATGCCTCAAGAGACCAGAATTGTCGTCCGCAACGGCCCCGCAGATAGACCGTGCGCGCTGGATTGGACACCCGATGGGAAACACATATTGTTTTCAGCTTGCGGTGGTGGACTTTGGCGCCAGTCCGTGGTCGGCTCCGCAAAACCCGAATTCCTTGCCGGAGTAGGATCGAACAGCCGAGACATAGCTGTCGCGCGCAATGGTCATCGGCTGGTTTATAGCGAAGGCGGCCAAGACGAGAATATCTGGCGGATGGGCATACGAGGAGAACGCGCGCTACGTCCAACGCGCTTCATTTCATCAACCAGGACTGAAATCAATATGGCGTTCTCACCGAGCGGCCAACAAATTGCTTTCGAGTCTGATCGCTCCGGTACAGAGGAAATCTGGATCTGCAATTCGGAGGGCTCCCATCCTGTTCAGCTGACTGCATTCGGAAACGGTTACTCAGGAAGCCCGCAGTGGTCTCCCGATGGCCGCACCATTGCTTTCGACAGGGCTGACGCGGACGGCTACTTTGGAATCTATTTGGTCAGTGCTCAAGGAGGGAACCCCACCAGACTCGTAAACCACAAATCCAACAATGTGGTCCCCACCTGGTCGCGAGATGGCGATTGGATCTATTTCAACTCGGACCGAACAGGCCGCCTCGAGGTTTGGAAGATGTCCTCTCGCGGAGGGCCTCAGGTCCAAGTCACGCAAAACGGAGGAGGCGCGGCGCAGGAATCACCTGATGGAAGCGAAATTTACTACAGATCGGGAGTCGGGCAAACAGGACCGCTCTGGATGATGCCCATCCACGGAGGCAAAGAGACGAAGGTGCTCGAGTCTGTCTATCAACGAAACTATGCCGTGACACCTCTGGGGATTTATTACATCGATGGCGGAGGAAAAGCTGCAAACATTCGCTATTTCAGTTTTGCCACCCGGCGTGACACAAAGCTCACGTCACTATTTGCTCGCTGCCCGGGTTTCGCCGTATCGCCAGACCGCCGGTGGCTGCTGTTTGCGCAGGTAGATGTTATGGCGAGTGACCTGATGCTTGTGGAGAACTTGCGCTAAGCCGATAATGTGACTTCCAGGTGCGCGTAACACTATTTCAAAAATCGTTATCGCCCTCCATAAACTTTCAAGAGGCCGCACGGAGCGCATAGCTAAACGCTCCTACATTTCCGGGTCACAGGCAGGGCGTAGTACTCACCGATTTTCGAGTCGCTGGTCCAAAAGTCGGGTTGTCTTCCGTTGAGAAGGCACGTAGATTTGTGCGCGCGTTGTGCCGGTCAGTGTACGACACCCGGTTTCAAAGGCACAAAGCGTGAGATCGGGGTCAATCTCACCCACGGCGAGTTTACGGCAAAGTGGATTTCGGGAGTGAACGGCGTTTCCCAGGACCTATCCGGGCCGGGCGTCGGCGCGTCTCCGGAATCAGCGGTTCCTCCGAGTCAATTGATCAGGGTCGGATGACTAGCCGTGAGTGGTAAGCGCGTGTTGGTGAAGCGTCAAGTAGCGATGGACGTCTGAGATGACGACCGAGCCTTCGCCTACGGCGGAAGCCACGCGCTTCACGGAGGCGGTCCTCACATCTCCTACAGCGTAAATCCCGGGCGTATTGGTTGCATAAGGAGTACTATCGAATCCTTGCGGGCCGCCGGTGATGACGAAGCCCTTCTCATCCAGGGCAACCACCCCCCTGAGCCAGGACGTGTTGGGTTGAGCACCGATCATGACGAACAGGTCTTGGATAGCCTTAGTCGTTTCCGATCCGTCGCGGCGATGCACCCACGTTACTTGTTCCAGGTGGGATCTGCCTTCAAGCGAGACGATTTCGGTCTCGGTCAGAATTGTGATGCGCCGCGATTCTTCGATTCGCGAGAGGAGATATTGGGACATGGTGGCCGCCAGCGATTCGCCGCGAACCATGATGTAGACGTGGGCGGCGGTTTGCGCTAGAAACAGAGCAGCTTGTCCGGCGGAGTTGCCACCGCCTACGACAACGACCTCTTTGTCGTGACAGTAGGCCGTCTCCATGCCGGTGGCTGCATAGTAGATGCCTTGATTTTCAAACCTCTCGAAATTCTCGAGCGGCAGCTTGCGGTATTGGGCGCCGGTGGCGATGACGACCGCTCGGGAGCACAAGGAAATCTGGTCTTCGAGGGTGAGCTTGTGGAGATCGCCATAGGGTTCGAGGGTAACAGCGTCGCGCGAGACGGCGAAGCGCACGCCGAATTTCAGGGCTTGGACAAACGCACGGTTCGCGAGTCTTTGCCCCGAGATGCCGGTGGGAAAACCGAGATAGTTTTCGATTTTGGAACTTGTGCCCGCCTGTCCTCCCGGTGCAATGCCTTCGATGACCACGGTGGAGAGACCCTCCGAAGAGGCGTAGACGGCAGCGGCGAGACCGGCGGGACCTCCCCCGACCACAGCAACGTCATAGATGATGGTCTTATCCGGCAACTCCGAGATACCGAGTTCGTCGGCAAGCTTGGAAACTGTGGGACGATGCAGCACTCGACCATCGCTGAAGACCACAGCGGGCCAGGAGTCCGCATCCAGAGCAGGCAGCAGAGAGGAGCTTTTGTAGACTTCGGCCGAAGCCATGTGATGGGGATAGCCGTTGCGCCGTAGGAAGCGTTGCAGCTTGAGAGTTTCAGCACCGCCTTCATCACCGATCAGCATCACTCCGACTTGGTTCTGCGCTGCCAGACCAATGCGACGCCAGATGAACGCCTGCAGGATCAGGTTCGCGATCTCGCCTTCGGCACGCATGAGACGCCGCAGGTCGCCGCGTGTCACGCGCAGCAACACGCTCGGCACCGTCGTGCGGCCGCCGACCAGCGTTGGCTGGTCGTTCAGCATGTTGAGTTCGCCCGTGAACTGGTGATCGCCGAGATCGATGACGGTATCGCTCGTGTTCTCTTCGGTGCCGGTGTAAATGTTGACGTTGCCTTCGAGGACAACGAACATATCGGTGCCGCGTTCGCCACGCGCAAACATCGTTACGCCGGCGGGTTCCGTGACCTCGGACGCGTAGGCGCGGATGCTTTCGACCATGGCGTCCGTTAGGGGCGGGAAGGCCATTTCGGGCCGGAACGCCGGGAAATCAAGTTGAGCTGAGGGGTCGCTGAACGCGGTCGCCATGGTTCTATTGTGGGGGACGATGGTTTCGGTCGAATGCATAGATAGGATCTCGGGTTTGGAGGAGCATTTTGAAGTTAGCCGGGCACAAGCGCAACCGAAATCACTTCAGCGGTTGCGCGTTTCCCGTCAACTTGCGGCGAAGCCTCCAGTTTCCGGGTTGCAGACGTCCATGTAAGTCGAAGTCAAGAGAAAAACGCACTTCTCTGACGCGCGCCTTTGAGGAGCGCGCAAAAACGTTTATGCCAGACCCGCAGCTCGCATATATGCCTCTCGGCGGTGGTCCCTGCGCTTCGCAGGACCGGACATCCATTTGCTGTCTCAGGCCTGTCCAAGCCGTCACAGATGATTGAGTTTGTGTTCGCTGCCAGTCCCGAAACAATTCGGAGGGAGCCTCAGGATTTTCATGTCCATCGCTCAGTCGGCCATCTGCAGGACCTGGCAGCCTGCGCGCTGTATGATCTGTTTTTCCTGTTAGTCGGCGGTTTAGGCCACCGCGGTACTGAAGTCTTCTACTGGTACAAATGACCGCTGGCCACGATCTACGGCCAGCAGGTACGTGACCATTTTTCTCGCCACCGCAATCGTCGCGCGGTTGGTGTTTCCTTTTTGCTTCGCCTTCTCGTACACCAAAGCGAGTTCATGGCTCTGTTTCGGTGCCAGCTTGGCGGCTTCCACAAGAACACGCTGGATATGCTTATTGCGCTGCTTGGAAAGGGGCGTTCTCAACACTTTATCCGCTGAGCTCTTTTCGTCTCCGCACAGTCCGCAATAACTGATGGCTTGTTTCACCGACTGGAAGCGGGATACATCACCAATCTCCACCGCCCAAGTCAACGCAGTAATCGGGCCTACTCCCGGAACGGTCCTGAGGTTCTTTAGCCTTTGAGCCAACAACGGATCTCGTTCGAGAGAACTGACTAAAGCGTAATCGGTCTTCTGCAATCGCTCGATGGATTCACGGCTGAGCTTCAGTAACGGTCGGATGCTATCATCCACCTCTTTGTTGGTCGCGAGCAACTCACGGAAGTACTTCACCTTGTGCAACCGCTGTTTGTTATGGCTCACTCCGGTTTCCAATAGCAGCCCTGAAACCCGATTTTTCATCTGCACCATCTGGCGTACCAGCAGGTGACGATAGCGCAATGTACGGCGCCGATCCCGAATCTCGGTCGAAACCATATGGCATTCCGGAAGAAAGTCACAACGCAGGCAGTCCGCGATCTTGCCGGCATCGATTCGATCGTTCTTCTTCTTGGCCGCTGCGATCGCCCGCAGCATCACAGGATGCGCCACCTTCACCTGTGCGGCTTGTGGAAGCAGATGATCGTAGACCCAGCCCGTGAATATGCTTGCTTCCATTGCCACCGTCCAGGGCTTCGGAAGCGTCTTCATCCAGCTATCCAGCTCCGTGCGAGTCGCCGGAATCGTCCCTTCCCACTGAACCTGACCACCTACATCTTTGATGCAGTAGCTGATCGTCTTCTTGTGAACGTCGAGCCCAATGTAATACATATCTTTGTTGAGGAGCCTCCATGGTTGTTCTCTGAATCAACGTCTCCGTTGAGTTCAGCCTTTTGTACACCACCCGCTCCTCGCTCGACTTACATTCAAACAAACCGGGAACAATTCGGAAACACGGCGAACGGTTTCTCAGTTTCCGATAGCCCCACTTGCCAAGCACGTAACGGATAGTTTCCAGATTGTCGGTCATCCTGGCTGAATCTTTGTGCTGCGAGACTATTGATGATTCGGCAAGAATCCACTTGGCCAGGTCAGGCGAGCCAAGCTAACTTCGCCTGAAAGTGTGGACAGCCACTGGACAAGAACAATCACCGAAAGCGCGGTGTCAGACTGTTCGATATGCACCTGTACAGAGCGGCTGTACTGACCATTCTCCTTTGTGTGGCCACCGCATTGCCTGCCCTTACGCAACAACGTATGCTCAGCGTTGGCGAGCGGCGCATCGCCGTATATTGCGACGGCGAGCTGACGACCTTTCCGACAGTCATCCTCGTTCCCGCTGGCGGGCGAACCGCCAAAGACTGGGACAGGATCCAGCCGGATGTTGCGCGCTTCACGCGCGTGTGCAGTTATGATCACGCCAATTTCGGTCGGAGCGACCGTGCGCCGGTCAGACTGCAATCCGTCGATGAGGTAGTCGAGGATTTGCACGCGTGGCTGCAGGCCTCGCGCGAAAAAGGGCCGTTCGTGCTGGTGAGCCATTCCAATTCGGGCATCTATGTCCGGCAGTTCGAGACACGTTACAACCGGGAAGTGGCTGGTCTCGTGTTCCTGGACTCGGCGCACGAGGAACAGGCGCTACGCTTGCACGAGCTTGATCCCGCCGGACCTGCGCCAGACGAACTCATGGCCCGAGTCGGATGGTACGTGAAACCAGGCCAACGACTGGACTGGCACACGGAAGTACCGCTGATCGTGATCGGTCGCGGCACTCCATTCGAGCGCACCGCGCGCGATGGAAGCAATTCGCAAACGAACCGCATGACGGAGGAGCAGTTCGCGGCATGGGATCGCATCTGGACAGAATTTCAAAAGGACCTGGCGAAGCGTTCCCCGCGTGGCGAATATCGCGTCGCACACAAGAGCGGTCACTGGATCCAACGAGACGAGCCGGAGCTTGTCGTTCAAGCAATTCGCGATGTTTGTCGCATCGCGAGCACCCGCTGATCAACGCCTCAGTCGTGCCCTCAGGATGAGCGGAAAATTGAGGGGAAGGCGGCGCACCCGTCGGCTATAGGAAGAGCACCAGGGGTCTTGTCCAAGGCTGATGAGGTCGATCCGATACCCAGCCTGTCCTCGTCAGAGTGCCTCCATTCCGGCGCAGGCGGCAAACGTATCTGATCCGGACCTCGCCTTCTGCGGCACTACAATTTGTGCAGAACTCTGGTATCGTTGCCTCCGTACCTTGAAGGAGTCTTGTATGCTGATTCGCGGCTTGTGTTTGCAGTTGGCGTTTGCGCTTGCTGTCATTGCGCAGGATAAGGCCTCGCTGCGCGTCGACGAAATTCTAAAGCAATGGAACAAACCTGAGTCGCCCGGAGCAGCGGTTGCTGTCATTCGCAACGGCGAACTTGTATTTCAGAAAGGCTATGGAACTGCCAACCTCGAATATGGGATTCCAATTACGCCGCAGACGGTGTTCCACGTCGCCTCCGTATCAAAGCAGTTCACCGCCATGGCGCTTGTCCTGCTTGAGGCGGATGGGAAGTTGTCGCTCGAGGACGACATTCATAAGTACCTGCCCGAACTGCCTGACTACGGCAAGCCGATTACTATCCGCAACCTCTTGCAACATACCGGTGGCATTCGGGACCAGTGGCAAACTCTCGCGATCGCAGGCTGGCGTCTCGACGACGTGATCACGCAGGACCAGATATTGCGCATCCTGTTTCGACAGAAAGAGCTGAACTTCGCGCCCGGCACCGAGCATTTGTACTCCAACGGAGGTTATACGTTGGCTGCCGAAATCGTATCCCGAGCGGCGGGCAATCCGTTTCCTCAGTTCTGCGAGGACCGCATCTTCAAACCATTGGGAATGAGTCGCACGCACTTCCATCAGGATCACAAGCGTATCGTGAAAGACCGCGCATACTCGTACTCGCCAGCGGGTTCAGGTTGGGAGGCCTCACCGCTCAACTACGCAAATGTGGGCGCAACTAGTCTGTTCACCACGGCTCCAGACTTGGCGCGCTGGCTGGATAATTTCCGCGATCCGAAGCTGGGCGGGCACGCCGCAGTGGATCTCTTGCAGGAACAGGCGGTGCTCAGCAATGGCAAGAAGGTTGATTATGCGCTTGGCGTGTCGGTCGGAAGCTATAGGGGACTGAAGACTCTTTCACACGGTGGCGGTGATGCGGGCTATCGCAGCTTCGTCGTCTGGTTTCCAGAGTTGCGACTCGGCATAGCGGTTGCCGGTAATGCTAGCAACTTCGACAGCGGTGGCACTGCTTACAAAGTCGCCGCCGTGTTTGCCGAAGATAAGATGGGCCCGCAAACGGATAAGACGAAACTCGCGCGTCAGCCTATCACGGTGGAGCAAACGATGCTGGATCGGTATGCCGGATTGTACCGAATGGCTTCAGGAATGATGCTCGAATTCGAGAGCAAGGGCGGCAACCTGCAAGCTGCCCCGCCGGGACAGCCAAAGCTTCTATTGAAGACCGTTGCCCCAAACAGATTCTACGCTGAGCAGCTGGATGCTGAAATTGAGTTCACACCGAAGACGGCCACTAGTATGTCTATAAAGGTGATTCAGGGCGACAGCTCGATGGACGGTGAGCGGATGGTGATAGAGCCCTTCAATGCGACCGAGCTGCCAGAGTATGCGGGTGCTTATTGGAGTGACGAAGTTGAAAGCCTGTACACAATGGTGGTGCGACAAGGTAAGCTGATCGCCAATCACATTCGCTACGGGGAGATTGCATTGAGACCACTCGCGAGAGATCAGTTCGTTGGCAGCCAGTGGTTCACGCAGGACGTCAGATTCACGCGCCATGGCTCAGGCCACGTCAACGGTGTCATACTCGGCGTGGCCGCATCAGAGGCGTGCGCTTCCTGAAGCGGCTGTAGATGGAAACCGCTGATCATGGGTCGGAATGCGTAATTCTCTAAGCGCATGGGCGGCCAACCGGAAACAATAATCATGCTGGTTTCCGACCAATGCGCGAAACACCGGCTTACCTCCAACTTGGCGGTATCGGCACTTCCGAGGACTGAGTAGAGATTCGTAAATACTCCGCTTTCAGCAAGGGCCATCGGAGTTCTGGTCATTTTCCGGTTGGCGCGTCCGTTCTCTATTCCGACCAGAGGCCGCCCGACGTTATGATTGACTGCGGCTCATGTACCAGTACCACTCCCGGACCAATCCGACGGCCCATAGTCAAAAACCCAACTAGAATGGCCCGGAACCTAT
>Ga0207702_10005863_pt1 | contig 10685 bp, 8 predicted proteins | sample KBSCornC62_FD_184302 | JGI IMG/M metagenome (GOLD analysis project Ga0207702, IMG submission 184302) | Corn rhizosphere microbial communities from Kellogg Biological Station, Michigan, USA - KBS Corn C6-2 (SPAdes) (version 2) | ecosystem: Host-associated > Plants > Roots > Rhizosphere > Soil ...
GGCCGCCGCGGAACTGCGACCTCTGACCTGGGGGGAGCTCGCCGACCTCCGCGCCGATGGTTGGGAGATCGGCTCTCACACGGTGACGCACCCGTTGCTGCCGGGCCTCTCCGGGCAGGAGCTGCGGGAGCAGCTGGAGCAGTCTCGCGCCTCGATCGCCGATCGCCTGGGAGGGTGCGAGACCCTCGCCTACCCATACGGTGTGGCAGACGCTCGGGTGGCAGATGCGGCTCGGGCAGCTGGGTACCTTGCAGCCTGTGTCCTGACCGGGGCGCACTTCACGGACGAGCCCTTCCGACGGCCGCGCGTCGGGCTGGGTGCGGCTGATACAGGCGGGCGCCTGCGCCTAAAGGTGTCCGGCGTCGGACTGGGGTTCCGGCGCAGCCCGGTTGCACTGGCGATTCGGCGTGCACGGCGGCGCCGAAGCTGGCAGCCGCAGACCCCCGGCCGGTAGGCTCTCAGGCGAGCAGCCTCGCGGAGGCTCGACTTGCAATTCGGTGGTACTTGCGGATACTTGAGGCCACCTAGGCCAACCAAAATCAGCTAGCTCCAGGGGGGTCCCCAATGGTCGACAAGCCGATGTCCGCGGAGATGCATCCTGGACCGGGGTTCAGGATTCGCGATTCGATCGTTCGCCCCGATGTCCAGACGGTCGTCGGGTTCGCGGAGTTCGAGACGCCTGCCGCGTCCGACCTCATGAACCGGCTGTACACGATGCGGCCCGAGATCCGCCCGCTGACCGATCCCAGCCTGCCGATCCTTGGGCCGGCATGCACGGTCAAGGTCTACCCGGGCGACAACCTGATGGTGCACAAGTCACTGGATATCGCCGAGCCGGGCGACGTGATCGTGGTCGATGCGGGCGGATCGACCATGAACGCCGTGTTGGGCGACCTGGTGTCGTCCAAGGCCAGGCACCGTGGAGTGGCCGGGTTCGTCGTCGACGGGCTGATCCGTGACCTACCTGCGATCCGCGAGTTCGGGGACTTTCCGGTGTTCGCACGCGGCGTCACTCCGATCGGCCCGCTGCACCGCGGCCCGGGCGAGATCAACCACCCGATCTGCTGTGGTGGCATCGTGATCCACCCCGGCGACATCATCATGGGTGATCTCAACGGCGTGGTCGTGATCCCCCTTGCAATCTCCGAATCACTCCTGGCCAGCCTTCGCCAGAAGTCGGCCTCGGAGGCGGAGTACACAGCCGCGGTTGCACGCGGCGACTTCTCGAACGCGTGGGTCGACCGGTTTCTCGCGGATTCCGGCCTTCCCGTCACGCGGTCGAACCAGCTCGCCGCCAAGGGACGCTGAATGGGGTACCCCCCGGCGGTGGTCTTTGGCGGCCTCACGAACGCCCTGTCCGTCGTCAGGGGCCTCGGTGAGATCGGGGTCGAAGTGCATGCGGTCGGTCCTGAATACTCGCCGGTGCGGGCGTCGCGATTCTGCCGCAGCTTCACGGTGGTGTCCGACGAGGATCCGCAGCGGCAGCTGCTCAGCTGGCTGCGCTCACAGGCGCCGGCCGGCGCGGTGCTCATTCCCTGCGACGATGACTCTCTGGAGCTGCTCGCGCGACGGCGCGCCGAGCTGTGCGGCATCGGCCTGCGACCGGCCCGTGCCAACGACGCGGCGTTGGTGGACATGCTCGACAAGGAGCGGACGTACGAGATCGCCCGAGCCTGTGGTGTGGGCGCGCCACGCACCGTGCTGCTCAGGGCCCAGGCTGACCTCGATCGAGCCGTCGCCGAGATCAGCATGCCGTGTGCGCTGAAGCCCGTGCACATCCACGAATTCGCCCGGCACTTCCGACGCAAGGTGTTCCGCATCCAGTCGGAGGCGGAGCTGCGGGCCGCATACGTTCGCACCAGCCAGCTGGGACTGGCGATGCTGGTCACCGAGATCGTTCCGGGACCGGAGGAGACGTACTGGTCGTACTACACGTACGTCGACGAGCACGCCCGGAAGCTGGTCGACTTCACAAAGCAGAAGATGCGCCAGTACCCGGTCGGGTTCGGTGGCGCGACCTATCACCTGGCGCGATGGAGCCCGGCCGCGGCCGAAGCCGGGCGCCGTTTCGTGGACGCCGCCGGAGTTCGTGGCATCGCCTGCGTCGAGTTCAAGCTCGATGCACGGGACCAGCAACTCAAGATCATGGAGTGCAACGCGCGAGTCACGGCCGCCGATGCTCTGGTGCGGGCCGCCGGTCTCAACCTCGGTGAGCTCGTCTACCGCGACGCCGCTGGACTACCGGTGGCACCCCAGGATGGATTTCGCGAGGGAGTGCGGCTGTGGTATCCGGTCCAGGACGCGCTTGCGTTCACGGCCATGCGGCGGTCGGGGGACCTGACGTTGTGGTCATGGCTACGGAGCCTCTCCCACCGCCAGCGGTTCCCGATCTTCAGCGTCGCCGACCCGCTGCCCAGCGTGCTTGGGCTGCTCCGGCTACCCGGTCGTGTTAGAGCGAGGATCGGTCGAACGTCCGAGACGACGTCCAGTCCGGACGCCGCGTTGTCATGACATCGCCTCGTGCGATCGACAACCTGCTGAGCCGATCGGCGTTCGCCCTGGCGGGCGCCGGCCGTCCCGGCCGCGAGCTGATGGCACACCTCGAGCTGGCGGCCGCCGCGGGCCCGGCCTACGTCAGCGCGAGGTTCAGGGAGGGCCGTGCCTATGCACGGGCATCCGCGCGAATCGATGCTGACTACTACCGCCGGCTGTGGACCTCTGCAGCCGCCGAAGTCGGCGCCACGGTGACCGACCTGCCGGCCGGCATCCTGAGTTTTCAGCACGGCGATCGTCGCACGCTCACTCAGCGACAGTGGACGACGCTGGACGACGTGGTGACCGTCCGCGCGTCGCTGGACAAGGTGCTCGTGAACGGGCTGCTGCGGGACGTGGGGGTACCCACGACCAGCTACGTCGAGTGCCGGTTGGGTGACCTCTCACCAGCAGTCGAACTGCTTCGCCGGTCGGTCGCGGTCGTGGTCAAGCCGGCGCGCGGGACGGGCGGCGGGATGGGTGCCACGGCAGGCGTCTCGACAACGTCACAGCTACGCCGCGCGGCGATCATCGCGGCACGCCGATCGACGACGATACTCGTGGAGCCGCAGGTGCCCGGCAGCGTCTACCGACTGCTCTTTCTGGACGGCGAACTGCTCGACGTCGTGCGGCGCGACCCGCCGCACGTCACGGGGGACGGCAGCTCGACGGTGCGGGAGCTGATTCTGGCCGAGAACCGGCGACGGCTCGCAGCCGGCGGGGATCTCGGCCTGCAGCTCATCACGGCAACGCTCGACTGCGTGTACGCGCTCGCCGGACAAGGTCTCAGGCTGGGCTCAGTTGCGCCCCCCGGGACTCGCGTGCGAGTACGGAACGTGACGAATCAGAGCGGACCCGCCGATAGTCACACGGTCAGCGAGCCACCGGCGGACGAGCTCGTACGCGAAGCGCGCAGCAGCGTCCAGGCGCTTGGGCTGAGGCTGGCGGGAGTGGACGTGATCACTGCCGATCTGAACCGCCCGCTTGCAGAAACCGGAGGCGCCCTGATCGAAGTAAACGGCGGCCCCGGGCTGCACCACCACTACCTCGTGTCGGACCCAAGCCGGGCTGTGCGCGTGTGTGACCCGGTGCTGCGGCGCGCGCTTGGCCTCACGTAGCGCGCGCGGGGCGTCGCCGATGTCCGCTCAGCCGGGTCGCGGTACCTGGCTCGGCGTCACCAGCGCGTCGTAGGTGCGTTGGGCTCGGTTCCGCAGCTCCTCGAGGTCCGGTGCGGCGAGTTGCGAGCGGAACGTCTCCTTGAGCGCCTCCCGCTCTGCGCTGGGCAAGCCCAGTGCCTTGGAGCTGTCTCCGCTGGGCTGATCTCCGAACCGGCGCCTATTGCGCTCGCGGATCTGGTCGAAGATCTCCTGCTCGTGCTCGGGGCTGTGTTCGAACATGCCGAAATCGGTGCCGAAGCGATGGTTCACCCGCTCGACCACCGGCCCGAAGTTCGTGGTCATCTCGCCGAAGCTGCAGACGACGAAGCCTTCCGCGTGAGGCAGGATCCGGCGGTGGAAGCGCGTCCAGGCCACCAGTGCCATGCGCGCCGTTATGCCCTTGCGCGCCATATGGGCGAGCGTGGCGTCGGTCGGCGGCCGCACGATCACGAGCGTTGGCTTTCCGAGCCGTACCGCCGTGATCACCTGGGCGGCGGCGTGGGTGTGATGGGCCGTCCGTACTGGGCGATCCTGCGCCGACATGAATGCCAGCCATGCGAACGTGCTGCCGGCCCGGCCAAACCCTTCGATCACGATCTCCGTGCCGGGGCCGACGCAGTAGTCGCTGCTGTGGCGGTGCCGGAACCGGCCAATCGGCATGTACAGAGCCGGGTACGCGTTCACCAGGTAGCGGGCCCTGTAGGCCAGATTGCGTGTCGCCGGAATCCGCTCCAGGATCGGATCCCGGCCGCGCAGCCTTCCGGATTCCGTGCCCCCGGCCGCAGTGTTCAAGCCGGCGCCGCCGATCGGGCGCTGGCCTTGAACGGGTCAGGCGTGGTGCGATCGGCGACCGAGGCAACTGACAGCGCGCCGTCGCGGACCTCGAAGACGGTTGCCGACCCGGTGGGTAGCTTGAACTGCCAGTCGCCGGGTGCCACACCCTCCACGTAGAGCACGGCCAGGCGCACCATCGCGCCGTGCGTGACCGCTGCCACCTCCTGTCCGGTGTGGCGCTTCCCGATGCCGAGCAGCGCCGAGACGACCCTGGTCGCACCATCTGCCAGCGCCTCGCCTTCGGGGCAGCAGGCCCGCATCGGATCTTCGGCGTACAGTCGGAACGCGTCCGGGTCTCGCTCCTTGCACTCGTCCTTCGTCAGTCCTTCCCACCGCCCGTAGTCCAGGTTGGTGAGACCGTCATCCACCGTTACGGGCGCCAGCGAGGATGCGGCGGCGATCTCGCGGGCGACCTCCTTGGCCCGCTCGAGCGGGCTCGTGTAGACGGCGGCCAACGGGACCTGCCGGAGGTTGCCGGCTGCCTCGCGCGCCTCGGCCTGACCGACCTCGTCCAGAGGCACGTCCAGCCGCCCGCGAAATCGAACGGAGACATTCATGACGGTGCGGCCGTGCCGCACTAGATGGATCCGACAGACGTCGGCGGGTACGCGCTCTGGAGAGTTCATGGAGCCCCCTGGATCGAGAACTGCCGGCGGCCCAAGCCGGATAGGTGCAACCGGTCAAGGATCCGGCCAGGAGCTGGGAAAGTCAAGAATCTGGCCCGTGCTCAGGAGAATTTCACGCTGCGTGTAGCGCTATAGACGGTACTCGAGCCGGTCTGCGGGTTGCGCAGGCGGGCTCGGAACTGGTACTTCCCGGCACCGGCGTCCGCGGTGAACGGCGCCGATTGTCCCACCGCGCTGGTCTGGAACGCCTTCCACGTGGTCTGCCCTGGGCGGAGCACCTGGACGTCCTCGACCAGCCCGGCCGGCAGCGGATCGGACGCCCACACCACCGCGATCGGCGTGGCGAGACTCGCAGTCGCCGGCACAGAGACGGGCACGGTCACAACGCCCGTCGCGGTCGACGAGGCATCGGCGATCTTGAAGTTGCCCGCAGCCGTGAACCTGGTGGTCGCGAACGCGATCGGAGACACCGGGCCCGTGTCGAACGTTGCCAGGCCGGTCGCGTCGCGAACCGAGTGCACGGTCGTGCCCACGAAGTTCCATTGAACCGTGCCGCCGAGGGCTGCCGCCGTCGTGGTCGGCGAGAAGCCCGAGTCTGAGATCGCGGTGTACGTCGTCCCCGCCTGTGCGGTGACCGTGACCGGAGCCGAGTCGGTTGCGGGGGCGAGGGTGGTGTCGGACGTGACGGAGATGTTGTTCGCGAGTGTCCCCGGGGCTATCGGTGTGATCGTGACGGAGATCGTCGCCGTGCCGCCGGTAGAGATCGTGCCGAGCGAGCAGGTGATGCTGGTGGTGCCGGTGCACGTGCCCTGGGACGCGCTGCTTGCGCCGGCGATCGTGCCCGGCGGAACCGCGACGGTGGCGACCGCGTTCGTCGCTGCGACCGGGCCCAGATTCGTCACGGTGCTGGTGAATGTCACGGGCGAGTCGGCGGTGACCGATGTCGGTGACGGCGTCTGCGTTACCGTCAGTTCGGCCCCCGCGGGAGGACCGCACGTGCCGCCGATGGCGTATGCCTGAAGCAGGTTCTGGTGATTCCACTGCACCCAGATCACCGGCGTCGAGAACGTGGTTCCATCGCACTCGAGATCTTCAGCCTTGGCAGTGCCCGTCCAGGTGGCGAGCACGTTTGCGGTCGCGAAGGCGCGGGTGGTCTGCCACAGGTGCTTGGGGTAGCCCGAGTGAGGCGACGCGATGTAGACCCGGCTTCCCGCGAACGCCAGCCCGGATCGGTCGTTCACCAGGCCACCGATGTTCTTCGACCCCAGCAGCTTGCCGGTGACGGAGTAGTGCTCGAGCGTCGCCACCGTGTGTCCTCCGTCGCGGCCCGCCCACAGGGTGTCGTCGGTGGGGTCGTAGGCGAGCGCATCGGTGCAGCCTCGAGCGGTGAACACCGGTACGAATGTGGACGTTGAGAGGTCGATCGTACCGACCCCATTCTCGTGGAGGTTGCAGGCCCACAGCAGGTTGCGCACCGGATCCCATGTCAGCGCACCGAAGTCGGTGCCACCGCTGATGTGGTAGACGGCCAACTGGGAACCGTTGGAAGGCGACACCGCGGTGATCGTGTTGTCGTTCCAACAGCTGAGAAGCAGTCGCGACCCGTCGAATGCGACTCCCGTCTGCGTGGCGGTCGAGGCCAGGTTGCCCTTCGAGTCAACGGACGCGCATGCGGTGTTCGAGTGGTCGAACGTCAGCGCTTTCAGCACCACGCTATTGGCATCAGAGCCGGAGATGCGGCCGGCCATCGCCACCGCCACCAGGACCACCAGGATCCAGATCATTCGAACTCTCACCGTGCCGCCCCTTTCGCCAGACCACCTCGCTGAGGTCGGGACAACGATACGAGCGGTCGAACCAACCGGCAATAGCTGCCCGCCGTGACCAGGTCGCCGGCTCCGTCACGACGCTGCTGCGATCGGCGTACGGCTGCCAACTGGACTGGCGGCCGACTCGGTCGTAGGCTAGATCTCGAGTCGCCGTTCCGGAGGCTGGCAAAGGCGGGAGCAGGTGGGAGCTTTCGCCGCATCAATGACCCCCGCAGACCTTGGAGGATGTGTTGGCCCGGAGGTTCGAGGCAGTCAAGCCGCTCATGCGCCCCGTGCGCGACTACGCCAGGTATGCGCCGTATCGCATCCGTGCAACCATGGGGCGGGGGGTCTGGAGCAGTGTGTCGCCGCCGGTGTTCCTGGTCGGATGCGGGCGTTCGGGAACCACGCTACTCGGCGAGATCCTCAGCCTGCATCCCTCGGTGCGCTACCTGTATGAGCCGCGCGAGCGTTGGGCGGCGGTCAGCCGGGCAACCGACACCGCGTTGGCATTCAGCCGCAGCGGTGCCCACTGCTTCATGGGCGCCTCTGACGCCGACGCGCCGGCAAGACGACGCTTCGCCCGCGTCATGAAGCCGCCTTCCGGGCAGGTCTTCATCGAGAAAAGCCCCACCAACGCGCTGCGAATCGGGTTCCTCGACGGGCTCGCCGCGGACGCTCGATTCATCCACATCGTGCGCGACGGCGACGATGTGGTCCGTTCGATCGCCCGCAAGGCGGCCAGAACGCGGCGTGTGGTCGGCCGGGGTATGGTGAACGACTGGTGGGGCAGCAACGACTCGAAGTGGCGGCTGATGCGGGACGAAGGCGCGGCGGCCGGGTACTACGCGGATGAGGTGGCGCTGCTCGAGGGCGACCAGGATCGCGCCGCCTATGAGTGGCTCGTCAGCGTCGGCGAAGTCGATCGTTGGCGGCCCTCCCTGGATGATCGGCTGCACGAGATCACCTACCGGGATCTCACGGAGTCGCCGCTCCAGGTGGTTTCCGAGCTGGCGGCCTTCCTCGGGATCGCGGGTTCCGATCGGTGGGTTGAGGAGGCCACGAGCATCGTGAAGCCGATGCGGCAAAACGACGGCCCCTCGATCGTGCTGCCTCGCCGCATGGCCGAGGACTTCAACGGCCTCCAGCGGCGCTACGGCTTCGAGGGGAGGGTGCGCGCCGCCGCCGCGCTCCAGGCTCGCAATGCCGCAGTCTCCCGCTGAGGACGGCCGCTTGCGTGACGCCGCATCGGCGGCCGGAGCCAGAGCGCCAATGTCGGCAAGTGCTTTGTCGGCACACAGTGATGCGGTGCAGGCTGCGGCCGGCAACGAGCTCGATCGTTCGGCCTACCGGATGCTGGCTGCGGTGCTCGCCGCCACGGTTGATCACGATCGCACCGAATGTGTGGCCGAAGTCGATGAGCTCGCGGTCGTCGCGAAGCTGAGTCGGTCAGAGGCGATCGAGGCGCTCGCGGAGCTGCATGCGGCCGGCATCCTGAGCTGTGACAACATCCAAAACGGCGCTCCCGGCAAGGTGCACATCGCCGTGACGTTGGGCGGCAGGCCGGTTCCCGCGGCCGCTCCTGCGGCCCCGCCGACCGGCCCGCCTGCGATTCCCCCGCCGCCTCCCCCGGAGCCTGCCGCTCATGTCACGTCGAGGCAGGCGCCGGTTCGGAGTCGAAGCAGGTTCCGGCGCGCCAGGCGGCTGAGCTGGGGAGTGGCCGACCAGGGCCTCTCGAGCGCAACCAACCTGGCGCTCAGCATCCTCGTCGCGCATGCGGTCGGGGTTCGCGCCTTCGGCGTCTTCGGGCTGGCGTTCGCCACCTATACATTCGCCCTCGGGGTGACTCGGTCGCTCTGCTCGGAGCCTCTGGCGGTGCGGTTCAGCAGCTCGGGAGACCGGGCCTGGCGCACCGCTGCCCGCTCGTCCACGGGGACGGTGCTCGCCCTCAGCATCCCCATGGGAGCGGCCTGCGTCGCGGTCGGCACGATCGCGAACTCGGCCACCGGCGACGCGTTCGTCGCGCTCGGCATCTGTCTGCCCGGTCTGGTGCTCCAGGACGCGTGGCGGATGGCCTTCTTCAGCAACGGCCGCGGGCGGCGTGCCTTTGTCAACGATCTGGTTTGGGCCGTGATCCAGATCCCCGCCATGTTGGTAGCTCTCTCAATCGGCGTTCACTCCGCGTCTCCGCTGATCCTGTGCTGGGGCGTTGCGGCCACCGTGGCTGCGGTATACGGCGTCATCCAGTCACGCGTGATACCGGAACCGGGGCAGGCAGCATTCTGGCTGGGTACCCACCGTGACATCGCGCCACGGTACTTCGTCGAGTTCCTGGCCCGCTATGGCGCCAATGCCGGGACGATCTACGTCACGGCACTGGTGGCCGGGGTGGCGGCCGCCGGCGCCTTTCGTGCAGGTCAGGTGCTGCTGGGTCCCGTCAACCTCTTCAACATCGGACTCACCGGCGTGGCCGTGTACGAAGCGGTGCGCCTCCGTGAGCAGCCGCGGCGGATGCGGCGTCTGGCACTGCTGCTCGGTGCCGGAATCGCCGTCGTGTCCCTGGCCTGGGGTGGGCTGATGCTTGCAATCCCGGACTGGCTCGGACAGGAGCTGCTCTCGAAGTCGTGGAGCTCGGCGCACAGCGTGCTCCTGCCGCTGACCATCGCCGCCGCCGCGAGCGGCGTCCTGACCGGTGCAACGGTCGGCCTTCGAGGCCTGGCGGCGGCCAAACGCAGCCTTCGCGTGCGGCTCATCACAGCCATTGTGACGCTGGTTGCCAGCGCGGCTGGGGCCGAGCTGTACGGAGCACCCGGCGCAGCTACCGGGCTGGCGATCGGCCTCTGGATCGGAGCAGTGCTATGGATTCTCGAACTGAACCGCGCCGTGGCCGAGGCAATCCAGGAGCAGGCTCGGGACCAACGTGCTCGAGAGGCACGGGCGTGACCGAGGCAGGCGGGCCGACCGGGTCGTCCGAGACGCCCGTCACCGATGTCGCATTCGTGGGGTTCGGCGACCTGGCCAGCACCTGGGCTGCGGCGCTGCGGCCGCGCGACGGCGTTCGCCTGCGGGCGTTCCTGCCGGCCGACTCGCCCAGCCGGGGGACCGGGCTGGCGGCGCAACGTGAGCGTCGCAGCGGCCTTGCTGCCGGCACCGACCTAGCGGCGGTGATCGAGGGAGCAGGGCTCGTTTTCGCAGCGGTACCCGCGTCCGCCGCTACCGCCGTCGCGGCGGCATGCGCACCTCATATGCAGCCGGGGACGGTGTACGTCGATCCCTCGCCCGGGTCGCCCGCGCACAAGCAAGAGATCGCCTCGATGCTCGATGGGACTGGAGCTCTGTACGTGGATGTGGCCGTTCTGGGGACGGTCACCCTCAGCGGTCTCGAGGTGCCGCTGCTGGCCGCGGGACCCGGAGCGGAGCCGTTCGGCACCCTTGCGATCGCGCTCGGCATGGACGTTCAGGTGACCGGCCCCACGGCCGGCGACGCCGCCCGGGTGAAGCTGATTCGCAGCGTCTACATGAAAGGACGCGACGCATTGCTGGTCGAAATGCTGACGACCGCGCGCCGGTGCGGGCTCGACGCGCGGGTGGTCGACAGCATTGCTCGGGCTCCCGGCGAGCAGGTGCCGTTCGAGCAGTTGGTCGAGCGTGTCATGCCGGCTCTCGTCCGGCACGCCGGACGGCGCGCCGATGAGCTCGCGAACGCCTCCGCCGAGGTCGAGCGATCC